>Ga0209128_1000014_pt1 | contig 183977 bp, 208 predicted proteins | sample ETNvirnome_6_100_FD_184072 | JGI IMG/M metagenome (GOLD analysis project Ga0209128, IMG submission 184072) | Marine viral communities from the Pacific Ocean - ETNP_6_100 (SPAdes) (version 2) | ecosystem: Environmental > Aquatic > Marine > Oceanic | place: Pacific Ocean | collected 2013-06-19
CTGTAAGCAAGAAGGAAAACCACGCAAAGTCGGCATGCGCTATGCGCAGAAAGTGATGAAATTAGCACGCAAAATACAACGTAAGATTAAGATAATACAGAAAAGTAAAATGGACAACCAATAGTTACAAAACTATTTAATATTTAGAGGGATATGCTGTGAAAATCACGAAAGACAAACTTAATCAAATCATTAATGAGGAAATCAAGAGGCACCAAGTCCTCAAAGAAGTGAAAAAGGTATCACTAGTTGAAGGAAGTAGTCCGCAACTTTTGAAACTCATGAAAGAAAGATTTGAGAAACTGGGCGCAAATTATTTCGAAGCCCTGCAGGAAAATGACAAAGAATTGGCTCAAACCTTGAAAGAAGAGCTGGATAAGATTTTTAACGATTTGAAAATATAAAAAAGTCTTGACTTTCTTTCTTGATGTTGCTATATTATAGCTTATACTGGAGTTTGTATGCGATTTGCGCATATTGCGGATACCCACATCCGTAATTTAAAATACCATAAAGAATATAGAACAGTTTTTAATCAGCTATACGAAAACCTTCGAGAGCAAAAACCTGACTATATTATTCACTGTGGTGATATAGCACATACGAAAACTCAGATCAGTCCCGAATATGTGGAAATGTGTTCTGATTTTCTTAAAAGTTTGGCAGATATTGCGCCAACTTATGTGATTCTTGGTAACCACGATGGAAACTTGCGTAATTCTAGCCGTCAAGACGCCTTAACACCCATTGTAAAGGCTTTGGAGCACCCAACCCTACACCTATTACGTAATGCGGGAGAAACGCGCTTAGAGGGGAATTTTACGCTGAATGTCTTATCTGTATTTGATGAAGACAATTGGCAACAACCGACTGATAAAAATCGTATAAATATTTCGTTATATCATGGGTCTATTTCAAGATGCCAAACTGATTTAGGCTGGACAATGGAGAGAGGTGAAAATGATATTAGCATCTTTGATAATTTTGACTATGGTTTTCTTGGAGATATTCACAAGACCAACCAAATTTTAGACGAAAAAGGAAAAATTCGTTATCCTGGTTCGACTGTGCAACAGAACCATGGAGAAACAAATGATAAAGGTTATTTGCTTTGGGATATAAAAGATAAAGAAAATTTTACTTGTGAACATTTTGTCTTATGTAATCCAAAACCTTTTATCACAATAAGATTGACACGAGCCGGAAGGATGCCCAAGAATATTGATATTCCAAAAGGTGCCAGGGTTCGGCTTCTTTCAGAAAATCATTTGCCTCTAGATACGATTCGTCGAGCAATTGATATTGCAAAAACGCGCTTTAAACCCGAAGCCATAACTTATTTAAATCGTTCTAGCGGACAAAGAATTGATATTGAAGAATTAACTAAGTCTCTAATTAAAGAAGATTTGCGGGATATAACCGTACAGGAGGATTTAATTGGAAAATATTTACAAGAATATCAAGCTGATAAAAAAACAGTTGAAAAGATATTTGCCATTAATAGGGTATATAAAACAAAGGTTGAAGAGGAAGAAGAAATTTCACGAAACGTCAACTGGCGTTTAAAAAAAGTTGAGTGGGATAATCTTTTTAATTATGGAGAAAAAAACTCTATTGAATTCGAGAATTTAAACGGTATTGTTGGTATTTTCGGAAAGAACTTTTCCGGAAAGTCCAGCATTATTGATTCTTTACTTTATGCTTTGTTCAATACTACTTCAAAGAATAATCGCAAAAACCTCAATATTATTAATCAAAATAGAAATTATTGTCGAGGCTATGTTGAGATCGATGTTGCAGAAAAAACCTACAAAATTGAGAGAATAAGTACAAAATATCAAAAGAAACTTCATGGGAACGTTACAATGGAAGCTAAGACCGATCTTAATTTTAGTGTATACGATAATGCTATTTGTGAAGAAGAAAGCTTAAATGGAACTTCCAGAAACGAAACTGACAAGAATATCAAAAAGATTTTTGGAAGTTTGGAAGATTTTCTTTTAACTTCGATGGCGTCACAGCTTGGCTCTCTTTCTTATATTGGCGAAGGATCAACGCGTCGAAAGGAGATTCTTGCTAAATTTCTCGATCTTGAGGTATTTGAACGCAAGTACAGAATGGCAAAAGAAGATGCTTCTGATGCAAAAGCTTTACTAAAGAGAGATGAATCTCGTATATTTGATGAAGAACTAGCAGAAGCACAATTAAAATATAACGAAAATGAGATTCACCTAACTTTAAAGGAGGAGGAATGTCAAGGTCTAAAAGTTGAGTTGGAACAAAGACAAGAATCTTTACGAGAAATAACAGAAAACTTGAGAGAACTTCCAGACGAAGTTGTTGATATCGTGCATGTTATTAATAATATTAAAGATTTAAAAGATAAGCTGGAATCTTGTGAGAATCTTGAAAAAGATATTTCTAATCAAATGGGCGACAAAGAAGAATATATGGCAATGACTGAAAAGTTTTTAAACAATCTTAATATAGAAGAAGCCAAAGAAAAACAAAAAGAGATTGAAGATAAAACCTTAGAACTAAGAAGTTTCGAAGAAGAAATAGAGAAGCTTCTGGAAGAGCTGGAACGCAAGAACAAAAAAACTAGCTTATTAGACGAGGTACCTTGTGGAGATAAGTTTCCAAAATGCAAGTTTATTCAAGATGCGCATACAGCCAAAAAAGGTATTAAACCAACAAAAGTCGGAATTGATAACCTAAAGATCGATAAATCTAATATTTCTAATAATATAGAGAAACTTAATCCTAATGAAGTTTCGAAACACGTTCAGGAATATGAAAATCTTTGGCAGAAATTAACTGAGGCCAAAAATGGTTTAAATCTCATTCAACTAGAACTCGAAAAAAATAAAAATGAGATATTTAAAACGAAAAATGATCTTAGTGAATTAGAGAGGCAAGAAGAATATTATGATGAAAACAAAGATCTTATTGAAAACTATGATAAACTATGCACTCGACAAAAAAATATTCAACTAGAAGTGGCGAAAATGAGCACACACTATGAAAAATGTCAAAAAGAAATTTTAGAACTTTATAAGGAGAATGGTTCATTAGAGGAAAGAACCGAAAAGATTAGCCGGGATAAAGAAGAATATCTCGCATTGCAAGATAACTTTTCTGCTTACGATCTTTATATGCGTTGTATGCATTCGAATGGAATTTCCTATGATATTATTAAGAAACGACTTCCGTTAATTAATTCTGAGGTATCAAAAGTTTTAGCCAATATTGTTGATTTTGAGATTTTCTTTGAAAACGACGATAACCGCTTGGATATACTAATAAAACACCCTGGTTATGAACCGCGACCTATTGAAATGGGATCCGGAGCAGAAAAGACTATTGCTGCCATGGCTATACGTTTAGCATTGCTGAATGTCTCTACGTTACCGAAGGGGGATATATTTGTTCTCGACGAACCAGGAACGTCTCTAGACGAAGACAACATGGAAGGCTTTATACGTATTTTAGACATGATTAAGACACAGTTTAAGACGGTACTTCTTGTGTCTCATTTAGATTCCTTAAAAGATACAGTAGATACCCAAATAATGATTGAGAAGAAAAAAGGATATGCTTTCGTTAAACAGTAGGTCAATACTAAACCCTCTCTGAGATACTATTTATTACTCGGAGGATTATAAAATGGCTAGAGCTGCAAAAGCATTCTTAGATAAACATTTAGAGAGATTCATATCTCGCAAGTTTTTGGCATGGGGTACCGCAACGTATTTGGTTATCCTGGGTGGGGTTACCAGCGACGATTGGGTTGCTGTTACTTTGGTATATATTGGTTCCGAAGCGTTGGTCGACATCGCTGCCAGGTGGAAACACGGGAGCTGATAAAATTGGTAGGTCTTCACAAAGCTTGGGTTTGGTTGAAGAATTATTGGTATATCCCAATTATTCTTGTTTTAATTTTGGTTGCTGCCTTCTCGGGCAGTGGAATCAAAAACAAATATTTTGATATTCTTTTGAAAGCAAAAGAAAACCATAGGAAAGAGGTTGAAATCATTGAGAAAAACCACGCCGAGGAAAAGCAGAAAACTCAAAATGCCATCAAAAAATATCAAGAAAACGTTTCTGCCATCGAAAAAGATTTCAATGTTAAAATGGAAGAACTACCAAAGAAACAAAAGAAAGAAGTTGATAAAATCATTGAAAAGTACGAAGATGATACAGACGCCATGGCTAAAGAGATAGCTAATATATTGGGAGCAAGAAATGATTAAGAAGATTTTTATAGCATTTTTGACTGTTTGTTTTTTATGTTCGACGACAAACGCAGCTTCTCAAGAATTAGAAGAGCAAGAAGGTCGCGTTACCTCTATTTCCAAAAATGAAGCAGCCCCGTTTTCAGGAATCCTCTTAGACTCTATTGCGGGGGCAAAGTTCATAGCAAAAAACAAATATTGTTCTGAGGAAATGGAACTTAAGCTCCGAAAAGAATTTCAGATTCAATTGGCCGATAAACAACTTACCATCGATGTTTTACAGGCACAGTATGATTCTCTCAAAAAAACACATAATGGATTCCTAATTCAGAAAGAAGAAGAGATATCTCAACTTAACGAGATCATTAAAGACGAGATTGATGATCATTCACATATTTGGTTTGCCACTGGAACAGCTTTAGGAATATTGCTTTCAATTGGAATCTTCTTTGCAGCAGTGGAGATACAAGACTGATGGCTAGAAGAGGAACGATTGCCAATTATAGCTATGCCAAGCTTGCCAAGATAATTTCCGAAGAATCAGCTGGTGTATCTTCAGCTGCAGCTGCGGGCTCAAATTTTCAATTACAATGGAACAGCAGCGGTTCTCATGCAGGCGCAACAGACATAATTTACCAAAAATCAACCGGATATATGGGCACAGGTGTCACAGAGCCAAATATTACACATAGAATAACATTACCCAATACATCTGATGCAGGTGGTCAAATCAAAGCAAATGCTTATATCACCTATTCAACACGCCGCTTGAAAAAAGATATCAAGCCTTTGGAGAATTCATTGAATATCGTTACAAATCTTCAAGGTGTGGAATTCCGCTGGAAAGATAGCAATAAATTGGACTATGGTTTTATTGCCGAAGATGTCGGGAAAACGTTGCCGGGGGTAGTACAATGGGAAGACAATGGGGATGATGCCCATGGAATGGACTACACAAAAATAATATCATTTCTTGTTGAGGCTGTAAAAGAACAACAAGAGCAAATAAGCGAACTAAAACATTTGGTTAAGAACAGTTGCTCTCCTTGTTGCAAAAAGAAATAAGTATTTTGTTGTATTAAACGCAATCCGTCTCTTCCGCTCGCCTATTTATGGCACGGGATTTTATATCTCGTTTAGGCTATATTTATAGGAGGATTTTTTTATGGCTACTTATGGAAACAACGCTACAGGCGTTGGAACAATTGGGTGTGGAGTTATCACATCCACCGGAGCACTTACGTGTTCTTCGGGAATTTTAGTGGGTAGTGCCACTATTGAGGAGGCTGACTTGGAGACCATCGATGGTTTAACCAAAGGCACGGCCACGGCCAACAAGGTACTTGTTTTGGACTCAAATAAAGGCATTACTGGTATTACGCAGCTAACCGCTTCGTATATAAGCGGGACTTCGGCTCAGTTTACCGATCTTGCCGTTTCGGCCAACTCGTTAACGGTTGGTACTACAACAATCAGTGCAACCGAGATGGCATATCTTGATGAAGTTTCAGCTGGTACTGCAGCTGCTTCTAAAGCACTTGTTTTGGATGCTAGCAGTAATATTGGTACAATTAACCAATTAACAGCTTCGTATGCAAAGATCGGTTACCTTGACGTAGAGGAAATCAACAGCGTTAGCAGAACTGAAACAACTCTTGAAGTTGTTGACAAGCTTATTCTCGCTGCTTCTGGATCAGCATCTGCAGCTGCAGATGGCTCTGGTCTCCAGTTCGGTGGCACCAGTGGCACCGATTCTGTAGCTTCTGTGCTTTATGAGCACACGGGTGCGAAACTTGAGTTGAAAATTGCTGGTACGGCATATGCTTCGGTAGATGCGGCTGGTATGGACGTCACAGGTGACTTAGACGTCACAGGTGACTTAGATGTCCAAGGTGACCTTGCGGCAGCTACTTTGACGATGACTGGTTTTACTGTCGACGATGATGGGGACACTGCGCTCAAATCCCTTGCTGTTGACAATAGCTCAACCATCGGTTGTGACGCTGATACCGACATCATGACACTTGCTAGCACTTCTTTGGTTCTTGCTAACGATGTTGATTTCAACGTTGCTAAAGCTGGCGGTTTGCAAATTAATGGTACCGCAGTTACTGCGACTGCTACTGAACTCAACTATGTTGACATTACCACTCTCGGTACTGCCGAAGCTTCTAAAGCTCTTACCATCGCGGCTGATAGCTCTTGGACAGTTGCCGGTATGACTTGCGCCAATCTTGGTACTGTATCTGCCGCAACATCAATAACTGCTACCGATTTAGTTGGTACCAATGTTGATGGTATTATTGGCTATGACACTCCACGCGCTAGTAAGTTCACAACCATTTCCGGTTCTGGCATATTGCAAGTTGGCGGTGTCTCTTATCACAATGGTAATATACAGCCCGTCAATAGTAATACTCATGATTTAGGCAACGGCGGCATGAAATGGAAAGATCTTTATCTTTCCGGAACTGCTAACGTTGGTTCTTTAACAGATGGAACTGCAACGTTGAACGCCGGCAACCTTTCTGGTCTAGGCGGTGTCACATCCACAAATGCCACAATTACTACTTTGGCTGTTGCTGGATTCGGCGCTGCTGGTGATACCGGTCTTGTCGCTCTCACTAGTGATACTATGACCATGGCTGGTGGTAGTACTATCGCTGCACAGGTCGTAAGTTCAACTGGATTTACGTGCACCGGTAACGTTACTCTCGGCTCCGGGTCGGCCGACCGCGTGGTCCTTACTGGTAATGTGACTTCTTCAGCGGGTATTTATATTTCTGGTAAATCTGGTACATTCCCTTTGCAGCTTGCGTCTGGTCAAGGTGGTGTTAAAGCTGATGAATTCATCACTTATTCAGATCGTAACTTGAAAACTAATATCCAACCAGTGGAAAATGCGTTAGATAAAGTTATGAAATTAGAGGCTGTTACTTATGACAAGAAAGCAACTGGTAAAAAAGAAATTGGCTTCATCGCTCAGGATGTTGCTCAAATTATTCCAGAAATTTGTTCTTTCGAAGAAGGCGGCGAAGCTAGAGGTATGGATTATTCTAGGATAACCTCACTTCTTGTTGGAGCTGTTAAATTGCAGCAAAGTCAAATTAGTGCACTTCATGCTATTATTAAAAAGTTACAATCATAAGGTTGTAAAATGTTAACAATTTACATTTAATAATGTAAGATAAAGGCTCCTGGGGTTTCTGATCCCAGGAGCCTTCTGCTTGTGAGATCTATTTATAATATGGAAAAAGATTGGGACCAGATTGCACAAGTTGAAAAAGCTATTCGTCAAAAATATGGTAAAGATGCAATTATAAATCCTGCTTCAAATTGGTCGGAGGCCAAAGAAAAAGAATATCTGAAGCAAATAAAAGAGATTTCGAATAAACAAATCTCTTTGGATGAACAACAAGAGAAAGTAGAAGTGGATGGATTTTTAATAAACAAAAAACTACTTACTAGGGAAATAAAAACAAACTGCCCGGTTTGTAAATTAAGGTTAAATACAATTAAAGACGATACATGTTTTAATAAATATGAATGTTGTTACAAATGCTATATAAATCACATTGAAGATCGCGAAGAGCGATGGCTTCAAGGATGGAGACCAGGAGAAACCAAATGTCACAAAAAGATTTAGATGTCATAAGAGGAATAATGCAAGCAGCTGCTGATTGTTACGACGGCGCTCTAGATGAAAAGGGCAATCCAATCCAAGTTGGGCTCAAGAGAGAAGATGGTAACCCTATTGTCGATTCAAGGACGATAGATGGTTTCAAAGTAAGAACAGATGGGACACATCTGCTTGTTACATATGAATCGGGTACAACTCTTAAAGAAGTATATGGTACAGATTTTGAAGGTAATTTAGAATTAACATTTGGTGATATCATTAAGTACTTAAAGAAGAGATACAAGCAAGTAACTGGCAATACTATTTCATTAACTGCCGTTGCTGAATGTGATGCCCACGTGCAGAAAACTAATCGTGCGCGTGTGTGGGTGGTTGCTAAGAAAACCTATAAGATTGGTGGAGTACCCAGTATTAAGGATCGCCTACAACCCAGCAAAGATACAATGGATGCTCAATTTAAGCGTTTTCTTGGCGAAGGATAGATGTCATTCAGGCTTTCCAGAGAGCAGATTTTAAAGGAAATAATAAAATCTGGCAAGGATCCTGCATATTTTATTAATAATTATGCTAGAATTTCTCACCCACAAGAGGGATTAATTCCATTTAAGACTTATGATTTTCAAACAGAACTTTTAAAGGATTTTAACGATTACCGTTTTAGCGTAATTTTAAAAGCTCGCCAACTTGGAATTTCAACAATAACAGCAGCTTATGTTGCTTGGTTGATGATGTTCCACAAAGAAAAGAATGTGCTTGTTATCGCCACACAATTCAAAACTGCCTCGAATCTCGTTAAAAAGGTAAAAGCAATTCATAGAAATCTTCCAGAGTGGATGAAAATTGCAGAGATTTCGATAGATAATAGAACTTCTTTTGAATTAACAAATGGTTCACAAATAAAGGCTTCTTCTACTTCTTTGGATGCTGGACGTTCAGAAGCATTATCTTTATTGGTAATCGACGAGGCAGCCCATATTGAGGGTCTAGACGAACTTTGGACAGGTTTGTATCCCACCCTATCAACGGGAGGCCGCTGCATCGCCCTGTCCACTCCAAATGGTGTTGGCAACTGGTTTCACCAAACATGTATGGACGCTGCGCAAGAAGATAATGATTTTAAGTTAACGACGCTATTATGGAATGCTCATCCTGATCGTGATCAACAATGGTTTGAGAATGAAACTAAAAACATGTCCCGTCGCCAAATTGCACAAGAACTTGAATGTAATTTCAATATGTCTGGAGAAACAGTATTCCACACCGACGATTTAGAGATTATAGAAAATGGTTTAGTCGAACCTAAATACAAAACAGGTTTTGATCGTAATTTCTGGATTTGGGAAGAATATCAAGAAGGTTCAACATATTTGCTATCAGCAGATGTTGCACGAGGCGATGGAAAAGATTATTCTACCTTTCATATCTTCAAAATAGAGACGATGGAGATCATAGGAGAATACGTAGGCAAAGCAACGCCAGATTTATTTGCCAATATGTTAAATGAAATTGGAAAAGAATATGGTAAGTGCATGATAGTTGTTGAAAATAATACAATAGGTTGGACAGTGTTGAGTAAATTGCAAGAATTGGGATATCCTAATTTATTCTATTCTTATAAATCTAGTCATGAATATGTTGAGCCTGCAACCGGCGAATTGGCTAATAATGCTGTTATGGGTTTTTCAATGACTTCAAAAACTCGTCCCTTGGTCCTAGCTAAGTTAGAAGAATTCGTTAGAAATAAACTAGTTACGATATATTCCAGAAGGACTCTTAATGAAATGAAGACTTTTGTATGGCAATATGGCAAACCACAAGCAATGAAAGGGTATAATGATGATTTGACAATCGCATTGGCAATTGGATGTTGGGTTAAAGACATAGCTTTTGAAGTTTCGCAGAGAGATGTAGAATATAAAAAAGCTTTCTTAAATTGTATTACCAAAGGTGATACAATCATAAATACTTCTATTTCAGGAATGCATGGTTTTAAGCATAATAAAGAAATACATGAAAGAGAAAAATATGAAGATTTTATTTGGCTCCTCAAAGGATAATTATATAAATGGCTAACAGAAATTCAAATCCCCATAATCCCCAACATCAACTTTTTAAGAAATTGACAAAATTGTTGTCAAGTCCCATAAGTACTTCTAAACAACAGCATCCCAGATCTATGCGCAGGTTGCAATTAGATAATTATGCTTCCAAATTTAAATCTGCCACTGGCCAGTCGTTCAAAAAAACAGAATATGGGCAAAAAGGTAACTATACTGCCAATTATATGGCAAATCAAAATCGTGCTGACAGATATACTGATTTTGATCAGATGGAATACACACCAGAAATTGCTTCTGCTATGGATATATATGCAGATGAAATTACTACTTCTACTGAAATAACACCGTTGCTCAATATCAAGACACATGATGAAGAGATTAAGATTGAGCTTGAATATTTATTTCATCAAATATTAAATATAGAGTTTAATATTTTTGGATGGGCACGCTCCTTATGCAAATTTGGAGATTTCTTTCTTTATTTAGATATCGATGAACAAGAAGGAATAAAATATGCAATAGGTTTACCTGCACAGGAAGTGGAAAGATTAGAAGGGGAAGATCCCGATAATCCCAATTATATTCAGTATCAATGGAATTCTGCTGGCTTGACTTTAGAAAATTGGCAAGTTGCCCACTTTAGAGTTTTGGGCAATGATAAATATACGCCGTATGGGACTTCTGTTTTAGAACCCGCACGACGCATTTGGCGTCAACTTACTTTATTAGAAGATGCGATGATGGCATATCGTATTGTTAGATCACCAGAGAGAAGAATATTTTATATTGATGTCGGTAATATTCCTCCGCAAGATGTAGAACAATACGTCCAGCGAATCATGTCACAAATGAAAAGAAATCAAGTGGTTGATTCTACAACCGGTCGCGTTGATTTGCGATATAATCCAATGTCTGTAGAAGAAGATTATTTTATTCCTGTTCGTGGCGGGCAAGAATCCACAAAAGTGGAAAGTCTTGCGGGCGGTCAGTTTACCGGTGATATCGATGACGTGAAGTATCTTCGCGATAAATTATTTAGCGCCCTTAAGGTTCCACAATCATATTTAACTCAAGGTGAAGGAGCAGAAGAAGATAAGACCACACTAGCTCAAAAAGATATCCGGTTTGCTCGCACAGTTCAACGATTGCAAAGATCAATTACCGCAGAGTTAGAAAAGATTGCAATTGTTCATTTATTCGCCAGAGGATACAGAGGAAAAGATTTAACTTCATTTAAGCTTTCTTTAAATAATCCTTCGAAATTAGCACAATTACAAGAATTGGAAAATTGGAGAACTAAATTTGAAATTGCTTCTGGTGCCACAGAGGGATTTTTCAGCAAACGATGGATAGCCAAAAATATTTTTAATCTCTCTGATGAACAGATTTTAAGAAATGACAGAGAAATGTTCACTGATAAGAAAATGACCGCAATGTTTGAAAAGGCCGCAGAAGAAATTACTACCGGTGAAATGGCAGGAGAGGAAATGGGCGGCGACATGGGCGGCATGGGCGGTGGAGGAGAACTTGGACTCGGCGGTGAGGGCGAAATGGATATGGAAGGTGGAGAAGAGCTTGACATGGAAGGTGGAGAAGAGCTTGGAGGAGAAGAGGCAGGAGCTGTAGAAGAGCCTACATTACTAGCTGCTCCCGGTAATCGCGATGTATCCAAGGAATATAAAAAGGAAAACGGAAAGATGAAAGCCAAGACAGCCAATTCCAAAGGGTGGTATAACGTAAAAACCAGAAACCAAGGTGATAAAAGGAAGAAAGCTGGGAAGAGAAAACATATGAAGGGTCAGTATGGGAAAGAGAACGGTGCACCCACAAAAAGAAAAATATTTCCAGGAAGTGAAATTAACACACTAGGATATGGCGTAACTGAAAATATTGAACCTAATTATAATATTGAACAAGAAATATTACAAACTAATACAGAAGTTAAAAATCTGATTGAGATTTTGGAGTCCAAGTATAATAATGAAACACAGACACAATAAGAAAAGAAATACGGCAATTTTATATGAAACCCTTATTCGTGAATTAACTCGCTCTAGTATTCGTGAAAACAAAAAGTGTAAGAATAAAATTATGAAATTGTTGAAAGAGCATTTTAATAAGAATTCAATCCTTGCATATGAATTAGAATTATATAATATTTTAAATGAAAGAGGGGGTTTTAAGAAAGAGATTGCTGAAAAGATTTTAAATGAAGCCAAAAGCAAACATGCCAAATTAAACCGAAAAGCTATTTTTAAAGAACAGTCAAAGCTTATTAAGAACATTAATTATCAAGTAGGACAAGATTTATGGGAAAACTATGTGTCCAGTTTTAAAGATTTTGCGTCCATATACCAAATTTTTTATGATACTGCGAGTGCGAAACAGAAGATTTTTCTTGAGGAACAAACCATAGAGAAGATGACGCTCCCTCCCCTTGCAAAAGAAGAAAAATATGGTGCTATCAATAATCTTGCCTTTAAAACATTTTTAGAGAAATTTAATGAAAAATATAGTAACAAATTATTAAAGGAGCAGAAGGAATTACTTTCTTTATATGCAACAAGTTTCAACAAAAGTGATCTGGAATTAAAGATTTTTCTTAATGAAGAAATAAGTCGTCTTAGAGATACTATTGAGAATGATACTAAATCAACTCTTGAGGAAAGCAACAAAGAACAATTATTGAAATTATTGAAATCTTTCTCCGGCATGCCTATTGGTAAAATGATGCTGGAAAAAGTACTTAAAATTCAAAAATTAACAAACGAGATGAGTAATTATGGCAATTAAAGTTAAAATAAGCGAACCGGATAAAATTCTCGTAAAAATAAGTGAGAAAGAAGAGCCTGACGAAACAGTTGAACTTAAGGCTAGAAAAAGTCTTGCTGGTGATATTATGATATTTGATCATAATGAAATTGATATTGTGGTGATGCCTGAAAAAAAGAAAATTTTAACTTTTGCAAAAGAATATTATGGCGACGAGGTATATGAAGCACAGAATCGACTTTTTACTTTTTTAAGGAAAAGAGGGGTGGTGCAATATGACAGTATTGCTGGTTCGAATATATATTATTCCATGGAGGCCAAGTTACAAGAATCAGAAGAATACAATTCGGTTCAACATGCTCTGTTAGCTATAGCTCGATTTATTGATGATGAAAGACCACTTATGGAATTTGAAAAGGCATTTGATGAACAAGAAGAAGAGCGTCTAGATTCACCAGCACCGGGTGAATTTACGGAATTGGATCCCGAAAGACAGTCAGAAAAGAAAGGCAGCATTCATCCTGGTCATTTTCCATACGGATTACAGCATGCGGCTGTATATCGTTTGGAGGAATAGTGAGCACCATACATTTTATTCTCTGCTGTTATGGTTTAACTTTTCTTCTAGTTTATGGTTCCATTTTGGATTGGATACGACCCACTAGTGGTAAGTTAGGGAAATTATTTCATTGTCCCCTTTGTTTGGGCTTTTGGGTTGGCATATTTTTATGGGCTTTGAATGGTCAGACAGAACTATTTAGTTTTGATTACAAACCATTTACAGCATTTTTGTGTGGCTGTCTTTCAGCCGGCACGTCGTACTTTTTCAGTATGTTAGTAAAAGATTATGGATTAAATTTAAACGTGAGGTTGGAAAATGAAGAAGAGAAATACGCCGGAAGTTCGAAGATGCTGCTCGGGTAGCTTTATCATGCAGGAGTGAATCCTGCATACATTTTGGAAATACAAACATATGTCGAAGAAACTTTTACAAGAATATTTTGAACTTTGTCCCGATGGCCAATGTGTTATCGATATTTTATCGGAATCTGAACGAAAGCGTGTGGTTAATGAAGGAGCTATTTATCTAGTTGGTGTTTGCCAAAAGTCCGGTACTAAAAATGGTAATGGAAGGATTTATCAGAAACCTACACTTGAGAGAGAAGTAGAAGCTTATCAGAAAGCGGTTAAAGAAAGAAGATCTTTAGGAGAACTTGATCATCCCGATGAGAGTGTTGTGAATCTTAAAAATGCTTCGCATCTTATATCAAAAATGTGGTGGGATGATGACAATGTGATGGGAAAGGTTGAAGTTCTCGATACTCCTTCTGGTCGTATTCTCAAAGATTTAATTAAGGCTGGAGTTAAGCTTGGAATATCGTCGCGAGGCTTGGGCACCGTAAGCGAAGCTAATGGTGTTACAATGGTTGAAGATGATTTTCAATTGATTTGCTTTGATATCGTTTCAGAGCCTTCAACACCTGGCGCTTATATGAAGCCACAAAAATCAATGTCTTCGCCTCCAATGGATGCAGAGATTGGTGTTTATCTAAACGAAAATAAAGAGAAATCAAATTTAAACGATCTTATTCAAGATATATTAGGAGACTAAAAGTGAAGATCACAAAAAAGAAACTTAAGCAAATTATCAAAGAAACCATTGAAGAACAACAAGAAGGAGGTTTAGTAAATATTAACGCTGGACCGCAACACGTCTTGCAAGTGGTACCCAAATTGTTGAGTAATCCAAAACTTAAGGATATCATACGCTCCGGTCAAACCGATGCAGCGGGACCAGGAGATGAGGTTATCGAAATTAGGGCCGACACGCGCATCGCCAGTAAATTATCTCCCACTCAAAGTCAAATTGGAGCGGATCAAAGTCTCAATGATCAGGCAAGTGATGAAGATTTTGGAGGCGGTGATCCCACGAATCTTGATCGTGCAATTAGAGGGGGGAAACTAGCTTCAAAAGGAGGAGAATTTCCCATTTTAGTATTTAAGAATTGGGTACTCGATGGGCACCATCGCTGGAGCCAGTTTGTGGCAACAAATCCTGGTGCTACTGTAAATGTTGCTGAGATAGTGGCTCCTGGAGTTAGAGATGAAAAAACTGCTTTAGCGTTGCTTCATTATATGAATTTTGCTCTTTTTGGTAAATCTCCTACTAAAGATTTCAAGGGCACAAATCTTTATACTATGAACGCTCAACAAATAAAAGACCAGGCTTTGAAGAATATGTCGGAAGATACTCCTAAGAAGCTTTTTGCTGCCAAACTAATTGCTGAACCAACAGCAGAAGCAGCTGCAAATCATTTTGCTAACAATTTAAGTAAAATTAATGGTCCTGGTAAGTACCCTAGGCTTGTAATGCCGCAGCCTGGAGATTCTGGATCCAAGGACGGCTATGCAACAACACCGGAAGATGCAAAGGCGGGAGCAGTTAATTATATCGCACCATCTCCGCAAGATCTCAAAGAAGGAACTAAAAAAATGAAGATCACAAGAGAAGAATTAAACAAAATCATTCAAGAGGAAGCCGGGGTTATTGTTTCAGAAGCTTACGGTAAGCGAGGTTTTTTTGATAGAATGTTAGGAGCGCCAAACAAAGACGTTAAGCGGATTCTAAATAATTTTGACGACGCAATCATGTCCGCGCTTCGGAATCCCGATGAAACCACCCCCCGATGGAGATATGACGCCCTCGTGAAGGCGCACAGGATATATCAACGAGAAATGAAAGATATCGAAGATATCAAAGACATCAGCAAACAGCAGGCAGAAATGATTGCGTTGACCATGGACTCTTACGCTAAAGCTGAAAAGCGCCAAATTGACCGAATGGATTCCGACGAGCGCTACCGGGCTGAAGAAGAAGCTTCGAAGCGTAAAGCAGAGCGTGTGGCAAGGGAGAAAGAGTGGCACGCCGCAGAATTGAGGCACCAGGCTGCAGCCAACCTTCCCGTTTCGGACACCCATGGACGTGGAAAAGACAAAGACGTAGATTGGGATCTTAGTCGTCATGAAGGCAAGTTCACGAAGGCTGATTTAAAACGCTTGGTTAAGGAAACCATTAAGGGACTAAATAAGTGAAAATCACACAAGAAGAACTAAGCAAAATTATTTACGAAGAGTTAGAGAATGCTTTAAATGAGAGGGATCCATATGGCGGCAACAAGGGTGATGTACATCGCTCTGAAGACCCTGAATACGGAGATCTTAAAGGTATAGAAGATTACAAACCTGTCGTTGAGGATGAAGAGTTAAAAGAAGAAGATGATTGGATCCAAAAAGCTGTTGATCCCAAGCATAAAGGATATTGTACCCCAATGACCAAGAAAACGTGTACCCCAGAGCGTAAAGCATTAGCAAAGCGCTTCAAGAAAGCAGCCAAAAAGAAAGAAAAACAGGGCGGTACTGGATGGCAGGGAGAAGTATAAATGAATATTACTAAAGAGAGATTAAAACAACTTATTAAAGAAGAACTTCAACAGGTAGAGGAAAAATATACTCCTGTGCCAGAAGAACAAATTGCCAATAACCCCGAATCAGCAATTGCTCATATTAATAATGAGTTAACCATTCTGGATAACGATATGCAAAAGATTTACGATGATCACGATGCTCTACAAGGTGAGAATGCTGGTATGAAAGAGATAATTCAGAGATTAATAGGTATCGTAAAACGCTTATCGAGCGCACAAGGTGAATAAATTTATAGGAAGAACATGAAAAAGAACGAACTCAAACAAATATTGAAACCTCTTATAAAAGAATGTATTAAAGAATGTATTTTTGAAGACGGAGTTTTATCTGGAATCATCACAGAAGTTGCGAATGGTTTGGATAAGCAGCGAGTGGTAGTTGGGGGTCTCACAGTGGAAAATAAGAAACAAAACGACCCAGATTCAGAAGAACTTAAAAGACGATCTGAAGAAGCTGAGAAGCAACGCCAAGAAAGAATCAAAAGATTGAATGAATCAGCAAATTTGGGCACTATGGATGTATTTGAGGGAACCAAAACAATTGCTCCCGAAACTGAAAATACACATGGGGCATTATCCGGGGTTGCTACCGATGATGTTGGAGTAGATATTAGCGGTATACTAAATCTTGCGGATGGTAAGTGGAAAAATTTAATGTAAAGGACAGAAAATGGCTCGAAACGTAAATGTTAGCGTAAGCTTAAACGACGTGCGAGGTGATGAATATCGCCTTATTAAGAGATTTATGAAGAAAGTTAAAAAAGAACGCATACTTGAGGACTATTTATCTAGAAGATTTCACGAGAAACCTTCGCAAAAGAGAAGAAGAGAAAAGGCTAGAAAAATATGCAATGCCCAAAAAGCAGAGCAAAAGAGAAACAAAAAACTCGATATTAAGTGAGGTAATAAATGGCAGTAGATGCAAAAACAGGACAGCCGATATTTGGGGGCGCAACAAGTGTTGGCTTAAGAAGCGTAGGCAACTACCAAGTAGCAGGACATCCTTTTATAACCGGCTCTAAGCTAGCTACTGATGCGGAAATCAAGATTGAATTCCCGACTGTGGCGAAGAGTGTGACCGTGATCGCATCTGGTAGCGAATCAAATATTAGAGTACACTTTAACTCCATTTCGGATACTTCTGCTCGCGTCATCGCCGGAAATCACTATATTTCTCTGGACAACGACGAAGATTCATTATCTCTTGGTGTCAAATGTAGGGAAATATACATATCTTCAATTAACGGTGGAGGCGATAAGGGATTTCAGCTTATGGCTAGCTTGACTGGCATCCCAACTAGTAGTATGTATGCTTTAACAGGGTCAGGTTTAACTGATTAAGGAGATGCTAATTAATGGGCTTCGGTGGCGACGGCTTCAATCCATCCAATACAGAAACAAATGCTTCAACTAAGACTGGTAGTGAACTAGACCAGACGCACCAGTTTACTGGCAGTGTTGATATTACGGGCAGTTTAACTGTCAATGGCGTAGCTATAAGTAGTTCTGCCGGTGGAGGTGGCGGCAGCGGAGACATTACCGGTGTAACGGCTGGTACGGGAATATCCGGAGGAGGTAGTTCTGGTGATGTAACTGTAACTTTAGATTTGGCTGCTGTCATTGCTAGCGACGGCGCAAACCGAATGCTCACTTCTGATAATGATGGAACATTAACTGCAGAAGCAAACGTTACTTATGATGGCACCACTTTCACCGCTGGAGATAACGTTACACTCGGTGCTGCAGTTACTGACGTAACAACGGTCACAGGACAATTAACTGCTTCAGCAGACAGCTATTTTTCTGGTAACGTTGGCATAGGAATTACTTCACCTGTTGAAATATTGCATGTTGGTTCTGATGAACAAGTGACAAACATCGATGCAAGCCAAAAAATCCGAATAAGTCAATTGGCAAATGTTGTTAGTGCTAGGGTTAATTTAGTTGCCGGTGTTATTGGTGGTGACGATCCATATTTTGCTATTGAAACAAGAGACGGCGCGGATCCCTGGCTAATAACTGAAAAATTTAGAATTGATCATACTGGCAACGTCGGCATCGGAACGACGACCCCCGACAAAACTCTAGCTGTTGATGGCACTTTCGGATGCACCGGAAGTGCAACGTTTAAGAGCAACGTTACTTTAGGCGATGCAGCTACTGACGTAACAACGGTCACAGGACAATTAACTGCATCAGTTGGAATGTTTGTACCAGACGGCGAGGGAATCTCGATTCAAGGACGTCGGCGGGCCCCCGGTGTTATGTTACACGCCGAAGCAACCTCAAACGGCGATGGGGTACGTATTGATAGCGATGCAACGAGCAAATTTGGGTGTTTAGTATTTGGCAACAATGGCGATACGTCTGATTATGGTCTTATCGCCTTGGCCGGGTCCTCCGGGGGTGCCCAACCCATCACGGGCGTGGCGCACGAGAGTTTGTGTTTACGCACCCAAGGCAATGATCAGCAAATCGCTTTTTCGACTGATGCCGGCGTCTCCGCTGTACTGGTTATAAGCGGAACCAACGTGGGCATCGGACCTGACGTCCTATCTCCTGGTAGTACATTAACTGTCGACGGAACCTTTGGATGCAGTGGCAGCGTTACTTTAGGTGATGCAATTGCTGATGTAACAACGGTCACAGGACAATTAACTGCTTCTGTGGGCGCTCAATTCACTGGTGCTCCAATAGGAATTGGGCTTGCAGCAACAAACAATGCCGGAGGCTACGGCCCAACAAATCCGCAAAATCTCGTCACCATTTACGGAAACAATACCGTCGCTCGTGGCGGTGGACTAACCATCGATTCTACTGGCAGCCAAATCGGTGTCGCAGGCCAAACCAATGCTGGCATGCTAAATTTTGCTAATGAAGGTACAGGATATTTCATTATGGGCGCAGGCGGCGGCGCTGATAACATCTGGAGCGATCTTGCTCGGGGCGATATGTTTTATCGACAAACCGCAGACAAGCGCCAGATGTGGGGCAACCGCGACGGCAACGGCTGGGATATGTGTTTGAGCGGAAGCTTCCTTGGTATTGGAGCCAATATTGGTGCCACCGCCGATCTAACCCATACACTGCAAGTTGTAGGAACCATTTCAGGCTCAAGTACTTTGGATATTGCCGGAACCACTTCGCTTAATGGCCAATTAGCTGCTTCAGTCGGTGCTCTTATTTCCGGAAGCGCTGGTGAAAATGTAACTATCGTAGCAGATCTTGCGAAATCCGGTGATACCCATCAGGGAGCGCTGGAGGTTCGAAATGTCCAGAATTACAGCTCCATTCGGCTGTCACAATTTGAAACGAACGAAGTGGCTCAACGAACTGCCATTTTTACAAAGCACTACACCAACGACGAAGAAGATCATTTACTAATTGGCTCATATACTGACGATGATGAGACCATTGTTGCTATTGGCGGCGGCCTGGGCTCTACTGGCGATTTTAATAGCTGCACGACTCTGCGATTTCACGTAGCAGCAGACACCACATCAGACAATACCGCACCCATTGTAACGATTACTTCAGCGGGACAATCTACTACCGGAGCAATATCAGGCTCAAGTACATTAGATATTGGAGGTGTTACCACCGTTGCCGGAAACGTATTGCCAGATGTTGATAATTCATACGATATAGGCTCAGCTTCAAAGCGCTTCGCAAACGTATATACGGGAGACCTTCATCTTAAAAATGATAAAGGCGATTGGACAATTCTTGAAGAAGAAGATTACTTATGTGTAATTAATAATAAGACAGGAAAGAAGTTCAAAATGATGTTACAAGAGATAGAGGATTAAGTTATGCCGATTATAGTTAGCGGGTCAGAAGGAACAACAATCATCAGTGGGAGTGGTACCACCTCTAGCGGTTCTGCGGGATCGATGACGTATGGCTCGGACTCGATTTCGGGTTCTACCGGCGAGAGCGTGGTTACGGGCTCTTTCATTGTATCTGGAAGTGCTTTTATAACCGGAACCCTTTATGTAACTGGCAATACCATTTATAATTATGGTGATTTTTATAATATTGGCGGTACTATTTCAGGCTCAAGCACATTAGAAATGGGTGGTCAGGCCACATTTGCTAATGCCCAACACGTGATGACAGGTACACTGAGGGTCACCTCAAGTCAAGGAATCGCTACTGTCTACGGCGGCGGACTAACGAGAGATGGTAGTTTAACACTGCAGCATTCCGGAAGCCAGACCGGTATTCTTGTCAAGAATGAGGCCGCCAGCGCCGGTCCCGGCGCAGTTTTCTTATCGGAAGACAGTACCAACGGCCAAAATCAATTTGGTTTATCTGCACCAAGCTCAGTCACAGATAGTCAAACAATGTATTTTCCTGCAACAGCAGGCGCTGCCGATCAAGTTATGAGCGTTTCCAGTGTAGGCGGCGGTGGGGGTATGACTACCCTTACTATGGGCTGGGCTGATGTTTCTAGCATTTCTCAAGCCATCACAGTGACAGGTTCTATAACATATGAACCACAAGGGCTCAAATTTTCATATACAGATGCTCAGACTATTACTCTAACGCCAGATGGCATCGATGGTTTGGCAAGGATCCCCGTTGCTAATGGAAGCGTATTGGATATGGGGACACTCACGGGAAGTTTAACTTGTGATATAACGACTACCGGAGTTGGCGGCCTCCAACTTGGACCCTCAGAGGGGACGAGTTCAGGATATGAAATTAGATATGTAAGTGGAACTTCAGGTCAAGGTCTTTTAATGACGCCAGAAACTGGTTCATTTGAAAAGCCAAGTGGTTATGATTATGCAAGCGATCCTGTTTGGTTTGTGTACAATGATCATGCCAGCAATCTAGCTGAGTTCGTTGATAGTGGTCGCTATTGTTCTTATGGTGGCTATGGACCGGGTAGTATTTCTGGATCCGGTGACGGTGATGGCTATAGCAATAGTACTAGTAATTTCCTGGTCTATAATGCATCTAATGCCGACGCGATGACTGAGTTTAGTTTTGATTCACAAGTCCCCAAAAACGCAAAAGAGGTGTACGTAGGATTTAGGTATAAGGGGGCAGGCGGTTCACTCTGGAACATATCCTTGAGTAGTAGCGGAGCTTCCGGTATGAACAATAACTCCTTACTCGGAAGATTGGGCACCAACGCTAGTGCCGACGATTTGACCTGGGATTGGTGGCTGAACGCGACCGTAGTTGCGGCAACAGGCACGCTCCTGTATAACTTTAGAGGATACGATGGTAGCCAAACAGGTGATATGTTTTGCCGGGGATGGAGTTTCTAGAAAGGAAAATATTATGAGATATGGATTTATAAAAGACGGTACTTCTCACGTAGTATCAATAACAGACAAGCCGTTCAATCCTCCAACTTCTGAATATCAGCGCGTTGAGATTGAAGGACGAACACCACAAAATGGTCCTTTTCTTTATGACCCCATAACAAAAACACTCTCAACGGATGAAGAGGCATATGAAGCAGACCAAAAGGCAATGAAGAAACGTTCAATCGTTAATCTTTCTAAGCAAAAAGCCGGGTTACTCCAGGCACAACAAGATTCCGGATTAGATTATTCCGAGGAAATCTCCGAAATTCAAACTAAGATTGATAATCTGGTGTCAGAAATTACTTCATAAAGCGTTTAACACTTTTCACAATTAACATAAAATGGTAATTTAGCAAAGATTACTACTACTTATTAGAGTAGTATTTTATTCTAAACTAAACTTAAGCTTGAGAACAGGAGAATATAGATGTCAAACTTGCTTGATGAAGCGTTAATCGATGCGGAAGCATTACGCGAAACTGCGCTAAAGAACGCCGAAGCAGTCCTTTTAGAGAAGTTTTCTGATCAAATCAAAGGTGCTGTTGAGACAATTTTAGAACAAGATGACTTAGAAGATCCCATGGGTGATGACGAAGGAGAAGAGGAAGAAGCAGAAAATGTACCTGATATGCCACTCGCAAGCCATGAAGGAACAGAAATGTGTCCATGCCCAGACCAAGAAGAAACTATTGAGATTGATTTTGATGAATTAGAAAAGCAAGTTGGCGATATTGAGTCCGATGAAGTGGGATCTGAAGATGCTGCCGAAGAGATTGGTGACGAACTTGAACTAGAAGAAGAATTGTTGCAAAGTTTAGCAGAAACTGTACAAGATACTGTCGACCTAGACGCGATAACGCTCAAGCAATTGGCTGAAGTTGTGGACGAACTTGAAGAAGATGTAGAAGAGCTTGAAGAAGGTTTTCCGCCAGATGCCGAAGCCGATGAGGCCGCGCAAGGGGCTTCCGAGACTGATGCTGCGAAATTTATGGCTCAAAAAGAATCACTTGAGATTAACGAAGGTGATTTAGATGAAATTGTTGAAGAAGCTCTTACAGTCGATATCAAACCAGTTAAATCTGGTTGGGCAGGTACTCCACAACCGATGATCGAGTTAGCCGAAGAAGAATTATTGGCGATGCTACAAGATTCAGAGAAGAGAGAACATCATGAGACCATCGTTAAGGCCCTTAAGGCACTTCAAGAATCTCACACTAAACTTGAAGGACGTTTAGAAAAAGCGTTAAATGATAAGAAAGAGGTACTTTCCCTCTCCGTACAAATGAAAGACAAATTACAGGAAAGCAATTTGGCAAACTCCAAGTTGCTTTACACTAATAAGGTATTGATGAGTGACTCCTTAAATGAGCGACAGAAATCAAAAATTGTCGAAGCTCTATCAAATGCCGTTTCTGTTGAAGAAGCAAAAGTTATTTTTGAGACTCTTCAAAGCGCAACGGGCAGCACTGTTAAAAACAAAAAGCCAGAATCGTTGAGCGAGGCCGTAAATAACGCTACTTCAACAATGATAATTTCTCGTCGTAAGAAACAAAGCGATGGAGAAGAAAGTCTGAATGAGTCATCTTTAAATAGATGGAAAACCTTAGCAGGCTTAAATAAAACGACTAGATAGAAAAATTTTAGGAGGATTTAAAAATGTCTGTTTTAGATAAATTAACAGAGGGAATTGCCGAAAGGTCTCTCTCAAGAGAAGGTGCTGCCCTAATTGAAAAATGGGAAGCAACAGGTCTTCTCGAAGGTCTTGACCAAGACCACAAGAAAAATGGTATGGCTCGCTTGCTCGAAAACCAAGCAGCTCAGTTATTGAAGGAAGCTTCCTCGATGGCTGGAGGCGACGTTCAAGGATTTGCCGCTGTTGCATTTCCGTTGGTCCGACGCGTTTTCGGTTCGTTGATTGCCAATGATCTGGTTTCTGTACAGCCAATGAGTTTACCATCTGGTCTCATTTTCTTTATGGATTTTACGTATAATGAAGCTAAATTAGGTCTCACTGCAGGGCAATCACTCTACGGTGGTGGCGTCGTGGCTTCACAGATTACTGGAGGTGTCAGTGACATCATGGAATCTGGTGGTGGTTTTTATAACCTTCAAAGTGGTTATTCTTCACCAACTAGTTCAAATGATTTAACTTGGGTTGTATCCGGTTCACAAACTGAGATACCAGGTTTGATTCATTCATCGTCTTTGGTTTCCGCCCTTACTGCACAAGATAAATCTATGCTGCGATGGGATCCGGATGTGTTAGCCACTACGACTAACTATGTGTTGCAGATGACGCAAAGTATAGTTAATATGACGAATTTAAATCGCGAGAACTTGATTGCAGTTTCTGCTTCAAATCTAGGTCCGGTCTATGCAACACCCGGTGCTGCTAAGCTTGTACGTCGTTTGACTCAAGTTAAGACGGTTTCTGATGTTGATAAGATTGTTCTTACTTATGTATCACCTAGTCCGATACTTGTGGAAGGAGCAGCCAATGGCATAATTACTTGTCAGTTTCCGATTGTTGATGTATTTGCAAAGGGCGATGCTCTTGGTTCTGTTGTCGGTCAAGCCCCATGGGGACTTGAAGGCGCGGGCAATACTTCACCTGGAACATTTAATGATCAAGGTGTTGGCAGGATCCCAGAAATCGATATCAAAGTTGATTCTGTGGCCGTCACGGCGAAATCCAAGAAGCTTAAGGCGAAGTGGACTCCAGAATTGGGACAAGATCTCAATGCTTACCACAATCTTGATGCGGAAGTTGAGCTTACGCAGATCCTTTCTGAGCAAATTGCTCTTGAAATTGATCAAGAAATTCTCAACGATCTCGTTCAACAAGCAACTGCTGGTACGTATTACTGGTCGCGTTCACCTGGTTTGTTTCTGAATCGTACAACCGGTGTTGAAATTGGTGCAAATACTGCAGCCCCCGATTTCACCGGTACAGTCAGTGAATGGTATGAGACTCTTGTCGAGACCATGAACGACGTAAGCGCCCAGATTCATCGCAAGACTCTCCGTGGTGGAGCAAACTTCATAGTTACATCTCCTGAAGTTGCAAACATCCTTGAGTTTACTGCTGGATTCCGCGCTAGTGTCACAGCTGATAGTGATAAAGGTACTGTTGGTGCCGTTAACGTTGGTTCGATTTCGAAGAAATTTGATCTCTATGTCGATCCCTACTTCCCACGTAATTTGGTGCTTGTAGGTCGCAAGGGAGGCAGCTTCCTCGAAAGCGGCTACGTATACGCTCCTTACGTGCCACTACAGGTCACCCCTACCATTTTTGGTACGGAAGACTTTGTGCCGCGCAAAGGCGTCATGACTCGGTATGCTAAGAAGATGGTTAGACCTGATATGTATGGTCTGGTTGTCGTCGAAGGCTTGCTTGGTCAGAGCGGCGCAGCGAGCGCATAATTTTTAGTGTAGCCTAGAAAAAAGCCCTGGTTTCTTTGAGACCAGGGCTTTTCCTTTATTATCAACTATTTACATAAAAGGAGTTTTACCATGGGTAGAAAGAAAAAGAGACTGCGTTTATTGGCCGCACAAGAGAAGGCTCGCCAAGCCAAGAGTGAAACCACCCCACCGGCACCAAAAGCCCCTGAGAGTGCCCCAGCAGCAGCTGCAGCCCCAAAAAAGAAGGCACCACCCAAGAAGGTCGTCAAGTCCAGAACTAAAAAAGCTTGATACTCCTTTCTGAATACTATTTACCTAGTAAGCCAAGGAGATCAAATGAATGGCAGTTCCAACTTTAACACCTGCTTCACAGACCCCTGCAATAGTTTTACCTGAAACAGGATCATTAACAGAGGCTGCCACAGCTGCTAATTATCCTTATGGTATGTATGTTGCTAATACGGATTTTATTTCTGGCGCTGTTGATCAAGTTAATTATACATATCGCAAACTGGGCGGTGATGTCCTTGATATTGAAATAACCCAAAAGAATGTTTTTGCCGCTTATGAAGAATCAGTATTGGAATATTCTTATATCGTCAATATATATCAAGCAAAAAATGCCATGGGTTCTGCTTTGGGAACACCAACGGGTACATTTGATCACGATGGGCAACATAAAACAGATTCCCCACTTGTAGATGATCCCAATATGGCTCTCAAGTATCCTAAATTTGAATTTGGATATGTAAAGCAAATAAGTGACCGTACCGTTACCGAAGTGGGACTAGGGGGCACGCAGCCCATCTATTCTGCTTCTTTTGACAAAGTTAACGGAGTACAAGATTACGATCTCCAACAAATAGTACAATCAGCTTCTAGTAATGATACTTCTTCTTCTTTTTACGGAAAAGTGGGCAATAATCGAATAACGATCCGCCGTGTATGGTATAAAACTCCTCATGCCATGTGGCGTTTTTACGGTTATTATGGTGGAATTAATACGATTGGTAATTTGTCTACTTACGGAATGTATGCTGATGATTCTACCTTTGAGGTCATACCTACATGGCAAAATAAACTTCAAGCTATGGCATATGAAGATGCGATTTATACGAGAAATTCTCATTATTCTTATGAGATAAAGGATAATAAAATTCGAATTTTTCCATTACCTGGCCTTTATTCTCCTAATAAATACTGGATAGAATTTACCACCAAATTGGATCCTTGGAACGATACAGCTACTGCTAAAACAGGTGTCGAAGGTGTTAATAACTTAAATACAGTCCCTTTCGCCAATATTCCCTATAAAAACATTAATTCAATTGGTAAACAATGGATTCGACGTTTTGCTTTATCGTTATCTAAAGAGATTTTAGGACAAGTTCGAGGAAAATTTACGACAATCCCCATTCCAGGAAATACTGTGAATTTAAATGCTTCTGATTTATTGAGTCAGGCAAAAGATGAACAGGAGAAGTTAAGGGAGGAATTGAAGACTATATTGGCTGAATTGACTTATGCTAAAGTTGAGGAAGAACAGGCAGGGATGGTAAAATCCGCCAATGAAATTCTTCAATCTATACCATACGGCGTATATGTGGGGTGAATTAGATGTCGTATGATAAAAATAAGTGGTCCCAGCCAGCCCAACCACCTCCTCCACTGTTCTTTAATAAGAAAGAACGTGATTTGGTAAAACAAGTCAGTGATGAATTAATTGAAAGAGTAATTGGACAGACAATACTCTATTACCCTATTGATGTTGAAAGTAGTGATTTCCATCCTTTATATGGCGAGGCAATAGAAAAAACATTCTTACCTCCAATTCGGGTTATGGCCCTTATAGAATGGGATAATATAGCAACAGAAACGAGTCATACATATGGTATGGACAAAACGGGTGCCTTAACATGTCATTTTCATAATAGAAGAATCTCAGAGGATCAGAACCTATTTGTTCGCGAAGGTGACTTTATTTTATATGGACAATTATATTATGAGATAGTTAATGTAGACTTTCCAGCCCAATTGTTTGGTCAAGTTAGTCATCAAATAGAAATAAGTGCAAAATGCATACGATCACGTAAGGGGGTTTTTGATGCCCGATAATAAACAAAAAGATATTGACTACACCTATACGGGGGTGGAAAATCCCAAAGTAATTGAGGAACAAATCATTACGCCTTCAACAATTGAGAATATTGATTTTTCTGTGCATGATTTTTTTGATAACAATTTGAATATGTCTACTAGAACAAATGAAGGATTTAAGAAAGTTCCAATTTATTGGGTAACCCCTGAAAGATCCTTTGCTAGAAAACTTAGAGAGTTAAGAGATAACAATGGAATGGTTATATATCCCTTGATAACAATAGAAAGAAAGGGCATCAATAAAGATCGGGCGAAAAGAGGAAAATATTATGCTGCGTTGGACCGTCTTCGAAGTTTTAATCAAGGACGGCTCACTATCTCACGTAGATTAAATCAAAACGAGACAAACAAATTTGCGACTGCTGCTGCTTATAGAAAAAGCAAACTTAATGATCCAAACATGAAGAGAAAAAATAAAAAAGTGGTTTATGAAACTATCACAGTTCCATATCCGGCTTATATGGATATGTCTTACGAAATAGTGATTTTTACAGAATACCAACAGCAAATGAATGAGATATTAGCTGCCACGGTTGATGGTACCAATCCCAGTAATTATTTTGTTCTAGAAAGGAATGGTCATGCATACGAAGCATTCGTCAAACCTGACTTTTCTTTTGATAATACAAATGCCCTTGAGGAAAAAGAGAGATCATATAAAACTACTGTGACGTTAGATGTCCTTGGTTATACAATTGGTTCCGGTGTTAATGCAAATTTGCCAAAGATAATTAAGACGCAGAATTTTGTGGAGATAAGAATCGGAAGAGAAAGGGTTTTGTTTGGTGACAAGAACCCCAATAACGATGATGGTTTTTTTAGAGGTTAGTTCTTTTCATAAAGTTATTTACTATTTACTATAGCATTAAAGCAACTTAATTAAATATATAATATAATAGGAGAATGTTCAATGCCTGCAGATAAATATCGTTTCATATCCCCTGGTGTTTTTACCACCGAAATAGACCAATCCCAAGTCAACACAGTTGACTTCGAACAAAGAGGTCCGGTAGTTATTGGGCGCTCCGTCAAAGGTCCAGCATTCCTGCCAACGCGTGTTCACTCATATGAACAATTTGTCAAGCTTTTTGGCGAACCCGTGGCAGGAGGCGATGTAAGAGATGCATGGCGTAACCCTTCACAAGGTTCACCCATGTATAGTACTTATGCCGCAGAAGCTTATTTACGCAATAATCAACCTTTAACATTCGTGCGTGTGCTCGGCGCTCAAAGTCCCGATGCAACATCGACCACCGTTGGTGTAAACGGCTGGAATGCTCAATCACCCACCACCGCTGGTGGCGGCGCTTATGGATTATTTGTATTCCCTAGTGGATCTGTCACGTCTGTTACTGGAACTTTAGCAGCGATATGGTATTGCAATTCTGACGCGTCACTGATTTTAAGTGGTAATATAAGCAACTGTGGTCGCATCACCGGGATGGCCGACGCGACCACCGGGGTAACCCAATCAAATGCTACTATGATAGAGAGTACTGCTAACGGATCTCCCAGTTTTAAAACTTATCTAAATCCCTCAAATGGTACTGCTGGACTTAAGACTTTTAACTTTTCAGTTAATGACGCGAATTTTATTAGAAACGTTTTTAATACCGATCCTACACAATTGAATACTAATTTGTATCCTTCTGGCGACAATAAAGGTTATTTCTTAGGGCAAACCTTTGAAAGAGCCGTCAGCGCACTTTCGGCTACAGGCAAAGACGAAGCGCCTATGATTGGTTTAATGTTGCAGCTCCAAAACATAACTGCAGAGACCGAAGGGGGAGATTTCAGAAATCTTAAAGACGCTGATTTCAGTCCCCCGACAGCAAAATCAGGATGGTTTGTATCTCAAGATTTGAATACTCCTGCTTCGGGTTTTACTGCAGATAATGGTACTCAAAGACTTTTCAGATTACATGGACTCTACGATTCCGGTCACGAAACGCAAAATAAAGTAAAGATTTCTATTAGAGATCTTCGTTTCCCCACAGCTCAAGAACAAACAGTGGATCCTTATCCTACTTTTACTGTAGAAGTTCGCCATATGGCGGATAATGATCGGGAGAAAAATGTCCTAGAGACATTTAGTGGGCTAAATCTTAATCCTGCTTCTATTAATTATATTGCCGCCAGAATTGGTGATAAATACATGCAATATAATATCACTGAACAACGTCTGGAAACTCGTGGAGATTATGATAATAAATCTAATCATGTGCGTGTTGAAGTACACAATACAGTGGCACAAGGTGGAGGCAATCCTTCATTTATGCCTTTTGGTGTACTTGGTCCCCCCAAGTTCGCTGATTTTACTATAGACAACGGCGGCTTCAGCGGTGGCAAAACTTACGAAGTAGGAACTATTGCCCAAGACGCTGCTTTTGCAGATGCTTTAGAGATTGTTGACGGCCCGGTGTTGTCGGGCTCCCCGGCTACGAACAAGGTAGATTTCGCCTTCAATGAGGGTGGCAGCGGTACCGCAGCGAGCATGACACAAGTCGTCGCTCAATTTCCGTCTATCCCTCTTGTACAGAGCGCAAGTGTCATTATGGGCACAAACGGACAGCTTAATGCATATTTTGGTGCTGACTTGATGGAAAGCGCCGGAAATCGACGCCTATCTTCGGATATTGTTGATTTGACACGCGTACTTCCGGCAGGACTTACTGACTCCTCTGGCGTAGCAACGTTGCAATATAAATTTACTCTGGATAATATTGTAAGAGTATCTTCTTCTGGTGCTCCAGTGGAGTGGATTTATCAAGATGGCGCACGTGCAGGAAATTTCTCTTACACAGCCGCTAGCGGCGCAGCTGAATTAGTTAACACTGCTGATATTAATAAATTCACCACTGTTCTATACGGTGGTTTTGATGGATTTGATATTCGAGAACTCGACCCCTTTAGAAATACTCTTTTGGCAAACACCAACGTCATGCCCACGATTGGAGGTTCCACGGAAGTGGCTAATTACGCAGTCCATTCACTTCAACGGGCTATCAATATCGTCACAGATGCAGAATTTGTAGATTATAATCTGGCTACGATACCTGGTATTACTCATGCCGGTCTCACAGATAATTTAATTGATGTATGTGAGGATAGAGGAGATGCTTTAGCTATTGTTGACATTCAAAACGATTATCAGCCACGAGCAGAAGGCGCATCAGATAGTTATCCTAAGCTTCCTAACGTAACAGATGCGATCAATAGTTGGAAAATCCGCTCAACAGATTCAAGTTATGGTTCGGCATTTTTCCCATGGGTCCAGACCCGCGATAGGAGAAGCGGTCAGCTACTGTGGATTCCGCCTTCGGTTGCTGCTTTAGGAACGATGGGCTCTTCTGCGGCACGTTCTGAACTTTGGTTTGCTCCAGCTGGTTTTAATCGCGGAGGTCTCACACAAGGCTCTGCAGGCATTCCAGTGACGAATGTACGCAAGAAGCTTACATCTAAGAATCGTGATAAGCTTTATGAGCATAGAATCAATCCAATTGCCTCTTTCCCAACTGAAGGTATTGTGGTTTTTGGTCAGAAGACGTGTCAAGTTCAAGCCACTGCTTTGGATAGAATTAATGTGAGGAGATTGTTAATTTATCTTAAGAAGAGAATCTCGACCATTGCAAACAACCTACTCTTTGATCAAAACGTACCTGCAACATGGGCGAGATTCAAAGGTCAGGTTGAACCACTTTTATCTGATGTACAAACCAGATTTGGCTTGAGTGATTACAAATTGGTACTGGATGAAACTACCACCACACCAGATTTGATTGATCGAAATGTTATGTATGCTAAGGTTTATTTGAAGCCCGCAAGAGCTATCGAATTTATTGCCTTAGACTTCTATATTACATCAACCGGCGCTTCTTTTGAGGATTAAAATTTTATAGGTGACTATTTAAGATATAGAAGCCACACAGGAGATTAGTTAAATGGCAAGTAATTTAAACCCAGCAACTTTTTGGAATTCGACCATGGTAGAGCCTAAAAGGCAATTTAGGTTTTACATTAGTTTTGGTCAGATGGGCGATGGTCCCACATTCGCATGTAAAAGTATTGGAAAACCCAAGGTTCAGCTTGATGCAACAGAACATAAGTTTTTAAATCATACTTTTAGATATCCAAATCGTGCGGTATGGCAACCAATTAGTGTGGTACTTGTCGATACAGCTGATCCTGATATGAGCGCTACCCTTTTAGGTATTTTGAGACAAGCAGGATATACGTGGCCCGAAAATATGAATGCTGCGTCGACATGCATTACAAAGGCTCAAGCAACATCTCCTTTTGATTTGGTCACAATTACCCAAATTGGCAAGCCTTTGCCTGTAGGTGGTGCCACAAAGGTCCCTACAGATACTTTTCTAGCTAACATGGATTTAGATATTATCGATCAATGGACATTGAACAACGCTTGGATGGGCGGTACTATTGATTTTGGTGGTGATCTAGGATATGAGAACGATGGTTTGGTGGAAGTTAAATTTGATCTTCAATATGATTTTGCCTATATGACAGCCGCAGGCGGTGTTCGCGGCGGATGGGCCGATATGGCAGCTCCGGGTCTAGTACCTCGTTTTGCTAGCCCACTAGATAATAAAGGTTAATTTAAGAGGTAAAAATTTTAAGAGGTAAAAATGGAATCAAGAAATAATAGTGCTCGCTTGGCAGCGCCTGAAAATTCAGCACCTGCCACGGAAGAGCCTACTATTCCTGTTGAGGCAACGGAAAACACTGAAAATACAAACAAGAATAGCTTGTTAAATTTCATACGTCCTACTGAATTTGTTAAACTTCCCACGGGAGGAAGATTTTATCCCGAAGGTCACGCACTGCACAACCAGGATCATATTGAAATCCACCAGATGACAGCCAAAGAAGAAGATATTCTCACTAACCGTTCTTTAGTAAAGAAAGGCGTTGCTCTCGATAGAGTAGTACACAGTTTATTGGTTAGCAAAAATATCAATGTTAAAGATTTGTTTTTGGGCGATAAAAACGCTGTAATAGTTGCAGCCAGAATATCAGCGTATGGGGCAGAATATAAGGTAAAAATTTCGTGCCCTGAATGTGGAGTATCACAGGCTCATGAAATGGATTTGGGAGATTTACTGGCTACTAGTGATGAATTTGAAATACCTACCGGTGTTCAAATGAATGATAGGGGTAATTTTATCCTTACATTGCCAAAGACAAATATTGTTGCAGAGGTAAGACTCCTTAACGGCCATGATGGCATAGAAAATACTAGAAACAATAAAGACATCAGTTTAATCGAGATGTTTAAGAAAATTGTGGTTTCTTTGAATAATGTTACAGACAGAAAGATGGTTAATGAGTTCCTGGAATTAATGCCAGCATCCGATTCGAGAAACTTGAGAGAAACTTATGCTAATCTGGTACCCAACATTGATTTGACAACACATTTTGAATGCAACGCTTGCGATCATGAGCAAGGAATGGAGGTTCCGCTTAGTGCGGACTTTTTTTGGCCTCGATCATAACTATAGTGAAAATGTATATGAGCAAATGTTTGCGCTTGTTTTTCATGGAAAGATCAGCTTGGTTGAAGCGTATAATATGCCAGTTGGATTAAGAAACTGGTTTTTAACTCGCCTGAAACGCGAATTTGAAGAAGAAAAAGAGCGTCATGAACAGGCGAGAAATTCTTCTAGACAGAGAAGATGATGTATTTTGTAGATAAAAACTAATTATAATGATTAGTAGAGGTTTTATTTATGGAAAGTATTACAATTGATTTGCATAAATACAAGGTATTGAATGAAGTTTCGCTTGCAACTTTTGGTTCGAACTTGATGATCACATTGAAAGCAATGTTTGGCACTTCAGGATTTAGTCCAAATTTGACTGTGCGAGGCACCCAAAAAGATGTACAGAAATTTGTTATGGCGCTTGCCGGTGAGAAGATGTACATGAAAAGCTATCTAAAGCATGGCCTCGACGATCCGCGAACTCAACGCGATAAATATAAGCTTCAAAATGCCGTTAAGGCATTTGAAAGAGAGACGGGCATCAAATGGCCGTTTAAATAGAGGTCCTTTTGAATGCCCCCATCGAATCTAACTCCAGAACAACTTGCGCGGCTTGAAGCAGCACTGGCTTCACTTAATGCCGAGCGCCAAAAAGAAAAAATATTACTCAATGAGCTAGCAGCTGCAGAAGGTAAATCTGTCGAAGCAGTCTCTGCAAAACTTGATATCCTTAAAGAGCAGAGTGAACAGCTCCAACAGAGTGCCAAAATATTTGCCGAGATGCGCTTAACTGCTGGCGGCGATATTGAAATAATGAAGCAGCAGGCAGCTCTTAGATTAGCAGAACTAGAGGAGACTGCGAAAAAAAACATATTATCTGAGGAGGAAATACGTCTCCGTGAACGTCTTACAGAGGTTTTAGAGGCTGACGCCGAAGAAACAGCTGAACTTGTAAAGAATATGCATGAGCTTGCAGCTGCCCAAGCAGAAGACATCAAACAGATGGAAGAATTAACAGAACGTTCTTCAAACTTAGGATCGGAATTTGCAAAGCTGGGCGGCAATGTCTTTGGGTTAGATAAAAACATGGAAGGTTTCTCCGGAACCCTTGCAACGGGTATTACACAGGGTGTGGATATGGGTGACACTCTTGGAAAAATGGGAGCTGATTTTCAAAATCTATTTAATCCCATCAGCTTAATTACTAATATTCTTGCCAACACATTCGCTCGCATACAAGAATTTGCAGATATTGAAGCGGAAATCAGGCAGGTAACCGGTGCTGGTCGCGAAATGAATGATGTGTTTATAAATTCGTATCGAAGCACTCTTTCATTGGGAGTACAATCAGCCGAAACCGCAGCCGCCGTTAAGACTCTTTATACAGAATTTGTTGGATTTTCTGCCTTAAGTGGGCAAGCACAAGCAGATATGGCATCTTTTACCACTACTTTAGATTATTTTAATATCGAGGCTCAAACTACTGCCGAAGCGATGGATTTTCTCCAAATGTCTTTACAGATGAGTGACACTGCAGCAAAGAATACAGTAGCCGATATGGTTGGTTTGGCAAAAGCATTAAAGGTGCCACCCAGTATTATCATGAAAGATTTTAATGCTGCCAGAAATGTCATTGGACAATTTGGGAAACAGGGTTTTAAGGTTTTCAAACAATTATCTGCTCAAGTAAAATCCACAGGTGTAGAAATGAGTTCTCTTTTGGGAATCGCTGAAGGATTTGATACTTTTGAAAGCGCTGCAGACCATGTTGGTTCTTTAAATGCGTTATTGGGTGGGGCTTATTTTGATACTATGCAAATGGTATCCGCAACTGAGGCAGAAAGAATCGAATTAATGAGGGAAGGAATTGCTGCATCTGGTAAATCTTGGGAATCAATGGGTCGCTTTGAAAGAAAAGCAATTATGAACGCAGCGGGCATTAATGATATGACCGAGGCCAATAAGCTGTTCGGTAACAGCCTTGATGTATATTACGAACAAGAAGCCGCCGCTGCAGTAGCAGCAGGTAGTTTAACAGATTTGACTCAAGGCGCAAAAGATGCGATGAGCATGAGTGATAAAATGAATGCCATATTTAATAGAATGATGTTGATAATGCAGCCTCTTGTTGATGCAGTGATGGGAGTTTTTGATGGAATATTAGAAGGGTTTGAAATGATCGAACCAGTGTTTAAATTTGTCGAAGAGCTTGGAGGCGCTTTATTCACTATCTTAGCTCCGGTGATGAAATTGATTGGAAAGTTAGGAGTACTATTTTTAGCATTTAAGGTATTGGGAGTAGTGATAGGCGCTGTTATGAGTCCGGTAGGATTGATTATTGGATCGATTGTCCTGCTCTATAAATTATTTACTGATGGTCCACAATTTATTTTTGATTTTGCGGAAAGTTTAATTTCGGGATTGATGAAGGTATCCATTTTTATGCTTAAATTACCATATATAATACTGCAAGGTATTGCCGAGGGGCTCATATGGTTGACCGAAGGGCTGATTAAAGTTTTCGAAACCCTACCGGATACGATAGTTGACTTTATAATAGGCATTCCGGACATGATAGCAAATGCTTTCGAAGAGGAGACTGGTGAAGGGAGTGCGTTTTTTGGAACATTTTTATCTGTTTTTGGCAAATTATTTAAAGCAATTTTTTGGGATCTGCCTTTAGCCACCCTTAAATTACTGTTTGTCGGAATCCCTACAGCACTTTTTAAATTAGCAGCCAAACTGCCAGCAGCTTTGGCATCCATGGGAAGATCGATTATGGAATCTTTATTTGGGGATACTGGGACTGCTATAGCAGATTTCTTCGGTGACGCAATGGAATGGGCCGGAGAATTCTTTGATTTTATTACTGCACCATTTAAGTGGCTAGCAGGCACAGTCGAAAGCGTAGTCGAGGGAATCGGAGGGGCAATCGATTATCTCGCGGATTTCAATCCTTTAGATATGTTGGGGGATATGGCTAGCAGCATTGGTGAAACTTTAAATCCGCTTAATTGGTTTGCTGAAGGGGGCATCGTCAGTGGTCCACAGATTGTCGGTGTAGGAGAAGGAGGTCCCGAAGCTATTGTTCCGCTTTCTAGACTAACTGAATTTACAGAAGTTTTGAGCCCAGCGACACCAGATACAGACATGTCGATAGCCTCTGAAATCATGTCCTTCGCGAACTCTTTCTTCCCAGGCGGGGAACCCGATACGATCCCCCCCGCTAAAGCAGTTGGCAAGCCTGCTGTCCAGCCTGCACCGAAACAAGAGGTTATTTTAGAGGTTGATGGATATCGTCTTGGAAAAGTTGTGTATGAAAGTTTTCTGAAAGGAAAACTAGAACCAATGTTGGAGAGTACTTAAAATGAAAAGTGACGGCACAGAGGAACTATACGCCAAGAAACTTCTTGGTTTGCAGATTATGCATGTGCCTACTGGGAAAATAGTTGAGTTTAAGGCATTTCTCACACAATTTTCTGATACTTATAATTCTTCTTGGAATGCGGAGTCAGTATATGGAAGAATGGATCCTATTGCAACATTTCAAGGTACCACAAGAGAAATAGCTGTGGGCTGGAGTGTCCCTGCATTTAGCAATGATGAGGCAAAGTTAAATTTAGAGAAAGCTTCATTGTTTTTTTCAATGTTATATCCTGCATATTCTCCATCTTCAGGGGTCGGAGGCGCAGGACAAATCAGCGCATCACCTCTTTTGAAGATTAAGTTTGCAAATTTAATTTGTAGTGTGACGAAAGGTCAAGGAAAAAATATAAAAGGAGTTAGAGAAGGGGGGCTATTGGGTTTTATTAACGGTGCGGTCTCCTTAACTCCTGATTTTGAAGGCGCTGGTTTTTATGATCCAGGATTTGGCGAAGTATATCCATTATTATTTAATTTAAGTTTTGCTTTCACTGTTCTTCACACTCATAAACTTGGGTGGGAAGCGGGCGCATCGCGTTCTAGATTAACAGAAACCAATGCCGCTGGTACCCCTCAATTTCCGTATGGGAGCCCTTATCCTCCGGCTGGTGCATCTAAAATTAATAAATTGGGAGCAAGTGACGCATCTCCGTTACCTAATGCTCACGCACCAATGACGGATGAGGAGTTAGCAGTATCGTCTACTGTTGAGGACTTTTCAGATAATCCCCAACAGACAATGGCAGATTTACCATCTGGCGAAACTGATCCAGAAACTGGAAAAAACATTTCTCTTGGACAAGCTGGCCCAAATATGAGTTTGCCCGATGGGGAGATAGCGCAATCCTTGATGTCACAGATGACAGAAGGAGCCTTATCAAAATAATTTTCATGTTTGTTTCCGAAAGAAACATATGTAGTTACACTATTTATTAATAGTTTCGAGGAGATAATTTATATGACGGTGCGAAGAAATAGTTCAAGAGAAGTGGTTTATAATTCAAGTGAACTGTACTCTAATATTCTGAAACGGAGAAATAAAGATTTCATTGAACAATATGTTACTGGTGAACTAAAGTATCCAACACAAGTACAAATTCAAAGCCTTTTTCTTAAACGACATATGTGGGTGATGGGTGATCGTTTTTGGAAACTTTCTGCAACCAATTATGGCGATCCAGAACTTTGGTGGACAATTGCTTGGTTTAATAAGCGTCCCACAGAAGCTCATGTACGTTATGGTGATATAGTTTATATTCCCCACCCATTAGATAAATTATACAGTTATTATGGTATTTAGGGGAAATATCGATGGCTGCAAATGAAAAACCAAGTGTTGGTGTAAAAAGATGGCAAAATCAATGCTTCCTTATTGATGGGTGGAAAGAATTAGCTAAAAGATATTGTACAAAAGAATATTCTAGTATAATTCCTATTTCTGTTCATGCTTCTGAGATAGTGTCTATCTTATCAGCAGAACCCGGCGCGGAAATATTTTTTAAGTTATCACCTGCTCAATTATCATTGTTAGAGCCCACAATAAGACTTTTTATAGTCGACCATGATATTGCCGGTGGTGTACACCAAGAGAGTGGTGCAAGAGAAATATTTTTTGATGATCATATGTACGAAGACAATATTGGAGAGATTTTATCATCCGGCAGGGGGAGAGGGAGAGCCGCAGGTATAAAGAGCTTTTCTTATACTTTTGATGGTGGCGATCCCGCAACAGTTGATAAATCCATTACAACTAGATTAAAAATGATTTTTACAGGTGTTGATGCTTTTACGAAACCACAAGAAAGTGGGGTTTCTTATGTCGATCTTGTACAGAGAGTTAGAAAAATGGTTCCATCCAACAAAGAAAGAGAGAATGCAGATTTGTCTAACCCAACTTCGTTTTGCCGAAAACCAAAAACCAAAGCTGAAAAGAAGAATTCGAGCCCTACAACACAAAATATTAATCCAAATTATCGTAGAATAAGGGCTCAAATTGGTTGGGCAATTCCTCCCGATAAAACAAACGAATTTGTAAATAGTTCATTTTTAAATAATAATAAGACATTAGATTTTAAATCTTTTACAAAATTACTTAAAAGAATGCAATTAAATCTATTTCTAGAAATGACTAGTCATCAAATGGAGTTTCATAATGATGGTAAACTTGAATTATCAATTTCGTATAGAGGTAGTATCGAAAGTGATCTTCTCTCAGAAGAATCAAATTTATTTTTCGACATACAAAGACAGTTATTAGCACTTCAAAATCGTAAGTCGGAAAGAGTCGCCAATGTAGAAAAAGAAAGTATGATTGCGGCTGAAAAAGAAGTAGAACAGGTTAATAAAAAAATTAAAGGAAAAGATTTAATAAAGAAGAAAACTGAAATTGAAAAAGAAGCACAAGCAAAAGTAGCTAAAAAGAAATCGGAAATCCAAGAGCAGTCACAAGCTCAAATGGATATGTTGAAGTATGAATTATATCAATCGTTTCTGGCGCGAATTACAGATAATAATTTGGTCCAGTACGTAGATGTTCGCAAAGAAGACTTGATAGCATGGCAAGGAGAAGAATTGGCTGATAGCGCGACGAAAACAGACTATGCTAAAAAAAGAAAAGCAGGTTCCGCTTCACGCACGACAGCAGATTCTATTTTAGCAAAAGCACATTTTGGTTCAGGCGCAGGCGGCGGCAATGCAGTAACGGCAATGCAAAAAGGATTAAAAGATGCCGTAAAAGAAGATACTGCGAAAGCCGCCAAAAAAAAGATTCTAGAAACTAAAATTTCTACCCCTTCGAAGGGAGATGGCAAAGTCCCCAAAGGCCACAAAAGAATATATTATCTTTATTTTGGTGATCTTATTAATGTAGCTATGGATATTTTTGCTGAAAACGTGGACAAGACTCAACGTCCTGTAAAAGTAAGAGCAATTATTTCTAATTTATCCTTTACAGATCCAGCAACGGGAGAAGATACAGAAGTTAATATCTGTGATCTACCTGTTTCGTTAGATGAATTTATTGTGTGGTATAAAAATAACGTCATTAGTCCTGGTGCGTCCACTTACCACGTCTTACCTTTTATAAAACATTTAATGACAACTCTCATTGGTAATGCATTGGGTGCTAGTTGTTTTGACGAGGTGGGACGTTCCGTCGCGCAATTGGGGATAGAATATACCCAGCTGGCTATCCCCGGCCCAGGAAAAGAACCCATCCCAAAAAGTAATGGGTTATTTTCTAGAATTAGTAGCGTAGGGGACTTAAAAAAAATTGTTTCAAATTTTTCTCGGTCTGACCGGTCGGATCCCACTTCATATATTGATTACATAATTATTCATGCTTCCAATAACGCACCGGCAACCATGAGTCCTTCAAAAACTATAACGGGAAATGATGGGATAACCCGTCTTGCTGATGATGTAAATGGTGTATACCATCTTGGTATAGGATTAGATAGAGGTATCGTCAAAGATATTAAATTTAAAGCTAATAAAATGAAGTATTCTGATGAAGCCAATATTGTTGAGAAAGGGCTCACAAATATTGGACAATTATTCACCAAATATGATGCTGATGTGACTTTGTGGGGGTGTCCGCTTTTTAAAACCGGGCAATATATTTACATTGATCCGAAAACAATGGGAGTCGACGCGCAGATGGCAGCACTTCTGGGCTTGGGGGGATATTATATGGTATACAGAGTTGAGGGAGATTTGTCATCAAGTGGGTATTTTGTAACGTTATCTTGCAAGTTTCAAGATAGTGGAATTTGTGCAGGTGCCGCTTCCCCTCGACAAATTAAGGCTGCTCCCAAAGAACAATCAGGTGCACAGCGGAATCAACCCAATAGTACACAAGCCCCTCCCAGTTCACTTATTCGCAAAATCGATGAAATGCCATCTCGGTAGTATTTTAAAAAGATTATTGGAGCCTATTTAATATATGGCGTTTCCAAAACCAAAACTACCTTATGCAGATAATGAAATGGATACTGTAGATCTATATTATCGCAGATCTTTGTATCGGGATAAAGTATTAGTAAAGGAGACAGGAGAATTGGAAAACGCTGTCTTAGACCTGTGGGGGGAAAGAAATTTATATGGAAAAATTAATCATCGTGGTGATTTCATTATTCCCAAAGAAAATCTTCTTTCATTTCTGCAAACTAAAGATGGTGCAACACACCTTGCATTGGGATTCGTAGCTAAAGCTTTTAATGAATTAGTAGAGACTATAACAAAAGAAAGTATATATGGAAATAGTGAATTTTTTACTTCTCCTTATGTCAATTTTACGGTAACTAATGGTTGGGAAAGCGTTTATGATAAATATCACCAGCATATGGGGTTTATATATAGCCAATTAGCAGAATATCTTAGTAGAAAGGATATTAATAATAAAATTAAAAATTTCGATAATTTTGTAGATCATTTTTTTCAATTTTATGATTTTTTAAAATCTTTGGGCGCGCCGCTTACATTGTCTGGATTCGTGGGAAGTCGTTTTTGCTCCACTCGCATCGGCGGCTTGGCAATTGAAATTAGTGATAAAAAATATTCCAATGACAAAATTAAATATAATGTTTTTGTTAATGATAATAACTTTAAAATGTTTCAATTTTTTGCTTCCAATCATGGTTTTATAATTGATAAAAATATTCCATGGCGGATTGTTGCCAATCTCAATTCTTGCTATATGCAAAAGAAAATATCGGACGAAGAACTATATTATAGCTCAGTGGGAAGTATTGACGTATTAAAGGAATCCTATACTAAAATCTCTATTGATTATGATTTTTCGGGCACCGGACCTGGGACAGCCGATATTAATACGTCTCTTGAATTCCGTGCCTCTAGATTGGCTAATATATTTGATATTTATTATTTCAAGACATACGAGCTGGATATGAAATATTTGAAAACCTATCTTTATCAGATGTATCGAAGTTTCATTGGTGATTCGCCTTTTTATGAAGAGTATGAAAGTAGCCCCTGCAACGACGATATCGTATCACAAGTAAGAAAACAGAGAAAAGCTCTTGACTTTGAGGCAGAAAGTGATTATACTGTTAAGGATTTCTGGTTGGGGCGTTATTTCATGTTAAGAATGAACGAGACAGATGCTAAATTTTCCAAAGCAGAAGTTAAATACATATTATTTAATGCTAAGAAGGTATATAATCTATATGGAGAATTAAAATCACTGGATTTTTTGAATCGCAAGCTTAAGAAGCGACATAAGCACCTTTATGATATTAGGACGTCTGCTCCAATTCCGAAACGCAGCGAATGTCCTGATTACACCCCCCCATTTACGGACTTGCCGCGTAATAATAATCCTGAAGATACTAATTCTTGTACATAAAATTTGGGTTTTAATGTCGAGAGAAAGTTCACATCTATTTCAAGTAATTGATTTTAAAGAGAAATGTAAAAGTAAATTTTACCATGAAGAGACATTCAAGGATAATCTTGATATATTAGATGGTATAACTTGGAGATACAATTCTCATATTGAATCTCCTCAAAAATATGACTATGCTTATATTTGGTCCGGAGGCCAAACTTTGTTAGAGGGTTGTCCGGACGAATATAAAGAGTATTTTTCATCTTTAATTTCGCGACTTCGTTCATTTTATATATCCTTTAGAGAAGCAAAATTAGACGAACAAGATCTGTGTTTTTATGACACTATCCCTCTTAAATTTATCAGAGACTGGTGTGACGCCGAAAATATTATCTGTGCCCATACAACTAAAACAAAAAAACCCTATGATTATGAGTTTCAAAAGAATTTATCTTTTTTGATTGAGGAAATAAAAAATAGAGATCTGAATATTGATTGGAGTAATCTCAGTAAGACAAGCAAGAAGATATCTTCTCTTCTCAAAGTTAAGGATAAAAATAAAACTAAGATTTCCTATAATCAGTATGGTACCGTAACCGGTCGTCTTTCTACCAATCCGAACTCTTTTCCGATGTTAACTCTAGACAAGGCGAATCGCTCAATTATCAAGCCAACAAACGATCTATTGGTTGAGCTGGATTACAATTCAGCCGAATTACGCACGGTGTTGGCTCTTGCCGAAAAGGAACAACCTGACGTTGATATTCATTCCTGGATTAATGCTGAGATATATAAAAACAAATATGAGAGACGTGAGGTCAAAGAAAAAGTATTTGCTTGGCTCTATAATCCCAATGCTAAAAATAAAGGGTTGAATTCTCTCTTTGATCGTGATAGAATACTACAAAAGTATTATTGCTTCGAATTAACTACGCCTTTTAAAAGGATTATTGAAGTAGATGATAGAAAGGCTTTTAATTATTTGATACAAAGTACAACAAGCGATATTGTTTTAAGACAGACTCTAAAAATAAGAGAACTTCTAAAGAATACAGAATCTTGTATCTCTTATATCATACACGATAGCATCGTTTTAGATATTAGTAAGGAACAGCAGCCATTATTAAATGATATCATCAAAACATTTTCAGATACTGAATTCGGGGAATACAAAGTTAACGTTTCAATGGGAAAAGATTACGGAAATATGAAGAGGGTGGAATGTCGACGATAATTGGATTAGGCGGCGGCGGCTGTGCCGTAGCGGAAAAATTCTTATTTTATCCGCAGTATAGTGTTTATCTTATCGATACCGAAAAACATCCACATAAGCATTCTTTTCTCGTCGAGGCTCAGAATTCTCATCAGGCTTATGAGGAAAGCTTTCCCAATGTTCAAGAATTTCTAGAACGAACAAAGCCCCCTTACGCTGTTTTTGTTGGTGGCTCGGGTGCCATATCGGGAGCTATTTTGAGGCTCCTAGAACAAATCAAGTCCAAAGATATCGATCTCGTATATATAAAACCAGATGTTGATCTATTATCTGATTTGAGACAGAAACAAGAGCGTCTTACATTTCATGTTCTTCAGCAGTATACTAGGAGTGTGTTGATTAAAAATATGTTCATTGTTTCTAATGACAATTGCGAAAAATTAATTGGGGATTTGACCATCAGAAATTTTTATGATAAAATCAACGATTTAATTAGTTCAACATATCATATGTATAATGTTTTCACTAACATCGAGCCGATAATGCAGACTCTATCGGAACCCTTAGAGATTGCCAGAATTGCAACGTTGGGATTTGTAGATGAGAAAGGAAATGAGAATCTTTTATATGACCTTCAGTTCCCCCGCGAAAAACATTATTACTATTCCATACACGCAGAAAATCTTGAAAACGATACGAAGCTTTTATCTCGCATTAAAAGTGAAATTCGTTCGAGGTTAGATGGCAAAACAAGAGTTTCTTACTCTATTTTTCAGAACGACTATGGTCAGGACTATATCTATTCAGTTCATTTTGCTTCTTTGATCCAAGAAGAAAAATATGATTTTTCTCTTGACAATGAGGGTATTTGATACTATAGTATTGTTTAGCAGTTCGAGAGATTATTCGAATTGACTATACCTAAAAAGGAGAATTATAATGGGTATTGATTTAGATAAAATGCGTGAAAAGTTAGATTCGGTTGAAAACCGTGGTGGGAAGAAGAACGCCTTCTGGCGTCCAGATGATGGCGAAACTGTCATTCGACTTCTACCAACGTCAGATGGTGATCCCTTCAAGGAATTTTGGTTCCACTATAATGTAGGGGAAAATCCTGGTTTTCTGAGTCCCAAGAGAAATTTTGGAGAGGATGATGCGTTGGATAGCCTTGTTCGCAATTTATATCGCGAAGGTGGTGATGATAACATTCGTTTGGCCAAGAAGCTTGGAGCACGTCAGCGCTTCTTCACACCCGTCATTATACGTGGTAAGGAAGACGAAGGTGTCAAGATTTGGGGTTATGGTAAGATGGCTTATAAAGAGCTGTTAAACCTAGTATTAAACCCTGAGTATGGGGATATTACTGACCCATCTGAAGGAACTGATTTGGTCATTCAATATGGCAAACCAGTAGGGGCTCAATTCCCACAGACTTCCATTACGCCACGTCGCAAGACGAGCCTTCTTTCTAAGGACGAGAATCAAACCCATGAGTGGCTTGATTCAATTCCAGAGATTTCGGAGCTTTTTGATCGCAAGACTCCTCAAGATGTTCAATCAATGTTGGACGAGTTTTTGCTTACTCAAGAAGATGCCGAAGGGGTTTCGAAGGAGTCGGAGCGCTACGTTGCCAAAACAGAAGGATCTGATGTCGATAAGGCATTCAGCGAGCTTCTGAACGGGTAACTGATACCCTCAACCGCAGGGAGGCACGGGTTTACAGGTGCCTCAATTTTTTTAAAAATAATTAAAAAAAATATTTTACATTTTCGAAAATGTTGGTATAATATAGATAATACCCGATAGTGGTCGAGGGTTAAAAAAAGATCACATTTAGAATAAAGGTGCACGTGCTACGGCAAACGCACCTTCCATGAAATGGCTATGGCCAAAGGAGAAGTATAATGGAGATTCTTAAGAAAGCGAATACTGGCGCTACTACCAGTGGTAAGAAGGCTAAGAAGGCTAAGAGCAATGTGAGAGTTCGAAAGGGCTTCAATAATAAAGGAACGATTGATCTCAATCAACTTCCCCCCTGCCAAATGAAATTTCAAGACGCGACGTTTTCACATTTCGAATGGCTAGAATTGCAATCAATTGATTTCAATTCTTCCAACTGGAAGAACATTGGTATCCGAGACGATAAAGATTATCAATCCCGTCGTGAGAGCTTTCAAGTCGCTTTCAGGCTGAATGGTTATGATATGACGGAATTTCCTCCGTGTATCTGTACCAATGGAGAGCCGATAGAAGGTCGTACTCGCATCGCCGCAGCGCAAAAGAACGGAGAAAAATGGATGCCCGTTGCAATATACACTCGCACCAAAACAGGTTTGCGCAATACTATAACAAACGGGCTGCGAGCTAACCAGAAGAAGCCACAATACAATTCTACTTTTGGTAATTTCGTCGCGTCAGGTGTTGAACTGATTCAAAAGGGTGTGCTTGCGAACACCGAGACAGCTGTTGATGATTGGCTCTATCATGACGTTGATATTAACCGCTCGTATGACAACCAGATCAACGGGATGGTTACAAAAATCCGTAACGCAATTTTAAGTCGAAGCCGCCAGGGTCAAGGGTTGATCTGGCATATGACGAAGGCAGAAGCGGAGAAATGGATTTTGACAAGTCTCGGGCTAACCAAAGGCTCCTACGTTCTGGTCAATACGTCTGACAACAGTGGGGAGACCTATGCTGAACGCGCATGGCGACATGTCCGTGATGCTCTGAAGAACAATCGCGCACCTGTGAGATTGATCTTTTACACCACTGATGATGATTCGGTGCTAGCCCGCGCTGGACTCAAGAAGTCTATGCAACATATAGAGAATTTATATGTTGATGCCTGGGAAGTAGTTAAGAGTCAGTTGCCGGCAGGAATTTCTCTCACAATCCCCACGGTACGACCCTTTATTTTCGAAGGCGCATTACCTCAGATTATCCAGGCTCACCCTATCAATGGCTATAACTTGGTCCCGGTTAATAAGTACTAATGAGGTCTCCATTACGCTACCCTGGTGGCAAAACTCGTGCTGTAAAGCATATTTTGCCCCATATCCCAGATTGTGGGGAGCTTTGCGCCCCCTTTCTGGGGGGTGGCTCTCTTGAGTTGGCCATCGCTGCAAGAGGAACAAAGGTGTACGGTTACGACGACTTTGAACCTCTTATTTGGTTTTGGAAGGCTCTTCTAGAATCTCCCGAAGAGCTAGCAGATGAAGCCGATAAACTAAGAAAAGAGGACGAAGCTTATCCTCTGATAGAAGAAATAGAAGAAGAGAATAAGAATGGCGAGCTGGTAGTGAAACGCCGCTACGAAAGAGGACTTCCAAAGAAGAAATTTAAAAAACTCCGAGACGAGTTGCGAGGTCAAACAACGTTTTCTCTGAAGAACGCTGCTAATTTTTATGCTATTAATCGCAGCAGCTTTTCAGGTGCCACATTCAGTGGAGGCTGGTCTAAGAAAGCATCGTATGCCAGATTCACTGATTCTTCTATTGAGAGGATAAGGGACTTTAAAGAGCCAAATTTGGTTGTTGAACATGCAGATTTTAAAGATTCTATCTTGACACATCCAAATGCGTTCTTATACTTAGATCCTCCATACATGCTCTCTGAAAGAGAACGTGAAAAATTGTATGGAGATAAAGGAAATAAACACAAAGACTTTGATCACGAGGGACTTTTTGAGTTGTTGAAAGAGAGGAGCAAATGGGTATTATCTTATAGTGGAGATGTAGCAACCATAGAAGAGATGTACAAGGACTTTGACATAATTGACATGAGCGGAAAGTGGTCTTATGGGATGAAAAACGTTCAATCAAAAGAAATAAAAGAAAAGAAAGAAATGGGCAAGAGTTCAGAAATACTAATTATAGGGTAATGAATATGAAACCGATATTAAAGAATTGGCGAAAATATTTAAAGGAAATAAATGTCGCCGTAAAGGGTATAAAATACGAATCTACAATTGCTGCGGCGATGAATTCATTTTTCGAGAATAATTCGCTTGAGTACACAGCATCAGCCACAGGCGGTGCTGGTAAGGGAAGCGATGTTGAAGTTAAAGATTATAATGGCAACATAGTTCATACTTATGAGGTTAAAACTAGCAAAGGAACAAGAGTAGATTTTGGACAGTTCAGGGTTTCGTATGATTTAAGTACCGGCTGGACTCAAGCAACAGGATTAGATAATGATGTGGTTAAAGCTATTTTTCAAGAAGTAGAAAGCACACTAGACAGTGAAGTTAGTCCAAAAATTGTTCCGTTCCCGGAGGGACCACGGTTAACATCTGATTCTGCAGCAATGTTTTGGGAATCTTACGTGGGACGCCCCAGAGAAAAGAGCTTAAGTGGAAATATTACTACGATTCCGGTATCTAAAGATTTAATTCAGCGTTATTACAGTGAAAAAGGTGACAATTTTATTATTCTTGGTGATGATATTTATTCTTTGTCGGATAATATATTACCCTCACTATCGGAAGCGCTGCGAGAGAGCTATGTCGTTTTTAGAATAAAATATCATAGTAAAAATAAATACTCGTATACGTTAGCACTCCGAGGCAAGTTTATAGACACGAAGGAAACAGATTTTGGTACAGCAATGAAGAAAATTTATTTCTAGAATAAGAATTTCTTGACATCCAAGACAACGTTATTATATTATAGAAGTTATAAGGAGACTTCATGGCAAAGAAAAATGGTAGATTAAACACATCAAAATTAATCGAGTTGATTAATAAGAAAGCTGGAGAAACTTTGGCATATGACTTGACCAAAGATAACCCAACCGAAGTGAAGCAGTGGATTCCGACTGGCTCAACGTGGCTCAATAAGATTATCTGTATTGGTAATACCAACGCTGGAATTCCTGTTGGTAAGGTCACAGAATTAGCTGGGCTAGAAAGCTCAGGTAAATCTTTTATGGCTGCTCAAATTGCAGCAAACGCTCAAAAGATGGGATTTCAAGTTGTCTATTTCGATTCAGAGTCTGCTATCAGTCCTGGTTTTCTTGAGCAGGCAGGTTGTGATTTGGGGGGAGTGGCTTACGTTCAAGCTAAGTCTGTTGAATATGTTTTTGAAACTATGGAGGAACTTATCGGAGAGCTGGATGAAGGCGTCGTTTTTATTTGGGACAGTGTTGCCCAAACCCCTACTCGCAAGATGTTAGATGAAGATTTTGATCCTCAGTCTTCTATCGGATATAAGGCGCGTCTTTTGTCTAAAGCTATGAAAAAGATAACGATTCCTTTAGCTAATAGTCAAAGTACCTTATTGGCTCTCAATCAATTGAAGACGAACATTACTACTGATAGAGCCTCGTTATTAACAGAACCATATGTGACTCCTGGAGGTAAAGCACTCCCTTATTCATATTCTCTCCGTATATGGCTTACAGCTCGTAAAGCAAAGGCATCGTATGTAACAAATGTACATGGATATAAAGTCGGATCTGAAGTAAAGGCACGCATCAAAAAATCACGTTTTGGATCCTTGGGAAGAGAATGCACCTTCAAAATTCTTTGGGGCAATGATGTTGGAATTCAAGATGAAGAAAGTTGGTTTGATGCCATTCAGCCATCTGAAAATTTACAACGCAACGGTGCATGGTATACATTAATGTATGACGATGGAACTTCTGAGAAATTTCAGTTTACCAAGTGGGATGAAAAGATGAAGAACAAGAAGTTTAAGAATCGAGTATTAGAAATAATGGATGAGGTAGTGGTTCAAAGTTGGCATGCCTTAGAAGAAAATATTTCTAGTGTCGTTGAATAGATTGTGCTTACTATTTATACCATATGGAATTGAAGCACTTAATTAGAGAAGCTATTAGTGAATCGCTTTATGAAGCGAATATCATAATGAGATATGCTCGGGATGAAAATTTAACGTTAATTAATGATAAGTTGCGAGGGATTTGTGGTATCACAATTGTTGATGTATTTATCCCTACAAAAATAGTATCCAAACATGTTGATCTCGTTACTTTGAAAATTAAGTTCTTTTTGGGAAGACATGATCTACAACAACATATGCATAAGATGTCAAATGAAGCTAGAAAGATTGAAGGTGTTTATTCTTTCATTCCCACCAGAGCCTCAAAGCTTAAAACCAAAAGTCATAAATAGAGGTTAAAATGTTAGTAAAAGGTCGTGTGTTGATCATCGATCAGCTCAATCTATTTTTACGTAATTACGTAATCAACCCATCTGAATCACAATGGGGTCCTATAGGCGGCGTCAAAGGCACCCTTCAATCCCTTCAGAAGCTTTGTAACGATATAAAGCCGGATTATATTGTGATTTGTTGGGACGGCGCAGGTGGTTCTCTCAAACGCAAACAAATGAAGAAGGACTATAAAGAAGGGAGAGCACCTCTTCGTTTAAATCGTGCCTTCCGCGATCTCACTGAAGATGAAGAAAAGAAGAATAGATTTTATCAAGAGATAAGAATGGTGGAATATTTTAACCAAATGCCTGTTATCCAACTTCGTTTTGACAATGTTGAAGCTGATGATATCGTCGCTTATGTTTCAAACTTACCTGAACTTGAAGAATGTGAAAAGGTGATTGTTTCAAATGATAAGGATTTTTTCCAACTTGTAACTGGCAAAACTGTATTAATGCGCCCTGTAGAAAAAAGTCGAGTATATAATACAAATGCAGTTCTTAATCAATATAGTATTCATCCCCATAATTTTGCTCTTGCAAAAACGATGATTGGAGATAAGAGTGACAATCTTCCAGGAATCTCAGGCGTAGGCGAGGGAAGAATCAAGAAGGATTTTCCTCAATTTATTAATGAAGAACAAATTACGATTGATGAATTGTTAGATTATTGTCGTGAAAAATACGAAGAAAATAATAAACGAAAATTATGGAAAGAAGTTATTGACAACGAAGACGTAGTTAGGTTAAACTATAAAATGATGCAACTTTATGCTCCACAATTATCTTTGGATCACAAAAAAGAAATTCGAGAGACTTTGGAGAATCCCGATTTAACTTTTGATAAAATGGAAGTTCTCAGGATGATGATGAAAGATGAATTTGCACAAGTAAGTTTCTCAGGGCTTTTTCAAGCTTTTAAGAGAATGTCACAATAAAGAGGGTTTTATGACTGAGGGTATGGATTTTTCCAAATATGGAAAAGCGTTTCAAGAATCTCTAGCTCAAATAATATTTGAGGATCGTCCTTTCTGCGATCAGATAGAGGAGGTAATGGATGTAAGCTTTTTTGAATTAAAATATTTGAGAGCTTTCATGGGATTAATTCTGAATTATCGGCAGCAATATGGGGTGCACCCGTCATCCAATATTATTGCTTCGATTTTGAGAACAGAGATGGATGATTTATCTCCAGCGCTTCAAAAACAGGTAAGAGATTTTTATGTACGTGTCGAGGCCCGTGACGTGAGCGACAGGGAGTATATCAAGGACACAAGTTTAGATTTTTGTAAGAAACAGAAACTTAAAGAGGCTCTTATACAATCTGTGGATCTTATAAAAAGTTCCTCATATGATGAAGTTAAACAAGTGATTGACGAAGCTTTAAAGCTTGGACTAGATGCTGATTATGGTCATGATTTTATAAAAGATTTTGAGGCACGCTATGAAATAAAAGCAAGAAATCCAATATCGACAGGGTGGGACAAGATCGATCAATTAACTAAAAATGGTATAGGAAGCGGGGAGTTAGGAGTAGTGATTGCTCCTACGGGCGCAGGCAAATCCATGGCTTTATCTCATTTGGGCGCGACTGCCGTAAAGAATGGCAAAAATGTAGTACATTATACTTTAGAATTATCCGAAGCATTAACGGGACAACGATATGATAGCTGTATTAGTGGAGTACCCCTAACCCAGCTTTTTGAAAGAAAAGATGAAGTATTAGAGGATATCGTAGATATCCCAGGTTCATTGGTGATTAAAGAATACCCCACTCGAAGTGCGAGTAGTGTGACCATACGCAGGCATTTAGAAAAATTAAAAAAACAAAATCGGAAAATCGATATGATTATAGTAGATTACGCTGATTTGCTCAAACCCCAGAAAAATTATAAAGAGAAACGCAATGAATTGGAATCTATTTATGAAGACTTACGTGCAATTGCGCAAGAGTTTTATTGTCCTATATGGACAGCATCTCAAACGAATCGTTCTGGATTAAATGCAGAAGTGGTGACTATGGAATCAATTTCGGAAGCTTTTAGTAAATGTTTTGTCGCAGATTTTATTTGTTCTATATCGAGAACAATTAAGGATAAGAATAGTAATCAAGCCCGAATGTTTATCGCCAAAAACCGCCACGGACCAGATGGATTAGTTTTTTCAATGCACATGGATGCAGCATGTGTCAAATTACAAGTGATTGATAAACATCAGATTGGCGACATATTGCCAGCTTCAAGCCCTGCTGATTTAGCTCAAAAGCTTCGCGATAAATATAAACAACAAAGAATACAAGGAGGATAGCATTGATGGAGATATCATCTAAAATTTTGTCAGATATTACAGTTCATATGAAATATGCCAGATACCTAGAGAAAGAGAAGAGAAGGGAGACTTGGGAAGAAATAGTAACCCGCAATAAGGAAATGCATAAGAAAAAATATCCAGAATTGGGTGAAGAAATAGAAAAAGCCTATACTTATGTCTATGCCAAAAAAATCCTACCCTCTATGCGATCTATGCAATTCGGTGGTAAACCAATTGAAGTCGCTCCTAACCGCATTTATAATTGCGCTTTTCTTCCTGTGGATGATTGGCTTAGCTTTCCTGAAACTATGTTCCTCTTACTTGGGGGAACGGGCGTCGGATTTTCTGTCCAAAAACACCACGTGGAAAAACTTCCAGAAATTCTTAAGCCGCCAGGTAAACGCACTAAGAGGTTTTTGGTGGCGGATTCGATCGAGGGGTGGGCCGACGCAATCAAAGGATTGATGAAGAGTTACTTTTTTGGATCCACTAGACCACGTTTTGATTTTTCTGATATCCGTCCGAAGGGCACCAAACTAGTTACCAGTGGGGGAAAAGCCCCCGGTTCCCAACCTTTAAGAGAATGTCTTGTCAAGGTTGAGGGGATTTTGCAGCAAAAGGAGAATGGTGATAAATTACGTCCTATCGAAGTCCATGATATTGTTTGTTATATTGCTGACGCTGTTCTTGCCGGGGGCATTCGTCGCGCTGCTCTTATATCATTGTTTTCAGCCGACGATGAAGAGATGTTGGCAGCCAAAGCAGGAAATTGGTGGGAAGAAAATCCCCAACGCGGAAGAGCAAATAATTCAGTAGTTCTCTTACGTCATCGTATTTCTAGAGAATATTTTATGGATCTTTGGGAAAGAGTGAAAGCTTCCGGATGTGGGGAGCCAGGATTTTATTTTAGCAATGACAAAGATTGGGGAACAAATCCCTGCTGTGAAATTGCCCTGCGTCCTTATCAGTTTTGTAACTTGACGGAGGTGAATACTTCTGATTTAGAAACCCAAGAGGAATATAATGATAGAGTAAGGACAGCATCTTTTATTGGCACACTACAGGCGGGTTATACAGATTTTCATTATCTCCGTGATGTATGGCAAAAGCAAACCGAGAAAGAAGCATTGATAGGTGTTTCCATGACTGGTATTGCATCAGAAAAAGTTTTGGGATTAGATATGACAAAAGCCGCGCAGGCAGTCAAAAGAGAAAACGCTAGGATAGCGAAAATAATTGGTATCAAATCCGCAGCTCGTTGTACAACTGTAAAGCCTGCAGGCACCACTTCCTTAGCTCTTGGAACTTCAAGTGGAATACATCCATGGCACAGCGAACATTATATTAGAAGAATTCGTGTTGGGAAAAATGAATCAATTTATACATATTTGCTCATTCATCATCCGGAATTGGTTGAAGACGAATATTTTCGCCCTTATGATACTGCAGTAATCAGTGTACCTCAAAAAGCTCCAGATGGTGCGATAACACGCAAGGAGAGCGCCCTGCAACTTCTAAAGAGGATTAAGAGGGTTACTAAAGAATGGGTTGAACCAGGCACCCGTCGAGGTCAAAATACGCATAATATTTCTGCCACCCTTTCAATTAGAAACGATGAGTGGATAGATGTTGGCGATTGGATGTGGGAAAATCGTGATTGTTATAATGGATTATCTGTTTTGCCTTATGATGAACATATTTATAAGCAAGCTCCTTTTGAAGAATGTTCAAAAGAAAGATATCAGGTATTATATGATACTTTACAAGAAGTTGATTTAACGCAAATTGCTGAATTTGAAGATAACACAGATTTGCAGGGAGAACTAGCATGTTCGGGTGGAAGTTGCGAACTAACTTAGTACTTGACTTTTTCATGAATGTGACTATAATACAGATAATAAGGAGGACGTAATGTCTAATAATACTAAAGATGATTATATCATTGAATACATAAAGGCTTTTGATACTGTTGAGAGGGAAATGGAACCCTTTAAAGATCATAAAAGAGATCTTAAGAAGAATTATATCGAAAACGGATGGCTTTCTAAAGAAGATATCAGCCTAGCTGTAAAAGCATATCGAATGATAAAGCGTGGGGATAGCATTGATAATTTTATTGATATGCATGACAATATCAAAAAGAGGATTATTTAGGAGAAAATATGTTTTTGAGACCTTGTAATAGATATCTTGTAGTTGAGCCCATAGAAGAAGATCAACTAGAAGATAATCCAAGAATATTATTGCCTGATGATTATAAACAGTCCAATCCATTTGGAATAGGAAGAATTGTTGGTCGAGCAACCGATTGCAGTGTAGAGGCATTTGAGGGGGAAATAATCACTTTTTCTAGCAATATGTTAGAAAAGATATCAATAAATGGTGAAAACTTCTCTTTGCTTTTAGAGAACTATGTATTGGGAATTTTAAGCGAAATAGAATAATGGTGCTTAGTAAAAGTTTATGGTTGTAGATTTTGAATGGGATAGTATAGCTATAGGAACGTCGCTGGGTGCGATGGAATCTGCTTTTGAAAGTGGCTCTCCTGTCTTATTTAACAGGGAGCCATATTTTTTTGAATTTGAAGAGTCAGATGATGGGGAGTCCAAAAAGAAAAAATGGCAACGCTTGGCATCTGCTATTGCCATACGAGGCTTGAATCCTTTCGGAAATAAAATAACTTCTATTAGAATTAATGATGGTTATTTAGAAGTAATATGCAGTACTAAAAAATATAAAGTATCTTATAATAAGATTATATTTTTTGATGATGAAAACATAGAGAATTTTCCATTTGAACGATTGAAATATAATAAATACAATATATATGATTGGTTCATTGTACGATCTGGTGCTTCCCATGAATATAATTTTTTGGAAGGAACCGACTCTTTCGTGAAGAAAATTTATTTCTTCAGCAAAATCAATCTTCCTAAATATAAAGACTGTGTTTCTCACTCTATTGTCGAGAAAGATAATATGGAGAATTTTGATTTCTCTCCCACAATGACAAGAATGAAAACAATAAATATGATGAAAGAAGCCGGAGTAAAAGGAACACAGCATACTCGGACTTATCGTTATCCCATCAAATTAGAGTTTATAAGACGCGAAGTATCTAGAATTAAAGAAGAAATCTTTAAAGAGAATGGTATATATATTTTAGATACCAGAGAATCGAAGGATATTAAATAGAAATGGGTTTTCATTTGGCCGGTATTATTCCTATCGCTGGTCCAAAATTAGATTTTAATTTTCCATGGCACGACTGTATGATGCCCATAGGAAGGGATTACTTGTCCATAGAACGCGCCGTATTGGAATGTGCATATGCGGGGTGCGAAACGATCTGGATCGTCTGTAACGACGATATGCAGCCACTTATAAGATATAGGTTAGGCGACTATGTGAATGATCCCGTTTGGGTTTATAGACATTATGAACGAGATAAGAGCGAGAAAAAGAAACTAATCCCTATTCAGTATGTTCCCGTGCACCCAAGAGATAGAAACAAGAGAGATTGTTATGGGTGGTCAATTCTTTATGGCGCAAAGATTGCCGACAAAATCAGCAAAGGTCTAAGTACATGGGTTCGCCCAGATCGTTTTTACGTTGCTTTTCCATATGGTATTTATCCACATTGGCACCCACGATCCCATCGCCCAGAAATTTCTGCACCCAAAGAACAGAAAGTATTATATCGCTTTAATGACAAAACAATAATGGATGGAGAATATCTTGGGTTTACATTCAACCATTCAGACTTAGAACAATTTATGGCCGAGGTCAAAGAAAAATCCAGTGGACTCTTTAAGACGAATACAAGAGAAAGATTACCAATTGGTGAAAGATATTCTTATAGATTTTTTACATTAGATAAGATTTTTGATACATTAAAAACTGATAATGTAATTTTTATTGATGTCGAAAGATATTACAGAATCGATTCTTGGGATTTATATAGTGATTACATGGAGAAAGAAGCTAAAACATTTTATCCTATCCCGCGAAGTTTGATCAATAGTTCAGAATTTAATCCTATAGGAATCGATGACTAGAGAGATAATTTTATGCCAGGAGCGAAGAGACGAACTATTTAAAACGATACGAATTCCAAAACGTATCTTTATAGGAGAAACAAAGAATGGATACAATTAACAAAGCTTTTGAACTGGTAAGCGGGGCGGTAGGACAACTCACAGAGTTGCTTTTACTGACCTTGGCGCTTGCAATTGTCGGCCAGGTACTTTATGGTGCACCCGTCTTAGGAATGGATGTCGTAGGGAATGTCGTCGGCGTAGTTAAATCTCTCGGAGATGCAGGTTTTGTCGGCTTGCTGGCAATCATCCTTTTGGGGGGCATTCTATTAAAAAAGTGAATTAATTAGTTGATTTTTTATATCTCCGTTGTTATACTAGTATGGCTTCGGAGATTTTTTTTAAGGAGAAAATATATGGAAAGAAGAAAATCCTCAATTCCTTTTGTAGGATTGCATGCACATAGCGTAGTAGGATCACCGTTTGATGCATTCGGATATCCCAAGGAGCATATGGATTATGCATATGAAAATGGGTGTCATGCCTTGGCGCTAACTGATCATGGTAACATGAATGGGATGGCACATCAAGTATTGCATGCGAAAGAGATGCAGAGTGAAGGCAAAAATTTTAAGCCCATATTTGGAGTAGAGGCTTATTTTATACCATCGGTAAAAGAATGGAAAATGCTTTATGAGCAGACGAAAGAAGATAAGAAAGAAGCTAAAAAACTCCAAAAGAACGATGGCAAAATGACCACTGAAAATGAGGGAGATTCCAAAAAGAAGAATGATCCTCTTTATCGACGCAGACACCTGGTTCTGTTAGCCCAGAACCAAACAGGTCTCAACAATATATTCAAAATGATTTCTCTATCTCACCAGGGAGACAACTTTTACAGATATCCCAGACTTGACTATGAGATCTTAAATGACCATAGTGAGGGGGTAATTGCTGCTTCTGCGTGTCTTGGGGGCATATACGCGGGTAACTACTGGGACAACCTTGAAAGCGGTCCTGACGCGATTCTGGAGGCAATGAGGGTAACCACTGAAAAAATGCAATCTATTTTTGGGGATCGTTGGTTTGGAGAACTTCAATGGAACAATATATTAGATCAACATAAACTCAATGAATATATTATACAAATGCATTATGAATATGGTGTTGAACTTATATCTACTGCTGATAGCCACTATCCAAACCCCGAAGCTTGGAAGGACAGAGAACTCTATAAACGATTAGGATATTTAAATCGACCCAAAAAACCTGAATGGATGTCACCGGGTCTACCAGAAAGTGTTGATGCCATTGGATATGAACTTTATCCTAAAAATGGTGATCAAATATGGGAATCTTATGAAAAGTATTCTGAGGAAAAACAGATAGTATATGATGATAAATTGATTTATGATTCAATTGTAAAAACGCACTGGATTGCTCATGAACTCATAGAAGATTTTTATCCAGATGACACAGTTCGTCTTCCTGGTTTTGTTATTCCAGAGGGAGAAAGTGCAACTGAAGCTCTGCAAAGGGCGGCGGTGTCGGGTTTACAAAAAATGAATCTCGATAAGGAGAAGAAATATTGTGAGAGGTTACAGCACGAACTCAACGTTATTATAGACCGAGGGTTCTCTAAATACTTTCTTACGATGAAAGCTATAGCTGATAAAGCCACAGAACATATGTTGGCGGGGCCAGGGAGAGGGTCTGCTGCCGGTTCTCTAGTATCTTACGTTTTAGGTATCACGCAAGTGGATCCTATTAAATATGGATTATTGTTTAGTCGTTTTTTGAGAGCAGATGCAACTGATTATCCAGATATCGATTATGATGTTAGTGATGCGTTTGGTCTTAAGGAAATATTAGCTGAAGAATGGGGAGATACAACTGTTGTACCTATTTCAAACTACAATACACTGCAACTCAAGTCTTTAATTAAAGATATTTCTAAGTTTTATGAAGTACCTTTCGCAGAAGTTAACATGGTGACCGGAAGAATGGTTAAGGAAGCTACTCCGAAGGCAAAAGAAAAGAGAGGGATTAAAGCGGGACTCTATCTTCCTAAGTTCGAAGAAGTAATGGAATTTTCCGATAGTCTGCAAAATTTTTTAATAAAATATCCTCATATCAAGACGCACATTGAGGCTCTTTATGGACAAGTACGTTCTATTAGTCGCCATGCGGGGGGTGTGGTTATTGGTGAAGATTTAGATAGGCATATGCCGTTGATTCAAAGCGGCGGCGTAATACAGACGCCATGGGTGGAAAGCGGCACATTGGCTCATTTAGAACCATTAGGGTTTATTAAGTTTGATCTCTTGGGGCTTTCGACATTAGAAATGATTGAGTCAGCAATTGCTCATGTGCTGAGAAGATATCATCAAGTAGAAAATCCTACATTTGAGGATGTTAAAGAGTACTATAAGAATAAGTTACATCCGGATAAAATTGATTTCAATGACACCGAAGTGTATACCAATATTTTCCAAAAGGGAAAGTTCATCGGAGTATTTCAGTTTACTAACACAGGTGCTCAAAGATTTTGCACAAGAGTAAAACCTACTAATATTATTGATATATCTGCTATTACTTCAATCTATAGACCGGGACCATTAAGTGCTAATGTAGATCGATCTTACGTGGAGGCAAAAAGAAATCCCGATGAGATAGAGTATATTAATGAGTTGGTTAAAGAAGTGACAGAAGAGACTTCTGGCTTCATGATCTTTCAAGAACAAATTGCCCTTTTAGCTCACAAGTTAGGCAAGGATTTAACATTGGATGAGGGTAACAAGCTTCGTAAGCTATTGATGAAAAAGGGAGCAACCGGTAAAAAAACCCAAGAGACAACCAATATATATAATAAATTTATTGCCGGTTGTCTGGAGAAAAAGATTGATAAGTCAACTGCTGAAGAGCTATGGCGTAAGTTTGAATATTTCTCTGGTTATGGTTTTAATAAATCCCACGCGGTCTGTTATACAATACTCTCTTATCAATGTGCATGGCTCTTGAATTATTATCCTGAATGTTGGGTCGCCGCTTTTTTAGACAAAGAACCCGAAACTAGAAAAGAAGCAGCAATTGCTTTAGCAAAGCAGCATGGTTTTAATATACGCGATGTTGATATCAATACTTCATCGGGCACATATTGGGAAATCAGCAAAGATGGAAAAACTCTTATACAGTCTTTAAATTCTATCAAAGGTTTAGGAGAATCTGCTATTAAACAAATAATAGATAATCGTCCTTTTGAAAATGCTGAAGATTTATTATTTCGAGAAGGTATTGTATACTCAAAGTTTAATAAAAAAGCTTTAGATGTTCTTTGCAGATCTGGTGCACTTGAGAGTATTAAAGATGAGAGATTCACAGGTATGAAACATTTTTATCACGCATGTGTTCTTAATCGCCCTAAGAACAAAAAGAAATTAAGCGAAAATATAGCAGAGTTTTTTGAAGAGGGTGAATTTAGTCGAGAAGAAAAGATTGACTATATTACTGATCTGACAGGTATTTTTCCATTCGAGATTGTCATATCAAAGGATGTTGATTCCGCAATTCATAGATATGAAGTTCCGGCTTTGGGAGAATGGGATCCAGAACTTGGGGCTGCGTGGTTTATTCCTCGTGAATTAATTGTTAAAAAAACAAAGAACGATAAAACCTATTGGGTTCTAAAGGTGATAGATAATACCTCAACAGCGAATATTATTCGTATTTGGGGTGTTGATCCTAGACGAGATCACATTCATTTAAATCGACCTTATGGAGCACGCTTAGATTATAATGATGAGTGGGGTTTTAGCTTGAGGTTGAATAAAAATAGATTAGTTTTATTGGGATAAAATGACGACAAATAGAAAGATAAAAAGAAATAAGCAAAAGAAGCAAAAAAAAGAAGCACAAAAGAAAATAAAGAAACAAATGTTTTTATTTGGAAAACTTCCAAATAAATGCTTGACATGTGATGAAAAATTTGATAAAAAGAGTAAAGAACATGCATTGAGTTGGAAAGTTATTGTGAGAGAAAAAGAAGAGAAAGTTCATCTATATTGTCCTGAGTGTTGGGGCGCTGCCGAAGACCTTCTTAAAGGAATAGAAAATGATTCTTGAATTTACGAAAGTTAATGAAAATGCGGTGACTCCTACTCGAAGTAATCCATCCGACGCAGGGTTGGATTTGTATGCTAGCATCCCCGAGACCCTTGATCATGAATCCACAGTGATGAGTCGAACCATTTTAATAAGACCGGGAGGTAATCAAATGATTCCTACGGGGTTGCGTTTTGGAATTCCTCATGGATACATGTTGCAGGTTTGTAATCGAAGCGGTATGGGCGCAAAGCGTTCTTTGATCGTGGGAGCACACATTATCGATTCTGGATACGACGGAGAAGTTTTCATTGATTTACATAATATTGGTTTAGGACCCCAGGTCGTAAGACATGGAGAAAAAATAGCACAAGTGGTATTGATACCGATAATTCATTTCCGCCCTCGCGAGAATACGAGTGGCTTGCTGTATGAAGAACAGGATCTTGCGATGAGTAATCGTGGAACCGGAGCACTTGGCAGTACAGATAACAAAGGAGTTTAAGTGAAAAAAGCTTTAACATATGATGATGTTTTATTAACGCCCCAGTATAGTGATATTGAGAGTCGAATTCAAGTCGATATTCAAAGTGAATTAGATAATAATATACTTTTACATTTACCAATTATATCTAGTCCGATGGATACTGTTACTGAAGACGCCATGGCTCTGGAAATGTTTAGAGCCGGGGGTCTTGGTATTATACATCGTTATAACACTATAAGAGAACAAATTGATATTGTCGATAAAATTTTGCAGGCTGAAAAGAGTGCCCATGTGGGAGCCGCAATTGGTATGACAGGAGATTTTAAGGAACGAGCACTTGCGCTTCGATCTGGGGGGGTGACTATCTTGTGTGTCGATGTCGCTCATGGATATCACAGTTTGATGGAGAGATGTTTAAAAACTCTTAAAGATCTTTTTGGAAGTTGGGTTCACATTATAGCCGGGAGTGTAGCTACTGTAGAAGGTTTTTCAAAATTATCTGAATGGGGCGCTGATTCTATTAGAGTGGGGATTGGAGGAGGCTCTATTTGTTCTACAAGGTTGGTAACGGGACATGGTGTACCAACATTGCAAAGTATAATTGATTGTGCTAAAAGTTCAACAGATACAAAGATTATAGCTGATGGTGGGTTAAGAACTTCTGGAGACATAGTTAAAGCTTTTGCAGCAGGGGCAGATTTTGTTATGCTTGGTTCTATGCTAGCTGGTACACGCGAAGCTCCAGGTGAAATATTTTCAAGTGATACAGGCAAAAAATATAAAGTATACAGAGGAATGGCATCTAAAGATGCTCAAAGAAAACGAAGTAAGAAGATTTCAACTCCTGAAGGAATATCCACTACTATTCCTTACAAAGGAAATGTTGCTGCTATTTTGCAGGATTTGGAAGGAGGTATCCGCAGCGGATTCTCATACTCTGGAGCAAGAAATTTACAAGAATTCCGTGCTAAATCTGTTTTTGTGAAACAGACATCAGCTGGCCAAGCTGAAGGTACAACTCATATTTTAAGGAGAAATTAATGCCAAGAGATCCCTCCAAACCAGATCCCAATAATCGTAAAAAGTTTATGTTTTGGGATTCAGATAAGAGACAAGCTGACCTACGGATACGGTTGCAACAAGATGGGTTCACACAATCTCATTTTTTTCGTGCTATGATCACAGGTTATCTAGAAAAGGATATAAACATAATGAAATTTCTTGATCAGTATAAGGGAAAGCATATCACGCAAGGACAAAATAAACGTAAACAAATCGAGAGATCTTACAAAGCTGGTGAAGAAACAAAAAAACAATTTGCGTTGGGAGAAAATGAGATAGAAGATATATTTGATATTATATCGGAGGAATTTCCTGAACTATGAAATGTATAGAGGATGTAAGAAAAAGCAAGACACCATGCCAAGAAAAAGAATGTAGAAAATGGATCGATTATCCTTGTGAGTATAATTGTATTTTGGAAACAATAGAGAAGTCCGGAGGGAATCGCTTAACTCTTCGCGAATGCTCAAAACGTCTACACATTAGTTTTGTTAGGGTGAAACAAATAGAAGACCAAGCACTTAAAAAATTAAAAAAGAAAAATTTATCACCTTTTAAAGACCTAATAGGAGATTTTTAGCATTTTGAATACTATTTATCAATGAATCTTTTTATTCCCAGGAGTTACATAATGAAAAAGAACCTTCTTACCGAATCAGAAATTAGAAAATTTATGAAGTTCGCCAACATACCCGGCGTCAACACCGAAAATTTTGTTGAGAAGCTTCAAGAAGGAGATGTACTTAACGAAGATGCATCCCACAGTGCCAAAAAGGGTATTACTGAAGGTGCTTTTGCCGAGTCGCGAAGGCGCGGCGATGCGGGTTATGTTAATGAAAGGGAAGAAGATTGGGGAATGGGTGACGAAGAGGAATCACGCACTCATCCTGGCGAAGAAGATTACACCACCAAGAAGGGTGACGAATTAAAACATGATGAACCGGGACCAGGATGGGGCGAGAAAGAAGACGAAGAAGCTTATAATGAAGCCGTCCTCGCGGAAGATGACATTGATGTTAAAGAACTAGTTACAAAATTGTTGCAGGTTATTTCTGATGAAACTGGCGTCGAAGCCGAAGTGGTCGGAGATGATGGAGAAGAAGTAGAAGGTGAAGAAGAAGTAGAAGGTGAAGAAGAATTTGTCGGTGATGAGCTTGAAGGGGGTGATGAAGACGATATGGCTCCAAGTGATGATGTAGAAGATATTGAAGATCTTGAAACCGACACTGAGATGGTAGCTGAAATTGAGGATCTTGTTAGTGAAGTAACAAGGCGAGTCGCCAAGAGACTTCTTAAGCAGTAAAAGGAATTCACTTGAATTTACATGAAGGCAGGGTTTATCCTTGCCTTTTTTTTTTGAAATGGAGGGGAATTAATATGTTGGGAAAAAATAAAGAAAAAGATAAAAAAACCAAAACAGAACCTGAAACCTCACCTGCGCAGGCAGAGGAATCTTTGAGTCCGGAGGATATTTCTCTTCTAATGAATCTCGGAAATTCGTTGAACTCAGATCCTTCCCCCGTCAGGGTTGCAGGATTATACGGAGATATCAATGAGGAGAAGTGTTCTGAAGTCATTTATTCTATGCTAGTGCTTGCACAATCTGGCAAAACTTTCGAACCTATAGAACCTGACGATCCCGAATCTGAACTAGTGGAATGTTATGAACCTTTTGATTTTTATATATCGACTTTCGGCGGCTCGGCTTTGGATATGTTTAGCGTGTATGATGTGATGAGATATATAAAAGAGAAGGTGACGATAAAAACTTTTGGTGTGGGCAAGGTAATGTCCGGTGGAACTTTGTTATTAGCAGCTGGTACAAAAGGTCACCGCCGCATTGGAAAATATTGTCGCATAATGATTCATGGAGTAATGGCAGGGCAGTCTGGACACTTATTAGATATAGAAAATGAATTTGAAGAATCCAAGATGACTCAAAAGTTATATGTGGAGGCCCTGGCTGAAGAAACTAACATGACTAGCAGATATATTAAAAACTTAATTAAGAAGAAAACGAATGTTTATTTATCAGCTCAAGAAGCTGTTGATTTAGGAATAGTAGATATAATAGTATGATGTGGCGCAAAATAAGATTTAATAAGAAATCCTCCAAAAAGCTCGGCTGGACACCTGAATGGTTCGGTCTATCTGAATTTGATGCAGATTTAATTGACGAAGTATTAATCTTTCAAAAGAATCATGATTTAAAACAAGATGGAATGGTAGGCATAAATACGTTTAGAAGATTGCAACTGTATCGTGAATTAAATATTTTTGAGGATGAAAACAAGATATTGATTAATGGAAAGAAACGTTCCATTGGCTGGCACAAAGTCAAGCTTGATTTAATATCAAGTAATTGCTATCGAAGCGTGAGGGCACCACGAAAGCCACACGTAATAGTTACTCACTTTGACGTTTGCACGAGTGCTGAATCTTGCAAGCGTGTTTTAGAAAAACGCGGCATTTCAACTCACTTTATTATTGATAACGACGGCACAATTGTGCAATTAGTTGATACAAATCACATAGCATGGCATGCCAAGAGTGCTAATAAGTATGCCATTGGTATTGATATTTCTTCAGCGTATTATACTAGATATTTGAATACTTATACGAAGAAAGGCTTTGAGCCAAGACCGATTATAACTGATAGCGTTGTTCACGGTCGAAGTTTAGATGCACATTTAGGATATTATCCTGAACAAATTCAAGCGTATAAGGTGCTGGTACGCTATTTATGTAAAGCATATAATATTCCTTTGGATTATCCCAAAGATGCAAATGGTAAACTATCAACTACAGTGAACAAAGACGCAGCTAAAAATAAATTCCGAGGCATTGTTAATCATTATAACTTAACACGTAATAAAATTGATACAGTTGGTTTAAAAATTGATGAAATTGTCGAGAGTATTAAAACATTAGAAAGGGAGAATTGATTGTGAGATTTGATATGTCCGAAGATCAGATAGACGAAGCATTAAAAAGCTCCAGAAAGTCGAAAGAGGAATCTAGTTCTTTTGATTTGCTGGCTGAGATAGAGAAGAGATTCCGCGAAGTAGGCGAAGATGTTTCATTGCTTAAGGAAGAATCTAGATTTAGTGTGACAATTCCTATACCGAAGCTTACTCCCTCAGAAGCCTGGGGAGATCCGGACTCTCAAAGTAGAGAGGAAATAAAAAGAGTATTTTCCGCCATTACCGGTGGTAAAGATATTCGCCAAAGAATCCAAAGTATAAATAAATTTCTTACTCCTGCGTCCGCTCGCAAAAAGAAATCGCCAGCGGTAATTCTCAATATGATGATGATTACTGAAGCACTTCAAGCGACATTAAATGACTACAATGAAAGTGCAGCAGGATTTGTTTTTGAGGGATTTATGGCAGCATTGACTGGCGGTAAACAGATTGCTGGTAAGGTTGCTGGCACTCTCCCTATTGAAGACTTCGTTGCCTTTTCTGAGTTTGGTGCTGATCAACCAGTTAGCCTGAAACTCTTGAGCGGGAAGACTCCTGTGAAAGGGAGCTTTACAAATTTGGTTGATTTTCTCTTAGTCAGAGGTGCACCAGCAATTAAATACTTGGTGGCTTATAAATTGACATCTGGCAAAGGGAGCGTTGAAAAAATTAATATAATTGTCTTCGATATCACAATAGATAATTTTATCGATTTTATGGAAGGGGTGGGTGGAGGATCTTCGTTGATTCGTAATACTGCTGTGTCGAAACACGGCAATAAGAAGAAATATCGCGAACGCTATGGGACATCCGATAGTAGTGAACTTGCACGCCTAGCTTTTAAGACATTCGCAGAGAAAGGCAAGGAATCCCTTCCAGAGATAGCTCCTCTTATCGCGGATTTTTATGGGTACCAAAGAGCCGGATTGCTTCACAACTTTATTAGGACTGGAGAATTACCTACGGAACGCTCACCGGAAGAAGAGGAGGCAGAACTCGCGAAACGTTCGGACACCAGGGCAAAAGATTACGATAGAACGAAGTGGTATGTGGAGCAGCAGGATAGCCTTGCGGAGGCCACTCACCAACACTTAGACAACAAGCAGCTAACTTTAAATGAGGCATTTCATTATCTAGAGAAAAGGGCGTTGTTGTCAGAAGCAGCGGGTGAGAGTCAGTGGGCAGCATCTTTAGCTCAATTAGAAAAGCTTCGCCGCGCAATCAATCTAGAATCATATGGAGAGCTAGATTTATCTCAATCCAATATCGATCAATTAACAGAGATATATTCTGAGATACTGGGGGACGAAATTAAGGCGCTCCTATCAAAGACTAAAGACTTGACTGAAAATATTGGAAAATATTATTCTGAAAAAAGAAGAAGCAAAGCCCAAGCAGCTGGACAAGCTGCACGCGTGGAAGCTGATGGAATTAAACAAGTTCTGGAAGGCGACCCAAGATACAAGAAAGATTAAAACAAAATACTATTTTAACCTTGACAAACAATGTCTTGGTTGCTATACTATTAAATGTATATACAAAATCTCTTTTAGGAGATTCTTAAGAGGTGACAATGACAGAGCATATAAGCTCCAAGAAATTCCAAAATGGTACTCAGTTACAAACTCAAATATTAAAAGGAATCAATAACTTAGCAGATGTAGTGGGCTCTACTCTTGGTCCCAAGGGACGCAACGTTCTTATACATAAGAAAGATTTGAATCCGGTAATTACCAAGGATGGTGTAACTGTTGCCAAATTTATAGATTTTGATGATCCTTTCGAGAATGCTGGTGCCCAATTAATTAAACAAGTTGCTTCCCAAACAAACAACGTTGCTGGAGATGGTACCACAACTTCTACTATTCTTGCAAGAGCTTTAGTTAATGGTGCACATAAATATATAACTGCGGGCGCTAGCCCTATCGATCTTAAACGAGGCATGGACAAAGCCACAGAAGCTATTATAAAAAATCTCAAGGATATTTCTAGACCGATTGAATCTCAAGCAGACATTGAACATGTAGCTTCAATATCCGCTAATAATGATAGCTCAATTGGCAAGCTTATTTCAACTGCTGTTGAACAGGCTGGGCACGATGGTTCGATAACTGTTGAAGATGGAAGGTCCCTTGAGACAACTTTGGATGTGGTAGAGGGATTTCGCTTTGGTACTGGATATTTTGCTGGGGCCTTTGTGACTAACCAAAGACGCGGATCAGTAGAATATGACGATCCTTATATCATGGTTACTGATTACAAAATAGAATCTGTACAGGATATATTACCAGCTTTAGAATTAATCTCGCGGGAAGGAAAGCCATTTATCATAATAGCAGAGGAGGTTGAAGGGCAAGCCCTGGCTGCTTTAATTATGAATACAGTCCGGGGAACAATGAAGGTTGCAGCTGTCAAAGCACCTGGCTATGGGCAGGAACGAAGAGAGATCTTAAGTGATCTTTGTTTATCTTTAGGGGCTACTTTTATTAGTCGCGAATCTGGGAAAAAATTATCTGAGGTTAAATTAGTTGATTTTGGTAACTGTAATAAAGCTGAGATATTAAAGAATAATACAACCTTGGTAGGCGGCTCTGCTGATTGGGAAAAAGTGGACGATAAGATTAGTACGTTAAAAGAACTTATTAGCACCACGGATAATTTACAACAATGTGAAAGAATACAAGAAAGGATAACGAGATTAGCTAGCGGAGTAGCTATTATTAGGGTCGGTGCACCAACGGAAGTAGAAATGATAGAAAAAAGACATCGAATTGAAGATGCCCTTGAAGCCATTCGTTCTGCTCAAGAAGAAGGAGTCCTTCCGGGGGGAGGTATAGCTCTTTTGCAGGCGGCTAAGGATTTAGAAATAGAAGTAGAAAACGAAGATGAACGTTTTGGAGTTGAGATTGTAAAAAAAGCTTGTGCTTCACCCCTACGACAGATGGCAGATAATGCCGATCTCTCTGCGGATTTACTTATCGACAAAATTGAAAATAGTAAAGAACAAAATGGTTATAATTTTCGGACAGATGAAATGGTTGATTTGTATGATGCCGGAATAATGGATCCGGCCAAAGTAACTCGCGTGGCATTACTTAACGCCGTTTCTGTAGCTTCGATATTAATAACAACCAATCATGCAATAGTGGAGATTTAAATATGAAAGTGACAATTCAATATGCAGTCGACTTAGGGGAAGTACCCTTTAAAGTGGAGGAACTTTATAAGGAATGTTTAGAACAATTGGAAACATTGAATTCTTCAGCTTCATCTTTGAATGTGTTTACTCCTGATATATTCGTTGAACGGATTGATTCTCTCAGGGGTAAGATGGTCGACATTGATTCTAAATTAGAAGAATGTGCTGCTTTGATGAAAGGCTACTCAGAAGCATTGAAACAAGATGGCAATACAGCCTTTCCTCCCACGCAACCACAATTAGAATTACCAGATATCGAGAATTCCATCGAAGAAACTCAAGAAATACCCAAAGAGGCACCCCAATTTGAAATAAAAGATACAATACCAATGTCGATACCCGATCCTTCTGAGTGGCTTAAAAAAATGGAGAACAAATGATGATGAAATCCATTGGAGAGTTAGTATATGTTCCTTCTTCTACGAGCTTGGTGAGCTATCATGCCAATGGGAATCCGCATCGAGTTCTTTCTTTGCCGGAGCCAAAATATCTTTTAGTAAAGGAAGAAAAAGATAATAAACTAGGGGTATTTTTAGATGGAAACATTTGGTATGTTGATAAAAGAAAGGTGTATGATGTTAAATCTGATTAAATTGGCGGAAATAAGAGAACATACGCAGCATTGGAGATCTAATGAGAAATTTTATGATTTGAGGGAAGTTCTAATTAATCCCAACAGTGTTGTTATGTTGTACGAGGATGAAGATATCAAAGATAAACTAAATGAATTTAATAAATGGCCAGAAGGTCTTGACAAAAGAAGTATTTTTACAAAGATTTATCTGAATAATGGTACGCAAAACAGTCCCTTATATTTATATGTGGTAGGGACGCTAGATTTAATTGGTAAAAAGCTAGGAAGTCATTAAAATGAAGACTGAGTTTATTCTTTACATCCGAAATAGTTGTCCTTTTTGTATTAAAGCAAAGGTTTTATTAGAAGAAAATCATTATCCGTTTAGATCGTTAGCACTAGATGACTACCAGCATATATTAGAGGGAATAAAGGATCTTTACGATTGGCAAACCGTTCCTATGATATTTAAGAAGGATGGTAATAATTATCATTTAATAGGGGGCTATAGTGATTTAGTTGCCTATCTTCGACAGAAAGAGGGATTAAATGTCTGATGAGAAAGCCAAGGGAACATACACCCTAGACGTGGCCTATACTCATAACATGCTTGATAAATCAGGACAACAACTCGAATTTATCGCTGACTTATTATCTATAGAAACTCGCGAAGATCCAATGTATACCAGGGTTATCACTTTGTTGTGTGATTCCTTCTCAGCAAATTATCACTTATGGAAAATTTTGAGTGTCAATTTAGATAATAATTTGTTTTATGACGAGGAAACGAAACAGAGTTATATTTTATTAGGTGAGAAAGATATAACGATGCTAGAACAAGCAGTCATAGCCAGGACTTATACCGCAACAGAGTTATCTAAATTAAATTATTCTTTACGTCTTCATTAAAAAAATATATTTTTTCTCTTGACTGCTTCCTGATGGTGCTTATTGTTTAAACAATGCGAAAGTTGCCGCAAGGAACAATCGCTTAAGTAACTTGCTTTTAAAAGGAGAAAATATTATGAGTACTGCACTTACAAATTACCGTCCGAGCCTACTGGGCCGAGGCGTATTCGATGAGATTTTTGATTCTATGTTGGATTTCCCTTCGTTGATGAATCGCACAACGCAGGGGTATCCCGTAGCAGATATCTATCGTGACGACGGCGGGAATACCGCAATGGAGTTTGCATTAGCTGGATTTTCCAAGGACGATCTCTCTATCGAGATTAAGCCTGAAAAGAATTCTATTACAGTTAGCGCTACCCAAGGAGAAGATGATAAGAAGAAAGGATTTCACCGCATTGCGCGACGAAACTTTTCCAAGACTTATATTAATTATGACAATAATTTAGATCTTGGCAATGCTACTGCTGAGTTCGAGAATGGTCTTCTTCGTTTGGTGGTGCCGGTTAAACCAGAGGTTAAGCCTTTAACTATTTCGATTAAGTAGAAAGTTAGTGTTTTGATCAGCCCTTTAACCTAGTTATCTATGAGGGTAAAAAAATGGCTAAGGTTAAAGGGCGATCAATACTCACTCCTTCATCTTCCAAGAAAACGAGCCAAGGCAATGGCAAGTTTAGCAAAAGCCCATCGGCAGGCGGCGAAGCGTTCACGGGAACCCAGCGTAGAGGAAGTCCCCCGAGCAAAGCACGGCGGCGTAAAAAACCCTACAGAGGACAAGGAAAATGAAGTCCGACGCGGATAAACTTAAAGATTTAAAATTAGAAAATGAGATGCTTATCACCACGGTTCATGAATTATATGACCTTGTAAAGGATTTACGTTCCGAGAACAAAGATTTAAAACAACAATTGGAGATAATTGAAGATGTCTGAGAACGAACGCCCATATTTAGAAATTCCGCTCCCTCCTCCTGAGTGGATTGAATATCATCAAAGACTCAAGGAAGAGGATGAGAAAAGAAAAAACAAAGAAAGTGAAAAAAGTATTGACATTGACGGAAATGTGATTATAATTGATATATGAAAATTGAAGATTATATTGTTAATCACGCCAAGAGAGGTTGTTACGAAGTTCTATTGGAAGAAGGAGAGCAATTGCTTTATCTGACCAACTTCCGTAACCCAAGAGCAGCAAAGAAATTTATTGAGGAGCACAAGAGAGGCAATGTGCGTATCGATCCTGATACTTGTATTCCTACACCTGATTTTGAATAAGCCTTCGTAGCTCAGTTGGATAGAGCAACGGCCTTCTAAGCCATGGGTCACAGGTTCGAGTCCTGTCGGAGGTACCAAAGAATGAATAACGATAAAAAAATACAAGATATGATCTTAGAAAATGAGCAGCTTAAAAAGCACATACAAACGTTATACTTTCAAATAAGATCACTTGAAAGAGGGTGTGCTTGCTACATGAATAATTGCAAGAATACGGAAAATCATGTTCAAAAAAAAGAAGAATAGTTTGAAAAAGTTATTGACATTTATACTGATGGTGTTTATAATACAGGGGTGTTTAGAAATAGATCATAGAGGAGCATTACCTGCGCCTGTTTCGTGGAAGGGCAAAATACCTCCCCCCCAAATAGAAGTAGTAGAAGTTATTGACCAAGATAACATTGAGGGTCTTTATGATGTAGCACCTAAATCAATTTCGATCGATTTCGATTGATTTTGGTTGCACACCATTTTAATAAATTACATGACAAGGAGTAAAATTATGTATAACACTGATAAAAAGATTGGAAAATTTAGTTCCGATGATATTTTTCTTTTGAAGATTATCGGCGCATGCACGTTGGCAGGAGCTGTGTGCTGGATAGGTTTTCTGTAGGATTTAGTTAGGAGAAATTAATGAAAAAATTATTACTAATAACAGCTGCACTTTTGCTATCTTTCTCAAGTTGCATAGTACGCGATGCCTCCACTCCCACTATTGATTATGAATACGATGATAGTAATTTTTATGATTACGATGATGTCATTGTATCTGATTATTTGTGGTGTGAATATAGTTCACCGTATTACAGAACACCAGAGTTTTGTGAAGAAGATTTTTATGGTGAGTTTATTTGTTGTACGTGGGAGGTAGGCTATGATTGTTACGAAGATTGGTGTGCCTGGTATGATACCTGCGAGTGGTATTTTGATATCGATATATGTTATTAACATAATTGAGGATAGTCCGTGACAGAAAAGAAACCCAAGATACCTTCATTTCTGTTTAGGATATATATATCCCGCCGCGAAGCAAAACTGATTTTGAATCGTTTAAATTTAACTGATGCAGAAATTGAAGAGAAGCCTTGGAAGGGCCGATTACAACAAAATTTAGTTGATTTAATTAAGCGCTCTCTGGTCAAGAAAGATGAGAAAATAATGGAGAAGAAAGATGCTAGCTGATGTAGTTTTGGGATTGCAATATGGTGATGAAGCTAAGGGAAAAGTTACTCATTATTTGACTAAGTTTAAACACTATACCCACGTATTGAGATTTAACGGAGGCTGTAATGCAGGCCACACCATTTATCATAATGGTAAGAAGTTTGTCACTCATCATATTCCGGCTGGTGTTTTTTATGGTATTAAATCTATCATAGGACCGGGCTGTGTGGTTAGTCCCAAACATTTTTTTAAAGAAATAGAACAACTTAAAGCGGGTGGTATTGACGTTGAAGGAAAGATTTTTATAGCTGAAAATACACATGTAATAATGGAAGAACACATGGCGGAAGAGGCATCTGAGAGCAAGATTGGTACAACGAAACGAGGCAACGGGCCTGCCTACCGTGACAAATATAATAGAACCGGTGTCAGAGCTTCTGAAATTCCTTCTCTTAAGCCCTATCTTATTAATTTATATGAAGAATTTCATGGAGATACTTGTGTCAATATATTGTGTGAAGGCGCACAAGGCTTTGGATTAGATATTGACTGGGGTGATTATCCCTTTGTAACATCCAGTCATTGTGGTCTAGGAGGAGTATTTTTGAACGGTGTTTCTCCTCATTGGATTAGAGATGTGTGGGGGGTTGCTAAAATGTACGAAACGTATGTAGGGTCCAAATCCTTTGAGCCAGATCAAGCTGTTTTCCAATCTTTGCGTGATGTAGGCGAGGAATACGGTGCAACGACAGGACGTCCACGGCAGTGTAACTGGATGAACTTGGATTTCCTTCAACGGAACGCAAGATTTAACTCTGTTAGCAAACTGGTGATCAATAAGGTTGACGTGCTAAGGGAGCTGGGACAATGGAAGCTTTACCATAAAAATGAACTACTTGAATTTGAAAATGAAGCGCAAATGTGCGAATACATCTCTGGTGTACTAAATAAGGTAGAGGTCTTTTTTTCCGACGATAAGAACAGCATCTAATCTTATGAAACCAAAGAAGCTACAAAAGCGGCTAGCCTTGATTTCAAGAGCCAACGCTAAGATCAGTTATCTCAAAGAAGCAAATGTTTTCACGACGGACTTGGAGGCGTTGAATATTTTACAAGAGATGGTCAGTGAACTACAAGAAACAATATCAGAAAATCTAAAACTTTCGAAAGAAATGCAGATCAGTAAATCTCTTGGAACGAGGAACAAGAGGAAACACAAATGAAAGTATATATACCCAGTAAGGCAGATGAAATATTAGAGCAAGCAAAGAAGGAGCTTTATCTTTTGAAGACGGCTATCAAGACCGAAAGCGAAGAGAAGCTTAATACCCGTATTGATAAGATTCGACAGTTACTTATAGAGATGGAGGAATCTAAATAATGGACGAATACGACGTCGCCCAGAATTTACTTAAAAATATCTTAGCTAATATTAAAGTCATAAGAGAACTTTATTCATCACATCTAGAGGACTCCGACTTTGAATCTCTTCTTGAGGATGGAGACTTTAGCTGGTTCTTAGATATTTTAGATGAAATTGAAAATTAAAGCTTGACTTTTAAGACCGTGTGCATATAATATTAAGAGAAAAGGGGGAGTATCCGCTCTGTCTTATAAGCAGTTGAAACGGTAAATGGTTACACGCGGGTTCGATCCCCGTCTCCCCTACCAAATTAAGAACACATATGTCGAAAAGCCAGGAAAAATATCTACAAGAACTTGCAAAGTATAGTGATGTGATCCTAAATACGAGCACTACATACGTGAAAAAATCATTACCAAGTGAAAAGATTAAGATCTTGGAAGTGCAAGAAGGGGTTGTGGTTCTGGAGAATGTACGGACTGGCAATATCTTCACTAAGACAACTCATTGGTGCAGAAAGAATCTCGTTCCGAGCGGAGAATAAAGATATGGGAAAATATTTTGATACAATAATTTTAAGCGGGGGTTTTGATCCAGTGGAGCAGAAACACCTAAATATGTTTAGGTCCGCTTCCCAGCTAGCTTGCAAGGTAGTGGTCGGGCTCAATTCTGACGAGTGGCTACAAAAGCACAAGGGGGCACTCAACACTCCTTTCCTTGCGCGTAAGGAAGCCCTAGAAGCTCTAGAAAATGTACACGAGGTTCTATCTTTTGATGATAGCGATGGAACAGCACAGGCTCTCATAAGTAGCTTAGATGCAGCGTACCCCACTCACGATTTGGCGTTTGGTAACGGGGGCAACCGCAAGATACAGAATACCCCAGAAGTAGAAATTTGTCAGAAGCTTGGCATTGCTCAAGTGTGGGGTGTGGGGAATTGTTTTGATTAGGAGGAACTATGTTTGAAATGTTTGAAGGAACATCGATGTTATTTGCCTTGTTAGGTATCAATATATTTATGTTATATATGGTTAGGCACGTGATAAGGGATAACAAAGATGAATGAAGAAGACCTAGAGATTGATATTGAAGATATTGATCTGGCAGACTTAGATTTGCTGATTGACGATGATTGGATAAGTAGCATCGAAGGTACAGGCAGCATTCAGATCGATTTGGATTATTTGGATTGAAGATGAAAGTTGGTGACTTAGTTAAAGATATTTATTCTCATGTTTTGGGATTGATAATCGACATCCAAGAAAAACCAACTGGCGCGGATATTTATACAAAAGCGCATATTCTATGGGTCGACCCAGGGGATGAAATGAAACTTACCACTCCACGAAGTTGGCGAAGGGAAATGCAAATAGAGACCATCAATGAAGCAGGGTGATTTAGTAAGATGTATCTGGTGTCCTTTTACAGACGGAGGAACACCAACAGATCATCCTCTTTTTGCTCGAAGTCCAGAGTGGGAGGGAACATATAAATTAACGCGACCTATTAAAAATGAGTTAGGAATAATTCTATGCGTCGATCCATATCCTCACAATGATTTTACTACAAACAAAGGTAAAAAGATACACATTTGTTTTTTTAACGGAGTCCGATGGGCTCTCTATAAAGAACAACTCACATTGCTTAATGCATCTTAAAAAGATTAAAAACTATTTATATTATTATGAAACTTCTACTTGAAAACTGGCGAAAGTATCTCTCAGAATCAAAGGCAGAGATAAATAATGAGCTTTCAGAGATAGCATTTAACACGATGTCTGCGATGTCTGTGTTTCGCGACGACGGCAACCTCTCAGAAGCGGAAGCAGCGGATCTCCAATATCTTGCAAGCAATGCTGCGAATCCAGATGCAGAAGTTGTTGATAGATTTTATGACTCATTATACGGTGGAAAGCGAGCCGGTTTCCTCTCCGCTTATTCGCGTGACGAGTTGGCTAGAATGGATTTATATCTCTTAGACGGACACAACGCAGGCTTCGCCATTAAGGATGGTGACGATATTGTTAGCGTCCACAATAACTCTGAGCTAAGAGGTTTGGGAAGCGAATTTATGAGAAAAGCCAAAGAGGTTGGAGGCGCAAGACTAGATCATTTTGATGGTTTTTTGAGTGGCTTGTATAGAAAATACGGCTTCAATAATGTGTATGAAGTATATCAGTGGGATGAAAAATATAAACCTGCAAAATGGAACTATGACGAGGTAGACATTTTGAATCCACAAAATAGTATATATGCAGACGCACTTGACGATATGATGTACGAAGATCCTGGTGCTCTCCCAAATGAAGAAGTCGACATCAAAGCTGAAAGCGGACTGGATATTGACATTAACCCGAAATTAAAATATAATAGTTACAAATATGGACGCCCTGATGTAATCATGAGAAAACTATCTTAATTTTAAATTCGGAGAAACAATGAAGAAAGAAATACTTTATAAAGTACATGAAGGCTGTTATTTTAAGAAAGAAGAACTCACAGCCATGTGGTCGGAGAAATACAGTGATCCTAAGTTGGATCAAGAATGTTATTTGGTAAGAGTGATGCTCAAAAATAATTCTACTATATTAACTATCGCACATTCTCCCTCTAAGGAAGAGGCAGACAAGACGATTAAAGAAATAAATAAGACTTGACTCTTTAGCAAAAAATATTTATAATAGAAGAATGGAAAAAGGAATTTTAAAAGTAGGGGATTTGGTAAAATCCAAATGGTGTACTGATTACAATGAAAATGATTACGGAATTGTTAAGTGTGTATCAAAATCCAAGTCCCATGGCTATGTAGCGGTAGCGTGGACTGATGATTTTTTTAGTGAGTGGCAAGCTGAAGGATCTTTGGATCTAATAAGCGATGGAACATCTTAATGAAAAGCGAGACCTTAAAGTTAGCTTGGTTTCTTATTGCTTATATTTTTAATTTTGGTGATGCTATCTTTACAATGTATGCTATATCTATGGGGGCAACCGAGTTAAATCCTGTTATGGCATATGCTCTAGACATCGATCCTGTATTTTTTCTATGCGTAAAGGTATTGGTTTTTGCATTGGCGCTCGAATATATTGTGCGGAGGGCACCGAGGCTATTGATTTACACTGCTATTCTCTATACTTTTGTAATGGGTTGGCATCTATCTTTTTGGATGGGGATTTGGTAAATGAAAATCGGTGACTTGATCAAGGTAGCTTTTTGCCCCCCTCCTGAGAGCAGCTTTTATAACTGCGGGTGCTTTTTCTGCTCTAACAAGAGCAATCGTATGGGGATAATCAAAAAGATACAGCAATCGGAGACGTCTGCTGCAAAGGCGTATACCGTTCAGTTCGATATAGGCGAGTGGATAGTCTTTGAAGAAGAAATGGAGCTAGTAAGCGTCTTAAATGAGAGTGAGTAGATATTTTCCTTGACTTCGCTCAAGCGGTTCTTACAGTATATACATGCAAAAGAAAAGTCCACAACTTGGTGACTTGGTGATGTTCGATGAGTACAACAATAGCCTTAACACACCTTGGCAGCATCAACTTGGCATCATTACTGAGATGCGACCGCACAAGCGATGTGTGGTACGTTGGCCCGATGGCGGCACCAGTATGCCTGAACTGCGAATTTTAGATATCCTAAATGAATGTGAGGGAGCGAGCAAGAACAAATGAGTTCAAAAAATACAAAGAAACCATGGTTTCTTTATGTAGTACGGTGTAGCGATGATACATTTTATACGGGAGTGACAAGTAATATTGACCGTCGTGTTAACGAGCACAACCATTCATCCAATGGAGCAAAATATACAAAGACACGAAGACCGGTTCAGTTAATTTACTGGAGAGATTTCAAGGATCGATCGGCAGCACAAAAAGCTGAATATAAGTTTAAGAAATTAACTCGATGCCAAAAAGAGAAAATCATAAATGAATATCTATAAAGTATTAACAGTTAGTTTGTTTCTCATAACTCTTCTTCTGATATATAATGGTTACGAGAAGAAGCGAGCGCTGGACTCTTGTATAAACGATGTTACGCAAAAATGTTCAGGTTTATTTTCCTATGCTTCTGCGCTGGAAGAAGAGAATGCCAGACTGAACAAGCTCATTCGAGATTGTAGAGCTAATGAAAGCAGGTGATCTAGTGAGGATCAATCGTCCAAGCTCCGAGATGACCCACGGATCCCTTGGTTTAATAATTGAATTATGTGCGCCAGGTGCTCATCACCAAAATGATTTGTGGAGAATCCTGCTTTGTGATAATACAAAAAGGACATCTCAATTGCTTTTTGTAGCCCAGAACTTGGTGATAGTCAGTGAAAGTAGGTGATTTGGTCAAATGTAAAGATGACCGTAACTTATATTTTGGCTATGGTATGATTTTGGAAGCTGAATCTCGTATGATTCTTGTCCGCTGGTTTGAAGATAATAACGAAGAATGGGTTTGGAAAATTAGTTTAGAGGTAGTCAGTGAAAGTAGGTGATTTAATTAGAGATAGAGACTATCCAGATGATTGCCCAGGCATAATCGTTCGTATAGATGATCGAAGAAAATCAAGACCGTATATTGTTTTGTGTTCCGATGGAGTTTGTAGGTCATTTCCGAAGCGCTACGTTGAAACCGATTGCGAAATTGTAAGTGAAAATAGGTGACCTAGTGTCCATACGACCTATTTTTGGTCGCCCCCTTGACAAAACCATCGGCGTTGTTATACTTGAAGCAGAATACGAGGGATATAAGGGACCTAAACCGATGAGGACGTTTTGCATTCAGTGGTTTGCAGACAGACCGCAGCAATGGTGGGACGAAGACGATTTGGAGATTGTAAGTGAAAGTCGGTGATTTGGTTCAAATTTTACCTGCTCGCATCAGTCACTATATTATAGTTGATAGATGCGTTGATCAACAATACGGTACTCCGCAATGGATTCTCTATTCGTTGGATGATACAGGAGGAATAACAATGTCCGAGTCATGGATCGAGGTTGTCAGTGAAAGTCGGTGATTTGGTTAGAGATAACGGAGATAATGATTTGGGTCTTGTCGTGAGCGAGGTTCGTTCTTATGATTTGGATGGAGAAGAGGGCGCAGAGTATGTCTGGGTCCAATGGAGCGAGTACGAAAACCCACAAAGAATGGCGCTGAAAGCAATAGTCGACGGCTGGGTTGAGGTAATCAGTGAAAGTCGGTGATTTAGTTCGTTTTTCAAAACATAATATGTATAACAAAAAGTTAGACATTAAATGGGGCTTGGGCTTGGTTACCGAGGTATATAGCGACCATGGTCGTGATAATGACGATCATGATGTGGAAGTTTGGTGGGCTAAGGTTGGTACTTCGCGAACGATAGCAGAAGATGTCATGGAGATAGTTAATGAAGCTCGGTGATTTAGTGGGGTTCGGTGATCGCACAGGCATCATCGTCGAGGATCATACAATGTGGTGTACCTACGCCAATGATGAGCCATATCTAATGGGTGCAATGGTGGTTTATATTGAGGGTCGGCTTCGACGTGTGGTATATAAGAATCTGAGGCTGCTTAATGAAAGTCGGTGATTTAGTTCAATATCATGCTCGTGAAGAAGAGGAGGACACACTAGGCATTATTATAAAAGAAGAAGTTCAGCGAAACTATCTTGGAGAGCCAAAATTTTTTGTTGAGGTTCACTGGTTCGACAATGATGAAACAACTTATGAACACGCTGATATCCTTCTTGATCCGGCTGAAGAGTGGATATGGGTAATATAATGAAAGTCGGTGATTTGATTGAATGCCCCGCAGGAATTGGGTTGATAACTGACGCCAATACTGTCAAACAAGGTGGATATGTTTTTGTGCATTTTCTCGGTGGATGGGGCAATGTCGTTGTCTATTGTAATACATTGAAGGTGATAAGTGAAAGTCGGTGATTTGGTAAAACCTGTACCATGTTACCCTTGACTTTCCGAATACCGTACCTATAGTTAGAGCGTAACTGCTTACAAAAGGAGACAAGAAGATGGTCTGGATGAAAGATCCAAAAACCGGCCGGAGCAAGAGAACGGTTCATTGTGGCTGGTGCTATGAAACAGGACACAACCGTGCGAGCTGCCCCCACTTAGGGGAAGCCATGAAGAAAAGAGTCGAGGATCTTAAAAAGCAAATTGAAAGAGGCGTGTTCGAGAATTCTTATTGGGATGAATCGAAGGCCAGATATGAGATAGACCGCGTAGAAAAAAGATATGGTAGAGGCAAAACGCGCAAGAAAAGTACGTGTTCTTATTGTGAAGATGAAGGGCACAATAGAAGGTCATGCGAATTTCGTAAGAGTGATGTGCGTGCAGACGTTCAGAAAACCTTGTCGGCACGCAAAGAAATCGCGACCCGATTAGACCTTTCGGGATTTGGTCCCGGTGCTCTCGTCATTATCCATAAAAAATGGGGTGACGAGCCAGGAGAACAGCCTGCTTTGGTGGACAGTATCAATTTTGTTGCCATTACTCATGAAAATGTTTTCGGTGGCAATCATGATTTTACAAGATTAGCAATTGCTAGAGGGTTCCCTACAGAGGATTACCCAAAAGGGCGAACCTATCCAATTTCACTGCCTTTAGATGTAGTTGATATTCATAATCGCGCAACCAAGGCAAAACTTCACTGCTATACACAGTTTGATGCTTATGAATTGGTATCTCCTGTTAATGTCTCAGTCCCAGATGAGTTTTTAACTCTAGAGGGTTGTTCAAGGGGTGTTCGTTTGTCGGGCAAGTTTGAAGGGCGACGACCTCTCGAATATAGCAATCCGCACTATCCACCAGAGGAGGAATAATAATGACTTTGAAAGAAGCACATAAGCTACAACCTGGCGCAATCGTTAGGGAATCTTGGGGGCATGCCTGGAATCAAGGGCTTGTCTTGGCTAAAACATATGTGAAGGAAACTCATAGAGCCAAGATGCTATGCCAAATGAAAGAGGAACGCTATGATGTTGTGGTTCATTGGCTAAAAGGTCCGAGGACAGGAGCCAGGGAGACAAATCCAAACACCTATCAAAATTGGGAACTGATGCTTCTTTCTCATTATGTCCCTTGACTTTGGAAAATCCGTCCCTATGGTATGGGCGTACCCTACTAACGAAGGAAAAGCAAAATGGGTTATCGTTCAGAAGTAGTCTTCGCAGTTTCAGAAGAAGTGATTCCCGCTTTGATGTGTTTGTTCGCAAAGAAGCCAGAGGTGCAGAAGCTTTGCACTGTTGATTCAGAGCTAGATACTGACTACCAAGATGGTTGGCTAATGCGCTGGGACTATATCAAGTGGTACGAATCCGACACTGTGATAAATGATCTTGCGAGTTTCATCGAGGCTTTAGAATCTGATGACTTGTCTGATTATGGGTTAGATGACGACACGGACGGATGGTATCAACGGTTTAAGTTTATCCGCATAGGCGAAGATTATGATGATGTGGAGTCTAAGGGATGCGGATTTGACGACATCCAATTGAACCGAGCAATTTCATATTAAATATTGACTTTAGGTAATCCGTGCTTATAGTTATATTGTGGGAGGATCATATTCAATGATACAGACTGAAAACGATAATTTTATCTCTAGGGTTAAGAAGCTTATAGATTCTCCTCATCTTTCGGATTGGGAGGAAGGCTTTTTGAGTTCTCTGAAGACCTCACTTGATAAATGGGGCAGACTAACAGCCCGACAGCATTCAGTATTGCAATCTATTGAAAGCAAGAATGATCCTGCCCATGTGGCTGCTCGGAAGGCATGGGCAGAAAATTTCACTGATGAAATGCGTGAAAAGCTTGTGATTGCTGCTCGCTACTACACACAGAATCCTCCTTACTTTGCAGATGCAGCGGAAAGAATTCTTTCCGATGATAAATACATGCCATCTCAAAAACTATATACCAAGATGGTTGAGAACAAATATGTCAACCGCGTCATCGCGAACATCGAATCTGAACCAACTTACCCAGCAGGTTCAATGGCTTGCGTCAGAGCAACTGCTAGCGGCTATCTGGGACGTTTGCGGAACAAATTGGTAATGGTAGTCGAATACCCTGACAAGTTGCCTCGTGCGGCCAAAGGTGCCAAACCTGTAGTGATTCTCCCGGTAGGTTCAACCGAGATGATTGAAACCGAAGAACGTTGGCTTAAACGTGCGAGTGTGTGATGAAAAAAGTATTTCAGTCCCTTGCAGGAATGGCATATGAATTGTTTGCACCCTTTGCTATTCTCTATTTAATATGCACCCTAATATGGGATCACCATCACATTACCAGAATGTGGTTTCACTTGCAGAGTTGGCTAGCTTCCGTGCTATGTGTGCTTTAACTCGTTGAAATAATTAAAAAATATATTTTTTCTTTACTCATGAGATACTGTTCCTACAGTATAGGAGATTAAAGCACTGTGGCGGAATTGGCATACGCAACGGACTTAAAATCCGTCGCCCGTAAGGGATTGAGGGTTCAAGTCCCTCCAGTGCTACATTCACAAAAGGAGATAGAGGTGGATTTCACTTTAATTACAATAGTTTACCCGGTAATGACGGCGTTGGTCCTGGCTTATCGAATTTTTGTTGCATAAAAACCTTTACTTTGGTTTTTTCGTTCTTATAGTTTAAACATCAATGGAAGCTAATACTTATAGTATAGGAGAATAAAATGGCTGTTGATTTCAAAACGTTTCGTTCCGTGGCATCCCACGTTATAGCTGTCAAGAAACCTGTCTTGCTGCGTGGTCGTCATGGAGTCGGTAAATCTGAGGTTGTATATCAGGTTGCTGAAGATCTTAAACTACCCGTTGTCGAACGTCGTGCGTCACAAATGACCGAGGGCGATCTCATTGGATTACCTAAGACTGACGGTGATATCACTTCTTTCTGTCCCCCTGATTGGTTTCATCATGCTTGTGAAAAAGCAGTGGTTCTCTTCTTTGATGAAGTTGATCGTGCTGTAACCGAAGTGCGTCAAGGTCTTTTCGAGTTGACTGATTCTCGCAAACTCTTTGGTAAACACTTGCATCCGAAAACTGTCATCTTGGCTGCTGTTAATGGCGGCGAGCATGGTTCCCAATATCAGGTAGGGGAAATGGACCCGGCTGAATTGGACCGATGGACTGTTTTTGATGTAGAGCCAAGCGTTGAAGATTGGTTGGATTGGGGCAAGAAAGAGATTGATTCTCTTATCTGGGACTTCATCAATCAGAATCGCTCTCACTTGGAGCACTCTGAAGACTTTGAGCCAAACAAAGTTTATCCTTCACGTCGTTCTTGGAAGCGCTTGAATGATTGCTTGGTTGCTGCTAGTCTTCTGTCTGAGGAGCAAAAGCATAATGCTGACGTGTATCATCTTTCTAGTGCCTTTGTTGGCATGGAAGCCGCCGTTGCGTTCCACGATTTCGTTCAGAATTATGAACGTCAAGTGACTGTTGAGATGATTCTTGATGAGGGACAAACCGAGAAGACTTCTGACTTTGGTATCAACGAGCATTGTGCGCTCATCGAGAAGATGGAAGCTACCGATACTTTTGTTGAACCTCTTGCAGAAGAACAGATTCAAAACTTGACGAATTACTTCGTAACGCTTCCTTCCGAGGCAGCAATGAAGCTTTGGACGGTTCTCGGTAAAGGCGATAATCAAAATGTAATCGCGTTGCACAAGGCAACTTCTGACGATGGTACTAAAGTTTCTGCTCGCATGGTTCAAATGCTAACCGGAAAGGAAAAGAAATAAGAGTTACGCAAAGGGTAAAAAGAGTTTATTTAATCAAACACCTTTCGCCTTCTAGGTGTCAAAACAAAAGCAGGATAGTAAGGCTGCTCTACGAGAAATCAGCCCCCTTTGCGCTTTTTCCTTTACTTAATCAAATCCGTTCCTATAGTTAGTATGTAACAGGGAGACAAACCGTGTTTAATTTGAATGACCATATATTTCGTTTGCTTCAACGCGAACCATTCTTCGCTGCCCTTTCCAGGCGCATCGAGAAGACAGAAAGCAAAGCCATTCCAACGGCTGGCGTTCGTGTGAACCCTGATACGGGTTATTATGAGATGATGTATAATGCAGACTTCTTTGAAAATCTGACTGATGAACAAAGGTCTGGTGTCTTGGTTCATGAGTTTTATCATCTTGTTTTTGAACACGTAACTGGCCGTTTACCTGATGAACTAGAAGGCGCAATGGTTAAGCCTACGCGAAAGCAAATGGGTCTTTTTAAGCTTTGGAACATCGCAACTGATCTTTCAATCAATTGCCATATTGGCAAAAGTAAATTGCCTGAGAACTGTTGTTTTCCTGGTGTTGGTATGTTTGAAGATTTCGCTGAATTTGAAACCGGGGAATTCTATTATGAAAAGCTCAAAGAGAAACTAGAAGAAGAAAAGCAAAAAGGCGAAGGTGGAGGCAAAGGCGAATTCGATCCTGATGCCGCTGGTCAGTTTGATGACCATGGCGAATGGGGTGATGAAGCTTGTGACGAGGCAACAAAGGAAATTGCCAAAGAACGCTTGAAAGAAGCCATGAAAGGTGCCGTGCAGGAAGCAGCCGGAAAGGGTTGGGGTTCTGTCTCAAGTAGTACCAAACGCGACATTATGGATAGGATATCCACTCGCGTTGACTGGCGCAAAGTATTGCGATGGTTTGTTAAATGCTCACAACGTTCTAATAAGCGTTCAACGCCACGTCGATTGAATAAGCGTTATGCTTATATCCATCCGGGTAGGAAAACCGAACGGGTTGCGAACATTGCTGTTAGTATCGATCAGTCGGGCTCTGTTTCTGATGAAATGCTTGCACTCTTCTATGCTGAATTGAACAAGCTTGCTGATATTGCTAGCTTTACTGTTATTCCGTTCGATACGCAAGTCGCAGAAGACAAAGTGTATGCTTGGAAAAAGGGAGAGCACAAAAAGCGAGAGCGCGTTTTGCATGGAGGCACAGACTTTAATGCTCCCACCGAATATGTTAATAAAGGCAACTTTGATGGTCATATTGTACTGACTGATATGTGTGCCCCTAAACCTAAGCCTTCAAAATGTTCAAGAATGTGGATGACTGATAAAAGAAACGGAAGCAATCCATATTTTCAAACGAATGAAAGAATTGTTATTGTTGATTAAGGAAAATGAAATGAGAAACTTGATTAAACTTTTGTATTCTGTCACGGCAGGCTTGGAACAAGCTTTAGTGACGTTTGATACTATTACGAGGGCTGAACATATTCAAGCTACCTTGCCAGTACCTAAACAAATGAAGCAACGTCAAATAGGCTTTGCTATTCATAGAGAGGAAACACAAAGTGAAACTTAAAGCTACTCTAGGCGATTTGTTGTATGTAGAGCATAACAACACTTTCGGATTGATTTACAAACTAACTCCAAAGAAGGTCTACTATTATGCTTTGGGGGAAAATGGAATAGGAGGACCTTATAAAATAGGAAAAGAGTTTCTTTATGAGAAGATCGATGATGGTTCATGTGAACACATCTTAGGAAAAACAAAACACAGAAGAAGGAGAAATGAAAATGATCACGCTTGAAGAATTGATTAAGCACCGAGATTGTCTTGATGGCATTGCGCGAGGAGATCGAACCACTGTAGAAGAAGCAGAATCGGTTCAGGTAGCCTTAAGCATGCTAAGTGCTTTGATCACTCAGCTAGAAAATCAATCCGTCGCCTTGACTTTCTGATATCGGTTCCTATAGTTGAAGTGTAGGAGGGAAGCAATGCAACCTGGAAACTTAGTCAGAACAACGCGAGCAAGGATAGGCGTACCATTGGGCACGCTAGCCTTGATTGTTGCTTTTTATCCAACGATACCTTCACGAACCATCGAGATCTGGGAAGTTCAGTTTCTAAACGGACGTCATCGCAGATTTTTGGAACAGGACTTAGAGGTTATTGAATGAAACTCGGTGAGTTGGTTAAGATAACACGGTCTCACCCATCTTCAACGGTTGACGTTCAGGCTGGCGCTCTGGGATTGATTATCAGACATGACCCAGTGGGATATCACAACGTTGATATCTGGGAAGTTCAGCTAATGAGTGGACAAAGCTTTAGATATTTGGAAAGGGATTTAGAGGTTATCGAATGAATCCTGGTGATTTAGTTAATATCCGTTACGGTTGTAAACCCGTGATCACAAAAGTGGGAATAATTATTGAGGAGAACAATGGTCAACCATGGCATCATTGGCACGTTTTATTGGAAGGTCAATCTTTTCTTTTGCCAGTGAGCTTTCTTGAGGTTATCAGTGAAAGTCGGTGACCTCGTAAGAATGACAATGGGTGAAATGCTCTCATGGGAGAGACAAGAGAAATGGGGTCAAGGCATTGTTACGCAGCTAAATATTTTCTCTAGTAACCAAGACTTGGTTGAAATATATTGGTTCAATTGGGGCCTTCGCAACCATATCAAAGAAGTGATAGAGGTGATAAGTGAAAGTCGGTGATTTAGTTGAAATGAGAACCCAAAATCAGCGTGACGTTTGGGGTTACTCCGCTTTGTGGTTGGTTTTAGCTGTCCATGACGAAGATTGCCAAGTTTTAGTCATAGATAATAAAACAGAGCACAAAATGTGGGCGTTGAATGGATATTTTGAGGTTGTAAGTGAAAGTCGGTGATTTAGTTACATATAGTTCTAGTGGGATATCCAATAATTTTGTTGGCTTAGTCACTGAACGCGGCGCATGGACTGGAAATTGTGACGTTAAAATTTTATGGAACACAGAAGAAGAATCTGTGACGCAGAAAAGTTGTTATCTGAAGGTAATCAAATGAAAGTCGGTGACTTGGTAAAACACAAATTGATTGATTCTTTGGGCATCGGTTTTGTGATTAGTTTACAAGGTGCTCACACTATGGTGTGCTGGTCACACAGTCACTCAGGTTCGGGACACATAGGCGAGCAACCAACGTTGGAAGTAGTCAACAAGTTGGAGGTGATCAGTGAAAGTCGGTGACGTTGTAAAATTGAAAGGCAAAACTTCCCACGGCAAAAATAGAGTGAGGGAGCAGGGAGAACTTTGGAAGGTAATAAATTTTTCATCTGCTTTGCCTCATGGACCTTTTCCCAAAGGAACCCCAACTGTTAAACTAATTACTTTAGACGGGAAACACTGGCGTATAATTTCGCATCCCAATGATGAAAATTTTGAGGTGGCAAATGAATAAAAGACCGAAGGTAGGAGACTTAATCATGTGCCACAATGAGCCCGCTTTAGTTACTGATTCATCTTCTGTTTATTCAGGTTACGTTGAAGTGATGATGTCTAATGGTTATAAAAAACTAATCAATGGAATGAATTCGGAAATAATAAGTGAAGGTGGGTGACCTCACTATCTACAAAGGGCAAATAGTTGTCATTGTCGATACTGAAGGTTGCGATATTGATAGGGTTAAGATAGTGCTTCCCAACGGGAAAATAAAAGAGGTTGATAAAACCGGGCTGGTAACATTGAGTGAAAACAGGTGATTTAATAAAATGGTATGGTAAGTTAGGGTTCGTTGTAGAGCCTGCCGAACACTTTCCTGAATTTATTATTGTCTTGATGCTTGATGGTTCACGCAAACAAATCGATAGGGATTGCTTAGAGATTGTAAATGAAAGTCGGTGATTTAGTTGAAGTTAATTTTAATACTGGTGAAGCCCCGTTGCTAGCCATTATTATAGGAAAGCACAAAACAAGGACACGATGGATGGACGTGCGATTTATTGATGACCCTCACAATGGCTTTTGGGACTACCATAGTTATCCGTGGAGAAATTTACGTTTAATCTCAGAGAGTTAGAAGAATAATTATTTTTTTTCTTTACTCTGCTTGTCGCGTTCCTATAGTTCTACTGTAAGAGGGACACACCCAAGGAGTTGAAAGATGTCATTAGGAAAACAAAAAGCCACGTTAGGAAATGCCGGCTCACGACGAGTTGAGAGAACCCGTCGAAGCTTTGGCCAACAATTACATACGCGCCCGATGCCGGCAAGGATTCATCTCCGCGCCCACATGGCAAACGGTAATATTCTAGGCATTGCTCAAATCAATGATCGTTTTATGGTTGCCATCTTCAATCAACACGAGCAACCTTTAAGCGAGCCCACCATCTTCAGCGGAGGCAATGGACGAACCAATGCCGCCACTTTTGCAAGCGATCTTCTTGGTCGCAGAGTTTCTCTCTAACTATTAAATTATAAGGACAAGCACAATGACCCGTGAGCATTTTGAACTAATCGCCAAAGTCGTCAGCACCATTGACAACGAAGACACGCGCAAAGAAACCGCGTTGAACTTTGCAAATGAGCTTCAGCATCTCAACCCTCGCTTCCGCATTGACTTCTTCTTGAAAGCGTGCAATCCCTAACCCGATTCGCGGATTTTTATTCGCGCCAAATTTTCCCCTAACCCCAAGGATATCTAAATGTATGAATTCATTATAGTTTGTTGCCTGATTTATATTTGCATCAAATTATCTAATAAATACTAAATGATTCCGAGGGCTTAGAATTATTTTCATTTTCCCCCTTTACTTTCCCTTAACCGTTCTTATTATTCTATTGTAGGAAGGAGAAACCTAACATGAGAAACCTAAACACAGTGATGACACACGCGCAAGCGGTTGACTACTTTGAAAATGAAATTATGCCGGAGCTTCGCGCAATCGAAGCACAGCAAGGCGGAAACCCTGATTGGCCTCTTCGTTGCGAGACTTGGAACAATTGGACGGACTCACTTTGCAAAGATGGTGAAATTTCCGATTGGCAATATGAGAATTGGTCTCAGCCCCCAAGCTGCGACGACTAGCAGAAAGGGTTGATTGATGATTTACCTATTAGCCTTTAGCATTGGAATCGCAGCCGGATTCACTTACGGAATGATTAGCATCAAGCTAGTTTAAAAGGACGAGGCAACAACGAATGAATAAGCCAACCGAAGAAGACAAAGCTAACCAAGCAATCGGCAACCTATTTAAGCTAGCCTTTGATTTATCAGATAAGGCGCGTTACTGTTTGCATCCATCCAGCGATGACTTGAGCCCTTACCTTCCAACTAGCGAGGAAATAGCAAACTACAATCAATTGCTTTTCGATGCTAAACTCTCTTACGTTGAACTTGAGCGAGCTTTGCTCAATCAGTGTAAGAATTAACGTTGCAAGCTTGGTGGGTGTTGCTCCTTTGTGTCTTTAAGAGTAAAACATCACACCCACCAAGCTTGCAACCCTTTAATATCATTGAGGAAACTATTTCAAACTATTTTCACTTATTTAATGATATCAACGAGTTACAATGTAAAATAGTTCTTGCAAAGAGTCTCATCATATGCTAGAATCTATGTATAAACAAAAACGGTTGAGGAACCACTTACAAAGGAAAACCACTTGAGCGCTTTAACGAACTTACTTGCAACAACTTTAATCCTTCCCCAAGATGACCAGACATTGCACGCTTTGTCTTTCCAAGATAACCAAGACCGGGAACACCTTGATGCACTCGTCAAGTCCAATTTGCCCATGGCTGTCAAGGTTGCCATGAAGAACAAGCGCAACGGACTTGACCTTGAAGACCTAACCAGCGAAGCAGTCACGGGAATTCTCAGGGCAGCGGAAAGCTTTGATCCTGATTGCGGTGCTTCCTTCACGCATTATGCAAAGCAATGGATGCGGGCGAAGGTCCAAGATTATGTTCAAGCCAATTGTGGAACCATTCGCGTTGGCAGTCGTTCAGCGAAAAAGCTTTTCAGTGGCTTGAATCGTGTCCGTCGTCAATTCGGTTCCGACGTAAGCAATGAAGTTATAGCGCAAGAACTTGGAATTGATGTTGAAGATGTCAACGAGATTTTGCCCCTTATCACTGCCCGTGCAGCTTCTTTGAATGCTCCCATCGGTGACGGTTCCGAGTTGCATGAAGTAATCCCAAGCAAGCGAATTAATCAAGCCGAGGCAATGGAAAGAACAGAAACTTCCGAGGCAATTGCACAAGCATTAAAAGAGTTTTCGGATAACCTAAAACCTAATCATGCAGCAATCTTTAATAACCGAATTCTTGCAGACTATCACGGTGAAGAGAAAGCACATGCCGAGTCTTTTGGTGTAACGAAGCAACGTGTGCAGCAGATTGAAAAAGACTTGAATACAAAGTTGCAAAATCACTTTATTGCTTGCGGCCTTCGCTAAACGTTCGAGGCTTTAACTAACTATTTATGTGAAATACACAGTTAAATATATATCAGTAATTAACGAAGTTATTCAACTAAGTTTTATGTTTGAAGATATAGCATGCCAGTTCCAGCAAAAGCTTTTAGCTATGGGATGCGTTGCCTGGATTGAGATAGAAGAAGATGAAATATAAAATGTTTTATAGGGTGCGTGGTTTGGATAATTTGCAACTTAAGGTTGATGAATTATACCGTTCAGAATATATGGCAAAAACAGTTATGCAAGCCTATTTAAAACGTTCTTGCGTTGCATGGGTTGAAGAGGAAATTAGAGTTTATGAAGCCGGATATGGATGGAAAAAGACCGAAGCTTCTATATAAACTTTTCTATATCAATCCACAGGGTGATTTGATTACCCCAATGTGCGAAAACAGAAACGTTGCTTATGCTTTTATGAACTTAAAACTTTCTCAAGGTTGCGCTTGTTGGATTAAAGAATGCCGTTGGGTGGAAGGTACAGAAGATTAGTTAACTTATTGGGCTAGCAGGATTTAGTTTTTTGGTTAATACTTTGGGTGCTTTGGGAGTATAAAGGAAGCTTAATAATAAAATGAAGTAAGATATACAATTCGACTTAGTATATACCCACCTAACTTGTCAACCCTTTTCTAACCTTTCCAAGCTACTTATTGTAACCTTTGAGGCGCAATATAATGCAACATGACTTTGATTTTATTGATTAATTGGTATACAGTTTGCTATTTATGTTAGGTTACTTATATTATATAGGCGCTTTTTAAAACACTAATGATATCAACAAGTTAATTTAACTTTCCCTAGGGCCACATAGAATAATAATGACGGATAAAGATTCAGATAGCAACGACAATAATATTATCGATTTTGTCGAGGTAAAGATGCGTAAGCTAGCGCAAAGCTTTGCTGACGCTGGTAAATTTGATATAGCTGAAAAGCTATGGAAAGCTTTGGATCTTTACTTAGACAATGAGTGCAAACTATGGTTCGATAAGGGTGAACCAGTAATGATCAAATACTCTGAAGAAGAGTTAGCTAATATTGGCAAAAAAGATGATGATAAAGATGACGTAACCTCGCCATAAAACATACATTATTAACGTTACAAAGGAGAGCGATATAATATATTATTTTCTTGACAAAATACCTTAGCAATACCACCAGGTTACGCAGGGTTACAAAATAATGCAATTTAATGCGTTTTTTTCTTGACAAGCAATATGCATATATGGTATGCATGGGTACCCCCCCTCCCCCGGTGGGTTGCCGAGAGATAAGTCCTAGTACGCTGGGAGCGCGAGAGGCGGCTAGATACGTTCGCGACCCACACAGAAAATTACCAGATTTTAACATTTTGGAATTCTACTTATTATAACTCCAGGAGTTTGTTAGTGAATATACCTGCATCTCAACTCGAACAGATTATTAAGGAAGAAATCGATCAACTTTTGTTCGAACAAAACTTCAATCGTAAAACCGGTGAGCCAATGACTGATAAAGGACTTAAGATTTGCGCACAAAACGCAGGATGCAAAGAAAAGTGGCTTAAGCAAGATGATAAGGGAGCTTGGAGAAAGACTACCGATAGTGAATTGGGTGCTGCAGCAGTTAAAGGTGGAGCAGAAGGCATTAATGATCTTAAGAAGACTATGGCAGCACGTGCCGAGCAGGAAGAAAAAGAACGACAACAAGATCGGGAAGCCTTCTTAGCTAAAATGAAGAAAGATAAGGAAAGAGATCGGTATTTTACCAATTGGACGATGACTAGAATGAAGGAAGATCCAGCTTCTATACCAAAATTAATACAATTACAAAAATTCTATGCTAGCTTGGAAGGTGAAAAAGCCGATGCATTTGTACAAAAGGCTGGCTGGAAGGGTTAGAATAAAAAGAAGGATTTAAATGAAAATCACAAAAGAGCAACTTGAGCAAATTATCAGAGAAGAAACCAGTAAGATCTTGAATGAAGCCGATGGTGATCCGCCATATAGTAGGTACGAACAAGATTTAATTAAAAATTTAAATTCAATTTTGCAAAGTTATTGGCAACCAGGTAATAAAATTGGAGATGAATCTGAATTTGCGCAGCAATTCAAATTGGCTAAAAGTAAATTATCTTCAGAGTTTCAAGACGCGTATGATCTGCAAGCACAAAAGTATATTAATCATATGAATTGGAAAAGAAAAGAAGAAGAAGAATACGAAGCAGAATTTCCGGATCCGGGAGGCCTATAATGAAAATAACAAAAGAGCAATTAGCACAAATTATCAGAGAAGAAGCCGCTAATATCTTAGATGAAGGTGAGGGAGATTTCAAATATAGCGATCTTGCCGGTATGTACGGTCCCGGATCGATGAAACCCCCAAAGCCACGAGCTGCGCAGAGCGCACCAGAGCCAGAAGAAGAGGCTAGCCTAGATATATGGGCAGTGGTCGAATATCTGCGCGGGCTGGTTGGGGGTAAGCATGCTGGTCGATTCGATCCAGCGGAAATTAAAGTGCTGCTGCGGGCTGCAGAGATATTGCACGTCAAAAGTGGAGTCTTTGAGAGATTAGCGCTAGAAGAAGGCAGTATACCCGAAGAGAAATGCAAAGATTTGCAAAAAACCTATAAATCTGCTTATGAGCAATACCTTAAAGAGAAGGCACCAGCACATCCCAACAACAAAGGTTCGAAGGATAGATGGAACAGCACCCTTAAAAATCTCAAAGACCAAAAAGATCGTTTGTTGGAGCCAGGGGGAGTTGGTGGATGTGCTTTAGATAAGCTTGTGGTAGATGAGATGGAAACTAGCTAACATCAGGAAAGAAAGGGAAAGTGAGAAGGCTTAAAAAATCCCCAAAATAATTATTGAGATTTTACGCAACCTATGCTATAGTTAATATGCAATGTATATTGAACCAATGCCATATTTATCCAACGTTGGGAAGGTCGATGCTTTAAGCAAAGAGTCGAAAACACCATGCCCTGTTGGAGAGGCAGCTGCGACAAGCAGTGATTCAGGTGGCTTAAGCCCGCAACAGCGAAAGCTAAGCAAAAAACAATTGTTAACACATAAAATAACCAATGAGCAGAATAACTATGCAGAGGAAGTCAATCATTGCAATCTAAGCACTGAAGACTTCCTTAAATTGCTTTCCTGTTAACTAGTTATTTTTGATGGCTAAGCTTGCATTCAAATTAACAGCTATGTTGATTATGGTAGTAATTATTGGTATTCTACTTGTATCTTGCAATACGACCCTTGATAACACTAGTGACGAGCAACCAATCATGCCCACGCAGAATGCCCCTATAGTCGATTGGGAGGGCTGCAGCGGTAAGATGAACGATCACCCTTGTGACTTTACGCTAATCGACCAAAACGGCATGCCATGGCGACTTTATGAGCAGACTGGAGATATTGTTGTACTGGATATCTCAACCATATGGTGTATACCGTGTCAATTTGCCGGTGCTAGGGCTGAAGAGAGTCATGACTTATATAAAGATAAAGGGGTTACGTGGGTTACTGTAATATTGGAAAATTACTTTGGTCAAAAACCAACATTAGAAGATATCAAAGAGTGGTCAATGATCTTTGGTATTGAAGATGCTACGGTATTGGCGGGGAATTTAGATTTATTGGACCCTTATAGCCTTACCGGGTGGTATGTGAATAGTTTACCTTTATTTGTTGTTATTGATCGCAATATGATAACAACGTATCGCTTAGACGGGTTTAATGAGAAGCAAATTAAGATCTGGGTTGAAGAACTATTGGCTGCCGATTGATTTAACATTAGCAATCACATGTGCTATTATGCTTTTATAAAAGGAGGTTAACTATGGAATGTCTATTAGCTTGCGTTGCAACCGGTGCTGTGACCTTTGTTGTGTGTTACATGCTTAGCAAAAAGAATGTTATTTAATTAACATATGCATCGTTATTTGCAAAGCCCTCGTATTCCGGGGGCTTTTTTTATGGGTGCGTAATATTTTACGCACCTTGCTAACTAGTTAATTATAGGTGGTTATTCCGCCTGTGTGTTTTATGGGAGGGTGTAGTATGGCTGAAGTCATTACGCGTAGCCATGAGTGGTTGGATAAGTTAGCTGATTATGCATCATTGGCGTTCACTGCTTTGTTTATGGCTTTAATTATTATTACCCAATATTGATTAATCATCGTTTAGAATAAAATTTAATATTATTAGCAATATCGACATATATAATATTATTTTAATACCAAGAATGGCTATATCTACATGATTCACACAATAAATAGGGAAAATTTTAGGAAAAATTATCGCCGTCGTGGCGGGGCTTTACGATGTCTTTTTTGTTGTTTTCTGGACTTTTTGCCCTTTTTTTTGTGTTTTTCGGGTGTTTTTGCTTTATTCTGGCTATTATTTCTATGTTTTCTGCGTTGTTGGGTCTTTTTGCGTTGATTTGAAGCCTTTTTATGCCGCTTTGCGCGCTTTTGTTTTGCATGGGACTTGCGGGGGCTAGTATGACGTTTAACATGCTTCCTATGACGTTTAACATGCTTCCTATGACGTTTAACATGCTTCCTATGACGTTTGGCATGCTTCCTATGGTGCGGAGTTGGTTTAACATGCTTGTGGTGTCGACGGTGATGCCGGTGCGCACGTTTTACTCTTGGCCTGATTACTTTATAGGGAAAATATAAAGGTGCTTCCGTATGATAGTAATAGTACTGGTTATAGCGATTCCTATAATTACCAATTTCTAAAGATAAAGAGATATTATTGGGTACTTTTAAAATAGTCATGACACATACACCCAAAGAAGTATCTAAATCCAAACCAAAATGATTATTTTGATAGTGTCTATCGTTAAAGCGTAGAATCTCTCTTGCTATAGTATGGGTGTAAACATCTCTTAGGATACAAGCACCTGCATCTAAAGTATAAATCAAATGATCTGCTGTCTCTTCATATTTCTCACCCTCGAAAGCATATACTTCATGCTCGTCGAATTCATTGGTTACTATTTCATATGTGACGTTGGGGTAACCTATTGCTGCAGCTATCATGAGCGGCAATATTGTTGAATTAATCATATTAAACCTCCAATTGTGTTAATATTCATTTATAATTATAACACATTTTTCTTTAAAATCAAGGAAAATTTTACGAAATTTTTCGGACGGTGCCGTGTCGCCATTTTTCATATCTTCCGGTATTATAACAATATATTTTATAAACGAGATCTCCCAAATCTTGATTGTAACCCAAACAAGCTACAATGATACCATGAAGTCGTGGTTTTCTTAAGTATGAAGTATTCTCTACAAGATCGCCTAAATTATATTCGTGAATGCTAGCGCCCATAATATAAATATAAAATACTATTTATAAAACGACAGTGGAGAAGTCAATATGGGTAAAATTAGACTCATTCCTCTAGATAAAGAAGAAAAAGATAAGTTTGAGGTGTACGTACCTGGAAGATATCGCGATTATCCTATAGGGCGCATATGGTATGATCTCATGAAGAATAAATGGCTTTTAAAACCATACTTCCTTCCAATGACCCGCGATGAATTAAAAAAAAATAGACTCTATGAAGATTCAATGGAAGCTGCTCGAATGCTTAAAAAAATGTTCGAACGTGTTGATCATGATTTTAGCGATGATCATGACTTCGGAATCGAAGAAAGAGTGGAAGATACAGAACCAATGTTTCAAATACCTCTGTTTAGTTTGGATGATTACAGCGGCTCTAACTAGTCGTCGATGCCATTAATCACCTCCAAAGAGTCTCCTTCTACAATTGGCCCTAAAGCCCATCTAACTGCTATATCGTCATCCAGCCACCTAACTTTAAATTTATTTAAACCAAAATTAGCAGCTATTAGCCCATGAGGTATCTCATTGGGATCCGTAAGATTGAATCCTTTTAATTTCACTAAATCGCCAACTTTCACATCTTAATTATAGACACATTTTTTAAAAAGTCAAGTATTATATAATCATTCGTACTTTCTCGTTGACTTCTTCAGCACAATAGTTTATAATGATAAGTAAAGTCAAGGATAGGCAATACTATTTATTTTAAAGGAGTAAAAAATGGATGTAGGATCAGTTAGCGGCGTAGCAGGAGGATCCGGAGTCGGTATGACGCCAGAGAGTGCTCCTGTTGGGAACACCTCCGAAACGTCGAATGATACTCTCAATACACCGGTTATTGGTGAAGAGGTCGAAGGTGGCAAAGATGGACGAGGAGTATGCGCACCCGGAGGTACTGACCCTATGGAAACTAATATGTCATCTGAAGATCTTGTCTCGCTTGGTCAAAATAAAGGTACCTCAAGTACGGATGATATTGGTTGGCGCTTTAATATAGGCGGTGGTGAAGAAAGTGGAGAGGGAAAAGATTTAATAGATCAAATTATGAAAATAATGGAAATTTTATTGGCCCTCCAATTATTAGAAGAGACAATGAAACAACTTAATGAATCCGGTGGGATGGGTGGTGAAAGCGGTGGATCCGCAGCTGCTGGTACGGGCGCGGGGGGCATGAGTGAAGGCTCCAGCGGTGGAGCAGCTGCAGGAGGAGCTTTGTAAGGTATTGACCGAATATATTGAACCTCATCACTATTCGAGAGAAGAAGTAGAAGAGCTTTTAAAACTAGCATCGTCTGGTAAATTCAATATATTCTATGATAGAAACAAAATTATTATCAATCTGTGTAGAACATTGTTAAAAATAATGGAAGAAAGAAATGAACAATAAAAATGATAAAATTAAAGAAGTAATCGGAGCAATGGAAGATGAAATCCAAGAGTTGCTTTTAGAAAATTCTAAATTAGTGCTGAAAGTGAAATCTCTACGAGATGAAGTTAATTCTTTGTGGGCAATGATGGATGAAATGACCAAATCTGATATAGAAAACTGGTCTCATTTATTAAATGAGATTAAAGCAGATGTCATAACGAGGGCTCTTATGATATCAAAAACAAAAGGGGAAGCATGAATTGAAAAAAATTAAATTCTGTATTTTTTGTGGTATAATATTGGTGACGATGTTGGCTAGCGCGTCGACTGCTAAAGGAAGCAATATGAGAAGTAAATTTTATGATTTTTCGGAACAACTAATCGATGGAGAAATTAAGAAACCAACTACTCTTTATACAGATGTTCGTAAACAAGTGAGATTTGATCGTCTTTTGAAACTTAAAAAAAGTTTTTTGCCAAAGTTGTTCGCAACGGCTAAAGAAAGAGTGTTTAAGTGAAAAATTTAGTTTTTTTAGTTATATTAATTATAAGTTCTTGTATTACTCATCTTAAATCTAGTAGCTTTGAAAACAAAAGAGATGACATATTTCATTCTGAAAACATAGTAAAAGTTGAATTTGTTTTTATGGAAGAATGTTCTGAGGATGCATGCAAAACAAATCGATTTATCAAGACATACGGCTCAGGTACTATTATAAATAAAGATATTCTTAATACGGTCGGTGTGTTGACGGCAGGCCATTTATGTTATCAATATTCTCTTTCAGTTAAAGAACATGGTAAGGAAAGGAATATATTAAAAATATATAATAATAAGATGGAATCTTATGAGGCTACAATCAGAGATTACTATCTTGAAAGTGATATATGTTTATTAAAAATTGAACACTATGATAATGAAATAGAAAAAATATATTTACGTGAGGACGCAATTATCCCAGGTGAAGAAATCTTTAATATTGGTGCGCCGACAGGATTGTTTTCTTACAATATGGTTAATCGTTTTCGAGGGTTTTATGCAGGAAATATTGCTCTAGGAGATGCAAATAATTTAAAAAATGTTTTTAATTTTCCAGCAGTTGAGGGAAGTTCCGGGTCTCCAATATTTGACGATGAGGGATTATTGATAGGTATTGTTTCAATGTTCTCAAAAGACTTTAACTATATAATCCTTTCACCAACCATACCAGAGCTGAGAAAAAGGCTATAGACTGAATTAGCCCTATAGGATCAAACTTATTTTTATCTTTGAGAGCTATAGCATCTTTTGCTGCTTTAAGAAAATTTGGAGTGATCGGATATTTTTCTTTTTGTACTTGATCGAGTGTTAATAATTTATATTCCGAATGCTCAAAACTTAATTTTATATTTTTTACCTTGTCGGATGATAATTTAGAGTAATAATAAGTTATATCATCTTCATGACGAAATATTGTGGGATTTTTAATACTTAAACCTGTTTCTTCTTTGACTTCTCGCTTTAAAGCAACAATAAGATCTTCACCATGGTGCACGTGTCCCCCTGGTAAATCTAGATTACCTTTAAATCTTTCGATATCGCTTATAAGAAATAATATTTTATCGCCTACAAATAAAATAATTTTTGCAACGTATCTACTATCTTCACTTTTCTTAAGATATTTGCACCATTTCTTAATATTGTATTTCATATTTCAAGTATTGTCAGTTTTTGTTTTTATAACTGATTCTACAGGACTAGGTGGCGCGGCTTCTTCTGGTGCTGGAGCAAAATCAGAAACATCATCTAGAATATTTCCACATTCTAAACATCTTAGAGTTTGTACCGGTGCCATCTGCTCTTGTCCATTAGGAGACATAAGAGCACTTACCCTTTTCACCTTAAAAACATTTTCAAAATAGACGCCTTGACATTTGCCGCAATGAGCATCGGGCGCGGTCATGATTTGTTGCCTCATTTGAGCTGCAGCGGCAGCTTGTGCTACCTGTGCGTTGTTATTTTCCATTCCGTTCATAATAATCCTTCTCCAATTTAGTTAATGTGCTAATTGTTTTAGCAACTGATGTATGTAATATCGCAATACCTCCACTTTTTTCCCAAGCTTCGGTATAAATCTCGAAATCATCAATCAAAATACAGGGTTTTCCGTTTTTATCGGTAGCCCATTTTTCTTTTTCCCCGTCCAGTGGTAATAGTATATCATACTTTTCAGGATTTGGAAACAAATATTTTTGAATCCAGTACTTTTTTCCTTCTATGCACTCTTCATCCATTGGATGTGAGAGGATTTTGGGGGTTGAAATGAATGCTAAGTGTCTCCAAAGTCTAAAAGTCCCCGGAAGAGGCTTTAAGGAAGCCCAAAATTCGTAATCATTCGATAGCAAGTTCTTTACCCAATCAATTGCAGCTTGTATGCCTCTGTTTTTGACGGGCTCAGTCCAATCTAGACGCCTTTTGAATACTTTTTTAACATTTTTTAGCATTTTTGGGTCTTTTGCGCATGGGTATATACCATTTTCAAATAAATCTACCAGTACGCCATCCATATCACAGTAAATTTCATATGGAAAGTCATTTTTTTTGGATTTTGCAATCATAATGAGCAAATAATATCAACATTTGGCTCTTTTGTCAAGAAAAAAGGTGTTTTTTGCTAAAAAAAGGCTATTTTTAGTGTTTTTTAGCCTATTTTCGAACATTTATGCGATCGGAGACCATTAAAATTTCGGGGTATTTATCTCCCAAAAGTGCCACAATATCGACATTTTGTTGAGAATCATCTAAAAATAACACATCATCAGCCCCTGATTTGATGCGATCTTCGATCCAATTGGCTTTTTCTTGTGGATTTGGGTCCTCTAGTCCCACAATTTTTATTTTTGAGGTATCAATACCAATACTTTTCAACCAGCCTCTGATTGCCGGTGCTGCTTTTTGTGATCTAGCAGTCAAAATAACGATTTCTCGTTCTCCTTCTGCCTCAACAGCGCCTCGTAAGCGCTTTACAACCGATTTTATCTGCACAGGGTTGATAACTTCATCAAATTGGCTAAAATCATATTCATTTTCATACGGTTTGTACTCATGATCGGCAAATTCTTCTGGAGTAAACTCTTCTGAGGTATTGTCCGGATAAACAACTACTACTTTCGAATCAGAGACAGCTAATGTATCATCAAAATCAAAAACACGAAGCTTTGATTCATTTATATACTCTCGCCAATTTTCAAATAGAAGTTTCATTCCTCATCTTCCGTAGTTTTAAACGTCTTACATTCACAAATAGTTCTACCATCATCAGTTCTTGCGTAGTCTAAATCGATATTTTCAGCGTAACAGAACTTGTTTTTGTTAAAAATGCAATCTACGCACAAACAAGAGCAAGTCACTTGCGGTAATTCTTCTTCAGAAATTAAATCTCGCCATTTTTCAAGTAATAGTTTCATCTTTAAGCCTCCAAAGGTGTTAAATATACTGGGAATTCTTTTATTCCTAGCTTTTTAGCTGCTTCTAATCGATGGTGACCATTTAGAACAAAATAAACTGGTTCTGATATACCTGATTTCGCCGCTTTTGGCTGATCATCGATTCTGTGTGGGTTAACTGGCGCTTGATTACAAACTTCTAGAGGCTCTAGAATTCCTTGTTGTATTTGTTGCATTTTATCTTGAACAATGTTTTCGCACTCTTGACTTGGACAATCATGATCTTTTCCATGGCCCATTTCCTCAGAAGGAACTAATAAATTAACGTCGACATAAAAAACTTTCTTATTTTCTTTCACATACTCTCGCCAATTTTCAAATAGGAGTTTCATTCCTCTTCCGCCGAAGGGAATAATACATTCAACATTTCATCGATTTCGTTAAATGCTTCAAATTGTTCTGGGGGCCAATCGTCGGCGGATCCATATACTTCTTTCATACGTTCACTAATGAATTTTTCGATATCGTTTGCTATTACCCCATTTTTTATTAAAAACATTCTATGGGATTTCTTTTCCTCCGCGCTTTTCCACGGACCTCGAACAACATCCCCTTCTTTTAGGCGTTTTCGCCATTTTTCAAGTAATAGTTTCATTTTATATTTCCTATCGAGGTAAGCCACCTAATAATGTAATTGCGATTAAGCCTGGTGCCCCCGGCTTTACATAAACACCAGAAAATAACGTTTCTGTGCGCCCACCAACATAAGAAATAGCAGCATCTAAATGTTGGCTGATGGCTGGATCGTTTGCCATTTCCGGAGGCATCACCAAGAGCATTGCTCCAATTTTTGATTTACCAACAGTTGTGGGACATGGAGATCTTTTTACACAATTTTGAAGTATTTTTGCTCCAAGATCTGGAATATTGGGATCTTTAATCAGTGTCGTGCCAATAAGCATTCTCTTTTCTGCCTCCAGGCATCTTTCTAGATCTTTTGAGTCAAATGACTGAATTGAGGACTTTTCTGAAGCCAATTTAAGAGTTTGGCTGAACAACTTTGCAAAAGCAGTATTTGCTGTTGGAAGCATATTAACCAATCCTACTTTACCTCGAAGAAACTTGATTTGTCTCTCATTATCTAAGATAATATGGGGAGAATCCATAACATCATTTGCCAATACCATAGCATTTTTTGCTATAGTGCCGTTTAATAGCTCCTGAGCGTTCGGGAAGGTCATAATGTAGAATACCTTGCCTTCTGCCCCAACTGCTCTTAAATAGCGCTTAAACACGTCGTCTAGGGCAAAACATGCACTACCCGTGCCTCCACCCCCGCCTGCGAGGACAAAAAGCCAATCAACCTTACCAAGTTTTGTTCTGAGGGCATCTTCGACAACAGCGCTGTTCTGGCTGAAGGCACTTTTCCCAACTTCAACGTTTTTGGCAACTCCGTCAGCGTCTGGAATAAGAACCATGTTTTTAGGATCAACATTTTCCGGTTGATCTTTGGGAGTTGTATTGATCAGAAGAGTTTTGTTAAAGCCGAGATCCAAAAATGCTTTGGCCAATTTGCCGCCTCCTCCACCAACACCAATAAAAGCGCAATTTAGGGCGCACTCCACAGTATTGTCTTCTAACATATCTTCATTTTTGATTTCTTCAGAATCATCGTAATGATCTACAAAATCAAAATCATCAAATTCATTTTCATCGTTATTCATCTTTATCTCCTTTTGTTGATGTATATTTTTTAAGAGGGTCGCGGGCGGTGTTTCTTACAAGCGCATCAAAATCCTTCTTTAGTTGTTCAAGATCCGGATTATACGTTTGTTTATAAACTTTTTTACGCGGATTCTTTGCTCGTTTAGTCTGCAAGACTAGTTTTTTCATTGTCGATTTATTGGGATACTCTTTTTCTTCAGCTGCTTCCTGCATGATAGCATAGGTATTCTTAATTTCTTCTTCAATAATCTCTTTCAATTTTTGTTTTGTAATCTTCATTTGAACATATTTCCCCATTTCGTAAATAATTTTAGATTTTCTTTAGATTCTGACATCAAATCGGATAATTCTTCTACATCTTTCATATCTTTTCTTATTTGAGGAACAATCACTTTTTGTATTTTGTTATTAACTAGACCTTCGAGAAGCTCGCGAGTATACTCTAAAAACTTTGGTTTGTCGAGGATTTTTATAAATCTTTCAATAGCATTTACTTCTTCTTCAGTATTTTCCCTTACTTGAATATCTAGAGCGTAGCCAAAAGTTAAATGATCGGATATCTTATGGGGAAACGCCGGTCCGCCGCCTTTGGGCATCGATCCACCTTTATCTGTTGTTAGCCACAAAGTTACATTGTTTACAGGTACTTGGACGCCTTCTTCTTCTGAAAGGGGGAGTTCCATTTGTTTAGTGGCTGCTTGATATACTTTTTCAAATACTCCTTGGAGGTGTTTAAGGAATTCATTTTTTATTTCAAGGTTTATATGTTTGCCGATCTGTATCATTATCTTATTATAAAATGCTTTTTCTTCGTCAGTGGGGGCGCTTTTTGATGCATCGATGATTTCTGGTGGGAGCAAGATCTGAATGGGTAGTTGCGTGCTTAACTCAACCTCTGTACCTTCTGGTGTAACCTCAAAATGATCTAGCTCTAAGTCCTCAAAGCGTTTTGACATATCTTTGATGGTTTGCCCCACTATCAAACCTGATTCTCTGAATGCTTCTAAAATTTCTTCGTATATTGCTTCGTATTTTTCTTCTAGTGTAACATTTTCCTCAACAAAGGAACGGAACTCATCCATTGTTGATCCACCGTAAGTGTAAGTGTCGGAAGGAGTAAAGTTAGCGGACACCTCAACTGAACCTCTCCAATCGTTAACATCAAGTTCCTCTGGATAAAAATAGTTGTTGTCTAATGCTTTCTCAATGATATCTTTCATATCATCAGTATCTGGATCTTCTACCATATCGTCAACATCAGAAAAATCAAATGATGTTGAGGAGTTAAAATAATATTTACCCTCATCATATTCGTCGACATTGATGTGAACGCGTGACCATTCATATTCATCTATAATATTTTGGAATTCTTCTAGGGTGGGACCGGCTGGATTTTCTTCAAAGTGACCTCCAGCGTATCCCGTTATTTCGCTCAACTCTTCCGATACTTTTTCATCAAACGTTTCGATAGCGATCTGTATTTGCTGTTCTGGGCTCAAATCTTCATCGGGCTCAGCCTCAATACCCAATGCTTCAAAGGCAACTTTTACATCTCTGGGAATTTCTAAGGTGTCTTGATTGTAGAACTCAGTACGCCATGTATCAAAATGAGTTTGAAGTTGCTCCTTTCCTGTTTTAAAGTAGCTAGTCTTTTTATCGCCTTTAAGTTTTTTGCCGACATCAGCAAGACTGGAATCCATAAATCCTTTCGCCAACAGGTTCTCTTTGATTGCTTCTTCTAAACCACCGTATCCAACTTCATCATCTGCAGCATCATATATTTCTTCTGGTTCATAATCACTTCCTGGACCGTATACCAAAGCCATTTTTTTATTATCGCTATCTTGCGGGAGATGCTTGAAGAGGGCCATATAAAAAGCTTTTCCTTCGCCTGAGTACTGGTTAAAGTAATTTTGTGAGGTTGTAGACGAGATACACCACTTCGTGCCTCTGCCGTAATAACAAGAGCCTTCTGGGCTATAGGGGCGTACCATCATAACATCATCAGTATCCATTACTACTTCGCTGGTTTCTTTTGCGCCCTTTTCTAATTTGCGCATCGTTTCTCTTTCATTAAATTCTTTTTCTGCATTATATACTTGATGCTCGAAGTCGCCCAAATCTTTAAACTTATCAATATTTTTATCAATCAAGTTCATAGAAGCAAATTTGTGATACTTGGGTAAGGTGCTTGCTATTCTTCTCGTATAGTGTCTTATATTATCTTCTATATCGCGGACATCTACCTCTCTATCATACTCTTTAGCCTCGCCCTCTGCATTTTTTATATACTGCATCACTCTGGAGTTGAGGCGACGAGCAGCCCATCCTAAATATTTTTGATTGCCCGAGGGATCAGCTTCTATGATAGTATCAAGAAGTTTTTCCAATTCTTTTGCAACCTGCTCGTATTTAACATTTTTTACAACGGCTTTTTTAGCGTCTTCTTTACGACCTTCAATGAGAAGCACTTCCTCATCTTCGGATAAAAACTTGCGCCATCTTTCAAATAATAGCTTACTCATACAAAACTCCAATTGGAATGAAACGATTAATCATCATAAATAGTAAGATTTAAAGAGAAAATACCCTTATCATGCCTTTTGTTACATCAATCATTCTAGTGTGAGCCGGCGTCCATCCGTGATATTTAGGACCTTCGTGGTCTGGGTCTCCATGTCCTTGGCGAGTTTGTGCACGAATAGCTAAATGAACCAGTTCGTGGATAAATGCTGTCTCTGATATTTCTTCCTTTTCTCCCTTATAAACCCATATTGTTGTCGGACCCATAACACGACCAATAATATTGTGGTTTGTAAATTTCTTACCGTCGAGAAAGAAACCTCGCTTCGAAACTTTAACCTTTTCGCCCCATTCGATCATAACTTTACGGAGAAGTTCTTTTACAGAATAATCATAGTCACCAAAATTCTCCACCCAATTATAATAAAATAATGTCATAGCAAGAGACACTCTATGATTAGGATATATATCACATCGGGTTACAATCTGTGTGGCATATTTAAAATAAGGTATCATTATCATTTGAGGAAAGGGCTTACTAGAATCACACTGTGATAAAATCTTTCGCACCTTTTCAAAGGTAGCATTAGTAGAGGGGGGCATATTAACTCCATGACCCGAACAAGTTAGAGTGATTAACGATAAAAACAACACTATCAACACCTTTCTCACCTTGTTTCTTCTCCCACCTATTTGCAAATCTCATTAAATATTTCCATTAAATTGTTATACATATCAGTCGGATTGCTAGTGAGCATATAATTCTTTCCATTTCCTGCATCCGATAAATCGGTCCATGATTGTATTGTATTTTTTGAAAACGTGTATAGTTTAAGTTGGGGGGTGCCGCCAATTGCGGTGATAACATCTTGCTCAGTTAACTGAGGCACTAAGTAACTCTGAGGGGGTTCATCACTAAAAACGATTACAATACGATCAGCTCCTGCGCGCCAACTAACTTTAAAATCTTGTAAAGGAGGTATTGATTCTTTAACTCCCCATGGTTGAGTACTGTATACTCCGCTTTCTCCTTTCCATACCATATCACTAATATTATAGTTAATAGTGGCGCTAATATTACGAAGCGATAAGTATACAGCGTCTAGAATCATCTCATAAGAAGTTTGCATCGCTGCCCAATTGGTACCTAACTGTCCCATAGAAGTAAGGAATTCAGTAAACCCGACCAGATTTTGGTGCAATTCTAAACGTTCATCTTGAGATCCGAATGTTTCGAAAACATCCAATGGTCCACGAATTAAAGCCCAATTAATAACTTCTTCATCGCTAAAATTAGCAGCAAATTGATTTAACGCTATCATAACGGCGTCGATTTCATCAGCCATTGAACCGGACCAATCTACAATGAAAAGAATATCTGTATCGGGTATTTCTTCACCCCAATCCGTTTCACCGTCACAATCATCGTCTAGACCGTTGCAAAGTTCTTCTTGAGGAGTTACTTCTTCTTTACAATAATAAGGAATAAAAGCGCCTTCTTCAGAATCATTACCCCAAATACCTTTATCACAATACATTTCTCCAGGTTTGCATTCTCCGGCGTATAAGGTCCCTTCGGGTCCTGTATAACATCCAGAAAACAAATCTTCATCAATTAGTTGATTGCAGTTATCATCAAAATTATTACACTCTTCCTTTTCTAGTTCCATTCCTATGAGCGGATCACATACAGTTTGAGGATTCGGGGGGAAATGATGACAAATAGCATAGCAGGGAGTTGTTATAATTGTTTTGCATTCAGGATCTAAACATTCGCAAGTTTTATATCCTTGACCACATAGGAGAGGCGATTCTTGACATGGAAATAGAGATCCTACATCTTGTATAGTACAAATACATTCAAGACCTTCGTCGACTTGTCCATTGCAGTTATTATCTAGTCCATCGCAAATTTCATCTAATTCTGGTGGGGCCGTACAAGATATCCAATTACCACTTTCACATATTTCTACCCCATTTCCACAAGCAGTAGCACATGGTTGAAAAAGCTCTTCATCTGTTAATCCATCGCAATCATCATCATAAGCGTTGCACTCTTCTGAGGGGATGGTTCCGCATTCATTACAATCATTTAATTGTTCTTCATCTGTAAATCCATCGCAGTCATCATCAAGTTCGTTACAGGTTTCTTCTGGGATTTCTTCACAATCATTACAAGCATTTAAAACACCTTCATCTATTTCACCATCGCAGTCATTGTCAATATAATCGCAAGTTTCTTCTACACAATCTGTAATACAATCTGTATATTGAATTTTTCCTTTATTACAAACTTTTTCTACAACGCCAGCGTATCCATCATCAGTTGTGCATTCTAAAAAGTCAATATGATATTGTGATGGGTCACATTCCATATATTCTTCACATTCACCTTCGGAATGCAATGTGGGGGGATTATCACACATGTTTAAACAAATTTCTTTTTGCCATATAGCATCTAGAGGTGGACAAAAATACCATTTGCACTCGACACATTCTTCAAGAGGAGGAGAAATATCTTCTTCTACCCATGGAGTCCAACGTACTGCATCATCAGAAAAAATATCTTCTTGTTCGGTGTAGGTATTTTCGTCAGAAAAAAAAGATCCATCGCTGCCGGAGGTATTAGAACAATTAACAGCCGATGCGCCGATAAAAATTATCAACAGTGTCAGTCGCGTGATTGTTTTAATATTGTTTTTCATTCTTGTTTATTAAAGAAAGTTCCCACAATATAACTAGTTAAAAACCTACACTATATATATTATAATATTTAACTGTCATTGGAGTACAAAACTACTTATTATATTATGAGCACAAAAAGATGTGATTTGTCAAGGAAAAACATGTGTTACTTGACTTTTATTCTCTCAATCGTATTTTTTATTACGTCGATGGTGTTTTTTGTTTCTGTTGGTGGTGTTGCCTCGAAAGAAAAACTCATTAATCATGATAAAATTCATCATGCGCAGCAACGAAAAATAATTGATAAACTCAAGCTTCTTGAAAATAAAGTTCATAAAAATAAAAATAAATTAAATAGATTAAAGAAAAGAAGAAAGGATAATAATTGATGTCGACCGGTGAAGCCAAAATATCTCTTAGCAGTTTAAGAGATTATATTTTATTAGGCGTTGCTATAGTGAGCGCCATTGCTGGGATTATTTTTTGGGTGCAGGGCTCTAATGATGAAAAAATATCCAGATTGGAACACGATATTGAATTAGTCCAATTGGATATCGATAAAATAAGAGAAAATAATACCGAAATACTAAGAGTTATAGGACGTCTTGAAGGCAAGCTGGATAATTTAAAATGATTAAAAATCTTTGGGAAGAATATGTCCGAGAAAACGAGATTGATTTACAATCTTTAATACCAAAGGATAATTTACAACCAAGTTTTTGGAATAATAAATTAGAACTTAAAAAATCTATAGCTGATAAATTAATGGAAATTGCTAAAGATTTTCTTGAATCTATTAATTTAGATACGGAAATCGAACTTAAAGATGTAACCATAACAGGCTCAATAGCTAGCTATAATTGGTCAAAATATTCTGATGTAGATCTTCATTTAATAATTGATTATAAAGATGTAGATGAAAATGAAGATTTGGTAAAAGAATATTTTTCTGGAAAGATATTTGTGTGGAATACTAAACATGAAATCATGATGAACGATCATGAAGTCGAAGTATACGTACAAAATGAATCAGAGACGCATGTTTCTGGCGGCGTCTATTCAGTGATGCATAATAAATGGTTACAAAAACCAAAGAAGGAAGATGTTATAATAAATCTTGCAGTGGTAGAAAAAAAAGTACTTGGATTAATCGATCATATCGAAAGATCTTTTGATTTATTTGAGCAAAAAAAATATCATCCCGCAATGGTTACTGCCAAAAGTATAAAAGAAAAAATTAAACTCTTAAGACGCTCTGGGTTATCTAAAGAAGGCATATATTCAATTGAAAATCTAGCTTTTAAGTTACTTCGAAGATCAGGGCATTTAAAACTTATTAATGATATTATCACTAAGTCATATGATAGAGTTATGTCTTTACATAAAGATTTGCGAGGATCTTTGAAAGTTTTTATTGGAAGTACTGAGTCTGAGGCTAATGAATCTTATGATGCTCTTTTAGAAGAAGAAGGATATCAACGTCGGGTAAAACAGAGACATTATCTTATGAAAAAGAAATTAATTGGTCTTGGAGGAGAGAAAAATACCTCCCCTTATGTAAAGAAACCTAGTTATAAGAGATCAAAATCTGCTCCTGCTGGATTGGGGGGAAGTTAATGAAATTAAAAGTTATATTAAAAGAAAAAAAGAACTTAAACGAAGTTGATACGGCCAAAGTAGCAGAATTAAGAAGAAGGATGAATAAGCCATCAGCTATTGAAAGAGAATTAGAAGTAGCATTTAAAAAAGCAGAAAAAAGTCCGCAAGAATTCTTTAATGTAATGCAACAAGTGATACAAAGAACAAAAAAGGATTTACAAAAATTAGCCAGTATATTTCCCACAATGCCGCGTTTTTTAGAAACTATTAATAAAATTACAATTGGGGCAGCCGAAGACGCAGAAGATATAGAAGATTTTGGTGATGATATAGAAGACGCGCTTAGAAGTGATGAAAAAGAATCCGGAGAAGAAGAAGACGCGTTCGATAATATTGAATTAGAGGAAGCAGAAAAAGATATAGATTATGAAAAACTTTTCCAATTTGTAAAATCTCGGGAAGACGACGAAGAGAAAAGCAAAAAGTTGGGAAAAGTATTAGATACTCTTAATTTTTCCAGTATTGCCAAATTAATAGGAAATACACCTTTTGAAGATCTTATTAAAAGTTATCAAAAGGATTTAGCAGAAGGATTAAAAGCAATTGCTAAAAAAGGCACAGATCCTGTAAATTATTTTATTAATAATCCACAATTAGCCATGGATCTTCGAGGTGTCTATCAAATTATTAATCTATCTTTTGAATTTTCAAAAGTGATATTAAAAGTTCGCTCTAGAATGGCTGGTTTATATAAAAAAGGACGCGAAGATCCCGAATCTATAATTAATGCAATTGAAAAAAATCCAGATATTTTATTAAATAATTTTAAAGAAGAATTTAAGCATTTGAAAATATCTCCCATGTTAGCTAAGGGACAACAAACGTTTAATAACTTTTTTATAGGTCAAATATTCCAAGCTAGCGACGTTGCAACGGGTGGTGGATATGCTAAGCAAGTAGCTGCTGTAGGAAGAGCTGGTAGTCGGTTAGATCGTCTTAAAAAAGCGGGAGCAGTTCGAGAAGAGGTATTAGGAGAACAAGATGCAGATGTCGATGCTGCAATGAAGGACCTACAATCAGATCCTCTTACACAAACGTTTGATGAATATGAAAAACAGGCTAAGGCCGAACTTAAATCTGCAGCATCGAAAGAAAAAATAGATGAATTAACTGAATTAGCTAATAAGATTGTGACTGCTTTCGCTTCAAAACATAGGATGAGAGATGCACAGCATCGAGATTTTAAAGTAAAATTTATAAATTTAATTAATAATAATTTTGATAAAGCTGCTGGACAGTTAGAACGTATAATGGATTTCTTTAAAGAAGATATTGATAATATACTGGATGGTGCGATCGAGCCTCAAATTAAACGATGGATAAAATTAAGGCAAAGAGTCAAAAAAGCAAATATATCTCCGGAAAGGGCTGCAGCCTATATTGAGGAACTTAATAATACGATTAAATATTTAAATAAATTAAGAAAAGACTACGGTTTAAAACATTTGGATACTATTAATAAAAATCCTGCTAACTATGCTGAATTTCTAGAAGATGTTGAAGCTGCATTATCTAAAGAATTTCCTAATATAGAAAAACAATTAGGCGCAAAATTCAAAAGCATTAAACAGGGAAATGGTGCACCAGGCGAAGATAAAAAAGAAGATGAAAAAGAAAAAGAACCTGGGGATCCCAATTCTCTAAAGAATTTAAGTACTGGAAAAATTAACGTTGCGCTTAACCAACTTAGAAATAAAGGACTAGGCGCAGATCAAATAACTAAACAAATAAATAATATAGCAAATGATATTAGTAAAAATGCAGGCCCCCAAAGAGATAATTTTATAAATAAAGATTTACCAGTTATTAATAAAATTAAAGATGAAATAAGTAAAATACTTAAGGGAGATTTTACTAATTTAGTTAAAGAATCTAATAACTTAGTTTATATACATCCTATAACTTATGATTTACTTAAAAGATTAAGTATTAAATTTAAATCTAAAATAGATTATAATATTAAAGCTTTAAATGAAAATACATTAAATATTAATAAATATAATTTGATTGTATCACAAATTTCTAATTTAGTAAAGAGCTATTCTGAAAAAGATAAAAAGAAACTTTTAAACTTTAATGAAAACAAATACTTACAAGTCAACTCAAAATTAAGTCCGGAAGCGATTCGAGTAATAATCGATGCGTTTCATAGCTCCAAAGACACAATAGTACCATTAAAAGAAGAATGTGTCATTAAAAATCACTCAGATAGAGACATGTCTCATTTAGAAGATATATTAACTCAGTTTTATCCATATGCCAAAAAAAAACTTGACTTTGAAGAACCTGTAAATATTAATTTAGTTTCAGATGCAGAAAATTCTAAAGATCCATTTGGAAAAACTGCTTATTATAATCCAGAAGCAATGGAAATTTCTATATTTGTAGATGAAAGACATCCCAAAGATATGTTAAGATCAATTGCACACGAATTGGTGCATCATGCACAAAATTGTCGAGGCGAATTTGATAACGTCGGTAGTACAGAACCGGGTTATGCTCAAAAAGATTCTCATTTGAGAAATTTGGAAGGAGAAGCTTATTTATTAGGAAATGGATTTTTGGTTAGAGATTACGAGGATTTACTTAAACTTAATTCAAAGGAGAAAAAAGAAGTGAAGAAATTAACTAAAGAAAGATTAGAAGCTGTCTTAACAAGAGTAGTTTCAGAAATTGTTGCAGAAGAAGGAGAAACAACTGTTTACAACAGAGATGAGGATGAAGAGTCCGCTTGTGTTGAAGAAGCAGAAGCTTCTACTCTTACTGAAGATATGGTTGAGGAATTATTCAGAGTTCGTAAAGATGCTCTTATAAATGAAGCATTGAAAAAGAAATGGTGTAAGTAAGGAGTTAAATTATGGGTGGTTTTTATGGACATATGTCACACTTGTACGATAATCCAAATCTGAAATTCTCCCAGATGATGGATATCTTTAAAAAAGCTGCCGATGGAGAACTAGAAGGCACCGAGAAAACTGATGGTCAAAATTTATATGTAGCTTATAATACCGCAGAAGGCAAAGCAAAGGCAGTCCGCAATAAGTCTAATATATCCGGCTATTATCGTGAAAAAAACGAAGAAACCGGTAAAACAGAACTGGTTAAAAAACACGAACCAGGAGGAATGGATGCAGCTGCTATAGCGAAAACGTTTGCAAAACGAGGATCCGTTGAGAAAGCTTTTGTGGAAGCATTTGAATCGTTCGAAGCAATTGCGCGATCTTTCCCAAAAGAAAAACAAACACAGATATTTGGCGATGGAGTTAATTCAATTGTATTCTATAGTGCTGAGATCCAGGATCCTAAGAACCCTAATGTAGTTAATTATGATTCGAGAGTATTCAATATTCACAGAGTTGAACCAGCTGTTGTTGATATAAAAACTGGAAAAGCTTTGGAAGATAGTGATATCAAAGGTAACGTACAAGAATTAGGAAAAGTATTAAATCAAGTTCAAAAAATGACCGGTGATCAAAAATTTAAAGTTCAGGTTAATGCTATTAGGCAGCTTGAAGGACTTTCTGATGGTGATCAATTAGACAGATACTTGGAGCGCTTAAACAATGTTATTAGCGATGCTGGTATATCTGATGAACAAACAGTAGGTGAATATTTAATTGCTCGTTTATTGCCAATGATTAGTAATCAAGTTTCTTTGACACCAGAAAAAGAAGACTTGATTATTAAAAAGATGCTTGGAGTCAAAGGAATCAACATAAGAGAGATTAAAAAAGATTTAAATCCAACACAAGTAGAGACAATTAATATGCTTTTAGGCAATTCAAAAGCTTTAGTTCAAAATGCCATTCAGCCACTGGAGGACATAGTACACGATTTTTCAGTAGAAATGATCAAGAATCTAGAATCAGTTTTTGTTTTAGACAGAGGAAAGGAAGTAGCGCGCTTAAGAAAAGAACTTAGAACGGCAAAACTAGCAATAGAAAAATCCGGTCATGATGCCGCGATAGAAATATTAAAAAAACAAATGGGGAAAATTAAAGATATAGAAAAAAATATTTCTACTGCCGCTGAAGGATTTGTTTTTGACTACGACGGACACACTTATAAACTTACTGGTAATTTTGCTCCAATGAATCAACTATTGGGCTTATTTAAGTATGGTAGAGGTAAAATCCCAGCAATGCAAAAGCTTTCGGAAGAGCTAGAAGATTCCATTGCATTAGTACCTGGAGGTTTCAAACCCCCTCATGCTGGGCACTATCAACTAGCAGCTTGGGCCGGCAACCATCCAGGAGTCGACAAGGCAATTGTTCTTGTATCGCCAAAACCACGTGGTATAATTGGTCCGGAACAATCTAAACAAATTTGGGAAATCTATAGAGATAGGTTAGGTGGGAATTTTGATGTTCAAATTAGTGGTGAGAATTCACCCGTAGGCGCAACTTATGAATTTGTCGACAATGACGCTCAGCCTGGACAGACTATCTATGTTATCAAAGGGGAAAAAGATCGTGGCGATGAAAGATTTAAAGCCATGAGTGGAAGAAAAGAAGGTGTCGAGGTTAAAGAATTAGTATCTCCATCATTTGCAGGAGGCATAAGTGGGACTGTAATGAGAGATGAGTTTATTAAAAAAGGAAACAAAGAAGGTTTTCAAGCAGCATTGCCAAAAGATTTACCTCAAGAAGATAAAGATAAGATTTGGGATATTGTCTCCATTAAAGAAAGAGAAGAGACATTGAATGAAGGCGAGGAGGTAAAGAGCTTGCCGCTCGGTATATTTCTTGGGATAATCGAAGAAGTGGTTAGAGAAATGACTTCTGAAACAGAAGAAGAACTATTTACTGAAGAAGAGTTAGAAGAAATTTCATCAATGGCTGGAGGATCTGTTACTGGCTATTCATTGCCATTAGGAGCTAAACCTCCTCACGGTAAGAAAAAGAAAAAAAGGACATATGAACAAATGGATCGTATTAAAGTTTATGAAGAAATTAAATTAAGAAACTTAATTCGCGAAGGAATTCAAAAGGTTTCACAAAAAATTGAAAAAGAAAAAGAACAAAATCTTGTAGAAGAAAAGAGGCTTAGGACTGTAATTCGAAAACTTATTCTTTCAGAAGGGACAACAACTGGAGATAGCGACCCTGCTCCTCATGAATCAACCGGTATTAACTTTTTAGAAGATTTACTTAAGCAGATTATTCCTGTATTAGAACAATCGTATAAAAGACTCACTACTTCAAAGGATCAGAGAATATCTTTTCGTGAACATATCTTGAAGGCTATTGAGGATACGATTGTTCCATTGCAAGTAACTGATCAAGTTAACTTGCAAGAACAATTCGAAGAGGAAGAAGATATCACCGTAAGTGTAGAAGACGATCCGGATTTTATTGATATTCGTTCTGATAAAGAAGTAGAAAATGATGAGAAAGAAGCGAATGGAGAACCTTTATCTGGCGAAGAAGAAATAGAGCAATTTGCAATTGAAGGAGAGGATGAAGTAGGAAGAAGTTCTGCTTTTGAGACGTTTAAGTCGATTTCGAAACAAATTGTTAATTTTTATGAAGAACTTTCTGGAAGCCCTGAAGATCAAAAGCTTTTTTATGAATATTTGTTGACAAATCTAAAACTTTATTTTGATAAATTTGAAAATGACATGTCCTCAGTAGAGGAACCAAAGAGTCCTGATTATGGAAGCAGCCAATTGGATACAGGTGGTGAAGAAATAACCCCTTCTTCGGAAACAATGGGGCAAGAACAAGAATTAGGTTTAGGAGCTTAAAAATGAAGAAAAAAAAACAACTCTTAAAACTTTCTCGAAAAAACTTAGAAAGAATTGTTAGCAAGGAGCTTAATTCTACTCAAAGAAAAAATACTGCTTTGCTTAAATTACAGCTTGAAAATATACAAAAAGCGATAGATGTGGTCGCAGAAGAAAACGATTCAGATCTCCGTGAACATTTTTTAGAACATCAAAATAATATATTTATTCCCATACTCGACGAGGCAACCGGCGAAAAAATCTATGAAGCTAAAAATCTTGATGAATATCTTGCTGAATTTAAAGATAATTATGATTTATACGACGAGGTTTATCAGAGACTTGAAGAGTCTATTGATTACGAACGTTCTCTTTATTTTGAAGAAAACGAAAATGATGTTTTAGCCGAGGTCGATTGGGCGAAAAGAGCTGCTGAAATTGAAGCGGGCGGCGAAGCTGAAGAATATGATGCTGAAGGCAGAAAGAAAGACATGCTTCAGAGAGGAAAAGAAAAAGTTAAAGGCGCAGTAGAGAAAGTAAAAAGTGCTTATAAAAAAGGGGCGCTTTATTTCTTTCTTAAGACAGTTCAGATGGGCTTAAAGGCTGCACTGGCAGCATCAAAAGGTATTTTCTCTTTAATTAAAAAAGTTATGTTACAAGCAGTATTTAAAGCAATTAAATCATGGGCAACTAGCAAAAAGAAAGTACAAGACGCTTTCAAAGAAGTCAAGGAGGGTGCACTCCAAGGCGGTTTTATGAAACTCATGAGCAAAATTATGAAGCCCTTTATGTGGATTGCGAGCAAGCTTACAAAGGATGTAGAAAAACAAAAAGAGCTAGCACCGATTATTTTGAGCATCGTCGCATCATCTCTTATGTTGGCCTTTTTGTGGGCTATGGGCGGTATAAGTATATTTGGCGAAGCAACTACGGGTATGTCAAAAGCGATGACGGAGGTTGTTGAAGGCATGCCTTCCGAAGAAGCTGCTATGATGTGTATAACAGAGGGAATTAATTATAAAAATCGTGATCCTAAAAAGCAATTTCTTCTGGAGGGGTGTGGAATAATCTTACAGAACGGTGAAGAACTATCTAATGCCATGGCAAAAGCAGTAATGAAAGATCTTCTGGAAAGAGATATTGTGGGTAAAATAAATGAAGCAACCCAAACGGTACGTACCCAAGTTCAAGAGGTTATAAATGACAAACTAGTTCAGGATATTGATACATTTACTGGTTATGCTCAAACTAGTTTTGATCAATCTCAGGAAGTGATTGCACTTATGCAGGGCGCTATCACACGCGGATCTGCGCATGGTATGGGTTTGGACTTAACCGAGAGCGGATGGTCATCGTTCGTAAACAAGAAGATTGCTGGATCAATAGCTCGCATCACTGCCCAAGCGCATGAAGCCCTTCCCGATGTACCTACGAGCGAACTTAAGGCGGTTGCAGATGGCATCAAATGGACACATGCAATTGAATCCGTCGACGAGTTTGTTGATAGCCAGCATGTAGTAAATGATGTTCTCAAACATACTCGCGAATTTGCAAGCATGGTTTCGAAATCACAAATTGTCGGTGTTGATACCGGGGGTTTGACTAATGAACAAGTCTTAAGATTTAGAAAGCTTAGTGGTTTGTTGAAGAGCTAAAGTGTGGGAAATGAAACGAAAGAAGTATTCGAAACCTGATCAAGAATATTATTCTATTTCCAATAAATTAAAGTCCGAGGGTAAAATCAATACTGATTTCGAGATCATGCTTTCTTCTTTAACCCTTGAAGAGATTATTGCTTTAAGGCTTGAATTAGCAGCGAACGCAGTTAATGGAAAGCTTTATGGGTTGAATTTATGGAAGGAAATACCTAATATAGCTAGAGACGCTGTATTAAAATATGCTCATAGTGCCACTAGAACAAAAAATGAGGCAGCTGCGATGCTGGGAATTAACAAATCTGAATTTCGAAAATTATTAAAGAAATTTAATATTACAAATTGGTTTAATAAAGATTAACATTTGTAAAATAATATGATACTATTACTTTTAAGAGGAGGTCGAAAAATGACTGAAAATGAATTAACAAAATTGGTAGAACAACAGCAAGAGACTATTGCCCATTTAACCGGGCGTATGAGTTCATTAACCGATGAACTGGCTGTTTTCAAAGGTGATATCGAAACATTTAGAGGAAATGTAGCTAACGATATACATCGTCTGATTGAAATGATTAGAAATAAGTAATACAAAATGTCAGACGAGCAAGAAATTAATGTTGTTAAGCATGGTAGCCCTTGGACTAATAATTCATTTCATCCTTCTTTTCAAGAAGCTAATGAAAAACGAACTACACTATTATCGATATGGGAAGACGATAATTCTCATAAAGGAATGCAAGTAAAGGTCAAATTTATGCCGTCAAAGAATCAGTTTGTAGTAAAAACACGTCTACATCCAGATTTTGTGAAACCAAAGAAAAGTAAGAAGAAAAATGTCAAACGAGGAAAAAGAAAAAATAAAAGCTCTTTTGAAAAAAGAGAAAACGACTCTCAAAAAGTTAATTGAGAAATATCCTCATTTGACGGAAGTGTACTTAGAAGATCTTCTCGCACAAGATGATCTACAAGAAAAAAAGGACAACACTAAGAAGTTGTTATTGGACTGAGAAAATGCTTAGACAGAAACTTTATTTTTTTACTTTTAGTGACCAATCGACTAAAAGAGTTGAAACCCTGCAAGTAAAAGCTGCGTCGTTTGCAGAGGCATTACCGGAAGCTTTTATACACCGCCAGAATTTAAATAAACGACATAATAAAAGTAACTGGGATGTTATATCGATAGAAGATAAAAATTTCTACAATGAGCGCTAAAGACACCGATAAGATCAAGAAGATCGTCGCGGAAGAAGTCTTAGAAGCAATAATAAATTATAATGTAGAATTCGAATTTGATCATATCTGTTCTCATGTACAGATTGTGTATGTTCGCGAACTTCGTTCATCTCCGGAACCCGTAGAATATCACATGTTAGAGAATCTGTCTAAGCGAATATCTGAAATTAATCCGAGATATAAAATAGGAATTATTTTTGAAGATCTCTCAATGATACCTATATCTGAAGATTTTGAACAGATCCAAAAAGAAATAGATAGGTTAGATCGTGAAAATAGTAAGCTTAAATAATCTACTTATAGAATGGAAGAGAATTTAATAACCATTATCGAGTGCCCTCATTGCTCGGATAAAAAGACCACTAAAACATATAAAGGCAATTGTAAGTGTGGTAATCTATCTATTGACTCTCTTACGCCGAAGACAAAATGTAAATTTAAATATTTTACAACTGTTAGCTATAAACATGAACCACCAAATATATATGAAATCTCCTCATCGCTGGAGAAATTTCCATAAATCTTCGAAAGTAGCTGAAACTGAAACATGGTGGAAGAAAGCATATACAGAATGTGTAACACCTACTATTTCACCTTTTCTATTTATTAAAGGAGATCCACTTGAACCACCCATTGCCGGAATACTATAAAAAGCGCGGCTATCAAGAATACCTAAAAATCTTCCCTCAAAAATAGGTATTACACCATTTTCAGCCAATCCACCCGGAGAGGCGATAGTAAATATTTTTTCTCCGTAGGTTGGCTTTTTATTTGAGATTTTTAATGCTGGTCCTTCCAATTCATTACCTTTCATCATACAAATATCATTTTCGTCATCTAGTTTGAAAGGAACTACTTCATACTTATCCCAATCATTACCTTCTACACTAACAATATAATCATATTGAATATCGTCTCCTAATAATGTTGCCATGTGATCCAATTGCATTTGACGACATACATGTGCGACAGTAAGAATAACTTTATTTCCTTTATTCAAGATTATTGATCCGGATCCCCATGCTCCACCAAGCTTGTTTTTTATGCACTCTGTGACACCATCTTCAAGAGTTTGGCATGCAGTACCCCATACGGAAACTTCTATTTTAACAAAAGATCTTTTTGCTTTTTTAAGTAAGTTTTGTGTATTATTAATATGTTGATTGATACCACAACTTGATAAAAATAAGATTAGAAAACAAAAAAATATTTTTTTTATGTAAGACATCATATTAGTAAATACTTATATTGTAAGGAAAATTGATGAAAAAAACATACGTCTTAGATACCAACGTCCTTCTAACAGAAGCTAACTCTATATTTTCATTTAAAAATAACGATATAATAATTCCTTTAAAAGTTTTAGAAGAAATCGATAAACACAAGAAAAGACAGGATGGCGTTGGACAAAACGCTCGTAAATCGATACGTATTCTAGATGGACTCCGTACAAAAGGAAATTTACATAATGGTATTCGTTTAGAGAAACGAAAAGGAATTTTATATGTTCGGATGTACGATCCATCTTTAATGCCAATCGGTTTAGACGCGTCAGATGCAGATAACCAAATTATCACTACAGCAATCACTGAAAAACAAAAAAATCCGAAACGTAAAGTATCTGTTGTTTCGCGTGATATTAATATGCGTATTAAATGTGACGCATTACAAATATTAGCAGAAGATTATGATAGAGGTAAAATTGTTTCTACTATCGATGAACTTTACGACGGTTTTACCGCTCATTTAGTAGATACTCAAATAATAGATAGATTTTATGAAGGTGAAGAGATAAGCGCCTCGATGATTGAGGGAAGATTTAGTCCAAATGAGTTTGTTATGCTGATTTCAAATTCTAATTCAAAACATACCGCATTGGCCAAGTATGGAGGCGCTGTTGATAAATTAATAGCTATTAATGAATATAAAAATAACGGTATCTGGGGTTTACGTTCTAGAAATAAAGAACAAATGTTTGCTTTAGATCTTCTTATGGATGAAAGTATTCCTATTATTACTATTACAGGAAAAGCCGGATGTGGTAAGACTTTGCTAACATTAGCTGCGGGTTTAAATCAAGTACTGGATCAAGATAAATATAAAAAACTTGTTGTTTCGCGCCCCGTACAGCCAATTGGCAGAGATCTTGGATATTTGCCTGGTACTCTAGAAGAAAAAATGCATCCATGGCTCAAACCAATTGGAGATAATTTAGAATTTTTAATGGGTGATAAAAAAGATACAATGGAACTTTTAATAGAGCAGGGAACAATTGAAGTTGAAGCTTTAACATATATTCGAGGCAGATCGATATCGAATGCTTTTGTAATTATTGATGAAGCTCAGAATCTTTCAGTTCACGAACTTAAAACTATTGTTACAAGAATTGGTGAAAATTCTAAAATTGTTCTAACGGGAGATATTGAACAAATAGATAACACATATTTAGATTCAACATCTAATGGGCTTTCCTATGCTATTGAAAAGTTTAAAACCGAAGAAATAGCGGGTCATATAACACTTAAAAAGGGTGAAAGGTCTGAGGTTGCAACATTGGCGTCAAAAATACTTTAATAATATATAGCTATATGCTATACTGTATACAAGGAGCTAATTATGAAAAATGTTACACCACCAGAAGAATATGATACAAATCCAGACCTAGAGCAGTTAGTTGAACCAGATACGGATTTAAAAAATTGGCTTGTTGAATATGTTGGCTCACAGTTGAATCCTGATAACATGGATGTTACTGTTGAGATGATCATCGAAGTTGTGGCATCTGAATTTCCTGAGTTTTTATTGGCCGTAGCCGAAGAGAACTTTATTAGAGGATATGAACAGGCGTTAGATGATTTAAATGAAGCCGAAAAAATACAAAATGAATAATTTCGTCAAAGAAGGTTTAAGAAATACAAAAGAGTTTGTAATTTTTAATAGAGTCCCGGTTCATCTAGATGCACCCCTTATAAATAATGATATTATTCTAAGCGATATTTTAAAACAGATTGAGAACCTAACTCATCGAAACTATTTTCAAGGTATTAATCGAATCCGCATCGGAGACTATAAGTTTTTGAATGATAGGGACATTAATGCTGCTTTTCATGAGGGAACCATATATCTTTCCAATATCCAAGATGATGATGACGACATTATCGATGATATACTACATGAAGTAGCCCATAACTTGGAAAGATTATATGATGACGAAATTTATGATGATAGAAAACTTGAAGATGAATTTCTTCTCAAAAGATCAAAATTAAAAAGAATTTTACAGGATTTGGATTTTAATGTTGACAAACACAACTTCTTTGAGGTAGAATATAACAAAGAATTTGATCGATTTTTATATAAAGACGTTACATATTCTTCGCTTAAGCAACTAGCCGTAAATTTGTTTTGTTCAGTTTACGGTGCAACGTCACTAAGTGAATATTATGCTACAGGTGTACAACAATATTTGATGGACGACCGCAAATGTCTATCAGAATTAAGTCCGGTACTTTATAAAAAGATTGATAAATTGAATCATTTATTAACTGAAAAATAAAAATTATGAAAAAACCTCATATCTCTTTTTCCGAATTAAAAATTTGGAGTGAATGCCCACACAGACATAAACTAGATTATATTGACAAACTTAGGGTTTTCAAAGGAAACGAATACACAGCATTTGGCAAAGCCATCCACGCTGTGGGAGAAAAGTTTGTCTTCGAAGCCGATGGCGACGAAATGGAAGAGTTTGAGTCCAACTTCTTATATGAATTAAAACTCCTCAAAGAGGAAGATAAAGATATATCCTTTAACGACAAGTTAATACAAGAAATGCGACCCCAAGGAGCCAAAATAGCTCCCAAAATGATTCCAGCGTTGAAAGACCACTTTGGACCCTACGAAGTAGTATCCGCAGAAGAGGAGTTATATGAGCCTCTAACGCATCCTGGCGTCAAGTTCAAGGGATTCATCGATTTGGTCATCAAAGTCGATCAGACGTACCATATCCTGGACTGGAAGAGCTGCACGTGGGGTTGGGACACAAGAAAGAAATCAGATCGTATTATTTCTTATCAATTAACCCTATATAAACATTTTTATGCAGCAAAACATAATATCGATCCTGCAGATATACGAACTCACTTTGCATTACTTAAAAGAACTGCAAAAGCAAAACCTGTTGAAATCTTTGAAATAAAGTGTGGAACAAAAAAAACCAATAATGCACTTAAATTATTAAACACTTTCATGTATAATGTTGAAAAAGGAATTCACATTAAGAATAGATTATCATGTAAATACTGTCCTTATACGAAAACCGAACATTGTACATAAAAGTGATTTAAAAATGAATAAAAAGATTAAAGTATTAGTTTTAAGTGATCATCCATTTTCACCTTCTGGTGTTGGGACTCAAACAAGATATGTGATAGAAGCCTGTTTAAAAACAGGTAGATATTCATTTGTTTGTCTCGCAGGTGCTATTAAGCACGAAAAGTACGAACCAATCAAAACGGAGGAATGGGGAGAAGATTTAATTATTTATCCTGTCGATGGTTATGGTACTCATGATATAGTACGTTCCATGTTAAGAAATCATAAACCGGATATTGTTTGGTTTATGACGGACCCCCGTTTCTGGGGATGGTTGTGGGAAATAGAAAACGAAATTAGACCAGTCGCCCCTATGGTTTATTACCACGTGTGGGATAATTATCCTTATCCTAAATTTAATGAGGTATATTACAGATCTTGCGATAAAATTCTCACTATATCGAAAGTAACTGACGACTTAGTACGTACTGTTGCTCCGGATGTAGAAGTAGAATATTTACCCCATGCCGTAAATCAAGATATTTTTAAACCTCTCCCTAAAGAAGCTTCTGATAAATTCATTTTACAATCTATTCCGCATATGGAAGGAAAAATAATGTTTTTTTGGAACAATAGAAATGCTAGGCGTAAACAAAGTGGTTCTATTATCTGGTGGTTTGCCGAATTCGCAGAGAAAGTGGGTAGGGAAAATGTGGGTCTTCTTATGCATACAGATCCAAAAGACGAAAATGGCCAAGATTTACAAGCAATTATTCATGAACTAGGTTTAGATGATGGCACTGTTATATTTTCTACCACCCCTGTAATTCCACAGGTATTAGCTGAGTTATATAATTATGCATCCTGTACCATCAATATTTCTGATGCCGAAGGGTTTGGTTTGTCTACATTAGAATCTTTGGCTTGTGGAACACCTATCATTGTAAATATGACCGGGGGACTTCAAGAACAAGTAACAGATGGCAAAAATTGGTTTGGAATAGGGATAGAACCAAGTTCCAAAGCTATTATAGGATCCCAACTAGTACCCTATATCCAGGAAGACAGGCTTAATAAAAATGATTTTATTAATGCATTAACTAAAATATATGAAATGTCTCAAGAGGAACGCGATGCTCTGGGAAATGGTGGGCTAGAACATGTAACCAAAAATTATAATTTTAAGAACTTTGAAAAACGATGGGTAGAAACGCTAGATGGGGTATATGAGAAACATGGTTCTTGGGAGACACGAAAGAATTATAAATCTTGGTTTCTTCAAGAGGTGGTTTGATGAAGAAAATTTTGATTAGAGGTCCGGTCTTAACACGGAGTGGATATGGCGAACATGTAAGATTTATTTTACGAGCTTTGAGACAATTAGAAGATAAATTAGATATCTATCTCATACCAGTTAATTGGGGAAATACTGGGTGGATTTATGATGATGATGAAGAAAGAATTTGGATCGACTCACTTATTAATAAAACGGCTGCTCTCAAGCACAACGCTGCTCTTTCGCAAGAGCCACCAAATTTTGATTTGAGTATCCAAGTTAGTATACCAAATGAGTGGGAGAAATTGGCACCAATTAATATTGGGGTTACGGCAGGTATTGAAACTACAAAAGTAGCTCCCCAGTGGGTGGAGAAAGGTAATATGGTGGATTTGATTATAGTTCCCTCTCATCACTCAAAACATGTTTACGAAAATACTAATTACAACATGACAGTACAACAAACAGGACAAGTTGTGCCTAATTACAAATGTACTACTCCAATCGAGGTTCTTTCTTATCCGGTAAAAGATTTTTCAGTATGCGATCTGGGTATTGATTTTGAAACAGATTTTAATTTTCTCAATATTGCGCAATGGTCCTCTCGAAAAGATGTAGAGAATTGTATTAAATGGTTTGTTGAAGAATTTATCGATCAAGAAGTCGGATTAATTTTAAAGCTGAATATAGCTAAGAACTGTTTAATGGATAGAAGAATGAGTGAAAGTAAAATTAAATTTCTTTTATCTGATGAAAAATACACTGATAGAAAATGTAAAATATATCTTCTTCATGGTGATATGACTGATCAAGAGATACATCAATTATATCGTCATTCTAAAATTAAAGCTTTTGTGACAACAACCCATGGCGAAGGTTTTGGCTTGCCAATGTTCGAAGCTGCCTACGAAGGCATGCCACTGATTGCTCCGGATTGGAGTGGTTATATGGATTTTCTTTATATGCCCGTTGCGGATAAAAAGGGTAAAACCAAAAATAAAGCTAAGTTTGCGAAAGTGGGCTATACTTTGCAACCTATTGCTCCCGATGTAGTGTGGGATGGTGTACTTCAAAAAGATTCGATGTGGGCGTATGCTGATCAAGGGTCTTTTAAAATGCGTATGCGAGAGGTTTATAGAGATCATGGTAGATTCAAGAAGCAAGCCAAAGAACTTCAAGGATGGATTAGAGAAAATTTTTCACTTCATCAACAATATAAAAAATGTTTATATATGTTAGAGAATTTTTTATTAGATGAAGAGGAAATAGATGATTTTTCTTTTTTTGAGAGAGAAAATTAATGTCAAAAAAAGCGCTTTTAATCCAACCGGGAAAGCTTGGAGATCTTGTTATTACGACTCCTATAGCAAAACATTATCATGATATGGGCTATGAAGTACACTGGCCAGTCTTTGATAATTTTGCTAATTATTTTAAAGCGTTTGATCATATAAATTCATTTTGTTTTGGTGCAAAAATGAACCCTTCGGCATATTATAGAAATGAACGTCTAGATCGACATACACCTGAAGTATTTTTAAAAGCAGGAGGACAATTCTTTACTCATTTGAATAAATTCATTAATGACAATAATGACTATGAAATAGTTGATTTCTGCTTTACTTTTCCGGGCCATTTTAATAATTACAATAATCGTTTAACAAAAACCTTCGAAGCGGAAAATAGAAACTGGATTGATTTAAAATATCATTTAGCTGAAGTTCCTTTGAAAAAAAGATGGGAATATGAGTGGAATAGAGATGAAGAAAAAGAAGATAAATTATTAGAATTTATAACTAATTTTACAAAGAAAAAATATGGGTCAGAAAAATATTCAATAGTACATGAATATCGAGGAGGTACCCCATTAAAAGAAATAAAAACAGAAAATCCAATTAATTTTTCATATATAAAAGGATATGAAATTTATGATTGGTATAAAGTATTGTTAAATGCACAATCAATTGTGTGCGTCGATTCATGTTTAGCAAATTTTGTAGAAGTAATACCAGCTTTCAAGAATATAAAAAAACATTATTTGGGAAGTGAGGAGCCTCATTTTCACCCATATATGAGAAATATACTTTTAAATAATTGGATTGATCATTCCGATAGCGATACTGCTTATAATGGCTTTCAATTATGAGAAAAATAGGATTTGTAAATGGATGTTTTGATATTCTTCATATCGGACATTTGAAATTATTTGAATTTTGTAGAAGCCAATGTGATTATTTAGTTGTAGGAATTGATTCGGATTCAATGGTAAAAAAAGCTAAGGGAGAATCAAGACCATATAACAATGAAGCGGATAGAAAATATTTTTTAGAAAATATAAAAGCCGTCGACAAAGTTTTTATTTTTAATTCTCATTCTTTTTTAGAAAATAAATTAAGCACACTAAGCCCGGATATCATGTTTGTGGGTTCTGATTATAGAGATAGGAAAGTCATTGGCAGCCAATTTGCCAAAGAATTAAAATTTTTTGAGAAAATAAATGGGCACTCAACAACAAAACTCATACAAGATATTACTTTTGGGTGATGGATGCATTGACAAATATCATTTTGGTCAATGCGAAAGACTATCACCAGAAGCACCGGTACCAGTTTTCAAATTGATGAGAACCAAACCAATGCCAGGAATGGCTTTGAATGTAGAGAAGAATTTGTCTGCTTTTGGTATTAATGTAGATACCATCAGTAATGAGGGTAAACTGATTACAAAAGAAAGATTCATCGATGAAAAATCCGGGCAACAACTTTTGCGTTTAGATACCGGTGAAAATGAATTATTAGATCCTATAGATGTAGAGGATATTGACTTAAATCTATACGACTGTGTTGTGGTTTCGGATTACAATAAGGGTATTTTAGATTATCACAATTGTTCTCTCTTGGCGAAGAAGTGTATACAAGAAAATAAATTTTTATTTGTGGATAGCAAGAAAAAGGATTTAAGTTGTTTCGAGGGAGCAATAATAAAAATTAATAAAAGAGAAAAGGAATTAGTTGAAAATTTTCCTATTAAATATGATATAATTATAACTCATGGAGAGCAGGGTGCTACATGGGATGGTTTACATTTCCCCTCGGATCCTACCGAAGTATTTGATGTATCTGGAGCGGGAGATACTTTCTTTGCCGCTCTTGTAAGCGAGTATTTGGTATCTAAAAATATAGCTACTTCTATAGTATTTGCTAATAAATGCGCGGCCCTTACCGTCAAAAAAATTGGAGTATATTCACCAACACAGACAGAAATAAAGGATATTAAAAATGGTTTATGTGGTTGATATCGATGGTACTATATGTACTTTGAGTAAAGATTTAACTTATACAGATTCGAAACCTCTTAAAGAGAGAATTGAAAAACTTAATAAACTACACGACGAGGGTCATACTATAATTTACCACACAGCTCGTGGGATGGGTCGTAACAACAATATACGCTCCTTGGCTGAAGCTAAGTTTTATCTTTTTACCGTTAAACAACTTAAAGGATGGGGATGCAAGTATCACCGAATCTTTTTAGGCAAACCTGCTGGCGATATTTATATTGATGATAAAGCAATGAAAGATGGAGAGTTTTTTGAAGATCGCGATGACATTTGTCCCTAAAGGATGGGGATTTGAAAAATGGATTGTTAACTGTGACAAATATTGTGGAAAATTACTTTATTTCGTAAAAGGAAAAAAGTGTTCATGGCATTATCATAAAATAAAAGATGAAGTTTTTTATGTACAAAGCGGTAAAATTATGGTAAAGTATTCGTATAATGATGATCTTTCCAAGGCACGCAAAATTATTCTTGAAGCGGGAGATAATTTTCATGTTGCCGTGGGCATGAGACACCAAATGATAGCACTACAAGATACTGAATTATTTGAGTTTTCTACTCAACATTTTGATGAAGATAGCTATCGGATTGTGAAAGGAGACTGAATGAGTGAGAGAGAGTTCGAATTTGTACACAAGAACCCAAAGTCTTTTATAACAACCGGGGATATGGGAGACGTTATATATCACCTTCTCTTCATAAAGAAACTAGGGGGCACCAAATATCATATCGATCCATCTCCTACCAGCTATGAGAGAAATGGATACATTCGAGTTGGGGACGGTAACCCAGGAAAATTTAATTTAACTAAGGCGCTTTTTCTGTTGCCGTTAATTAAGAAACAATCTTATCTGGAAGATGTAGATCTCTATAATAGTGAGCCCTCACGAGCTTGGCAGTATTATGATGTCCATACAGGGGAATACCACAAGGATGATCTAGGCATGCAAAATTTAGTTCAGTTTCATGCTAAGAAGTATGGCTTGCCCCTCGACGAGCTAAATGAGCCATGGCTAGAGGTTAAGTCAGCGAGAAGAGTCGATCCCAACCGCGACACGGTAATTAGCCGAACGCTAAGATATCGAGGAAATGATAATTATTATTACTTTAATAGAGAGCGTCTTAACCAGAGGGGAGTTTTTGTTGGACTTGGCGAGGAATATACAGATTTTGTGCAGAGATTTGGTTGCGTTAATGTACCTCTCCGCCGCGTAGATACCGCCTTGGAGATGGCAGAAGTCATTAATGGACATCAACACTTTGTAGGTAACGGCTCTTTGGTAGCGTCAATTGCTTTAGGTTTGGGATTAGAGATAGAATATGAGTTTTGTCCAGCTGCTGCTCATTATTTATTCAAAAGAGATAATATTAATATATTTTAATAAAAAAGGAAACACACATGAAAATTGCATTTATATCATATATTTTTGGCAACGACCACGCCGTTGTTAATTTTGGAACCTTCAAGATGATGAGTTCTTTCAAACGTTTTCATCCGGATATTCCTCTCTATATGCTTACAGAGAAAGAGATTAACAAAGAGGCACAAACAGTAGTTCCGATGAGTATGACTTATTTAAATCCTCTAATGACGCGTACAATCGCTGATGATTATGACCTTGTGGTTCATATCGATACCGATGTTGTGGTAACGGATCGCTTAGATGAAATTCTAGAGGGCGATTATGATGTTGCGGTGGGACGCAATAATGCGGATCAAAGAACTGCAGGATGTGGCACTCCTCACACTCTAAATGGAGAAGTAGACGTTTTTAAATATGCAAATGCGGGAATTGTAGCATCTACTAAAAAGGAATTTTGGGATGATTGGGTTGAATTAAATCAAAAGAATTTTAATAAATATCCTATGCATGAACAAGACAATTTAAATATTTTGATTAATTCAGGTAAATATAAAGTTAAATGGTTAGATCCACCGGAAAAATCGCTATATTATAATATTGCTAGTGCCTATGGAGATCCCAAGTGGAATGGTCAGTGGGACAAACACTGGGAAAGTTGGGAAAGAATTGAACTTAAAGATGATAAATTGTGGCTCGATGGAAAACTGATAAAGATGTTACATTATGCCGGGGGGAATACGCCCGATAAATTTAATCTTACGAGGCATTTTTCTGATGAAGTCACAGAGCATATTAAAAAGCTTTGTAATATACCAAAGAAATTTAAAGGAGAATAAAAAGATGACTGTTTATGATTTCTGTCCATTTTTAGACGAAAACGATCTATATGAACTTAGGTTAAACCAGCATTGGAATTTTGTTGATAAATTTATTGTAGTGGAAGCTTCAGAAACACACACTGGACACGCAAAACCTTTTAACTTTGATCAAAAAAGATTTGAAAAATATTCTGAAAAACTCATATATGTTCAAATTGATTTTCATGACGCGTTCACGAGTAACGATTTTTTAGATAGTTTTACAAATTTTGATGAAAGACCACCTGAGTGGATTAGAGATAACTATCAAGGAAATTATTTTACTAAAATTTTAAAAGATTTAGGCGCGCAAGATGACGATATAATTTATGCTAGTTCTTTAGATGAGATAATTAGAGAAGAAGCTTTTTATGAATCTTTGCGTATTTTTAAAAACACAAAAAATATCAAATTTGCATTGCAAACCCCTCCTAATCACCCGCCCCATCTTGTGCAATATTGGCATCATAATCAAAATGTTTTTTTTCCAAACAAGGTAAGTCGTCCTATAATGGGCTTTCATATGGAGTGGTTTGTATATAAGTTTAATTTAACATCTCACATACGTTGCCCCATGGGCAATATTACAGAATATTCAACTTATAAACAAATCTTACCAGCAACGATGAGACACATGGCTCTTTCGACACACCCGCCAATTGGCACAACTGAAAAGCCTGCAGGGTGGCATTTTACTTTTTTAGATGACACAAATGGAGATAAAATTATAAAAAAACTAGATTCTTATGCGCATCATGTCGATTATATGCCCGAGTATTTAAACCTCGATAAACACGATGTAACACTAAAGATGCTTAGAAAACACAGAGCAAAGAAAAAACCGCTGACATTTCCTGATTTTCCATCTTATTTAATTGACAACTTAGATAAATTTAAAAATTATATCTTCGAAGGCAGCACTTAAAATGGCTGTTTACGATTGCTTTCCTTTTTTCAACGAAAATGATTTATTAGAACTAAGGTTAAATCAACATTGGAATTACGTAGACAAATTTATTATCACTGAAGCCGGTGGGACAAACACTGGGAAAGTTGGGAAAGAATTGAACTTAAAGATGATAAATTGTGGCTCGATGGAAAACTGATAAAGATGTTACATTATGCCGGGGGGAATACGCCCGATAAATTTAATCTTACGAGGCATTTTTCTGATGAAGTCACAGAGCATATTAAAAAGCTTTGTAATATACCAAAGAAATTTAAAGGAGAATAAAATGAAGGTACAGAAACAAATGGAGAGTATTAATTATGAATTTGGAGGTGATTTATTTATTGACGTCGGCGCTAACGTCGGCATGTGGGTTAAGGAGCTGGGGTATCTTTATGGCAGAATCATATGTATAGAGCCGAGTCAAGAGGCTTTTAAACTACTCAGATCTGCAACGGAATACAAATATGGAGATAAGACAACTTATATAAATAAAGCTGGTTGGTCCGAGAGTAATTTAAGATTAGATTTAGCAGCTGGGGGACACGATACTGGAAATTTTACAGTTTTTGGAGAAAAATTGATAAAACCAGAAAATATAATCAAACGTGATACATGCACTACCATGACTATAGATGAATTACTTGACGAGGTGAAGGACGAAGAAAAAGATATTCTAATTAAAATAGATACAGAGGGAGCAGATTGGGAAATCCTTGACGGCGCGAGAGATTTTATCAAGGCACACAGGCCAACGATTGCTTTGGAGAATCATTTTCATATGCATTATGATAAAGAAAAATATTATTCATTGATTTCTTTTTTTCATGAACAAAATTATAATATAATTGAATTTAAGAATACCGACTATCTTGAGTCCTACAATCACCAACGAATTTTTGGCGGTGACCGGGATTATACGGGAGCAGAGATGTATGACAAACATTACCAAATGATATTTGAACCAAAAAAGTTTTTAGGTGAGTAGGTGAATAATGGCAGTATATGATTGTTTCCCCTTCTTTAACGAAAATGATTTACTTGAGATAAGATTAAATCAACATTGGGATTATGTAGATAAATTTATTGTTACAGAGGCAGGAGAGACCCATACCGGCTTGAAGAAACCATTTAATTTTGATCATGAACGATTCAAAAAGTATGACTCAAAAATAATTTACCATCAAATTAAAGATTTTAGAAAAGAAATTCAAGAAGTTGGCGCGGAGGTATTAGATAATTATAGCCTTCGTGACCGCAGCCAAAATGGGCAGTTTACAGATGATTGGGTAAGAGATCATTTTCAAGGAAACTATCCAGTAAAAATCTTAAAAGAATTAGGAGCCAAAGATACGGATATAACTTATTTCAGTGCTGTAGATGAAATTTTGAGTGATCAAGGTTTTAAAGAAGGAATAGCTCGTTTTGTAAACAAAGATGAGATGTACGAACTAAAAAGTGGTGGTGAAAAGGTACATAGTCAAAATAATCAACCTGTACTTATAAGACCAACTTTTGGATTTTTTTTGGATACGTATGTGTACAAATTCAATTTATTTTGTAAGAAAATTTCTGTGGCACAAATGACTGAATTTTCTGTTCTTAAGCAAATGTTACCATCAACTATGAGAGGCATGTCTATGGGTACACATCCTAGTGTTGATAATGCCGGGTGGCATTTTACTTTTATGGATAATACGGATGGTGATAGGGTCCTTCAAAAACAAAAAAGCTGGGCACACTCCAGAGATGTCATTCCCGGTCAAAAAGTTAAGTTTACACATACAACAAAAAAAGAGGCGTTGGAGAGACTATTTGAGGATCTTAAAGTCACCAAAGTCCCTATAACTGAACAATCACATCCCAAATATTTGATTGATAATTTAGAGAAATACAAAGACTACATATGTGAAGAAAAAGGTTGATTTTTAGTTTTATTTGTGGTATCGTTGTGTTATGAATTTCTAACAATATGGAGAAACAAATGACAAGAATGTTTGAGAAATTATTTATTTTTGAGTTTGCTAATAATCATATGGGTGATGTTGAACATGGACTCAAGATGATACGTGAATTCGCTAAGGTGAAAGAACCATACAAAGAATTTGATTTTGCAGTAAAATTTCAATTTCGTAATATAGACACGTTTATTCATCCGGATTATAAAGATCGTATGGATTTAAAATACGTAAAAAGATTTTCTGAAACTCGTCTTACATCTGAAGAATTTGCTTTATTGAAAACAGAAGCAGAAAAACATGGTTTTATTTCAATGTGCACAGGTTTCGATGAAGACTCTATTTCTTTAATTGAAGATATGGATTTTTCAATCATCAAGATTGCCAGCTGTTCTTTTACTGATTGGCCACTCCTTAACAGGATTGCTGAGACCGACATGCCAATTATTGCTTCAACTGCTGGCTCTTCTTTAGAAGATATTGATAACGTGGTCTCATTTTTTACGCATCGCAAGAAGGATTTGACCATTATGCATTGCGTTGGCGAATATCCAACAGCAACAACAAATTTACAACTTAATCAAATTTCTCTTTTGAAAAATAGATATCCTAATATTCGAATAGGTTATTCTACTCATGAGGATCCAGGTAATCCAAACATTATACCTCTAGCTATAGCACAGGGCGCTGAAGTTTTTGAAAAACATGTAGCGGTTGAAACAGAAGAGTATGCGAAAAATGCTTATTCTTCAACCCCTGGTCAAGTAAAATCCTGGCTGCACTCCGCTAGGACAGCTTACGAAATTTCGGGTGATATTGCTGGACGACCACCAGCATCCGAAAAAGAGCTTGCCGATTTGAGGAGATTCAAGCGTGGAGTTTTCGCGAAAAGAGACATTAAGAAGAATGAAGTAGTAGAAAGAAAGGATGTCTTTTATGCTTTTCCTTGTGAAGAAGGACAAGTTTTAGCAAATGACATGTCTAAATACACACAATTCACAGCAGAAAAGGATTTTAAGATTAATGAATCTATTTCTTTTAACAATGTACAACAAAATAATTTAAGAGAAGGGGTATATGATATTGTACAAAATGTAAAATCATTTTTATCGGAATCAAATGTTGTATATCCTGGAGAAGCAGAGTTAGAAATTTCTCATCATTATGGAATCGATCACTTCTACGAGGTTGGGATCACAATGATCACCGTAGTAAACCGTGAATATTGTAAGAAATTAATTATCGCTTTACCGGGACAATCTCATCCGGAGCAATACCATGAAAAGAAGGGAGAAACGTTTGTTATTCTTTATGGTGATGTTGATCTTTCTTTGGACGGAGAATCGCAACGTCTTGTAAAGGGAGATGTTGTGACGATTGAACCAGGAGTTAGGCATAAATTTAAGACTTTGAATGGTTGTGTTATTGAAGAGGTTTCATCAACACACTATAAAGATGATTCTTTTTATACAGATAAAGAAATCACTAACAATAAGAATCGAAAAACTTTTATTACACATTGGATAGGAGCATAGAAATGAGTGAAGAAACGATTACAGAAAGTGGACTAAAGATAACTGTTTTACAAGAAGGCACAGGCGAGGCTCCCAAAAGCGGGCAAACTGTACTAATGCATTATGAGCTTTGGGCATCCCCCGGCGCGACATCTTCAGATTATGATTATGAAAATAAAAAGTACATCGATAGTATTTCTTATAGCACTTATGATGAGAGAAATCCTTTTAGCGGTCCAATCCAAATTACTATCGGTAAGCAGACTCCAAAAGATGAAATATATTCCAAAGGAGACTCGATTGGGGGTCTAGACGAAGCACTTCTTTCGATGAAGGTGGGTGCCAAGTGTTCTCTTTTAATTCCACCACATTTGGGATATGGTCCAGAAGGAGCAAGTAGCTTTCATTCATTTCATGGTTTTGTGACACCTCCAAGTCAACCTGTGCGTTGTAATATAGAATTGGTGAGTATAATTGATGCTCAAGAGTCAAATAAAAGATCGATAGAGGATCAGCCTGAAAATGTAGCCTACGAGGGTTAAATGAAAGTAGTCGAATATGTTGCATCTTTCTTGGAAGATCGCGGCATTAAAAATATTTTTATGCTTTCGGGTGGATTCTGTTTGCCCCTGGTTGACGCTATAGCAGATAGTAATATTAATTATGTCTGTAATTTGCACGAACAAGCAGCTGCAATCTGTGCAGAAGCCCATGCACAATATACAAATTTACCTGGAGTCTGTATAGTTACTGCCGGTCCTGGAAGCACTAATACACTTACAGGCGTTGCTTCCGCATGGTTGGATTCAATTCCAATGATTATCTTATCCGGACAAGTTCAGCGTAAAGATATCAAAGGAACCAGAAAGGTAAGACAAATAGGATTCCAAGAAATAGATATAGTTTCGGTAGTTAAAAACATAACAAAATGTGCATTAACTGTACTCGATCCACAAAATATCAAATGTATTATGGAATCTGCATGGCATGAAGCCACAACTGGTCGCCCTGGTCCTGTTTGGATTGATATACCGCTTGATATACAATCGGCTCAAATTAATGTAGAAAATTTGAGATCTTTTAAGCCAGAATTAAAAACTGATAAAAGTGTAGAATTAAAGGAAAAAGTTGCACAATTTTATGAATTAATCAACGCTTCAAAAAGACCGATTTTGTTAGTAGGAAATGGTGTTAGATTAGCTAATTCTAAAGACAAGTTTTTAAAATTAATCGAGAAGCTAAATATACCTATTTTGACAACTTGGAAATCGATTGATTTTTTGAGTGAGGATCATCCTCTTTACGCGGGCAGACCAGGATTGATTGGCCAACGAGGTGCAAATTTTTCACAGCAGAATTCGGATCTCTTTATCTCCATCGGCGCACGCCTCGATTTTGGTCAAACGGCTTTTAACCATAAAAACTTCGCCAGAAAAGCTAAAAAAATTATTATCGATATTGATGAAGCCGAAATCGATAAAATGGAATTCGATATTGACTGTCCAATTAATTTTGATGCGAAAGAATTTTTAGAAGAAGCCCTTAACCAGATTGATAAAAAAGAAAAGGACTTTCCGGAATGGTTATCAATCTGCAAAAATTGGCATGAGCGATATCCTGTTATCTTGAAAGAGTATTGGGAGCAAAAAGAATGTGTCAATAATTACGTTCTAATCGACGCGCTATCACAAACCATGGTATCGGGAGACTTACTGATCCCTGGCTCTTCAGGAGCCTCTAGCGAGGTCACTATGCAGGCTTTTAAAGTAAAGGACGGTACCCGAATCTTTAACAGTGAGGGGTTAGGATCGATGGGTTTTGGTGTACCTGCAGCCATTGGGGGATGTATTGCTAGTGATCGCCGCAGAACCGTCTGTGTTGACGGTGATGGAGGCTTTATAATGAATATACAGGAATTGGAGACCGTCAGGAGACTTAATTTGCCGATTAAATATTTTGTACTTAATAATGGGGGCTACGCTTCAATTCGAAATTCGCAAGGCAGGCATTTTGACAAAGAGGTCGCAAGTGGAGAAAATAGTGGTGTAACGCTGCCTGATATTGAAAAAATTAGTCATTCCTATGGAATAAAATATCATAAGTTATCAGATCACAAAAATATAGTCGCAAATGTTCAAACAATTTTAGATGAACCAGGACCGGCAATATGTGAGGTGGTGATGCTCCATACTCATGAGAGTATGCCAAGAAACTCTACCTACAAAAAAGAAGACGGTACTTTTGTCTCACTTCCTATGGAAGATCTGCTTCCTCTCTTGCCACGGGATGAGTTTGAGGCAAATATGAGCGTTAGTGATGACTAAGAAAATCCTCATTACGGGAGGAAATGGTTTCATAGGCAGAAGCTTGTATGAATTTCTAAGTGACCAATATTTCTTTCCTCTTGGCAAGAATATTTATTGTCTAGGACGACAAGAATTGGATTTGCTCGATAGTCAGAAAGTGTATGATTTTATCCGAGAACATAAATTTGACGTAGTGATCCATGCTGCAACTTACGATGCGGTACCTGAATTTACCACCAAAGACACGACAAAAGTTTTGGAATACAATTTAAAGATGTTTTTCAATATTGCGCGCTGCAAAGAATATTTTGGTAAAATGATATATTTTGGCTCTGGTTCCGAAGCAGGGCGAGAGAATTTCATACCAACTATGACGGAAGAATATATTGAGAGGAACGTTCCGGAAGACCAGTATGCTTTTTCTAAGCATGTTTCTAATGAATACGCTCAGCTTAGCGACAACATCTATAATTTAAGAATTTTTGGATTATTTGGTAAATATGATGACTGGAGGTATCGCTTTATCTCCAATGCTTGCTGTAAAGCTGTACTAAACAAGCCTGTTATCATAAATCAGGACGTCATGTTTGATTATGTCTATATAAATGATTTTGCAGAGATTGTTAGATGGTTTATAGAAAACAGTCCGGAACGCAAATCTTTTAATATTTGTTCTGGACACCGCTGCAGTTATTATTCATTAGCCAAGAAGATTGTTTCGGCATCTTCAAAGGATCTTGAGATCATAACAAAGAAAGAGGGACTACGTAAAGAATATAGTGGCAACAATATGCTTTTGAAAAATACGATAAAAGATTTCAAGTTTACGTCCACAAAAGATGCGATAAAAGAGCTTTACAACTGGTATGACGATCATAGAGATCTTATCGATGAAGATCTTTTGCTTTACTAACAGAGATTATTATGAGAGAGGAATCATTAAAAGTTTTAGAGAAAGAAATTTCTCTCTACAGAGACAGGTTTCCGGATAATGGATTGCCGGAAGATATATTTTTTTTCACTAGCAGGATTACCCCTATTGTCAATGTAGACCTTCTGATACAGGACGAAGACAAAAGAACGCTTCTGGCCTGGAGGAATAGTTTTGAGTGGGAAGGAGAAGGGTGGCACATACCTGGCGGGATTGTGAGGTACAAGGAAGGGTTTGAAGATCGTTTACTTAAGGTATCTGAAATGGAAATTGGTACTCAAGTTGAGTTTGAAAAGGCACCCATTGCCCTTAATGAGGTGATATTACCACAAGAGACACGAGGACATTTTGTATCAATCTTATACAAATGTTTTCTCAGCCGCGATTTCGTTCTCAGCAATAGCGGAGTTAATTGCCACCAAGAGGGATACTTGAAATGGCACGAAGGGGCACCCACAAATCTGCTGAAGTGCCAAGATATATATAGGAAGCATTTTTAAGGAAATAATTATGTCCATTGATAGATGCCGAGTTTGTGGTAATAAATTGGAATTACTATTATCATACGAAAATATGCCCAAAGCCGCTCAACATATGCCTAATATGCTCGAAAGACTTGCAGAAAGGGGGGTGGATTTAGAAGTCCATCAATGTAAGGGTTGTGGACTAGCTCAATTAAATAATGAGCCGGTTCCGTATTATAAAGAAGTCATTAGGGCTGCAGCTTTTTCCGAGGAAATGAGAAGCTTCAGAATTAAACAATTTGAAAATTTTGTTAACAAGTACTCTCTTCAAGATAAGAAAGTTATCGAGATAGGATGCGGCAAAGGAGAATTTCTTTCCTTGATGAAAGACGCCGGTACCAATGCGTATGGTATAGAGTATGCTGATGATTCGGTAAATCTCTGTAATGATAATGGATTGGAGGTGTCAAAGTTTTATATTGATAGCGAAGATGATATTTTACCAGCTGCTCCTTACGATTGTTTTTTTATAATGAATTTCTTTGAGCATTTACCGGATCCAAATACGACTCTTAGGGCTCTACATACTAATTTAGCGGACGACGGTATTGGTATTATTGAGGTGCCGAATTTTGATATGATAATAAAGAAAAAACTATTTTCTGAATTCATCGGTGATCATCTATTTTATTTCACTAAAGAGACCTTATGTAATACTTTAGCGAAGAATGGTTTTGAAGTATTAGAGTGTAGTGAAATATGGTATGATTATATAATTTCCGTGGTTGTGAGAAAGAGAGAAAAATTAGATATAACGAATTTCTACGATCATCAAGTAAAGATAAAAAAGGAAATAGAGGATTTTATCAACCACCACGCCGGGTTTGTGGCTATATATGGAGCTGGACACCAATCATTTGCTGTTATCTCGATGACCAAAATCGCAAATAAAATAAAATATGTTGTTGATGATGCTCCATTCAAGCAAGGAAAATACACTCCAGCAACTCATATACCAATAGTTTCCAATAAACATTTAAAAAACGATCCAGTGGATGCTATAATCGTTATGGCTGCTAGCTATTCAGACGAAGTGGCTAGAAAGATAAAACAGAATTTCAATGAAGACATATCTATAGCTATATTGAGAGATTTTGGATTAGAGGAAATTAATGAGTAAAAAGAAGAAAGAATTTGTATCAAATGTTACTGGTGAAGAATGGTTCAAACACAATTCACAAAAATGGGATAGGGTTATTAAGCAGATTGGACTAACTATAGAAGATGAAGTTCATCAGGGAAAAAAGGGCACAACGGTAACTTTGAAAAAAGGGAGTAAGGTAATTATTGATGATATTAGGGGAAGAATTAAACCTCAATATAGAGTAAGAGATATTAACGGAAAGATATGGTTTGTGTCGGCTTTAAATGTACAGATTTTAGAAGATGAAGGTGGTAAACCAGATATAACTAAACATAAATATCGAGGAGGTGTCCGCCATGACGGAAGTAAGGCGTCACCATATCGATATGAAGTTGAAAAAACAACTGAAGAAGAACTAGAAGATATAAGGAGTAACAATGGCTAATTCACACGATACAATGTTTCAAACCCCTCTGGAAGGAAACAAACATGACCACACATTACCTTGGAACGAAGAGCAATTAAGGGCTCTCGCAGAAGGTAAGATAATGCAGAGTACCACAGTTAAAGATGAAAATCTACGCCAAAATTGGCTGAAATCACATAAGCCTCTGGTATATGATAAAATGATGAGATACCCAGAAAAAATTGCAATGGGAGAAAGCATAGCAATTATACAATTTCAATATGATTATTTATGTAATTTTGATTGCGAACACTGCTGCATCGACAAATTTTATGTTCCCAAAGCTTGGGAAAAGGCGTCCGGACGACGAAAATTTGAGTTAGAAGACGTAAGGCGTCTTTCTCAAGAAGCCGATGCAATGGGCTTGGCTAATTTTGTTATCACCGGAGGAGAGCCTCTTCTACTAAAAGAATATGATAAATTAGTAGAAGCCATTGACCCCAGTAAGTTTTATTTAGTTACGGATTCAAATGGATGGTTTCTGGACAAGAAGAGGGCCAAGCATTTAAAGGCAATTGGTGTGGATAAGGTTCAATTGAGTCTAGATGGTGCCGATGCAGAAAGTCATGACACGTTCCGTCGAGCCCCCGGTTCATTTGATCGTGTAATGAAAGCGATTGATGCTTGTAAAGAAGCTGATCTCCATGTTATTTTGTCTACTGTCATCTGGAAAGATAGAATTTATACTGAAGAGTGGAGAACTTTCTTAGATCATGCCAAAGAAAAACAAGTTGGAACATACATTGTATATGCTAAACCCGTGGGTGCCTATGAAGGTGTTACCGAACAGATGATGACAGAGAAAGAAGGAAAGATACTGCAGCAGTTTGAGGAAGAATATGATATTTTCACTCATATGACACCTTCATATGGTAGAGATATCGGGTGTATCGCAGTTAAGAGAATGGTACCTATTTCCCGCTATGGAGATGTTATGCCATGTCCTTACCAGCATGTTTCTCTTGGAAACTTTTTCGAAGAACCACTCGCAGATATTATTGGCAGAGGTCTTAATATTAAATGGTTTGATCCTAAAAAGAATATGCCCTGTATCTGTGGTGTCGATAAAGGTTTTATTGAAGATGTCATTTCAGAATCTTATGGTGACTCAGAAGTACCGGTGAGATATGATAAGGTTTTTACTTCCGATGATTTTATCAAGAAAGATAACATGGGTGATGTGAGAGCCAATAGCGGCACCGGCAAGGAAGTGGAGACGTGGAAAAACTCTCCTTTGATCACTATCAAGGGTAAGGATCTTAAAGAATTTGATCCTATAGCAGATTCCATTAAAGGTGCTTAGGTGATTACCATCACTAAAAGTGCTTTAAAGAGATTTAAAGAAGTTGCTGATTCTAATGATTTTATTAGAATAGGCGTCGTCGGCGGCGGCTGCGCCGGACTTACTTATAATATTGAAATAGAAGAGAGAGCTGACGAAGATGATATTTTGATCGAATTAGAAGGTGTCAATATATGTATTGATCGGAATAGCTCCTTTATGTTGAGTGAAACGACTGTAAACTATATAGAAACAATGCAACAATCTGGTTTTAGGTTTGATAATCCTCAAGCCGCCAGTAGTTGTGGTTGTGGAACATCTTTTAGTCCGAAGGAAGATCCTTCTATCGATTCTTCTATCCCTCTCGCGGGAGGCTGTTCAACTGGTGGTTGCCCCTCTAGTTGACACTACCGCAGATATTAAAAAATTTTCTTAAAAATACTCTAGAATGATGATATAGTAAGGTATATTATCATGTGGTATATTTTAAGGATCAGAGGTACATAATGGCTAGAAAGAAGGTTTGGTATGCCCCTAATGGTTTCGAGGCATATGGCGAAGAAGAAATCAAGGCTGTCGAAGAATGTCTAAGGGACGGCTGGCTCGCCGGCTTTGGTAAGAGGACCGTAGAATTTGAAGAAAAAGTTGCCAAGCTTTTTGGCAAGAAGCATGGAGTCTTTGTGAATTCTGGATCTTCTGCTAACTTAATAGCACTCGGCAGCTTGGCTCTTCCACGCGGCAGTGAGGTTGTAACTCCTGCGTGTACCTTCTCTACAACCGTTGCCCCTATACTACAATTGGGCTGTGTTCCTGTCTTTTGCGATGTTGAGCTTGATAAATATGTACCGAGTGTACGAAGTGTATTGGAAAAGATCACCTCCAAAACCAGAGTTATTATGCTTCCTAATTTGGTGGGTAATAAACCCGATTGGGCCCGACTTAAGCAGGAATTAGGTAACATTGGAAGAACCGATATTGTTTTAATTGAAGATTCTTGTGATACCATAACTTTCACTGGCGAAACCGACATATCGACGACTAGTTTTTATGCCAGCCATATAATCACTGCTGGAGGCTCTGGCGGAATGGCTATGTTCAACAGTGGGGAACAGCTTGATATTGCACTTCAGCTTAGAGATTGGGGACGTATTGGCAATAATTCTGAGTTTATTGATGAGCGCTTCAACCATCAAGTTGATGGGATATTATACGATTTCAAATTTCTATACGGGGTAGTGGGCTATAATTTTAAATCTTCGGAAATGAATTCAGCATTTGGTTTAGCTCAATTAAAAAAGTTTGATAAATTCCGTAAAATAAGAAGGGAAAACATAGAAAGATATTTGCATAACTTGGAAGATATTGAAGAAATTGTATTACCGGATGATAGTATTAAGCCGAATTGGTTGGCAATCCCCCTTCAGACGGAGAATAGATTAGATCTTTTGAGATTTTTAGAGAAAAACGATATTCAAACAAGAGTTACTTTTGCTGGAAATATCACCCGTCATCCTGCTTATAGAGAATATCTACAAGAGTTTTCTAATTCTGATATCATTATGAGAGATGGGTTTTTATTGGGAGCACACCATGGTATGACGCTGGAAGATGTAGATTACGTATGTAATAAAATAAAAGGATTTTTCGGAAGGTATTAATGAAAATTGTTATTATAACAGGTTGTTTGGGATTTATGGGTTCTTATTTGACGCGTAAAGCATTGAAACTAGGATGGCAAGTGCGAGGAATTGATAAATTAACGTATGCTGCGAATCCCGATCTTTTAACAGAATTTAATGAATATGAAAATTTTCATTTCGAACGCCGCGATATTAAAAATGTTAAACGTCTTTATGATTGTGACTATATTATAAATTTTGCCGCTGAATCACATGTAGGTAATAGTATTATCAACAGTGATGAGTTTATTAATAGTAATATATTGGGGGTTAAAAATCTTTTAGATTTGACGAGATTTAAACCTGTTAATTGCAATGAGAAGCCAGTAATGTTTCATATCAGTACAGATGAAGTTTATGGTGATATTACAAAAGGTGCACATAAGGAATCAGATATTTTGAAACCTAGTAATCCTTATTCGGCTGCAAAAGCGGGAGGTGATATGCTTATTCATGCATGGGCTAGAACTTATGGTATTAAATATATTATTTTGCGCCCAACGAATAATTATGGTATTGGACAATATCCAGAAAAACTCATTCCTCTGGCAGTGAAGAATTTGACTAGGGGTAGAGAGATCAAGCTTCACGATGGAGGTATTCCTACACGCAATTGGTTGCATGCAGCTGATACGGCTGAAGCAGTGATTTCTATTATTGATTCTGGCAATGTTAACCAAATTTATAATGTAGCCGGAGGATTTGAGCAATCGAACGCAGAAACTGTAAGAAAGATCATAGAGGCATACTATGGTACCGATGACAATTGGGAACAATATGTGGACTTTGACACTTTTCGCAAAGGACAAGATATTCGCTATGCCTTAAATGATAGAAAATTAAAGAATCTTGGTTGGAAACCAAAAAAGAATTTTGATAAAGAAATAAAGAATATTGTAGAATATTACAAGAATAATTTTATATGGTAAGAAAGGAGAATATAATGAAATTATCAGATGAAGCACTTGGTGCGATAATGATGGCCTTACAGAAGTCCCTTATGGAACAAAGCGATATTGTTCCCGTCTTGAAGGGATTTAAGTTTGAAGCCAACGAAAAGGAAGAACTTATGGTCATGAATCCTCCTCTTGTTAAGATGAATAATGATGATTATGATACACTGACTTCGATAGAAGATTCATCGGATGCCTAAGTATTCTTATAAATGTGAAAATTGCAATCATCAATTTGTTATTTTCCATGGAATACAAGAAAATCCCTCTAATTGTCCCGAATGCGAAAGTAGCGACGATTTAACAAAGATGGTCAACATGGTGTATATTAAGAAGACTCCGACAGAGAAAACAAATTCATCTTTTAAGAAAGTTGGTGAATTAACTAAAGAAGCTATAGAAGATAATAAAGAAATTTTAAAGGATATAAAGGAGCAAACGAAAAATTTAAATTATGTTGATATTACAAATATTTCTGATTAGTTCTTTAATACTCAATTCTTTTTTGTTGATTTATTTGTTTGGATTACTTCCTTTTTTATTATTTTTGTCTGTGTTATTCAATGTCGTTAGTGTAGTTTATATGTATTTTTTACTACATGAGAGAATAAATGTTCAAAATGATTTTTCTTCACTTTTGTTGAGGAGTGAAAATTTTCTCGACCACGTGAAGAGCATTTACGAATTAGAGATGTTTTACGGAGATGAGACATTGGAATCTCTTATTATTCATTCGAAAGAATTAGTTAATGATTTTTATGAACATGAGGATAAACACTACACTCCGGAAACAGAAGACCCCCAGGAAGAATATGATAATGATAGAACAGAAAACCAAGAAGAGCCGCTCGACGACTCGCAAGAAAAACCAATATTTCACCAAAGTTCATGAAGAAGCAATAATAGAATATGCTTTAACAGATTCTCGAAAAATTCGCACAGATCTTTATGTGAATTTTATTGGACCGGCTTTTGATGAAATGGTGGATAAAATTGTATACACTTATAAGTTTACTACTCTTCCAAATATTGATTATTTGAAAGATGATTGCAAGATTTGGCTTACAACGATATTGGATAAGTACGACCCCAATAGGAAATCTAAAGCTTTTTCATATTTTAGTGTTATAACAAAAAACTGGTTTATCCACAAAGTAAAGAAAAATTCTAAAAAACTTCAAAGAGAATATTGCATAGATGATTTTAAAGCCGATAGTGCTAACGAGAACTTAGTTGTAGAGAATGATTATCTTGAGAGAAGAGAACAAGCGGAATTTTTAGGTTTTTTATTTCAAGAGATAGAAAGATGGGAAGAATTTGATCTTAAAGAAAATGAAAGAAAAGTATTAGAATCAATTAAGATATTATTTGAGTCCGCAGATGACATTGATATTTTTAACAAAAAAGCTATTTACTTATACATTCGGGAAATTACAGGTTTAAACACTAAACAAGTTGTTAACAACCTGAATAAGATTCGACTTAAATATAGGGCTTTTAAAAATCGATGGGAAAAGGACGAACTATAAAAAATGTTGATTCTCTTATAGAAGAATCATTAGAAAATATAAGAGAAGATCGGGCAATGGCTTCTACTCTTTTGATTGATTTGATGGCACACCTCAAGGGTGATAAACTTCAACATCAATTGACGGGACAGGTAGCGGCAAAATATTTAGAGACTCTGCAGCGTTCAAATGAACAGATGGTTAAAATAAGTGCTCTTCTACATAAAAAGAATTCTGTGTCTTCTGGTTTATCAGAGATGGATAAAAATGAGATTTATGATATTATAGGAAAAGAACAAGATGGCTGATAATATTCTCACTCAAAAAGGATTTGCATATGGGCAATTAAATGCCGTAGAGCGTAAAAAAGATAAGTTAATATATAATAATCTGATCGATCCTATCGATGTCCTTCGTGGAAATGTGCGCTCTGCTTTTTCAGCTGAGAGTGTGAAGGGTGTTACTCAATTTAAAGCAATCGTGCTGAGAATCGAGGAAGATGATTCTACTCCAAGTTTTTGGGATAATTTAACTAATTTTTTTGATTCCGAACCGTCCGAGTCAAAAATAGTAAAATTTAAAGGTATGATACCGGAGATTCATGGTTCGATATTACCTTCTCCTACCACTTTAGGTAACGAAAATAGTGTAGGTGCCGATGATTCCGCCATTGACAAATTTCCTACTTTCGCAGCTAAAACCACAAATATGCAAGTACCCAAAGTGGGAGACATTGTATGGGTTACTTTTGAGAATGTCGATAATCTAGAGGGTGGTATTTACGCTGGCCCCACGGACACAGTATTACCTCCCAACCCAGGTGCTGCATCCAGCAAAGGTGCTGCTGGTTTCCACCCGTGTGGAAAATTATTGGCTAGTGGGGGCAAAGGTGGTTCGTTATCTACTGATGTTGCTAGAATAGTTGCTAATTTTCCTGATTTTAAAAATCACAGAACGCCGGTTGATCCCATGAGAGATCGCGGTGAACTTCCTTTAGGTAAGGGACTTTTTACGAATATGTATGCAAATCTTAAAAATTTTCCAGTTGCTAAAGCGGTTGATATGGGATTAGACTGGATTGCTACTTTGGGAATGTGGCAAGGATCCGACAAGAAAGGTACCAAAACGGCACCTTTTGAAAAAGTTAAAGAAATGGTCGATGCTTACCATAATGCCGGTATAAGAGTATATTTGTGGGGTTTTCCCCGTCTCGATAAAATTGATGAATGGGTGAATTATATGTTTGGTACAGCAAATGATGCAGGTTGTATTGGTGTTATATCGGATCCAGAAGCTGGTATGATTAATTATGGATCGATTGGATCATGGTCCATCCAGAAAAAGAGACAAAAAACACGTGAATTTACTGATAAATGCAATGAATATGCGAATATGACGAAACTGTGCTATGGGGTGACTTCTTATGAGATTCCCGGATATCAGGCAGCCAAAAATTTTGCTTTTGCGGAATTGGCACCTGCCGATTTTGCTATTCCTCAATCATATCGTGCATATCCCCAATATGGTATAAAAAGAATGGTGGGGGGACTCAAATCTTATCATGACGTCGGTTTCAAAAATATTCTAGCTATGAGTGGATTATATGGAAAAGAGTGGAAACCAGCCTATCCCCAATACAATAGCAATAAAAAACCTCCAGAGGAAGTTATAAAGAGAACTGGGTGGCTGTTGGGAGACGCAGCTCAAAAATATATTTCTTATCCAGATGCATTTATATATTGGAAATGGGTGAATCTGACTGTTAAGCAGCCTGCAGCATGGCCGCAGAATTTGATGACTACATTTACAAATATAAGTGAATATTTAAAATCCACTCCGGAGGTAGCTACTTCTACAGGAGGAGCCCTGAAGAAAATATCGGATGCATCCACCCAAGAGAAGACTGTTAAAAATGATAAAGTAACCTCTGACTTAAAGAAATCCGAAGGTGGGGGTACTGCTGACGGCACTCAAGACTCTAATTGGGTTCTTGCCGACGCGTCCAAAACCGTTAAAGAAAAATCAGTAGAAGCTGACGTCGCAAAAGATCCAAATGCAAAACCCAAGCTATCTAAAGCTCAACAAGCAACGTTAGATGCTGCAAATCAGGATGTGGCAATTCAGAAAGCAAAAGTTGAAGAATTGGATGGGCAAATTGAAGGACTTGAGAGTACATCTTTAAAAGGGAGTCCGTCGCAAGCTGAAGCCAAGATTAAACGCGTCGAGCTTAAACAAGCACAGAAAAAGCTCATTGCAGCTGAAAAAACTTTAAGGGCTCTTCAAAAGGAATATGGTATTAGGATTAATACAGCAGGCGCTAAGCCTCCCGCTGCTTCTGCTGCGCCATCTCAATATGGCGGCAAATGCGCTAGAAATTCAGGCGGCGGAAGCTCCGGAGCAGCTCTTTCACAAACTTCTGGTATTGGCGACTTGCCCCCCTATCAATATGATAATACAGAAGTTTCCATTATTCCAGCTACTCCATGGATTCACAACAATCGCGTAAGGTGGGGAAATTACCCTATTGGCTCTTTAGATCCGAGTCTTATAGTTGATTGTTATAATAGAAAGGTACACAAATTGGCGGCTAAAAGAATTATTATGTTGAATGAAGCGTGGGTCAAAGAAACAGGAAGAAAACCTTTTACAAGTTTGTCATGTGCACTTGGTAGCGCTCCTGAAAAGCGTTATAGAAAACTTCTGTACAGTTGGGGAGATAAATTTCCGAGGGTTAAAGAAGCTAAACAACGAGGCGAACGAAGACTTCGAACTTTGTGGGATCTTATGTTAATAGACGAGTATAAGAGCGTGAAAGAAGGGTTAAAATGGAGAGCTTGGACCGGTCCTCACGAAACCGGGCTAGCCTTTGATTTTTATTATTTTGATGCGGCAACAAAAGTTTGGGTTCGGGCAATATCAAAAACTAACAAGGAGCAGAAACAAACACAATTTTACAAATGGGTAAAAAAGAATGCTCATAGATTTGGAATAGCTCCTTATAGAAAAGAAGCATGGCATTGGGAAGTTCAATTGACAAGAAAAGCTTGGTATACCGGAGAAGATTTTGTAACAGATGGAAATTATGCTGTAACTGTTCGTGAAAAAAGTACTAAAACCGGTTTATTAACCAGCGATAAAGCTTGGCGTGGGACATTGTTTGAATAATGGGAAAGTTAGCTGTACAGTTAAAAGGATTAAGCAAATCCAAAATAAAATTTTTATCTGCGACCGCCAATACAACGGAAGGACGTGGAATCGCATGCGCGAGCCTTGTTGAGCCGCTCCCTAATTTCATAGCCGCTGAATGTGAGACAGTATACGAAGGAAAAAATAATACTTTTATAATTTTGGGTCGCGATAGACCTTCAACGAGGGATAGTGGTTACGGTGGTTTGGGAGATACTCAATCTGGAATGATTGATATAGTTGCCGGTCGAATAGGTTCAGAAGTTAGAGAAGTAAATGAAAATAATGAAAAAATATTTGTGGATCCTGACTTAAGGCGCGATGCTGCAAGGATTTTTATATCACAAAAGACAGATATCGATGAGTATTTTAAATTAGCTGATGGTTTAGTCGGAAACGCAGTTGCAAAATCTGCAATTGCTATAAAAGCAGATAATGTACGCCTTATTTCTCGCGAGGGTATGAAATTGGTCACAGGCACCGATCCTATGAATTCACAAGGTGGTTCGGTAATGTCAGTGGGAGGTATCGACCTTATTGCTGGAAATAACGATAAAGATATGCAACCATTTGTAAAAGGTGATAATTTAACCGATTGCTTGCAAGAGGTAATAACCAAAATATCCCAATTAGATGGAACGTTGATTAATTTTATTAATTATCAACTTAGATTTAACTTTTCTGTTATGAATCATTATCATTATAGTCCATTTTTTGGTATACCTACGAGCATGGATATAGATATTATGCCTCAAGAAGGATTGGGACAGATAATAAAAATGCTCACAAATTCAGTTCCAGCTCTGGTTAATCACAAAATGAATTTAAAGACTTTAGGACACAATTACTTGAAACTCACAGGTAAGAAATATATAAATTCTAGGTATAATAGCACAAATTAACAAAAGAGATTTTTATGGCAGATATTATAGGACTAACAGATGAGGGGCTTCTGACTTCTGACGCTTTTGATTTTTGGGATCAGCCAAAAGCTGCAGCTCTTTTTCAGAAAATCAGCGGGCCGCCACCAGATGGCGCTGGCGCACATGCTTATAATCCAGAAACCAGCCAACTTCTAATTAGTGATTCCGCAGATTTTAATGAGATTTCTACTCTAACAATCCCATTAGATGAAGAAGGAAAAGTTAATGTATATTTGGGTATCGTGGAGGGCAACCATACCGTTGAAGAGTCTTTATATGATAATGATGCTTTTAAAAATCCCGCTACTCACTCTCCTGCTTTCAAAAATAATGGATTTCTAACACTTTATTATTTGGTACGTACCACAGTCGATATGGGTGTACCCTTTAATACGGAAAATGTCTTAAAAAGCGTATTGGGGGATAAATATGAACAATTTACAACAACATCTATAACTGATGCATCTTCTGCAACTCTAAGTTTTGAAATAGATATTTCAACAATTTCAGTGAATTTCGAGCCTATCGATGAACCGGACATCCCCGCACCTCGTACAATCTCTCATTTGGATTTTGTAGCTTTCATCTCGAAATATCCACACGTATATACTTTGGGGCAAGATAGGATAAACGCCCTTCAATTGCTCACGGAGAATGATGGTCCACCTAACAGCACTACCTTAATAACAGTAGAGTCCGACGAATTCAAACCATCAGAAGTCTCGCGCTGGCAACCTATTCAGAAATCCCAAGCTACCCATTATGTATATTTTGGCACACCCGGTACTCCAGATGTAGATGATAAATATGCGACAATGCGAACTGGCTATATTAAAACAACCAACAATAATAGCTCTATAACGAAAAAACAGGATATTTTCGAAGCTAGTACTGGAAATTATGCGATTTTTAAGGGCGCACCCATAATAGGTCGTCTTCCAAATGGGGCACAGGTTCAAGTAGTAAGGGAGGGTTTTGGTAAAGGAGCTTTATTTTCTCAATTTAAACTCAAGTATTATCCAAAGAATCATGAACATACTTTTATAAAGTCAGGATATCCTAAATTTATTGACTCTCGTACTTTAATGCCATTTGGAAATGTTTCGGAGAAGACTAATGAAGAATTTGACTTTTTAACTATACCAAAAATTGAAGTACCAGAACCTGATCCTAATTTTATAGAACCTGATTGGACTCAGAAAGATGATTGTGAACCATGGCTGAATGAAAAGACAAATGAATATTGTATTATGTACGAACATCGAGGCAAAAATCTTCCTGGTACGTCTGACAAGGAGATGATTAGAAGGAAAGGAGTTATCAGGCTCTTGTCATACTACGACAAAAAAAGATCTCCTGGATTTGTTGACAAACTTCTTGAACTTAACAATGGTCTATTCGCCAGAATAGTTGAGGAATCTTCTAGTTCTAGAAAAGACAAAACTTATAAATTTCTAATAGGAATTCCTCGAACTTATTTTGAGCATCCATTTTTGGATGTTAATCCTTATCGTATTGATAATCCAAGCCTAGAGAAACTATCCACTGAACACAAGAAAATAGATTATTGGTGGGTGATTAAAACAAACAAGATAGAAAAATGGATCGATGATACAATAAGAGTTGTTTCTAGAGATTTCAAAAAACGACTTTCTAAAGCTAATTCGCAATTAGATCCAAAATTTATTGTCAATATGGAAGTGGAGAACTTAAAAAAATTCCTTCCTGCCTTAAAAGAATTTATGTTTCTTAATGATGCAACATTGCAAACCGATAGAGCGGATGGTTTGATATTTGGTTTTGATTTCAGACATAGGCTTAAAATGGTGTTATATCAGCAGACAAATTATGAGCCACCAAATAAGAAACTTGTTGTAATGTCGAAAAAGAAGAGTAAAAGTGGACGACAAAAAACACAAGAAGGTCCATCGCGCTATTTGGGCATAAGTCTTCCTTGTTTTCGTAATCCTAATAAAAATCCTGGTTGCTCCCCACGTACTCTTGCTTATTTGCGTTTTGGACAAGATATGCAATCAGCAGTAGAGTCTGACAAATATCCTGGCTTAGAGCTTGTATTGAAGTATACAATAGGTCCAGAAATCAGCTTATTCCCTTCAGCACCGAAAAAACAAGAAGAAGGACTATCCTCCGAAGAAATAAGTGATAAAGTACAAACCATATTTGATAACAAGCCAAAAAGTGGCGATAAAACAATTAAAACAGAAAAAGAGCTAAAAGAAGAAACTAAAAAATTAATCAATCCCGCAAAAAGAGCGAAGACCTATAATAGCAGGAAAGATGTTAGAATAAATAATTTTGATACTGCATTATCTGAGATGGAAAAGATATTCGATGGCGCTGTTGATTCGAAAGGTTATTATAAGCGCATCCTTAATATAATTGATATTAAAAATCTTATTTCTGTTGCTTATACATGCTTAGGTAAAGTATTGCCTGTTAACGATCTTAAGGCACTTATTCGTAAAAATGTTTTAAAAACAATTGGTTATGAAAATCTTAAAGCTTTTGTAGAAATTCTTGCAGAGAAAAAGTATTTGGAAGAAGTGTGCCCGAACTTGATTCCCTTTGGTGTTGATCCTAACACCACCACCGCAGCTTCCGCTAATTTTGGAGAAGAAGGGACTCCTCCACCGGGGTTAACCGATACTAAAGTTAGTGAGGATGATGAAGAAGCTGCAGCGCCCAAAGGATTGATGGAGGTAGTAAACGATGCTATAAAAAGTATAGAGGATGATTATCTTTGCTATTCTAATGGAGAAATAAAGTCTGCTTTGGGTCCGGATTTTTCTAAGTCAATTGAATCATTAGATAATATTCCCGCCGACTTAAAAAATGCAAATATTTATGCAGCTGCAAAGCAAGATGCTGATTTCAGAACAAAACAACAAGAAAAACTTTTGCAAGAATTAAATGTAAGATTAGTTGATAAATTAGATCACGAAGGCGTCTTAAATTGTATACTGAAGATTTTGGATAAGTATCGTGATGAACTCGAAGAAACATTAATAGCAATTTTGTCACCGCCTGTTCCCGCTATTCTTATTAGAAAGTTACTTCATCCTGAAGATTTTTTAAATGATATTCTGGGACAAATTCGTCTTTTCGATCCGGAAGGAACAATTCATCGTATTGAAAATTATACTCCCACTTTCGAAATCCCAGAAGCTCCACGTGGGCATGATGATCCGCTGGCTCAACTTGATCGGGCTCTTGACCAAGCATTCTTATTAATTGCTAGTACCATAGGTGGTTTAGTAAAAACAGTAATAGATGAATTTTTAAAATTATGTGAGGGAGCGAATATTGTTGCAGCGATAGAATCACTTACAGAGAAAGATAATATAGAAAATTCTATAAAACCTGGCTTAGGCACACTACCAGAATCGACATTAGATATGTCACCATGGCAACTTAAAAAATTGAAGATTTTTGACCGAATTGGTTCTGCCCCATCTAGTCTTTCTGGTTTGCAATCTAATCACCCTGGTGAATTAAATATATATGACTTGCTAAGTGATCCGTCTATCGACGGAGAGATATTCTTCAATATTCTTGAAAAAATGGGCAAATTACCTACTAGTGAATTGATGGGTGAATCACTAAATTTGTTGGACGAATTGTCAAGAATTCTGAAACCATCTGAAATTTGTTCTATAATGCTGGGTGAAGCAAATGAAGTAATTTACAAATTAATATTTAAAGTTATACAGGCTACTGATTTGGATGGAGTATCTCCATCCGGATATGTTTATCCAAATTTGAGAACAGTATTCGATTATACAACTGAAGTTAAGACATTTTTTCTTTTATTAGGAAGTTATATTGATTTGACATTTTGTTCGAGTGTTGTCTCCAATATCGGAGTTATTATAGGTTCTTGTGAAAGAAATCTGGAAGATGATTGGTATTGTGAACAATTAAAACAAAAAGGCTATAGCGAAGAGGATTGCAAATCGATTTTAGCTAGTAAACTCAATAGAGATAGAAAACGCTTAGAACATTTGGGAGATTTGTTAATGGCTTCCGATATGACGGATTTGCTTGGCATACCTCCACTCGTTTCGTCATTTGGGCGGAAAGGTATCATTTCTGAAACCCCTCCTTATGTACAAGAAATTACTGATAAAGCAACTGATTCTCTATTAGACATGGCTCGCGCCCGATTTGATTTAGAATCTCGGGGATTAAAAGGTATCTTTGTCGACGAAGTTTTTATTGAAGGAGGCGATACAGATCCAGAACATAAGAGAATGCCAGAAGAGGGACGGGACTATATAGGCGAAAGTTGGGCCGCCATCTACGGTCAAGTTATGTGTGGGGACAACTACTGCAACTCAAATGTACCTACATCCCACCCGGATGCTATGAAATATTATAATAATACTTGGGTCAGTAAAGGCTATAAAATCACGGATTCGTCCACATGGCCCCAGAGAGATATAACTGTAAGAAAAGTTGCTGAATCTTTAAAACTTAATTTATTATTAGATAATTCAAATATTCAAAGATATGGACCGGTGAATATATATCCGAACCATTTTAATGGTATTGAGGAGAATGAGCATAATACAACTTTGGAAGCTTCAAATGTACCAGCAAAAGAACATTACACCATTATCAATTATCATAAAATGTTGGAAAGTCCGTTTGTCCGGTATAAAACAGTTCCCGCTATTGGCTATCATTCTATTTCTTGGGAGGAGCATGAGGCGTGGTATACATCACAAGATATCACGTGGTATACAGATAACACCCCGGCTGGATTCAATGTTATCTCATCCACCGACCCATACGCATTTATGTCGATGGAGGCGTTCATGACAGAGACAACAGCAATAATGGATTTTATTGGTTATGATTATGATAATTCTACTACTTTTAATGAGTCTTTTTTGAGATATGGTTATGAAGTGGTGGTACCGGTAATTTCTTCTGCGTCATTAGCTCCTCTTCAACAATTTAAGTCTAAATTTCCGAAGTCTACTGCTAAATTAATTGAGTTTGCATATCCGAAGTATATTCAAATCAAGGCACAGGATTTTATTACTAAAATTCCAGATCTTCCTATTCCTTTTGAAATTGCTACTAGCATAAGCAACTACCCAATTGATATTATGGAATTGCGTATATATGATCGTTCGTCTGAATTTACTAATTTGAACACACAATTAGCGCAAAGCAGCGATGATACGGGAGATTATCCTACTTTTTCGATACCATTAGAAAATATCACAGGCGATCAAAATACAGTTAATCTCACTGAAGCCGCCGACCAACTTAGAGATGAAATATTGGGTAGCGATGAAGGGGTACTGGATATAACAGATATCGACACAGCAAAAATTCTCAGTTATCAGCAATGGTTGTTTTCTGCTTTGTTTACCGATTCTTTCGGATCCCTTATTCATGAATTTGATGATATTGGCGATTCGACCATAAATCGCAGAAGAAAATTTATGAAATCATGTATGAAAATATACGATTTAGCATTTACAAACGGAGTTACCAATATTTTAACTCAAGTGTCCACTTCGCCTATGTTCAATATTGATGTATTCGATAGATTGATTTTGTCTGGTAAAGCATCTTTGAGAGAGCTGGAGGATATTATATGCAATGAATTTAGTACTAGCGCATCGACTCCTCCTACTTTAAGTGATTTACTAAACACTGATTCTCTTAAAGATTTAGCGCGCCTCATGACACGGGATCAAGAGTGTGTCGAAGGCGCATTTGAAAAGGCTTTAGAGAGAATTGCAGTACTGGCATATATCCGTGTGGTTTTATTAGAAAACATTCTCAGAGGACTATTAATTTTTACTGCGGTACGACCTGTAGATTTATTAAAAGATAATTTAATATTTTTAAAATATATGGTTTATTCCATTAAAAGCAGTACGATGAGACACTCAGATATCTATTTTGAGAAGATTCTTAATATATGTTTAGACATGGTGCTCTTCGATATAGGGTGTTCGTTTGGGAGTACACCGATTACCGTATTAGATAAAACTATAGTATTTGAAGATATTAACGATATCTATGATTATGAAACAGATATTAAAGTTAACAAGAAATATAATTTACAGTGGGTGTTGGAAGACCCTGTTGGTAAAAATTACCTTCCAGAATTAAAGGAAACTTGTCTTATATACATTATACAACAACAAATTGAAGAAATCGATGGTCCTGTATCAGAGATTTTAAAAATTTCAGGAATTGATTATGAAAAGCTCGAACTTAAAAATGCAATATTGAGCATGCAGCGAGAAACTAATGGAAAATTATTAGAAGATTATTGGTATTCTGACTTACCTTTGAATCTGATTGATTATGATTTTTATAAACCGAATAATCTTGTTTATGAAGAAGTCAAGTATAATGTCGATGTCCCCACCTATATAGAGGAGCTTTTTGGCGTTCCTTGGGAAGAAGACGGTGAATCTGGGTTTTCAGGTCCATATGTTATGAACCCAGCTACGGAAGAAAATACATATTTTCCCGCTAAACTCTATCATACTTTTCCTCTTCTCCATGAAGTTAATGAAGAAATAGACGAACAAGATCAACTAGGCTCTACTGTTGATATTAATATAGATGCTTTAGATTCCTTATTTGATCGTTATGAAGAATTAAATATTAATTGGGAAGAGGATTTAATAATTGGTGATAATAAAATTAATGCTGGCGCATTTCGAAGTTCTATACGAAAACAAAATCGATCAAATTTTTATAAAGAACCCCCCGCTACTAGTGTTCAAGGGAACCAAGACACACAGACAGAAACGGGCGTCCAGTACAGTTATATAACGTGGGCACAGTTAGCTACTTTTCTTGACCCCATTATCCAGACTGCAGCTGCAGAGGGTATAATAGAACCGCTGGAAGAGAATGATTGGGGTCCAGGAGGAGTTGGAGGTATGATATCGCTAACCAAATGGAGGGATCATCATTTCGGTGATTGGGGGACATTTGTGGCAGCATTCGGTTTAGCTTCTCTTGGTGCGGCTCCCTATGATTTTCCTCCACCCGACGAAACCCTCCCTGGAATAAAAATACCCACAGCGATTTGGGAGCAGAACAGTGGGGTATTATTTGCTAAAAATATAGGGGATCCGGATCCATCATTCGCTGACGGTGATGATTTTATTGAACAATTATTGGGATATAATAAAGCATTCTCTAATAAATTAACTCCTTTGGGAGCCGCCACAAAAAATGGTGGATTTGTTATTCAGCGATATTTGAAGCTTAAATTAAATAAAAACAAAGAAACATTTCTATTTCATTTTACTGATGAAACTGGAGATGAATCATGGCTTAATTGGAAATTGGCTTTTAATTTCGGCTTCGATGGCGGCACCCAGTATAATATTAATCCCGCTAAATCAGTGCTATCATTAGAAGGGCTCGCGGATCCAAATGCTGAAGGAGGTGCACTTTTTTTATCACCCCAATCTCAAGAAATTTTCAATAGCGGAGCTACACAAATAGTATCAGATTATTATGAAGTATGGTACAGCCAAGGCCATTCATATTTTAGTACCAAAGCACTTGATTATGCTATGCTTAATAGTGTTTTGTTTTCAATGATCCACCTTTCAGGGGAGAATATCACCGATTCTACTTTAGGAACAGCATACGGTGATTTTATTACGGCTCCATGTATTACTGGAATCATCAATCCTCCGGATGAAGCGAACAGCGGCGGCGGCCCAGGTGGCGATGAAAGTGAGACAGAGTGGTGCGCGGAGTGGAGCGCCGACCCTACTTATGGTTTTTTTGATCATGTTAAAGCTGGTACATACGCTAATCGTCCTTTGTCAGATTGGTTTGAGGATATTACTATTGGGCAAAGATTGGTATATGTTTTTCCCCATGATTTAGATGTTACGAAATCTCCTCTTGATCAACTTCCTCCTGAAATTGCGGTGTTGGTCGAATCTGAAGGACTTTTTAATATTTTAGAGACAGAAGATACTTTGGTTCATGAACAAGAAGCAGTCCTTGAAAGTTGGCAAATTGTATCTGATGCGCAAGGCAATGGGGCAGATATTTTAAACACGACCTACGAGATGGGTCCGAATCATCCCGGCTCATTTGCTAAAATTTTAAGAAAGAATTTAACAGCTGAAGCTGAAGGTATCTATAGTGGCGACTCGGAAAATCCTTACAAATTTGGTACCGCAGGGGAATCTCTAAAAGAAGAAATGTTTTCCTCGCGCTATTTGCGTCAGCAAGAGATGGTTATAGAGCCCAATACAAGTAATATTGGACTAAAAAGGATTTATTCTTTACCAATAAAAGGATGCTTTGCAGAATATAGTGCCAAAGAGCTTCTCGACACAACTTATGGTCAGTTTGTTAAATATTACGCGGAAAAACAAGGAGAAATTGAAAAAATCCAAATCGAGGCAGGTGCTACCCCCGAAAAGCCCTACTCCTTTTGGACAGGTTTGCAAGATAAAGTTGCTTTAGAAAAGCTCTGTAAAGATTATGTTACACAAGATGTGTTAGAAGTACTTCTTGAAGAACCGCCTCCGGGGACATACGGAACCCAGGAACAGCAGGACCTTTATAAAGATTGTTTAGGTAAAATAGCAATGATCAAAATGAAACAAATCCCAGGATTTGTTGATAATTTTTGCAAAATAACAGAAATGATTATGCCAAGTTCGTTAGGAGCCGACACTAAACTAGGAACTCTTGATGAGTATTTGACAGAACAACTTTTTAATACCGAAAAAGGAAAGCTATTAAGTAAATATATTCTTTCTGAAGATGTAATTAAAAATCTGGCCTTATTACACACCATTTTCTTTCCCGTTGAACCTGCTGTTGGGATGAATAATTTATTTGTTTCCACTAAAGAGCTTTTATATAATTTAGGAGATTCAGCTGGTCAATATATAGATGACTATTCTTATAACGGAACATCAGATTTTCAACAAAAGGGAGGCAATATTGGTATCAATAAATCAGCTTTGGATAGAATATCAACTTCGAAAGCAGATAATGCAATTGTGTCCTTTTTTCAAAATTTGACACCAAAATTAATTTTAAAAGGATTCGTGCAGACGACAGATCCGGCATGGAAACGAGCCTTTCAGATTCAGGGTCTAACGGGAGTAAGTGATAAATATTTACCGGGAATTATGGCGGCTATTCGCCCCATTCCTCTTATACCACCTCCATTTGGCGATCCGTCTGCCCCTATTACACCTTTTGGGATGGTTTATTTAGGACTGAGTGCACTGGAGCCTCTTAGCGAAAATCACAATGCCAACAACCCCATCATTCCAGATACTGGTATCGATGTGACTGTGTGCGAATCCGACGATCCACAAGATTCGGCAGACGAAAGTTAATTATAAAAGCGTAATGGTTAAATTTAAAGGTTAAAATTTATTTAGAATAAGTAATTACTATTTAGGAGATTAGAAATGTATGGGATTGGTGCTAAATTACCACTATCAGTTGATAATGTTGATGGACATTTCGTTTTAATAAAAACATTAGTCGACGAAATAAAACAAAATCTATTTCATCTTATAATGACAAGTCCTGGCGAAAGAATAATGGATATTGATTTTGGTGTTGGTATAAGAAATTTTCTGTTTGAGCAGATGGTATCCCAAACAGAAGGAAGAATTGAATCCCGAATTTTAAGCCAAGTGGGGAAGTATATACCATTTATTGTGATAAATGATATACGTTTTGATTCAAATGACTATGAAAACTTATTAGGTATTGCAATTGTTTATCGAATTCCCAATCTTGGAAAGAGTGATACATTGAGATTGGATTTCGCTGAAAATAACTAATTAATATTGTTGAGGTATTAACATGGCAGTCAAAAAAACCGAAGAACTAGCAATCGACTATACTGCAAGAGACTTTACGTCGATTAGAAACGAATTAACAAGCTATGTCAAAAGATATTACGCAGATTCGTATAAAGATTTTAATGAAGCTTCCTTTGGTTCAATGATGCTCGATCTTGTTTCTTATGTGGGAGATATGTTATCTTTTTATCTTGATTACCAAGCAAATGAATCTTTTCTTCGAACGGCTTTAGAATTTGATAATATCGTCAAGATTGCCAAGCAGATGGGATATAATTACAATGGTGTTCCTACATCTCATGGAGAAGTATCCTTTTTTATATTGGTACCAGCTAATTCTGTGGGCAGCGGTCCCGATACTAGATATTGCCCAGTTTTAAAAAGAGGATCGATAGTAGGTGCACCGGGGGGCTCAGTTTTTACCTTGGCACAAGATGTCAATTTTGCATCTAGTACAAATATTGTTGTCGGTACAGTTGATAATAGTACAGGAATTCCATTAACTTATGCTATCAAACAAACTGGTAGAGTTATTTCTGGTGAATTAGATGCGTATGAAACAACAATTGGAATTTACGAGAAGTTTTTGAGGGTGGAAGTACCGGGTGGGCGTATAATATCAGAAATTATTTCTGTCCATGATTCGAATGGTAACCAATATTTTGAAGTAGATTATTTGTCACAAGATGTTATCTATAAAGAGATAAGAAATCCAAATACGACATCTTCGGATTTAGCACCCTCAATATTTAAACCCGCTGCGGTACCTCGTCGATTTGTGGTCGATAGAACCCCTAATCAACTATTTTTACAATTTGGTCATGGCAGCGAATCAGAAATAAAAACAGATCCAATAGCTGAACCAAGTAAAACTATTTTAAATTTACATGGTAGAGATTTTACCACTGATTTAACTTTTGATCCCTCTAATCTTATTAGTAGTGATAAATTGGGAGTTTCTCCTGCTAACACAACCCTGACAGTTATTTATCGAAAGAGCACGGCCCAGACGTTGAATGCACCTGTTGGGACTATAACCCAAATTATCGATCCAAGAATAGAGTTTCAAAATCGTTTTAATCTAAATACATCGCTAATTTCTAGTACTGAAAGTAGTTTGGAATGTTTGAATGAAGATTCTTTGGTAGGAGATAATGTTAATATAACTTCGGAAGAAGTTAAACAACGAGCTTACGGTGCATTTCATAATCAAAATAGAGCTGTTACTAAGCAAGATTACAAGACGTTGATTTATTCAATGCCGGAAAGATTTGGCAGTATATCACGATGCTCAATAGTGAGAGATAATGATTCTTTTAAGAGAAATTTAAATTTATTTATTTTATCTAAAGATAAGAATGGTGATTTCACTACATCTAATCAGACTATTAAACAAAATTTAAAATTCTGGTTAAATAAATATAGAATGATAAATGATTCTATTGATATATTAAATGGACGAATTATTAATTTTGGGGTAGAGTTTGAAGTTTTAAGTGAAAATAACGTTAATAATTATACTGTCTTACAGCGATGTTATTCTGCATTACAAGATTTATTCTCCACCAAAGCAAGTATGGGTGAACACTTAGTCATAACCACAATATATAAAAAGCTTAATGCAGTGGTTGGTGTAGCAGATACTACCGATGTTAAGATAGTGCGTAAATTGGGAACAAATTATTCTAGTTCTGCATATGATATCGCGAGCAATATTTCGGCAGATAAAAGGTATCTAAAATTACCCATTGACGCAGTGTATGAATTTAAATTTCCAAATTCAGATTTCAAGGGCGTTGTTTTATAATGGCAATAAAAAAATATATAGCAACTAAAGATACCACCATAACAAATGCTTTTGATCCAAATCTCCGGACTAGGGCGACTGGAGCCAACATGGGAGCTTCTGATGTGATGGAGGTTTTTTCCATATATGGGCAGATGATTTCTTCTGGTTCCACTATCGGTTTTTCTAAGACACAAGAATTATCTAGGATTTTGGTTCAATTTGATAGTGCCCAAATGAGAACTGATAGAACCACCGTGCTTCCGGAATCCGGCAGTGTAAAATTTTATTTACGTCTTTTTAATGCCAAACATGGTCAAACAACTCCTGAAGATCCCAAATATGTTGTTACTCCGCTAAGCCGCACTTGGGAAGAAGGCTATGGGATGGATATAGATGATTACACGGATTTAACTAAGGATGGCGTGGGCGCAAATTGGATAAAAAGTGCGGGGACTACTAGTTGGACAAATATTGGCGGTGATTATTTAAATGCATATGAAAAGACTCAGACCTTAACGAAAGCTAATCAAGATATTGAATTAGATATCACCGATATTGTTGAAAAATGGATTACTGGCTCAAGCGGCGGCGGCTTTTCAAATTATGGACTTGGGATCCATTTAACATCAAGTCAAGAAGCGTTTTTTTCCAGTTCTCTTGGTGTTGATTTAAGTTCTTCGATTCAAAATCCAGATGGAGCTAAAAGATCTTACTATACTAAGAAATTCTTTGCACGTAAAACACAATTTTTCTTTAAACGTCCTGTAGTCGAAGCAAGGTGGGATTCTTCTCTTAAAGATGACCGGGCAAAGACTTTTTATAGTAGTAGCCTTCTTCCAGCGACGGATAATCTTAATAAATTCTTCGTGTATAATTATGTCAATGGGCAACTTAAAACTTTTGGTGATCCATGGGGATATAAACAAGGTGCTATGGTACCGCCTGTTTTTGTTCAATTATTTTCCGGCTCTACTGATAATACGAAACCGTCTGGTTCTGCATTAAACGTTGTTACGAGTGTTTCAAATGTTTCTGAGGATACCCCAACTGTAATTAGTGGTGGTTTTGTATTAGCTAATAAACAATCATTGCCTGATACTATGGGTATATATTCGGCGTCATTCGCCATTACGGCGTCTTCTCCGGCACTTACACGAATATTTGATGTCTGGTACCTAAATGAGTCCGGAGTACCAGGAACAGTCATTTACACGGGTTCTTTCGCTCCATCAACTTATGGGTTATCTAGTGTTTCCACACAGCCTGAATATGTCTTTAATATAACTAATCTTAAAGATTCATATTTGAACAATGAAAAAGCACGCTTTGAACTTTTTGCAAGACGAAAGGATTGGAATCCATCAATCTACACTGTAGCTAATGCAGATCCACAGAATTTTATTTTGGAAGATATTTATTATAGAGTTACGAGAATAATTGATGGTACACTGGCAATATCCTTTGGTACTGGAAGCTCCACTCCGCAGAGTAATGGTTCTGCTGGTTCATATACAAGATTATCTTATGACGCCTCTGGCTCTTATTTCGATTTAGATATGTCACTTCTTGAGCCTGGATATGGCTATAAGCTAGAATTTGTTTATTTTAATAACAATAACTATGCAAATGTAAGAGACGAGTTTAAATTTAGAGTCGAGGAAGATTTAGATGGCTAAATTTAGTAAAACGATAGGTGGATACAAGCCAAACCCCGGAGCAGCCGGGAGTGGAGACACCACTGCGTATGATTCGACACTCACTAGTGCTGAATTCCCCGGCCAAAAATCTATCTTTAGTGGTAGTACTCCAAATTCAATTACAGCAGATGCAGAATCTGTAGAATACCTCGAAGTACTTAATACTAAAGAAGATAGGTTTATTCCTCATATAAATTTTGCTACGGCTTCGAATTTTGCAAAGTTTGGATCTGCAAAAAAGTATTATGGAGACGCTTTTGTACGCATTCATAATTTTTATCCCTATGATGGTTCTAAGAAAGAGGCAGTTCAATGGGAATTATCATCTTCTTATTTAGATAGATATATTTTTAAAAATGAATACCCCCGAACGACTGGTTATATTACGGTGGGAAGTTCTCGCAGAGCCGCTGGGATAATTGCTGCACCCCCGTTTAATTTTTTTAGCTCCAGCAATCCTGAATATGTATATTTTAAAGGAGGTCCCAATCCGGATCCATTTGGTAATTTTAAAATAGAAAAAGAGCCAGGAAAATCTACAACTGCAATATCTAAAGCAAATTATTATGATGTTTCTGAAAAACGGGTATCCAATCTTAAATTTGATCCCAATTCCGGTATTACAGTTGAATTTTGGCTTAAGAAAAGTGGGTTCCTCGGTAGCGCAGCCGCTAATGTAACGGAGACGATTTTTCATCTTTTGAATACCGGCTCGAATATTGGAACGCACCGTGGTGATTTTAGAATTTATGTAGATAGTTTAACAGCCAATAGACCTTATGTTTTTCTTGGAATTGCATCAGGTAGTACAGCTCTAACCCATAGTGTTTCGACGGGATTATCTACTATAGCTGATAATAAGTGGCACCACTATGCTATTTCTAATGGGAATTCGGGTAGTTTTAATTATATGAAACTTTACGTGGATGGAAAATGTGTAGGAGATGTCACAGGTTCCGGTGCCATAGGAGAAGTGACCGGTTCTTTAGTTGCAGCTTTGGGTGCAAATGCTGGCCCCGTCGCGGATAACGTAACCATGACCGGTTCTGCTGGCTGGGCCAATTCGTTTGGCACTTCTTTTGACGAGTTTCGATACTGGAAAACAGAGAGAAATGCTAAACAAATCGGTAGATTTTATATCGATCAAGTAGCTGGTGGTACAAATACGGATACCGCAAATACTGATTTGGGGGTTTATTATAAGTTTAATGAGGGAATTACAGGAACTGCTTCAGTCGATTCTACTATTTTAGATTATTCCGGAAGAATTAGTAATGGCAATTTTATAGGTTATGCATCTGGATTTCGTAATGTTGGATCTGCAATTGTTTCGGCATCAGCCGCACCCTTTGAATTCAAAGATCCCATTATATACAATTTCCACCCAGATGTTGTAGCGAAATTAGCAGCATTGCAGGAAAAAGCGGAGTTTTATGATAGTGTCAATGCGAATGCGTTGATTAATAACGTTCCTGCTTGGATTATAGAAAACGATGTCAATGAGGGATCAGAAAATCTAGCCAATATGATACAAATTATTGCCAGCTATTTGGATACCTTATATCTTCAAACAGAAGCTCTTCCGACATTAAAAGATGTACGCTACGCTAAAGATAATGAAAAGCCATTTTTCTTTAATCAAAAATTATTGAGTGATTTTGGTTTTGAAACAGAAGAAATTTTAACTGATAATTCTTTATTTGCATATGCTAACAACAGAGATGAAAAAATCCTGTTTGCTAAAAAACTTTATGATGTCAAGAACCAAATATATAAAAATATCTATAATAATTTAACTTATCTCAATAAAACAAAAGGAAGCGCCAAATCTTTTCGCAATCTTTTGAGATGTCTGGGCATTGATGAAGAGATACTTCGTTTAAGTATTTATTCTGATGGTTATCAACAAGATATTCGAACGAATTATCGTGTAATTTCTTCAAAACAAAAATATGTTGATTTTTTCAACAATAATAACGCTAGCGTCTATATTAATTATGACTCTTCTAATCCGTATTCAGTTGGCTTTGTATCGGGTGGCTTCAATAGTTGGGATCCCCCGAACCTAAGTGAAGGATTTAATTGGCTAGAATCAGCAGCTGCTACTATAGAAACCGAAGTTGTTTTTCCGAAATATGCTCCAAAAATTGGTATTGATAATAATTTCACTAAAGAATTTCCAAATTATACATCTTCAATATTTGGTGCGTATGTACCTGAAGATTTAGATCAACAATCCACTGATGCTACGATTAGGACAGAAGGTAGTGGTAGTTTTCAGGTATATGTAATTCGAAATAATATTACAGAAACAAATCCCGATGCTTACTTTCTTTTAACCGGTTCTTTCGGTAGTTTGACAAGTAGCTATTTTGAAGATGTTTATCAAAATTCAAAATGGAGTTTTGCTGTCAAAGTAAAACCAGAAAAAAGTCCTTTCTTTCCTTTTATGTCTGGTACAACTGACATTCCTTTATCTTTAAATGTCGAATTTCAAGGAATCAACACAATAGAGAATCAGGTTATTAATGAATTTACGGTTACATCTTCTTGGACCGACCCGGTTAATTCAAATAATCTTGCTTTCCTTGCTGATCCCAAAAGATTATATATTGGTGCCAATCGACAGAATTTTACCGATGCTACTGTAAACTATCCTTCCGATGTTTATATTTCTTCTTTGAGGTATTGGTTAAAAGATTTGACAAGACAAGAGCTTCTAGCTCATGCTATTGACGATCAAAATTACGGTACAATCCATCCATATCAAAATTCATTTTTGTTCGAAAAAGGAGGAGATGGAGGTGGAGAACCAGTTTATGCCAAAACAGCAGAATCAGTCCAAGTTCCACAAATGGCTACGTTAGCTCTTAATTGGAATTTTGATACAATAACTGGAAGCAATGCTAGTGGAGAATTTACTGTTCCAGATTTTTCTTATGGTACTGGTGGAAGCTCATATTCACAATTATCGGGTGTTCTCTCTCAGCAATATGTTGGTAAAGCTATTAATTTTGCAGCCTCCAGCACGGATGTAGTTGAACGTAAAAATATTTATGCTTATAGACAAGAATTACCAGATATAATTTATTCTGATGATCAAGTAGATATTGTCGATTTTGAAGGAGAGATTTTCACTAGAGAATCACGGCCTATAGAATATTTTTATGCTTTTGAGAAAAGTATGTATCGATCGATATCGGAGGATATGCTTAATCTTTTTGCAACGCTACAAGATTTTCATCGTCTTATTGGCGAACCGGTTAATAGATATCGTACCAGATATAAAAATATGGAAAAAATAAGACAACTTTTTTTCCAAAGGGTTTCTAATACTCCCGATTTAGATAAATTTTTAGAATTTTATAAATGGATTGATAATAGCATTTCTAATATGTTGAACAATCTAGTACCAGCATCAGCCCCTTTTGCTGAAAAAACTCGCGATGTAATAGAGAGCCATGTTCTAGAAAGAAATAAATATCAGAGTAAATTTCCAACCATTGAAAACAAATTGATAATAAATGCTAGCGTTCCTGCCACTTGGACCAAGAAGGTAGCAGTACATCGGGCTAAGACCGCCCAGAGCACGGCAATGAGAAATTTTGATCAGGGTACCGCAGTTGCACAACAACCAGCAAAAATAGTAGATTTGGCTAATTTTTTGAGCAATGACGGGATTTTTATTAGCAGCCCAACTTCTATATTGGGTTCTGCAAACCAAATTGCAAATCCACAAGAAGGTCAAAAATATAATCCTCTGTATTGGCAGTTCCAAGCTGAAGCCACCAATCCTGTAATTTCTGTTGATAATGGTGGCGTGATTGACAATCACAGGGAAGCACTCCGTGCAGCATTTAGAAACCAACATTCTGCTTCAATTTGGGATAAATTTGTTGAAGGGGGAGATGTTTTGCAAACTCCTACTATGGGAAGAGCATATTCTGCTTTTTCCGCTGGTAGAATAGAAACAATTGGACGTCTCTCCAATTATGATATTGGCTTTGTTGGCTCTGCTCTTAAGCGCGGAGCCCCTGGCAGTAACGGCACCCAAGCTTTAACTGTGGTAGTTGATTCCGGAAGCGCTAGAGTTGATTATTTTGCCATCGATCCTAGAAGTAATAAAGATCCAAATCTCTTTGACGGACCAACACGACGTTTTGGAATAGGAGTTACATATGATTCAAATACGAGTCCGTATCGTGTTGGAGAAGGTTTACTACCTTTTGGAATATATTCCTCTTCTGCACAAAGTGGATACAAAACTGCTTTAAATTCTTATTTTCCAGGAGCAGAATTAAACAGGAAATTTCTTGATCTCTACAGAAGAGAAACTCAGCAGCCATTGCAGGGCCCTTTTGCTTCTACCCATGTCGGAGGAAATCCGTATAGACACAACACACCTCTTTATAATAATAATATTCTCGGAGATGTATCACAAAGAAGTGAATTATACAATATGTCCGTTGGTACTGGTACCTTGACGCTTTCTAGAAGAGATCTTACCCAGGTTGGATCTAACTATTATAGAGATGAAATTTCCAAACGTCCTTTTGTATTCAAAAATATCAAATCTCAGACATCTTCTTTTGTTGGAGGAGTCCAGCAAACTTTTGGTGTTCTTGGAAATTACAATAAAGATTATGAAATAGTTCAAGCGACAACTGCAATTGCACAAAAAGGGTGGCTTCGGGATAATTATGAAGGCGGCGTCAACTTTACACAAACGACAGCGGAAGTATTATTTTTAACAGGAAATCTTGATTATAATATACAAGTAAGAACTGGTTCTGCGTTGGCACAATCTACTTTTGTCGGTAGATTTTCTGCACCCGGCTCTGCCCAAGTATTGTCGGATGGTTATTTAGATCCTTTCTCGTTATCGCTTTCGGTATACAATAATCTTAATTATCGGAATGCTTTAGTTCGCTTAATAACAAATGGTACCCAATTTACATCGACACAAAGTTATGTTCATAACGAATTTCGCACTTTACAAACTACTCAACCTTTAAATGCATTAATGAGGGACCATACTTCGTGGGGTGGTTATGACGCACTTACTGGCGCACCTTCTTTTCATAAAATACAAAGAAATACTCGCCGTCGAATGGTTTATAGTGGCTCCACAATAGTAACCCAATCTTTCTATGACAATGGGTTTGTTCAACATCAGATTCCGCAAAGTGATAGGCAATATGCATGGATTACAGCTTCTTTAGAAGAGAATAGCCCATTACTTGGCTTTATTTTGAATACATCAAGTGCTACGTTTATAACTAAATCACAAGCCAGTGTCGATGGAATGTATCAAGATTTTGTTGGCATGAATAATACATATTATATTCCAATTGATTTTAGTACCAATACCGTTAAAATAGCTCAATCAGCGCCATCTGGTTTAATTAGTTCCCAAGTTGCCGCTGGTATTAATCTAAGATTTCTAAAAGCTGGTTTTGTATATGGTTATCCAACTTGGAGACAATTAGCTTGTCATGCTGGATGGTCGACACAAGCTGTTTTAGGATGGCAAAAAAGACATAGTGTACTATCAGTTATAACGCGAGAATCTTATAAGAATTTAGAAGCATTGGCAATTGGTCCTGCCTCCAATCTTCGTAAAGGGGAATTGCAAATTGCGAATATTGTCGACCCGGTTGCTATTGATGCCAACAAGAGTTTACTATTTACTTTGACTGACTTATCTCCCAATGGTGCACAGAAAATTACCTTGAGCGTACCTTATTGCAACAATGTACAAACATTTGCTAATAACGATGTCAATTATATAGCCAATTTTAATGATGATAATCTGTCTAACCTAACTTCTTATGATTTAGCAACAGCAGATTATAGAACCGTTATTGATCTTTACCTTACTGCACCTGGAGTTTCTTTTAATAGTGTCAAATATAGTCGCAAAATATATCCTCGTACACAAAATACATTTCTGTCCGGAACAAAAGGAAGAATCAATTATGCAGAATTGAAATCATCCGATGTAGATAATATGAGTACCAATGGGTTAGGGCGCAGCGATATACGAACGTTTTGGAAGGATAGCCTGACTGATCGCCTGCGAACGTATCTTACTTACGCTACTAATGATGCCAGTCAGGTCCCGGTAACAGATATTTTTAATAACATCTGCCTTAATAATGCGATCCACTCTCTTTATGTTTGGAAAAATGATGGGATCAGCGTATGGCCATTGGATGGACCCCAGATTGCGAAAACCGATGGTTCGAGCAGAGTATGGAATACGGGCTCTCGGGGTGTTCTCCACAAGGGTCCCATACATTCCAAGTGCTTCATCTACTCTACGGGTGTCGTCAGCACCGGAGTGTTTAATTGCTACAAGGCTTTTCCTCGTTTTCACGGTACGGATGATTTCGTAGCAATTGCTTCTACATATGGGAGTAATGAAGTTAACTGGACAGCTGCAGCAGATCGAGGCATCAACCCATGGTATAATTCTTATGAATCTTATTCCGAAGATCTTAGATATGTGGCTAAAAATTCTACTATTATACCAGAATTTAATATTTCTAATTTATTATCCTATTATCTTATTGATAAGAAAGAAGATTTTAACGCGCCACTTCCAAAAAATTTCTTGAACTTAGATGGGGCTAGTATTACATCAAGCCAAATTCAAGATGTTTTTAATACGAAATTTTTTAAAGAATATAGTACTAGTGATTTTCTTAAGGATTTTGATGTTATTTTAAATGATCATAAATCTTTTACAGATATATCTTCAATTACTTTAAAATGTGAAGGTTATAAAAAGTTGCTTCCTTATAACGGATTTTATCCTGTAACAAGGACTGTCCAGATAGCTTCTCTGCTTTCTCAATCTTATGGAACCCATTTAACCGGCGTATCTACCGCTCCTACTAATTATCCGATAAAAGGCGGCAATAGCGATTTTGTGACTCATTCGGCGGAAGCCGCACTACAAAGTTTTTTACAGCCTTTGTTCGCGCCTGGTATATTATATAATACGATTAAATCGGGTATTGCTGTTGATTGGCCGATGTTTACTGGCTCTACTCCCCAAAGCTCGTTCGGATCCGGAATTCCTGGCGCATATCCACGGATTTCGCTTTCTAATAATTATCGTCTGCAATTTGATGCAATACATGATTTTACTAAAATGCCTGTTAATGAAAGGATGTATGGTGTCTCTAATTCTATAATTAATGATTATTGTGTGTATGATGGCGGCACTGAAAACAACCTATATCGACTAGCAATAAATAATTTCTTGGCAGAATCAGTTAATCTCTTTCTTAAAGATGGGAAATTAACAAGTTTTATTTCTAAACCAATGAAAGAGGTGAGCTTTGAGACAGGCAAGACATACCGCATGAAAGTAGAATTGGAACAGTTATCCGGATCCGTAATGTCACAGGGATCAAAAACGAACTTCATGTCTTCCCTCGCTCCAATTTCATCTTCCCACGGACGCGTCTTTGGACCACCTTTTCAGTTCTCTGCCGCTGGTGTAGAGTTAACGGGGAGCGGCACCCTGGGTACCGGTGGATTTGGAGGCTTCGATCAATGCGATCCGGCATATGCCCCTTACACTCCCCCTTATTATTATGGAAAAGCCACCGCTATTTTGGAATATACAAATACAGTCGACGACACTACAGCACCCACCTTAGATATGGTTATTAATGCGATTACGGCTTCATATAGCTCATCTTTGGACACAAATATTCCCAATTTTACTAGTGGTAGCATTTCCTTTCGTTCGTATATTGACAATACTTCACCAGCAATTGCAAACAAGATGCAAATAAGCGCATCGGTTAGCTTATTTGGGAAGAGGATTTTAGAGAAATCCCAATATGATAAAGATGGTAATTTGGTTGGTATGGAAGACGCCGAAGATATTTCACAATTTGAACAAATGGTTATTTCAACAAAATATGAGTGTCCTGTTTTAGAATTTAAGACTTACGACAACGAATACAAACCGCGAGGCATGTGGAATAACTATGGAGTCATTCCCAAGCCCTCAGAGGGTTTGGTAATGAAATTAAGTGGACCCAGTGATAAAGAAATGGCTACTGACGGAGTTGAAGATTTAAAAAATCTAATGTTTGGCTCCAGCGGCGTAGAGGACAGCTCAGGGGGCAAGAAAATTGGTAAGCTTCCCATGGATTACGAGAAAACGATTTCAGAAGCAATCGTTGCCATTCCTTTTATGGATATAAAACCCTCAAAGAAAATTATGGATTATGTAATAGGATCTCCTCTAGGATCAGACTCTAAAAGGTACTTTTTCAAAATATTCGAAACTGGAGAAGAGAGTGGTAAGAGTGTAAAGGACCTTAAAGATAAGATGCATAAATATGTTTTTCCACCTAAGATGGATTTTGTCAATAATGCTACAGCACAACCTTACGTAATGTTTGTTTTTGAATTTGAGCAAAAGTTAACGCGAGAGAATTTGCAAGATATTTGGCAAGGACTGATGCCGTCGTGTGCAAGAGAAGTTACTAAACAAAACTCTTCATTAAATATTCCCACCAAAACAAACGAATTATTATCTGAATTCTTAAAGCACTGTGCGGGCAATATTTCAAGTAATAACATAATTACTAATACATTCAATAACTTAAAATGGATGGTGTTTAAAGTGAAAAAACGCGCTAGAAATAATTACACTGCAATTACTGAAGATTTAAGTGATGATCAAAGATTACTCTCCAAACAGGGAGAACTGGGAAAAGATCTACCTTATTCTTATAATTGGCCTTATGATTATTGTTCTTTGGTGGAATTAGCCAACTTGACAGTTGGTAACGATCTGTCCAAGATAGGTGCACCTCCTTCGACATTACCAATTCCACCAACATCTAAACCTGGCGGTAATTATTAAAAATGAGATTTTTAGATCAAAAAGAAGAAGTTATTGATATTCAGTTAACACCAACTGGTACCAGATTACTGCAACTTGGTGCGTTTAAACCATCACGATATTGTTTCTTTGATGATGATGTTCTTTATGATGGTAGGTGGGCTGGTATTAATGGAGAAACACAAAACGAAATTGAAGCTCGAATTCAAGATGTCCCACGCCTACAAGCAAGAAGAGTAAAATATTCTGTCGAGGACATGATTCACAGGGATGCATATGGAACTGCTGATCCTATGGCTCATTATGATATATTCCAAGCTTGGAGCTATCTTTCCTTTCTGGGGGCGTCACAATTATTTGCAGATTCAGATTTTTTTGATGATATGCTTGGTCTATCACCGACATCAGCTCCTATTTTAAGCCAAGTTCCAATAAATAGAACGTACACACTCTATGGTCCACTTGGAAATATGGGTTTTAATACTGGGGATGCGCTTCCTAGATGGGATATAAAATTTTTAAAGGCTCCCCTCACAGGCTCCACCGCAGTAACTGGATCGATGGGGGAAGATATATATCAACTGGATGTAGATTTAGAATACAAAATTAATATTGAAAAAACAACTACACTTGATGCGGTAGAAGCTGATTATGATCTCAACGATCCTTTGGGCTCTATATCCATTGAAGAAGTGGGTACTTCTATGGAGGACCTAAATACATCGACTGTAAGCTTAGATGGGACATATATACAAGTTATTGATGATTATCTTTTTTTGAGAATAGAAGAAGAAAATACTCGATTTTTTAAAGAAAATTTTGAAATAGAAGTTTACCGTATTGATGACATGTTAGCTGTGCCCAATTCGACCCCATGGGTGGATCCTTCTTTTAACCCTCAAGAAAAGAGATTATTTTTTGATAATACAAAAATTCCAATGGATGCGGTGCTGAGTGGCGATAATCCACAAGATTTTCCCTTTGGAGAAGAAAAGAGCGAGGATTGGCTTGGAGCTGATTATGCCTCGAAAATGGGTGATGAAGACGCCGAGGGAATCGCTGATTATGGCGAAGTTTACGGTAAAAGATTTGTAGAATACTTTTTTGATGTATTGGTAGATGAAAGTATACCGGATGAAATTTTTTGCAAAGCAATGAGTAAAGATGAGACAACATTTAGTTATTTAGACAAACAAATGTTTGATTGTAAAAATATAGAACTTTCTCCTGACAGGGATCCATATGATATGCCGGATGAACCCACGGAGGCGTGCGATTGAAAACTTTAAATACCGGCGCAGCTCTGAATTCATTTCTACTTCCAAACCCAATAATAACCAAAGTTACTATCGATAGTGACAATAGCAATTTTAAATATAGTGTCGATGTAGAAATTCAAGGAACCCTGACCGGTTCAACGAAGATAAAACAATCAAATTTTAATATTGCTATTATGATGTTCGACATCAGAAAGAATGAAAAAGAATTGCTTAATATGCTTAATGCTTTTCAAGCAGTTAATTTTCGTCCTATAGCTAGTGATTTAATTTTGCAAACTGACCCAAGTGGTCCGGATTCAGTAATACAAATTTTTTCCTTCAATGAACTATTGGGTAAGACCGAAGTGAGAGTCGTGACTCCCCAAAATGGTCCAAAAATATGGACACTCAAGGTACCTTCTATTGAATTTATTAGCACCAAGGAGAAGCCCCATTCTGTTTCTTTTTTAGCCATGGCCTACAAAAATATTACAGAAAATACACAATTGGAACGTAGACAGTATACCAACTCAACGATAAAATTAATAAACGCTGGTAGCTCGAAGAGAAAATTAAATATTGCAAATTATGTGGATCCAAAGAACCCAGAAAAATGCTTATTATATGATTATTATTCTTATGATTTTGCAATTGCATATAGTAGAGGAAAAGCCATTTTAAATGGAAGTTTGTGGGCGCTCCCAGATGGGAGTATTTGGACTGGCGCTACACACTGGATGCCGGGTGATATATATATGCCAGGACGCTACCACGGAGATTCTAGAATCCTACCCGAAAACCGGGATGTATCATTGAGAGAAATTTCGATACCCTACGGTAAAATACAAGATAATACGAAAACCTATGCAGATAATTGGAAATATTTTGGTGACGTATACGCCTTTCAAGAAGAAATAGGCTTGTTGCAAGAAGCGATTAATAATAAAAGAAGTAGCTCTGTATTAAAAATATCGGCGTCCCCCACTGCTCCTATCTGTTCAGACTTCACGACAATGGATGACCAATTTAATTTTAATACTTTATTGATATTAGATATAATGAATCTTCTGAAAACCTATTCTTCGCTTTCCGACGCGGTAAGAAATCTTAGTGAAGGTCCCACATCAGCAATTGCCGAGATCTTTGCCCTTACCAAATTTGAATCTATAGAAGTTACTCGTCATAAAATTTTGAATAATAATTGGTTGTCCAACCCTCTCACACCCGAACTCACTACTGAACCTGGCGAAATACCTTATATTTTAACCAATGATGCCGCCAATGCGGTTGGCGAGGTACCACTAGAAAGTATTTTTACTCTTTATCCTGAGAATTTAAAAGAAATTAAAAATTTTTCATTCCAGAAAAATACCGAAAGTACTCTGTTGAAGATCATTTCTTTCAAAGAAGAAATTTCAGCAGACAAGACATATAATTCAAAATATCGTTATAGTGTAAAAGTAAGAGTGAGAGATGGTGCTGTGTTATATGGAAGAAAACTTGTTTTTAATTTTATGGAGAAATATTCTATTTTCACCAATTGGACTCATTCTGCGAAGGGAAGATCTACTTTTTCCTCGAAGAAGAATTTTGATAATTCAATTTTGGAACCCCTCTTGGAAGCCATGATTAAAGCTTTGGTATTTTTCTCTTCGAAACCTTTGAATTATAGTGCTATAAAGGCTTCTCTTTTTATGAGAACTAGTTCTACTACCGGAAATCTGCAAGGAATTGAATTTCTAAAAAAGACCGCCGACGATCTCTTATCATCTTTGAGACGTATGACGGATTTGAATTTAACTACCAAACAAGTAATGCAATATAAGGTAAATGAAGATGGCGCTATAGTCCTTAAAAAAGTTACCCCTGCTGATGGAAGAGATTTTGTGGAGAAGCAAACTATTTTTCATGATGCTTCTGGTCCAATGCAAACTACTATTATTCAGTTTTCACAAAATTTAGAATCAGAGATTACAAATCCTCATGGCGGTGGTTATGGATATATTGATGCTAGCAGACCTTCACCGGGTAGTTTTAAAATGATAAGCGAACCAGATTTTTCTTTGCGCTGCAGCAGGGAAGTTGGAAAGTTTTTTGATTTGAATTCATTGAAAGACATCCCCGATACTTCGATTGCCATAAAGAAAAATCAAACTAGATATTGGACCCCCATGTCGGTCAATCTAGGTGGCAAAAGGGGTGTGTTACCATTTTCCATCGATGATGATACAAAAGAATACCAATATCGGACTTTGCTCGATGTATTGTATTTCCAGCAGGTACGTGAAACCACTGATAATATAAACATCCAGAATATGAGAATGGTAGACAACCTAACTTCTATCACTGTGGAAGATAATACTATTTTAACACAGACAACTAAGGAACCATTGGTTGATGTGGGTTCTCTTGAGGAGCGATCTTGCCCACCGCAAGAAAAGCCATGGAACACCTTGGAGATCGAACAGGGCGCTCAAATGGATAGAATAACTTCTCTGGATGATTATAAAGCATCACTAGCTCAAAATAATAATATGTCTAATAGTTCTATAATTAGAGGTATTTTGAATAGTAAAGTACTTGGGAAAAAAACACCTTTACCCGCTATATTTTCTTCAGCAAGAAACGCTTCTCAACGACAGAGATTAACATATGGTAGAAACACACCGCTTCAAATAATAAATGCATTGTTGGCTTTTGATACAAATTTAGCTTCTAGTTCGACTAAGAAAGGTACAAACAATACGGCACTTATTAAAGCAATGAGAAAAAATGATTTTAATTTGAGGAATTGGAATGTTCAACAATTGAGTGATTATGGTATCTATTATTTTAATTATGATAATATGGTAGAAGTACAGTTTTTAGCTAAATATAGTTCCTTAAATGGAGATGAGTGGTTACCATTACGAAATGAAGCATATGAGAATCTTATGGCAGCCGGCAGCGCTTTATTTTGTCGTCTTGTACGCAGATACGATTCGAAGATTAACCAAATACGCAATGAATATATTGATTTACCTATTATTGATAAATATTTCATAATTCAGCCTTCCAATTCAGTTAATAGAATTTTACCACCTGGGTTTATGAATACAAAATCTCCGTCCCAGAAAAAACTTTATAAAATAACGGATATAACTCAAAAATATTCGCAAGATTTTTATAAATTCATCAAGCCTAGTGTCGAAAAAATTATGGGCCCGCCCCCCAAAACTAATTTTACTATGAAAAAAACAAAATATGCATTAAATGTCTTTATAGAAAAAAATCCAAATAGGTTAATAATAGCAAATAAAAAAACCTCTTTAAAAACTAAAGCTTCTGCACAAAAAACTTCCTCTCCAACGACCAAGATGCCAGGAGGATATTAGAAATTATGCCATTAGATTTTATAGACACAGGCACTCAAAAAGGCGATGCAACATCTTCAAAAGGTGCCGGTACCGCGTCGTCCGAAGAAGATATTTATGGACTCGACGAGATTTCCTTGGGATCAACGTTTGAGCAAACATCTACATCATCTACAAAATATGTGGATTTGTATACGACTCAGTATATTCCCTATCTTCTGAGTACTATAGCGGTCGATCTGCTCCAACCAAATTCCCCACACAATGATTATTGGGATAAATTATATAATAATGTTTCGATAGGTCAGGCATATGCCAGCTGGTATGATGCAAGTGGTACATTCGGCGGCTCGACGGACTCCGCAGGATATATATTTTCTATTCCTAATTTCCAAACCGGTGTCAATAACAAAGAGTTTATGAAAAGTCTTTTTTATGGAGGTTTTGATTTATTTAGATATCATCTTGGATTCTATCTTTTTGATCCCTACACTATAAATTTCAAAAGTCTGATACCCTCAACTGCGACCACACAACCGGAATATGTAGATGTTATAAATATTTGGAACAACCCAGTCTTTGGCGACGGCGTTGGCGAAAATATTTGGCTTAATGATAAGTATAGTTTTGCTTCAAGTATGGACCCGGTACCCCTGGCAGATAATATATGGGTGCAACCTCCCTTTAAAATGGTGCCCAAGATGGGTACTCTTCAGCCGGAAGGTAATGATGGCTGGGTTCAAACTTTTCGCTTATTTTTTAGTGAAGATTTGTTAAGTGAACTTTTTCAGTGGAATTACCCAACGGTGAAAGACCTCAATGACAACGTTTCATCCACAGGCGATGTGCCAAGCCCAGCTGGCTTTGGATCTTCAGATGTATTTCCTTATTATGATTCTTTGCTTATAAGTCACTGCAAGGGTTATTTTACTGAAAATCAATTAAATGGGTGGTCTTACAAAGGTGACCAACCCCACGAGGAAGCAGAAGAACTTGGTATTCCATATATGGTCGGTGATCCAGATGCATTTCGAAATTGGGTTTTAAATTATTTATTCAATAATGAGGTTGTAGGTAGTTATCACCCTGGACTTAAAGAAGAAATAGGATACGCGGGTATTGCCGCGTATCAGATAGAGGGTCCAGATTTCTTTACGGGGAAGTGTGGAGCCCCAACCGGGTTCGCACCGGAAGAGTTCGAGAATTACTCTGTTGGAAGTGGCGTCAATTGGCCAATAGATTATGACATAGCAATCGTCCCCAACCTAGCTCCGAATACCGATGCTTTTACTCAATTTACGCCACAAAAGTTGGGTTTTAATTTAGATACAGTAAATAATCCCACAAATGATCCTTATAAAGTTTCTTATGTAGATCATTATTTCAGTCCCTTAGATGTTATATTAGATACTACTTCTGAAGATGCTATCGAGACGCAAGCAATTTATAATATTTCTACGACTACGAATAAGAATATTGGGGGCATGCCTGTTTTAAACGATTGGACTGCTATGATTCTTGGCATATATGGTAAATATACAACTAGCCCAAATACTGATATTCCATTTGAACTATATATGCCTAATTTTCACTTTATAGTAGAGGAGTCATCGACACCCTACTTGCCAGACTCAGTTATTCAATATAGGAAAATTGAATTTATACACTCAACATTGGATAACAATATAGACAATTTATTAAGATCCACCATGGGGTCGACACTTCCATCTCCTATTGCTGACGATAATGCTCCCAGCGGGCTTAACACATATTTCGAACAATGGGCGAATACTTTTAATGGTGATTTTGATAATGTTATTGGTGATGCTGAATTGGCCATGGCAGCCAAGAAGAATAAAGTAATTACTTTATCTCCAGAGGCTTTAAGAAATAAATCTGATATTAATGAACTTAAGGAATATTTTCCGAATTATGTACAAATCAATATCACCACCCCAGTAGGAAATTATAAGAGTGAGTTTTCAAATTTACTTCAAGATACCCATTATACAGAAGCATTTGTGATTAATTCTCATAAGAAAATCAACGCGAACTCTACGTGGGGCGGACAGAGCGTCACCGCTAATAAATCTGCGTTTGAGAATTATAGTGATGGCGATTCCTTCAATACTACGCCAAATAACTGGGACTCCACCACTCCTGTAATTTCCCTACCTTTTACTCAATATATAAACGAAAAAATTCAAGTCCAGGCTTATCAAGATTTTTGGATGGTCATGTATAATGTTGATTATTTTAATGCAGATCTTCCCGATGCTCATCCTAGCTTAGATCTATCTACTTACATATATTCAGTTAGTGGTGGCGAAGCAATGCTATATCTATACTCAACGGGCGATTCTGAAGCCTATCAATCAGGATTGTCTGGATTAAATGCATTGAAGATGAGGAATTTTACTGACATAGTGCATGGAAATATGTGTTACTCTGAGATAGTTTATTATGAAATTAAGAAATTTAAGACAGTCAGTGGTCAGAAAATTCATCTACAAAATTTTCTTCTTCCAATAACAACAGATCCCGATGCTTCTTCGCCTTCTACACAGAATGAAATTAATTTTATCGATACACAAGTATTACCAGGACATACATATGTTTATGAAATTTTTGCATATCAATTTGTGCTAGGTAATAGATATTATTATGAAATCTCAGATATAAATTTTGATTGGAGCGACAAGCATCAACTCTATGATAAAAATGCCGACAAGACGATTGGTGGAGTGGAAGGTGATACTGAAGGCGGGGGAGTTTGTACTGATGAGATGGATGAAGGGTGTGAAGCCCGCCCCGGCGCTACTGGAACTCAAAGAGGAATCACGTCTCCAACGGGTGAGGCGAAGGAAGACTGGGTTTATTATACCAAAGGCAATGCAGAGATTCGACTGGATGTACATTTAATTCCTTCCCAGAAATTAGCAAGAATTCCGGTTAGACTTGGGTCCGCTGTGGGAGGCGCTGCCCCCACAGGCGACGACACCCCGCCGCCACCCTCCCCCGATCCCGAAATCGCTGAAGAGCTTCCGCAAGAGCCTCCACCACCGCCAGCTGCAGAACACGCCGTAACCATTATTGATGCTCCTCCAGTTACTCCTGGTGTAAATATTGTTCCTTATCGGGCTGTACCAAATAAATTATATATTGCTTTGCAAGCAGCTGCAGACGAATATTACGATTGGCCACAAGGTGTGACTCGCAACGAACAAAATACTGTATATCAGGATGCTCAATATTCCCACGATGTAGATTCAACTGCATGGCTTATCGACCCCAATAAGACTTCTTTGGCCCCCGCTAAAATTCTGTTTAAGAGTGAATATAACGATGTTACCCATTTTGAGATTTATAGGATTTCAGAAGAAGATATGCCATTTGGTCCACGTAATTATTTTGATTTTGGTAATCCTGCTTTAGCCAGAAAAGTTACTTTAGATCGTAGTTGTGAGACTATTCTTGTCGATGATGTTAAGCCAAATATTAACTATTATTATATCTTCAGAGCACTGGACGCACCTGTCTATTCACCAAGCAACGACGCGTCGTTGTTCCCAGCCGGTTCTTTCGCCGGGTACCACCGTGGCTGGTCCAATCCCACTGATGTATACCGTGTTAAATTGATTAAAAGTAGAGATAATGTTTATCTAGACATGGAAGTCCAGCCAAAAGAATATTTCAAAACTCAACAACGGATAAAAGATCACATTCCCACAAAATCATTTAAAAAATACCTAATGATAAGACCAACGTTGGAACAAACCGTTGTGGATATCAACACTGCAACAAATGGGGGACTTGATTATTGGGATGATTCAACTGGCAATGCTGCTTATCATTCTATTAAAGATTTTTTACTGGGTACCCAAGGTGAAACTCCCCTCGATTATCCCGGCATTACTTATTTAAATACCATGTTGGGGATTAAAAAATCCTCCATGTGGACAACGCCCTATACTACTGAGGGAGCAGTATCTTACGGAAGCCACGGTCGTTTTAGAATAAGAATCAAGTCCAAACATACCGGCAAAAAAGTAGATATTATATTGGGAGTCCAGAAGCCAGCATATGTTGATAATACTAAAACGCTTGATCCAGCCGAATGCAAAAAAATCACCGGAGTTATGACCGACTATACTCCCGAAGCCTCTGCCACCGCGAAATTATTACAAGCCACGCCGAAGATATTTGTTCCGGTACCGGGGGACTCAAACGATTGACCGACAAATTTTTTACATCCAACATACCAAACAAAACAAATGTAACTTGTAACTATTTAAATAGTAAACACTATTTATATTAAAATCTGTACATAATGGAGTACTCAAATGGGTTTTTTAGATAATTCCGGCGATATAATTTTAGACGCCGTTCTGACTGATTTAGGACGCGAAAGGATGGCAAGAGGTGACGGTTCTTTTAGGATTGCAAAGTTCACTGTAGGCGACGATGAAATTGATTATGGCAAATATGATCTTAGTAAAGTAACCTCTCTAAGAGATATAGATATTCTCAAGACACCTGTTCTGGAAGCTTTTACTGATAACGGTGCACAAATTAGATCCAAATTAGTTACGATTGCTAGAAATGATCTTCTATTTTTACCAATTTTAAAATTAGTTAATGGTACTGTTAATAGCAAATTGGTTACTTCGACAAGTGCCGTTTTGAGTACCGATAATGTAATATATGTAACTGCTGATTTAGATACCTCAAAAACATTAGCAGCAGCTTCTGCAACAAATACTAGTGTTCGTCAGCTTTACATCCGTCCCGGCGTTATACGCGGTGATGGTACTACTGATGCTCCTAAAAATACCTCGATGATTGTCATTGATCAAGGGTTGGATACGATTAAAATTCCACAAAGTACTCCATTGGATGCTGATTTAACAGAAACTCAATACCTTATCCAATTAGATGATAGGTTAGGACAACTTCAGACAGCTCCGTCTAAGACTACCCAAACACTAGCACCGGTAAATTTTGTTGATGATGATAGAATTGCAAATTATTATGTTCATGGTTCGCAATATGTGACGAAGATTGCTCCTGCTTCTACTCAAAATCCAACAGCAACAAAGTCTGCTATTTTGGGTCCTCTTGGCACACGCCTAATGTTTGCAATTCGAGCATCAACTAATATAGCAACCTCCACTACACTTTTTGATAAATTAGGTAGTACAAAAACTGATTTATCATTAAGCGGCGAGGACTATAGCGCGTTTACATTCAAGATTATTGATTCAATTGCTAGGGTAACAGGCGTTACAACTGGGTATCGCTTGGATATACCCATTAGATATATCAAGAAAGTTTAAAATAGGATTATAAAATGGCAAAAGATTTTTTTAAAGCACTTCTTCCCGGAGATAAAACAACCGTCAGATCGCTTCTATATGAATCGATTCCAATTACCGGTTCATTAGTTTCAGGAACTTATTCTTCTGGTGATAATATTAAGAATTATTCTCATGGAATGTTTCAATCTGTGTACGATTATCCTTATTTGAGTTCATCAGCCAATCATATATTTGATTTAACTGCTGGTTATCATTCAACTTCTAGCTTATCGGGCTCAACCCCACAAAACAATACAGATAGAAAAAACAAAATTAACATGTATAATCAAATGGCACAGGTCTTGATGGGCTATGATGTAAACAGCAATATTGAAAGATTTGATAGCGATGGAATTTTGGTAGATTCTGCTAACAAAATGAATGAGGTTATTTTTGTTAATTTTGCTAGATTATTGACCAAGGATGAAATTAAAAAAGGATCTGTTAATATTGAATTAGGTGTTACTGGGGCATACGCTACTCCATTTCTTGATCGAATTAAGTTAACCGATAAATTGGGTTCCAATGGATATTTTGTTAATGGTGCGATTGGTCAATATGGTACCCTTTATTGTACAAATACCGCTGGGGAACCTTTGAGCGGATCTGATGGTGATGCAAAAGGTGGAGTGGTATTTTATCAAGCAGGTATTGCAGCAATTACGGCTTCTGTATTTGGTTCACTTCTCTCCTCTAGCGCAGAGATGAACTTTACTGGTTCAACTATCGATGCTATATTGACCGGTTCGAGTACTCTCGCAATTTGTAATGAAATACGACACCGAATTTATAATATTCAATATACTAATACCACTGAACTAAACTCAACTGTTTATTTTTGTCGTCTTAACAATAATGAATTTAACTATAGTTCCAATCCTACTTATACATCTGCCAGCCAGATTGTCGTTAAAGATGTTGCAAATGATCTACCGGTTAGTTATATGACTACAGTTGGTTTGTATTCGGCAAAGAATGAACTTTTAGCCGTTGCTAAAGTTTCCGAACCTTTGAAGAAGAGCCCTGATACAGAGTTAACTTTAAGAGTACGATTGGACTACTAGGTGTTATGGAATGCCGTATTATAAATTTGGTAAAAATGATTTATTTCGAAACACCATAACCACTTATCCGGAAGTAAGTTTTTATATATATGGTACCAAAGTATATTATCAAAATCAAGATCAAACCTTAGTCAATTCCAATAATCCCACGGGATATGCTAATCTATATGAATTGAATGTCAATCGGGCACCGGATAATTTAATTTATCCTTTTATGCTGAAAGATTCGACGTTGACTTCTTTTAAATATGATTATACTAGTGATACTCCCGTAGAGCAGCAATTTACGGATTATATGAAAGACGATTATGGTACGGAAATTAATGGTTCGTATCCCATGACAGCTAGCATTACTACCTCTTTTCCTGGATGGGGGTTGACAGATCAAGCTAATCTTACCGGCACTTTACAGCTCCAAGCACTTAAAAATATACTTAATGATAAAGTATATTTGACACCTCATTATGCTTATTCTGCATCTTATGGTGATTTTCATTGGGACAAAAACAACCAAAGCATGACGTTGCTGAATATTCCTTCGATATTTTATGGGTCTAAAATTAAAAAGGGGACTGTTAAATTAGAATTTTTTGTATCAGGTTCATCGATAGGACAGTTAGTTGATAAAGATAGAGATGGTGCCCTATACCAAGTATCGGGTGCTCTTTCTACCAATGACGGTAAGGTCGGTGGTGTTGTGTTATATCCAGAAGGAATAATGTTGTTGACAGGCTCGTGGCCCCTCTCAGCACACGAAGAAGATTATATTGAAGATGGTTCTCCAATTCCGACACAATGGGATGCTTTTGGCCGTTCAACAGATTCAACACCATCATCTTCTTATTCAATCAATTTTAGTGGTTCTCAAAATACATCTGTCATGACAATGATGTGCCACGCTCCAGCTGGTGAACTTAACTATAGTCACAATCCTACTTATATTGAGTTCAATACTAGTTCGTCCGCTGGTGTTGTGGATGCCAAACATCACCAATATGTAACGTCTTCCACACAATTTTATGAGGTTGAAAATAATAAAGTTAAAAATACCGTTTCTTCATCATTTCAGTGTTATGGTGAACCTTTTAAGAAACAAACTTTTATAACAAAAATAGGCATCTATGATGATAATGATAATTTAATTGGAATTGCTAATCTTGCACGTCCCGTAAAGAAAACAGAGAATCGAGATTTAACTTTTAAACTTAAGCTTGATATATGATAGAATATTTGTTATGATTCTAGGCTTAGATATAAGCACCAGCATAACAGGTGCGACCATTATTGATAATGATGGTAATATAATTTATAATGAGGCTTGGGATACTAGAAAATATAAGAACTTTTTCAAAAAAGCCTGCGTCATACATGGAAAGCTTGAGGATATGGTATATAAATACAAGTTAACGCATATCTATATCGAACAATCACTCCAATCATTTCGCTCCGGTTTTTCCTCTGCCAAGACTCTTTCAACACTCTCTAAATTTAATGGCGTTGTTTCTTGGATGTGTTATAGTTTTTTTAATATTGAGCCTGAATATATTGCTGCAACATCTGCTCGCAAGAAATGTGGGATTAAAATTCCGAAAGGTACCAAAGCAAAGCAAGAAGTTATAAAATTTGTGCTTGACAATGTGCCAGATGTTGATATAGTATATACCAAGCACGGTAATCCGCGCCCTGAATGCTTCGACAAAGCAGATAGCTGGGTTATCGCAAATGCAGGGTATTTATGTCAAGTGGAAAAAAGCTAAAGATTTTAAGTAGTGCTTTAGGTTATTCTCATCGTTCTGGTAATGAGCTTCTATTTGAATGCCCCAAGTGTCAACATCATAAAAACAAGCTTTCAATTAATATTGATAAAGATGTATTTAAATGTTGGGTTTGTGAATATGCTGGTCGTTCCATTTATCGACTTATTCGTCGTTATGGAACATTTGAGCAACGAAGAGAGTGGGCGTCACTTACACAGGAGATTGAAACAAAGTCGTTATCTGAAGCTTTGTTTGGGAAAGAAGAAATAGAACCAGAACAAGTACTTGAGTTACCAAAAGAGTTCATATCTCTTGCCAACAGAAAGCTTCCTAAGACCTCTCTCTACCCTCTAAATTATTTGGAAAGTCGAGGCTATACAAAGCGAGACATTATTAAATGGAAAATGGGTTATTGTTTGGATGGAGAATATGAAGGACGTATCATTATTCCCTCATTCGGAATGACGGGAAAAGCAAATTATTTCATAGCAAGAAGTTATTCAGGAGATTGGAAGAAATATCAAAATCCGAAAGTATCAAAAGACATTATTTTCAATGAGTTATATCTAGATTTTGATGAGGATATGATTTTGGTCGAGGGTGTGTTCGATGCCATTAAGGCAGGAGAAAACGCCGTTCCATTATTGGGATCTACTTTGAGGGAAGATTCAAAATTATTTCAAGAGATTGCTAAAAATGACACACCAATTTATATTGCTTTGGATTTAGATGCGCAGACAAAAGCTTTAAAAATAATTAAGTCTCTATTAGAATATGATATAGAAATACATCAGATTGATATTTCTCCTTATGAAGATGTAGGAGGCATGTCTAATGCAGCCTTTCTAAAGCGCAAGAAAGAAGCAAAATTTATAAAATCTTATGACTATTTAATAGATGAAATAATTAACTTACGGGGGTGAACTGGTATCGACTGAGTATTAAAAATATAACGTGCAAGGGTGTGTGAGTGGCACAGTAAAAACATTCAAAACTTTAATTGCTAACGATAACGTTACTTTTGATTACGCCCTAGCGGCATAATCACGGGGAATAATGAGAGCCTTGTTATCCAAAGACTGTTCCGTTGATGGTCCTCTTCGGAGGGTAGACGGTCAAGTGGTTTTTTCAAGTAGGACCCATAGGACAAACTTGATAGTGCGCGGTGTGAGTTTGTCAGAGTTCGCAAACTGACTAACCTTGTGAATGACGTTATATTGGAAATATTTAGGACTCGGGTTCGACTCCCGACACCTCCACCAAAATAACTTGACAAATGTAAAAGAAGCCGATATACTATATAAATGAATGTAGCAGAACTTATTTGCGCAGCCTACGTTTCATTAATGCTTCCAAATGCTGATATAGCTTGTGAGCATATGGAAATAGTCATTGAGGCTAGCGATCAAAATTATATAGATCCCACAGTTCTAGTTTCTCTAATATATGTGGAAAGCCGATGGACTCCGGCCGCCACAAGTAAATCGAACGCTTGCGGACTAACCCAGGTGCTTCCTCGCTATTCTGCTGGACGCAACAATCGTTTCGGGAAAAAGCTCACATGTCGCGACCTCAAAGATTCTAATGTAAGTATCCATCGAGGCGCACGTGTTCTTAATTTCTGGTATCACAAATACGCTCGACGAAACCTCAAGTACGCCCTCTGCGGTTATAGCAAAGGTTTTCGCTGTAAGCAAGAAGGAAAACCACGCAAAGTCGGCATGCGCTATGCGCAGAAAGTGATGAAATTAGCACGCAAAATACAACGTAAGATTAAGATAATACAGAAAAGTAAAATGGACAACCAATAGTTATAAAACTATTTAATATTTAGAGGGATATACTGTGAAAATCACAAAAGACAAACTTAACCAAATCATCAGTGAGGAAATCAAGAGGCACGAAGTCCTCAAAGAAGTGAAGAAGGTGTCCTTAGTTGAAGGAAGTAACCCCCAACTTTTGAAACTCATGAAAGAAAGATTTGAGAAACTGGGCGCAAATTACTTCGAAGCGCTTCAAGAAAACGATAAAGAACTGGCTCAAACCTTAAAAGAAGAGCTGAATAAGATTTTTAACGATTTAAAAGTATAAAAAGTCTTGACTTTCTTTCTTGTTTCTGCTATATTGTAGCCTATACTGGAGTTTGTATGCGATTTGCGCATATTGCGGATACCCATATCCGTAATTTAAAATACCACAAAGAATATAGAGCAGTTTTTAGCCAACTATACGAAAACCTTCGAGAGCAAAAACCCGACTATATTATTCACTGTGGCGACATAGCACACACGAAGACACAGATCAGTCCTGAATACGTGGAAATGTGTTCTGATTTTCTTAAGAGTTTGGCAGATATTGCGCCAACTTATGTGATTCTTGGTAATCACGATGGAAACTTGCGTAATTCTAGCCGTCAAGACGCCTTAACACCCATTGTAAAGGCTTTGGAGCACCCAACCCTACACTTGATGCGGAATGCGGGAGAAACGCGCTTAGAGGGCGGTTATACGCTTAATGTCTTATCTGTGTTTGATGAGGACAATTGGGTTCAACCAACTGACAAAAATCGCATAAACATTGCTTTATATCATGGGTCAATATCACGTTGTCAAACTGATCTTGGCTGGACAATGGAAAGAGGTGAAAATGATATTAGTGTCTTTGATAATTTTGACTATGGTTTTCTTGGAGATATTCACAAAACCAATCAAACCTTAGATGAGAAAGGAAAGATTCGCTATCCTGGTTCGACTGTGCAACAGAACCATGGAGAAACGAACGACAAAGGATATTTGCTTTGGGATATAGAAGATAAA
>Ga0209128_1000016_pt1 | contig 165872 bp, 168 predicted proteins | sample ETNvirnome_6_100_FD_184072 | JGI IMG/M metagenome (GOLD analysis project Ga0209128, IMG submission 184072) | Marine viral communities from the Pacific Ocean - ETNP_6_100 (SPAdes) (version 2) | ecosystem: Environmental > Aquatic > Marine > Oceanic | place: Pacific Ocean | collected 2013-06-19
TTAAGCAGACCACTGTTGTCTTTGGTTTTTGCCCCTCCTCATAAGCCTTCTTGATCCATTTTTTAATGTCTCTCCCGTATGGAGGATTCATAAATACTGTTTCACCTTCCCAGCTTTTACTAAGCCCGTCATCCTCTTCAGTATAATATTTTTCACACTTCGCAGTTTTGTGGGTAGCGCATGGATCAAGAGTAAACCTATGGTCAAGATTCAAATAGTCATATAATCCTTGAGGAGTTTCCCATTCTTCAGATTTAGAAGAAAACATAACTTCTTGTGTGCTCTTATTCATACTAGCCCCGTGCTTCCAAAGCCCCCATCGGAACGACTAGTGTTTAGTTCTGATGGATCACGATTAATTTCGTCAAGCTCACAGATTACAACTGGGACCAAAACAGCCTGTGCAATTTTTTGGCCAGGTTTAATAATTTTTGTTGAACCTCCAATGTTATGAAGGTTAACAAAAACCTCGCCAGTATATCCTGGATCAACGACACATGCACCAACAAGTAATTTTTGTTTATGAGCGATACCAGACTTATTCTTGATCTCTAACATATGATTTTCCGGAACAATAGCCTTAAGGCCAGTTGGCACCAAACAAGATGCTCCAGGTGGAATTTTATATTCCCCTTCAGGTTTCCAATAGCAATCAGGATCTTGATTTGGATTCGGACAATAAAATAGGTCCATTCCCGCATCGGTGGAATGCGCTCTCATCGGTAATTTTGCATTTTTTCTAACCTTATAAAATTTAAGTTTCATCATAACTCCTTTATACCATTATACTTTTATACTTTTTGTTTGTCAAGTTTCTTTTGTTTTCTTTTTTCACTTTCTTTTTTACGCCTTTTATATTCAACATATTTTTCAGTTTTGCGATATTCTCTCTGCCATTCGGCTGCAGCCTTGCGACGTTCAGGTGTATCTTTTTCTCGCCTGCTAGCATTGTTGCGTGCTTTATATTCCTCATACCATTCGGGATCTTCTTGTTTTTTTCTTTGAAATCGAGCTGTGGCCTTCGCACTTTCTTCTTTGCGCCACTCAGGATCTTGACTTTTTTTCCGGTACCGTTCGCGCCGGTTTCGAGCGACTTTTTCGCACCACTCAGGGTTATTCCGTCTTCTTTCCCGGGCAGCGGCCCTACTGTACGCATTTTGTCTTTCTCGATATTCTGGATCTTCCTGTCTTCTTTGGCGTTCCCGCTGCGCTTGGCGCGCGTTCTGTTCAGCCCGAATCTTAGGGTCTTTCCTCCTCTCTCGTTGTCTTGCGCGATCTTTCTTGAGGCTTTCTTCACCAAAAGCGGTGCACTGGTTTAACAAAAGAGGATCTTCAGATAGTTTCTGAAGCATTTTTTGTTCTGCCAGTTTCATCTCTTTGGGACTCTCAAACTCCTTGATAACAATCCACTCCAAATCTTCTCTGCTCAGGGAGTGTTTTTCACAATGTCTACACAAAGTTGTCTTCTGACTACCATAATATCTAAAATGCTCTTTAGAACGTTCCTCCATGCCTTGCGTTGTCGAACCAACATAGTAATGACCAGTAGAGCACTGTGCTTTGTACAAATGATTTGCCTTTTTGCTTTCACGCCACAATTTATTTTTTTCACGGAGATATTCTCTATTATTTTCACGATATCTTTTAGCATACTCTTTCAAAACATCTTTGTTTTTTTCATGATACAGTCTAGACTTCTGAGAAAGCATTTCCTTGTTTTCCTTGTGGTATTTCTTCATATAGGAAAGTCTACAAGTTTTACATTGAGAACAAAGACCGTCTCTCGTACTGTGCTTTTTGTGAAACTCGGTTGTTTCTTTTTCTGTTTTGCATTCACTGCATATTTTTTTCATCCCAGCAACCTCCAATTATGTCTTATAGATCTCGAAGAAAATCCCCACTGCTCATTGTAATCAATTTTGCACATATAAGGACGATTAATATGAATTATATCTTTTTCTCGAACTCCCCAACATCTGATAGAAGTTTGATTGCTCGTTGAATCAATCACATTAACAATCCAATACTCTTTACCGTTTTTTGTTTTTCTTCTTATAATTTCTCTCGGAATAAACCAAACAACCTGAAGTTCAGGGTCATATTCAGCGATAGGAGGAACAAAATATTCTTCAAGTTTGCTTTTTACACGCTCAGTCAACACAAGATCAATTGGAAAAACACCAGTCAAGTTAGCTTTGTTGGCAATTTTTTCTTCGACTGTAAAGTCTCCCTCTGGCCTATAAAGTTCAATGTTGTCATGTAGTTGTTTTTCCTTTTTTGGACGATCAACAACAGCAGCCGACCAAAAATGTTTCACTCCAGAAAACCTGTCATCAATCAATCCTTCTGCCGCGCCGCTCCGAACAAGAACGTCCAAAGCTTTCTTATTTAACTTACTGTAAATGATATCTTCATTAAACAACAGTTCTTCGATAGTGTTAAACGGACGATTCTGTACAATCTGTTCAATAGCTTTGTCTCCTAGACCTTTAACAGAAGTCAATGGTTGAATGAGAGTCTTACCATCTTCAGTAATTTCCCAAACTGTCCCTGAAGAATTTATATTGAGTGGCTGAATCTTAAACCCCATCGACTTAGCAATGTTAATTGCTTTTTCTTTTCTGCTTTCAGGCTCCTTATCAAGGAAAGCGGCAGTCCACTCTACAGGATAATAATTAAGTAGCCATGCACACTGGAAACTAAGAATACTATAGCTTACTGCGTGAGACTTATTGAAGCCATAGCCAGAAAAGTATTCAAATGTCTGCCAAAGTTGATCAGCCTGCGACATTGATAACTTCTTTTCTATACAGCCTTCAACGAATTTATTATAAATCTTCTCTTTCTTTTTTGATTCATCTCCAGCCCCTTTCTTTGTCAAATATTTTCGCAGAGCGTTGCCTTCGTCAAGGGAAATGTTTTTGCCAAGTTTGTGAGCCAGCAAAGCAATCTGTTCTTGGAAGATAAGGAACCCATGGGTCTCTTTTGTTACATCCTTTATAAGCTTGTGAATGTAATTGACACTTCCAGGATCTCGCTTTGCGTCGACATAAGATTTGTCAACATCTGCGCCTAGGGGCCCGGGGCGGTATATTGAAGTGATGGCAGAAATATCAATCAGATTTTTCGGCTTCGCCCTCTTACAAAACTCCTGTGCTCCTTTTTCTGTGAATTGAAATATACCAGTCCACTTACCTTTCTGGAAAACATTTCTGTAAATATTTTGATCATTAAAATCAATAACATCGGGATGAAGTTTCTCGTTATAGAATTTCTTTACATTTTCAAATGTTGGATCCTCAACGCCGTGGTGCCTCTTGAGAATGTGTCGGATTGAGCCTTCAATCATTCTCAACGAAGCCAGCCCAAGAATATCAAACTTAATAAAGCCAAGAGGTTCAAGATGTCTTACGTTTTGCCCCTCAGACCAAGGAGTTTGCCTCACGCCGCCGCTATTAACAAGCGGCATCCACTTGTCTAGGCTCTCGCCTATAACGACGCCTCCTGCGTGCCTAGAGACGCTCCTAACCTGTCCTAGAAGGGCTTCAATATGAGTTTTGATGTTAGGGTACTTATTAAGGAACTTCTTCAAAGTCTCTGAGTATTCCATAACTTCTTCGAATGTTGGCGTATATACTCCTGATTTAATACCATGAACTTTTTTGGCAATTGGAGTTGCTTCAAAGATCATTTTCCCCGTCACATTATTAACTTCAATAAAAGGAACATCATAAAACTTCGATACGTCTTTGATTAAAGAACGAAGTTGTAGAGTGTTATAGTTTGAAATAGGAGCAACTGTGTCGGATCCCCATTCCTCAATCAACATCTCTTTCAACTCCATCGGATCACTTACATCATAATCAATATCAGGATAATCTGTTGCGTCTTTACGTAGGAACCTTGAAAACAGAAGTCCATGTTTAATTGGATCAACCTGTGTGATATTAAGGACATAGGCGACGAGAGAACCTGCGGCAGAGCCTCTTCCTGGGCCTGTCAGTTGGACGGAAGACGCTTTGTCAGCAATCGCCTTCATTGTCAGAAAATACTTGGCAAATCCACGATCACGAATAACAAAAAGTTCTTCTTTAAGTCTATCAACATATCCTTCTTTTTCATTAAGATCTTTTTCTTTTAGACCATCGAGACAATCTTGTGTCAGAGCCTGAATATCTGTTTTACCCGCAGGGACAACAAAACTTGGAAGTCTAACTTCATTATCTGGCATAAAGTCTTCGATCAGATCGTGAGCAATATATTCTGTTCTTTTGATTGAGTCCAACACAAGGTCATCATCGTAATCAAAACCAACCAACTTAGAATAGTTATGATATGCTTCCCACATCTGTTCGCCATTTTTTGGATACAATTCATATCCGACCTCTTCAACCCCGGAGGGAAGTTCAGCAGACATGTATTCTGGTAGGCCGCCTTTGCCTAGCCATCCAATCCTTTTATATAGTTCCCTGTCCTTCCAAGCGTCAGGGTTGGGATAATGACTATCAGCGGTAGAAATAAGCTTTACATCATACTCCTTGCAAACCTGAACAATATACTGATTAAGCTCGTGCTGTTCGGGAATATTGTTCCATTGAAGTTCGCCATACCAGCGATCTCCGAATATGTTTTTCATGCGCTCTGTCGTTTGGCGCATGGCATTTAAAACAGCATCACCACTAATGTCCCTATAGTCCCAATAATCACCAGCATAAACGCCACCAAGACAAGCACTAGAGGCAATAATTCCGTCGCCATATAGATCAAGAAGCTTATAATCAATTCTAGGGTAACGATAAAAGTTTTCATCTTTATAGCTCTCCGAAACTAATTTAAATATATTATTCAGCCCAACTTGATTTTGTGCAATCAAAATCAAGTGATCTCTTTTCTTCAGAATGTCTACAACTTTTTGCTTTGAAGCTTTTTCATCTTCTATAGATAGTTCAATTTCGTTCTTGATCCCTTTTTTCTTTTCTTGTTTTGCTTTTTCGTATTCCTCACGCCACTGATCTAAGGAAGGGTTGAAGTAAGCTTCAACACCAAAGATTGGCTTAAATTTCTTGCCATCAGCCTGCATTTTGCGCGCGTGAAGAACTTGATAAGGCAATCCATTCATGTGGCCATGATCGGTCAATGCAAGGGCATTTCCGTCGTTCTCATAGGCAAATTCCATGTGGTCTTGTGGATATCCTAGACCGTCATTTAAGCTCAATCCGCTATGTGCGTGCAATCCAACAAATGGAATTTTAGTCATTAATATGTGTCTCCTATTCCATATTCATGAGGTTTGAAGGATCGTTATGTATTACGGTCTCCACATCATATTTAGTTTCAATCCAACATCTTGCACCACAAGATAATGGTTTATGCGGACTGTATACAATTTTTGCAACTTCGTTGCCATTTTCATCACGAATTATAGCTTCGTGAGCATACCTGTTTTCTTTATACGTCTTGACAGTTAAACATGGCTTACTCTCACCAGTTTTTGTGTTCTTGCGAATAATATGTTGATTGACGTGAACAATAGTTTTCATTTTTTTACCTCTGCAGATAATATAACACAACTATCTCTTCGTGTCAAGCATTTTATTTTTATATGAATAACAAAAAAGAAGCGCTGGCAATAATGCCAAGCGCCCCTATCAGTATTGAGACAAGCTCTATTTTTTCAATCATTTTATTTCTTCTTTTTCTTCTCAGGAAGTCCCTTGTGTTTAGTTTTAGCAAAGTCTTTAACATCAGACTCTCCCATTTCTGCAGCAGTTTTAGATACTTTATCAGAAGGACAGTCGCCCTCTTCTTGACATCCGCGAACCATGCCAAAAAATCTTTGTTGAGATTTAGATACGGACTTCTCGCTGATAGGCTCTTCGTCTTCCTCTTCTTCAAGATAAACTTCCCTCTTCTTTGAAAATTCATCTTTTGCTGGTTCGCCTTCGCCAAATCCTCTTTCACTTAAGGCCTTTTCAAGCTTTTCAAGCTCTTCTTTGATGATTTGTTTTAATTTTGACTTGGTTAGTTTCATACTATTAATTAGTCCTGTTAATTCAAAAAAGCTTATAAATTGTCCTCGCCAATTGGGTTCCATTCGTGGTAGTCAAACAACGCTTTTGATGGTCTTTTCATGCCTTTTCTCATCTCCGAGCCCATATATTCACAATAATCTTCCCAATTGTCAATTTTGAAGTACCAATCAACTTCCACGTCTAAAGCGCCTTCGAAAGATAAAGAGCTGAACACCTGTTCAATAGGAAAGTGTCTGGCCGACCACCTTTCCTCAATTGGAAGCATCTTTTCTGTCAAGCCTTTGCCTGGCACATATCTGCCAGTTCCTTCTTTTCTAAGTTCTCGTCTGCAGTTTTTAAAGTCTTCCGCATCAAATGTGAAACCTAAATATTCGCCATTTTTGACTGTTGTGCTCAAAAATGATAAAATAAACTGCCTTTCACTTGATATTTGCTTTCTGTATGTTCTCAATATTTCTGGAGGATATACGCCATACGGAAATGCTGTATAATATCTATTTGGAACAACATAAGTACTTATCTTTTTACTGATGCTGTATGCAACCAACGCTCCATATAATACACTCCATCCCAAGCAATCTCTTTTATCGCGATCTTTTGAGTGTATTGGAACATAATAAATTGGGATTTGTTTTCTCGTCTCTGATGGGCGCGGATCCATGTTTCTTCCTAGCCAAATTGGATCTTCTATTACCTCGCCTATTCTGTGTCGAATAAGAGGTTGCATATCATCATGACAAACAATCCAAATTGTTTCACATCCAGCCCAGGCGCACTCAACGACTGCTCTCTCGACAGCGAGGTAATTGGGGGCAATGGGTGTGCAGGAATCATGCCAAGGAAAATTAAAATCTAGTGGCTGTCCTGCAACCGGTACGATTCCAGCTAAATGAAAAGTATGCTGTATGTTTGTTCCACTTTCAAGCACTTAACACTTCACTCACTCTTTTTAAATATCCTTCATGCCCATCGGACTGAAAATAAATTTCTCTTTCCCTTCTATAGTCGAAAATAATTGATTCTTTATTTTCAAATACTGGTTTTTCATTTTTTTGGATTTCTCTGTGGGATGTCTCAATTTTTACTGAGTGGTAATTATATTGCTCTGGATTACTAGGCTTTCTTCCGTTTCTCGCTCCTCTTATACCAGCTTTTTTCATTAAATCTAAAACTTTAAATTTGACATATGTATCTGAGTATTCAAAATCTTCCAATTGTTCTTTTGTCATGTAAGACACTGTCACAAGATCTTTTCTCTGTTTGTCACCAGTTCTGGGAGAAGGATAAAAATAGATATCTTTTACAAAATTCTTCTCAGTTCCAAAATAGTCATATTCATGTTTCATGCCAGAACGTACATCTATCCAGTCAATAACTTTAAAATTATCAACTTCTTTCGGGTTTTCCAAGCCGTTGATATTTTTGCTATCAAATATTCTCAATTTATCAAACTTGAATCTTAGAACTCTTGAATTATCAGTTGTAATTTTAAAAAGATTGTTGTCTTCAATCCTCATTGAGTAAACTTTATCTGATGCCGGGATAAGGCCAGCGAGCGATAAACAAAAAACTAACTTTTCCCAAACTTCAAGTTTTGAGGTCCCAACAATCTTAGAACCAGTTGGTGTTGTCAGTTCATATTCTACGGCATCAACCAAATACTTGTCCAGTTTGGCGGTGGCGTCGAAAAAATCAAAAAAGTAAGGCTTGCCTACATCGTTCAGTATGATATTTTTTTGATTTAAAAATGCATAGCTTACTGCTTCTAAACTATTTCCAACAACCAACTCATCGACTTCGTATATATGATGATTTAGATCACTCACGGTGCATACAACCAGGTATCATCTCCAGTTCAATTCTTCGATACGTTTTTAAAATTAATTTAGCGTACCGTACACCCTGCTGGTTGTTGCTCTTGTTTTTGCCGCGACATCGATAGCCAGAATTATAACCACATAAGCCAATGCTTATATCTCCTCGACCATATTTATAAATCCAATGATGAAGTATTTGTGCGCCTTTTCTAATCGCCATTTCAGGATTTTTTTTAAGCTGACGACAGCTTACGTATCCAAATTTTCTCGACCATTTTGGGATCACTTGAGTTAAGCCACAGGCTCCTGATTTGCTTTCTGCTTTTGGACTCCATCTGCTCTCAACATAAATTAAAGCAGTTAATATAGCTGGATCGATATCATATTTCTCGGAATACTTTACAACTGTGTCCATGTGTTTGCATGCATACTCTGCATTTGGCATACCAATTGACAACACGGCAGCACAGATTAATTCGGCATAAGTCATCATCCGTCGTGTACCACCCCACACACATGATTTTCTAAAACAATAGAAAATTCTTCTTCTCCTACCCTAATATCTTGAATCAGGTGACTGGGAGCAATAATTTTCTCGCCCTTTCTGGCCGCTACGGAACAGTCCGGACTTGCAGACAGTACACGCAAAAGTGAATATTCTTCAACTTTTTTATATCCCTCTGGCAATAAAACATTTGATTTTTCTTCCTCGTTTTCAAGCTTTTCCACCAACAGGTGCCTATTTCTTGGTTCAAATTTCATGCTACTTCTCCTAAAAGGTTTTTATATGTCTCGTATTCTTCCTGTGTGAAAAAATGCCAATATCTCCTCTCGCACCTTTTGCAAAAAAATTCCGCTCCAACAGATCCGTCAACAGACTTACGCAATTGGCCGCCGGAAAGCCACGCGTGCTTCCTCAGTCTAGTTCTGGAACCGTCACAAAGTTCGTTTGCCTCTTTTTCTGGTAATAAATAATTAAGTTTCATTTTTTATCCTCCTTTTTGATTATAGAATTTTTTGAAACAAATGTCAACCACATTTTGCGTAGCCACATTTAGCACAAGTTACACACCCATCTTGATAAGTCAAGCCTTCTTGTTCGCAAACTTCGCAGACTTTATCGCTCTCCACTTTTTCCCCATTTTGAATGTAGTTCTTAAGAATTCTCGCGACACACCTTGAGAAGCTGAACATGTCACTGTCTCGATCTTTATGGAGTTGTTCAACGAGGAAGCTTGGTTTTGCTCCATGCCGCAGTGCGAGAGAAATCATTCTTGTGAATGCTGAATTTGTTGGGTTGTCAAAAACGGTCACAACATCTTTGATAAAAATAGCGTCGTCCCCTTCGTCTACTTGAAGATCGTATCTGTTGTTTCTGGTTTTAAAGGTGTGTTTTGTCAAAGTTCCATGAATATGTTTTTTTGGGATCTCGATCAAGTTTGAAAGACCTCCTAAAACTTCATATGGCTTGTCATCATAAATACCGATAAGAATTGTCCATTTTTCACCTTGGATAGTGGTATGGTGGATATCACAAAGAAGGTCTTTCGGTCTTTTCGGAGCACCATTTTGTGGAAATGTTCCCTTGGAATTTTTTGTTACGAGAACGCCACTTCTGCTTCCGTCAACATAAACTGTTATACCTTTAAGCCCTTTTTTCCACCCTTCGAAATAAAGTTTGCCTACAACACTTGGGTCGGTGCCCTTTGGTAGGTTGATAGTTGAGCTAATCGAATGATCTATACTTTTTTGGACGGCAGCCTGAATTTCTACTCTTTTTGGCCAGTCAATTTGGTCACTCTCAACAAAAAAGTCCGGGACTTCTTCCGTTTTTAGTAGATCTAGATATTCCTGCAGATTGTGGTGGAAAACATCGTATTCTAACCATTTGTCTCCAAGCTCATCGATGTAGTCCGGTGTAATATCTTTTTCGTTGTGAGAAAGCTTGCGCCTTCGTTTGTAAGAATTTCTAAAGACGGGTTCAAGTCCAGAGCTGGTTTGTGACATAATAGAAACAGAACCAGTGGGAGCGTTTGTAAGAATGGAGATATTGCGTCTTCCAAATCTGGAAATTTGTTCCTGCAAAATTTTTGGCAGTTTCGAAATATAGGAATTCGATTTCTCTTTCTCCCAATCAAATACTGGAAAAGCTCCGCGTTCCTTTGCTAAATTAACACTTTCTGTATACGCAGCATCTCTTAAAGTTTCATAAATTTTTTCTATCACCTTCAAGGCCTCGTCAGAATCATAGCGAAGGTTCAGACATGCAATTGCGTCCGCTAGTCCATGAGTCCCCAGTCCAGTTCTCCTACCATTTTGACAAGCCTTTAAAAGATTTTTCCATAAAGCTCTTTCGTCCTTTGTATCACAAATTTTAATAATATTTTCGAGCTTCTCAATCTCAAGTTCCACCAAATCATCTGACAGTCTCATCGCTTGAGTTGCAACTTTATAAAGTTTATTAAAATTAAACTTCGGATTCTTGAACGGCTTACTTACGAAATTTTTGAGATTGATCGAAATTAAGCGGCAACTATCATAAGCAGAAAGTGGTATTTCTCCACAAGGATTCGTCGTAATAGTTTTAAACCCGACATCAGCATAACATTCTGCTGGAAGGTTATTAATGATATTGTCCCACATCATGAGTCCCGGTTCAGCCGTTTTCGTTGCTGACTCAACAATGAGATCCCACAATTCTTTTGCTTCGATTTCTTTTGTTATGGTTGGGTTACTAGAATTGACAGGGAACTGCAAAGTGAACTTTTGTTTATTTTCAACTGCTTCCATGAACTCATCACTTATTTTAACTGATACGTTTGCTCCGGTAACCTTCGTTAAATCGTGTTTCATAGCCACAAATTGTTCAACATCAGGATGCTTTACGTCCATCGTGATCATTAACGCTCCTCGTCTTCCGTTCTGCCCGATCATGCGACATACATAAGAATAGAAATCAGCGAAGGACCAGGCGCCAGTTGTAGTACCGGCAGAGTTGTTAACAGAGGCGTTTTCGGGACGCAATTCAGAAATGTCGAGCCCTACACCACAACGGCGCTTAAACAGGTTAGCGAGGTATTTACCTGAATCAACAATTGAAGAAATATTGTCCTTCGGAGAATCGACGACGACGCAATTTGATAAAGAAACGTTAACGTAATTGTTTCCAATACCCATCATTGGAGAGCCTTGAGGAACAACGTATTTGAAGTTTTTTAGCAGTTCATATATATCGTCTTGTGAAAGCGCACCTTTTCCGCCAAACTTTTGCTCCATTCTGGCAAATTCTTTCGCCATACGAACGTGCATATCGTTAGGGCTCTCTTCTACGAAGTCGCCTTTCTTATTTTTTAAGGCATACTTGGTCATCCAAACGTTAGCAGCCAGCCGATCATCGTTAAAATATTTTAACGCAGTCTCTTGTACATGTTCTTCACTGTGCATCTTTCTTGTTCCTCCCGTTTTTAAATTGTTTATATTTTTCTTTCAGTAAGGTCGCCTGCTCTTTAGTTTCCTTTGCTGCTTTATCTCTAGCTGCTTTAGCATTAAGATCGTCGATGGATTCATCAATAGATTCAAACACTTTAATACAGACATTTGAAGTGTCCATAAATATAGGGTGTATCAGTCCATCGGGACCAAACCTATTTTTAGCAACAAACAATTTTCCAGTGTTTGTATTTTTGTGCTCAATTGTCCTGGAAATGGAAAAAATAAAATCTGCGACGAAACATTTGTTAAAGGCTTCGGAAATAGATTCCATTGTTATAACTTCAGCATTCAATCCAGACCTATTAGTTTGTGAAGCTGTCCAAACAGGACAGTCGAATATTTGAGCAATCGCTCTTAACTCTTCATAAATAGATTCCAACTCCATTCTTTTCTCTTTACGAATAACATTTGGTTTTAAAAGATCTCCGTAATCAACAAGAACCATATCAACATTAAAATCTCGTTGCCGTAATTTTTCAAGATGATTTTCTAAAGTTCTTGTAGAGGCTGACTTTGTTGGATATTCTTTAACAATCAAGCCACCTTCAAGGTCTTGAACATTCTCATAAATCTGTTCTTTGAACACAAACAAGTCTTTAAGTGGTACTCCCGTTATACAACTGTCATATCTTGATGCTACCATAGTATCGGATAATTCTAAAGTGTAATGGACAACATTTTTTCCTTCTTTTATTGCTTGAGCACCAAGATGAACCAAAACCATAGATTTTCCTGCTCCAGTCGGCGCAACAACCACTCCAAGCTCCCCTCTGCCAAGCCCGCCTTTCGTTATGTCATCAATATAATCCCACCCAGTCGTCACAGGGTTTCTAGATCTAATCTGAAATCTTTTTTCAAAATCCTTCAGGTAATCATAGCCAAAATTGTTATCACATCCTAATTTGAGAGCATCGTTAATTGTACATGCAATCTCATCAAATGAAGAGCTTTTGAGAAGCCCAACACTTTTAAGCATGGCCTCTTTCAGTACTTGTTTCCTACAAAAATCAAGAGCAGTGTCCTTAATATACCCCTCTCCCTCAACTTCCATATCAGATTTATGAATTCTAGAAAAATAATCTCTCACTTGTTTTTGTGTAGCGTCATTTTCATCATCTAATTCAGAACGCATTATTGTTAGCATGATGCGAACTGTTGGGTGGACTTTATACTTCTCTCTGTAAGAGAAAACTTTCTCAATAAAAACACGAAGATACTTGAGTTCCAAGAACTGTATATCTAACACCTCTTCGATTTGATCGCAAAAAATTCTGTCTTGCAGAATCAGTTGGCATAATTTTTCTTGAAAATCTTTGCCATATTTTGAAAAATCTACTCTCTCTTCTTTTGTCATAATTGCTCTTTTTTTTTGGTGCGCCCGGCTGGACTTGAACCAGAGACCTCCACCTTATAAGAGTGGCGTTCTAACCTACTGAACTACGAGCGTGAATATTAACTATAAAAATATTTTATATCATAGTTATACATCTTCTTAATTTTTTTAACGACTGCTTTTGCAATCATCCTTCTAGAAATTTCTGAGGAGATATTTGTTGAATAACTGTTAAAATCTTCAAGTATTTCAATTATAATTTTCTCCATCTCTCTATCTTTATCGTGAATCATTATTCTAATATACACTAATCTTCTTTCTTTGTCAAGTTCATTCTTTCCATGCACTTGTCATAATATTTTTTATCTAATTCACATCCGATAAAGTTTCTTCCTGTGTTGTTCGCGGCCATGGCAGTTGTCCCAGAACCAAGAAAACAATCCAAAACAGTGTCACCCTTGTTTGAATGTTTGGTGACTAACTCCTCAAACAAAGGCAGACTCTTCTGAGTTGGATGACATCTATCTTTTCCCGAATGAATTGGATACTGGTACATGCCGTTATCATACGAACTGTTGAAAGTAGGCTTTTCTTTCTTAACTCCAAGAAGAGCTATTTCCCTACAATTTGTAAGATAATTAAGGCTGCTATTGCGAGGCTGCGGGTTTGTTTTTATCCACTCAACAAATCTCAGTTGCTTGAAGTTGGTTCCTTCCATTTTTTCCTTCAGATAAGATATCTTCCAGAGATCGAAGAATATAATACAAGTTCCGCTATTCTTAAGAACGCGATAAAATTGCTCAACAAACAAATCCAATTGTTCCATGGAAAAATCAGAATCCCAAGAGCCAAAGTCAGTTTGAACAGCATATTTTTTGCCGTAAATGCTTCCGTACTTTAGATAATCTTGTTTTAGTTTTTCTAGTTGCTTACTACGTAAATCCTCCGGCACATTGCCGGCTTCAAACCATCGTTCCCATTCTTCAGCAGACTTATAGTTGCCCCACTCTTTTTCGGTTTTTACATCGACCGAGCCAGACTTATTTTGTTGATTTACATGTTTGACCCATTTATCCATACCTGATTCTTTAGAGGTTATGTATGGAGGGTCAATTAGAACGAGGTCTATAGAGTTGTCTGGAATATCTAATAAAAACTCGAGACCTTCTTTGTTGTATATTTCAATATTATTCTGCAACTTGACGACTCATGACTTCTGGTTTTTGAAAATCAAAATGTGGTTCATTATCCTTAGAGCCCTTCTTTCTATTTTCTTTCGTAGTCATAAGTTCAGCATTTTCTATGGCTGTTTCACCGCCGTTAGCAACGGATTTAACATGGTCAGTTTCGTACTTGCCTCCCCTGTAAAGATCAAGTATGTCAACAACATCTCCGTCTCTAGTTTTCCCACCTTGAAGTCCCCACAATTCAAGCTTGTCATCGAATGTAAAGTTGTCCTTGCTGGTTCGAATCTTTGGTTTTTCACTTAGCACGCTATTGTTAATAAGCTCTTCTTTCTCATCATACAGGTCTCTGCCGAAAAGCAGCGCGGTTTTCCTATAAAATTTTTGATCACCATAAGTCGTAGTCCAATGAATGTAAGACTTTTCTTCTTTCTCTTTTTCTATAACAGTTTCAGCATATTCATTATACTTTGTATTCTTCGTTAGGAACCATGTCGAGAAGTCCTTATAATCGTCGATTTGGAGACCATACTCATCAACGAGGTAAATGACGTCACAGAGATTATGCCACAGTCCGGTTGTTATTTGGTTCTTATTCAGTACCGCAGCCCTACATTTTTTGACCTCTTTTAAAATATTTCTAACAGTTGTTTGCGTATTTGAGTCGACACTATTATTTTCTTCGTAATATTCATCCAAGGCTTTTTTCTTAAGACTGGTATCGAAGCTTTTGTCATGCTTAATGCAAAGCTGCGCTGTCATTGATTCGTGAGTTCTTTTATCGTAGCTATTAGCATTTTTGAATACAAATAGAAAACCATCTCTAATAGTTGACATATTAGCAATCTCTCTAATAGTTGCCGCCAAGTCAGTTGGATTTGCTTGCCTCCACTCTTGGTGATTTAGCGGTATTGCTCTATTTACGTTCCTAAATATATCACACATGGCATCTTTAGAAATTCTCCTTAGTATAATTTTTGTTAGCTGCTTGTAGTGGAGAACAGAGTCTTGCTCTTCTTCATCAAGATCTTTAAAATATTTTTTTATTCTCGCTCCAGTTACAGAATCCGGAATTAACGCTGGAAGCTTTCCTTCCACAAACCCACTGATCGAGCTTGCGGTGTTATTGCCATCAATGCTAATCTCCTCAAACCCCTGATCTAAGACCCCTTGAAAATATTCGATATCTTCCTGAGATTTTTGTTCTTTGGCCCACCTAAGACAATCTTCTACCTTAGCAGTCATGACTCTTGAACCAACTGCTCCTCCAGTGATAAGATTGCCAACAAATTCTGAACACTGCTTTTTATCCCAACCTGATCCACGGTCAATGCCGCCATATCTTTGAAAAGACCCATCCAAAAATGTTTTTAGATATTGTTTAGCAATCTGTTTTATGCTTTGTTTTTCTTCCTTTTCGTCCCAAGGATCCGCGTCAATTATTTTATATGTCATGCTTAGTAAGCTCTCCTTTTATTTTATATTACTTATCATACATCATCTTTTGCTTGTTGTCAAGCAAAATCTTTTCATTGTTGCAAACATTTCTGACCAATCGTATGCACCAATTCCATCTTCAATCATCAAGCCGATGCATTGAGTTTTATTCAACTCAGGTGTCATCTCCTGAATTGCGTACTTAATCTTTTGACTTGCCTGCACCGAGATAAGAGGAGTATATAACTGCATCATTTTATAATTTCTCTGTATTTTCTTCTCTCCGCTCAAAATATTATGATGAACTTTTAATGGCTTCTCCACTGATTCACAAGCTTCAAAAAGTGTCTGGATCTCATGCGGATTAGCCTCTGAGAGGAACGGAAACCGCTTAGCAACGGTCTTTAAGCCCGCTCCCCCTACACCGTCTAGATTGTCGCTCTTGTCGCCGCAAATGGCCCTTGCAAGGGCGAAGTTGTTAGGGTGTATACCAAACGTCTCAACTAGTCTTTTGACGTTTATGAACTCAATTTGGACCGGCCTATAAACTACTGTTTTATCATTACAGAGTTGATAGAAATCTTTATCACTTGAAATTATAACCTTCTGAGCGTCCTTAAAATGCTGCATTTGTGCAACATAACTAATGATGTCATCTGCTTCAATTTTTTCAATCATGATCTGAGAAACCGGAAGACAATTGAGATATGTTATCAGTCTTCGTTGCTGCCAAACTTTATTGTTTTGTTCTTCTTCCTCTGACATGATACGTACATTACGATTAAGACGAATGGGTTTTCTGCCTTGTTTATAACCTTTGTGCATTGTCTTTCTTTTTCTGCTTCCATCAGGACCATCCCAGCAGACCACGATATGATCAGGCTTCATCTCTCTACAATATTTTTGGAGAGATTTGAGAAAGCCAAATGCTCCTCCAATTGGCTGACCATTCGAAGCAATTGAAGGGTTAGATATATAAGCTCTCAAATAAATATTGAGAGCATCAATTATTAATATTCTTTTCAAAACCACCTTCTTTTTGGATACAACTTATTAATTTCGTCCATACAATCCCCTAATAAACGTTGATAAAATTTTTCATCTTTAATTTCTGATAGTGGAGGACTCCATGACGATTTAAGTTTTCTCCTTCCTGCCTTAAGTGTCTGTCTCTCGTTGCAATCAAAGAGCGGGCTAGGAAGCTCTACGTTGATGAGTCTAAATTTCATTTTTGGGAAACATCCCTTAAGATCCTCTAGAAATCTTTCTTCCATACTGTAATTAGAATCACAATTTATAACATTCAAGCTTGCCGTCATCTGTAGTATAATATATCCTTTTTATTCCAACATGTTTTAAAGCTGTTTCGCACATAGAACAGGGTTTGCTCATTCTAAATTCGCCTGCCTTATCAACCCTAACAACATAAATATCTGTTCCTCGTGTTATAGATCTGTCTAAATTAAGAACAGCTGCCAACTCAGCATGCAATGTTGATATCCCCTTGTCCCGCTCACGAAATCTTTTACCAAAAGAGGAATAAGACCACTTATTGCGCGCGGCGTTTATAATATTGCCGCCCTTTACTAAAACTGCACCGTGACTAGTTTTTTCACAGCTGCCCTGTTGAGCTACTCTTTTCGCAACAGACAAATAACGTTGAGCCCTTGACATCTTTATCGCCATCCAGTAAGATGATCATATTTTCGGGTTCGGCGCTTCATGCGGTGTCGTGGTGGTCGAATACGGTGATGGTATTGATGATTTGGCTCAAAGATGCCATGCCATGAAGAAAAATAAACGATAGGACTTATCTGTCGATAGCTTGATACTTTTGCACACGGTACCACATCTCTGTACCATTTCTGATCATTCAAGAAAGGAATTACCAGTCCATGATAATCTGTTTCAACGTACTCAATTTCGCAATATTGTTCTGAAGGTATTTCCTCGACGTAGGCAACACAACTAACACTAAAAAGTAGTGGCAGCAAAAAAACCAGGTTTTTCATTTTTGTTCTTCTTGTTCGATATCGTAAAAATCCGATGCTTCACCTTGTCTCTTGTCAAATTTGAGTATAACTTCTTCGTCCATTATTTCTAATACTCTATCACGAAACTTCTTATTTGTCAACATGCTTTTCCATTTTGACGGCTGAAATTTTTCTTCCGTACCATCTTTATATTGTAGCGAATACCATGCTCCACTTTGTTTAAGACAGTCGGCACCTTTAATTGCCTCGAACCAACTCTCTTCATCTTGAATACCAATATCATCTCCCCATAAAATTTTAAAACTTGCTTGTCTGCCCTGAGTTCCAAAACGGCTTTTTTTGAGAGTAGCTTTAATTTCTGTTCCGACTCTAAATCCTCTTTCATCAAGTACAAAACTGGCCTTCGCTTTTCGTCCTGTAAGCCAAACGCGAAGAGAATAAGAATAAATCATAGCCTTCCCACCAGGCGTCATATAAGGTTCAACCATCGCTTCAGAAGGACTCCTAGTAATATTTGTCTTAAGTTGGTTAAGCACTAGAAATGTCGACTGGCTATTCGCTATTGGAACAGTTAATTTAGACATTCCTTTAGCAAGGATGCGAGCTTTTACAGCCATTGAGGACAAAGGATTGAAGTCGCCTTCAACATCACTGACGGATGGAGTCAGAGCAAGACTGTCCCAAATAAAAAGCATACGATTGTCATTATTAGCAAGAAGATCTTCGATTGTCTCGAGAACAAATTCTACGCTCTGTGCTTGAATATAAAGCAGGCTTTCTAAATCACAGCCTGTGCGCTCTAAAAAAGAAGGATCAATTGCTGATTCAGAATCGAAATAAACTACATCGATGCCCATATTCTGGGCGTTAGAAGCAACTTGTGCGGCCATGTAAGATTTTCCAGTTGATTCTAACCCTGCAATTTCAACAACTTTGCCTATCGGAATACCAGTTAACCGCCCACGACAAATAATTGAGTCTAACCAACGAGAACCAGTGGGAATCCAATCTTTCACTTCTGTTGGGTTGGCAGTGGTTAAATCATGCGCAACAGACATACCAGCCTTTTTATTAATAAGGTTTCGCATGTCCGACATGGAAAGTTTTCCTGCTTTGGTTTTGATCTTTCTCGTCATTGTTAAACTCTTCACTTTTTCTCTAAAACTTGTTCTTCAACGCCCAAAAGTTCAATTTCAAAATTCAATGTTTTGCCGGCTAGCGGGTGGTTGAAATTTAATACAACAGATTCCTCGCCGACCGAATCAATTGTTGCAGTTACTGAATGGCCTTCAGGATTTTGACCTTGGACCATGGCTCCTTCTTGAAAAGCAAAATCAGGAGGAAATGCTTGTATCGGTACCGACTGAACATGTTCAGATCTAATCTGTCCATAGGCTTCATTCGGCTCCAGTTTAATTTTTTTGACCTCGCCAACGGCCATCCCGTGAAGAGCCGCATCGAAACCAGGAATTAATTGACCTGACCCAACCTCAAAAGAAATACTTTCTTCGCGAGATCGGGAGCTATCAAATTCAGTCCCGTCATCAAGTGTCCCGACGTAATGCACGTTCACTGTTTGTCCATTTTCTACTTTTTTAATCTTCGTTTTTTTGTTTTTTACTTTTTTACTCTTTGTTTTTTTGTTTTCTGTTTTTTCACTCATTATAATTCACCCCTTTTGTTAAAATTGAGACATCTGTAACCCCATGCCTCCCTGCGGGTGAGAGAGATTTACGAAAGAAGCTCGCTAAAAGCCTTATCCACCGAATCACCTGATTCAGTATTGTATTTCTCTATATTATCAGAGGAGACATCATCAACATTCCCTGATAAATATTCATCAAGAATAGTCTCGACTTCTCCCGGAGTCTTGCGCTCAAAAAGCTTATCAAGATCTGGAATAGTATCCAACCATTCAGCACATTGTGCCTCGTCTTCGCACAGCGGCGAAGGGCGTCGGCGTGGAGTAATCTCCGTTTGAGGAAACGATGCTCCTGCGGGTTTCCCGTAACGAATTACAAGGTCTGTTCCGGTTTCGGAATCTGTAATATCGCCATATTCGGGATTAAGGACAAGATTAAGAAGCTTTTCATAAGCCATCTTACCAAACCCCCAAATGCGCACACCTTTTTCTTCTTCTCCGCGAACTACCACGGGAGCAAAAAAGCGCTGACGAGCAGACAAAGACTTGGCCACTTTAATGCTTTCTTCCGTGCCTTCTTTATAAAGCTTGCGAACGAAAGAATCAAGTGCGTCGTCCTCTCCAAAGTTTTTCTTTGGACTCAGAAAGCCTGAGTTGTTTCCAACATTATAGTGAAACCAATAATCTTTGAAAGGATCGCCATCTGGAGTAGGAACGATGCGAATCGTTGTTTCTCCATCCTGCGGCTTCCAAAAAGATTCTCGGTTGTTACCGCCTCTGTTGTCTAGTTCTGTGCGTCGGGTGCGCATTTTTTCCATATCAATACCCATATTATTTTCTCCTTTGTTTGAGTAGAGTCAGAATGACTAATTTCTCATTCTGCTATGTTCATAGTAACACAATGAATTCTGTTTGTCAAGTGTTTTTTTCATTTTTTTGTCGTTGGATTTCTGATGTATGAGCAATGATATAAACATAATCCTGCTCATACTTCGTTGCAAAAATTCCGTAGCCAGTCGGAACTTCATTTTTTATCTGCTCTCGAACTTTTTTCAAAATGTCTCCATCGGTTTCTAATTTTTTCTTATTTATAGCATAATAATAGCGCATTTCTTCAATGTTGTCAAGCAAATAAAATAGTTTTTTTTCACCATCCTCGTTGTTAGCGATCCCGATTGTAGAGATTCGGTTGATGTCTTTAGGAGTAGAAAAATTGGTAGTTACAGGATCGTTATGATTGTAAACATTTATCATGTGTAATGTTGAAACAATCATTTTATTCAGCCGTTCATAATAACCAATAACTGGTATTTCTCCTAAATGCTGTTCAACTTCAGGATTGCTAACAATATAAAGTCTCTTGAACAGGCCCGACCTCGCATACTCTTGCAAAATGTTAAATGTGGCCCACTCGTGTTCCCTTTTTTCTAACGGAAGAAGTTCTATTTCTGGCCTTATATATAAAATGTTTATGTCACAATGTTTAAGATGTTCTAAAATTCTTAAAGACGCCCCAGAAATGTCTCCGGCGCCGCCTATGACGAAAAGAAGCTCTCCTTTGACGTCTCTGAAGAAGTTATTCATATTCGGGCACTTTTCTTCATATTCTTCTGGACTACTTAAGCGAGGAAATTTGCAAACGCCATTTTGTTCATGTTTATCAGTTCCCCCTTCAACACCATATGACGCCCAAGACCAGTCTTCCTGTGTAGTGTTATCTGAGGCATCGATCTTATAAATTTTATACTGATCGTGTTTTGCAAACTCATCAGCGATATTGCATCCAGCTTGTCCTAGTCCTATAACAGTATCCATTACGCTATAAGCTCCGCAAGGTCTCCGAAATCTCTACCAGTTTTGACGTTAGTTTTAAACTTGCCAAATCTTGTATTTGAAAATTCGTTTATAATATTTTTCATAAGATGCTTATCGTCTGTGTGCAGGTCAATAACTATGCTGTCATGTACGCAAAAAGCAATATTTGATTTTCTGCCTTTCAGCATATCATGAATTTTAATCATTTTTTGTAAAATGAGGTCAGCACACGTACTTTGTATTGTGTAATTTAATGCATGATGTTTATCTGCTGGTATCTCTCTGTTAAAACAGGTTTTTACAACTTCGCCATCCCAATAATCGTTCAAAACTTTATCTTTATCAAACATCTTTCTCAGTACTTTTTCATTTGGGTGCTCTTTTGAATTATAAAGCCAAGCGAAGATAGAATTTTTAATTTCTTGTCTCGATGAGGTTTTGTTTCCAGATAAATGTTTTCTGTTCCACTCGTGTATATCTGTTGCTGGCTGATTTTTGTCTGACAAAGCCAACAAAGTCCTCAATTCGGCTCCGTTATAATCTAATTCGACAAATATATCATTATTTGGTTTAATGATGGAGCGGTATTTTTTCGGAAAAGTAAGAATTGGGAAACTATATTTTTTTGTTGTTAATCTACCGGTCTTGGTCCCAAAAATATCATATTTTATATATGGCGAAATACTCTTAACTTTTTTCCTCCACTGTCTTGCCTTATATTCAGCAAGATGCGGCTTAAACCCATCTATGTCAATGTTGAGTTTTTGTTGATTTACGTCTTCAACCACTTTTGTTAATAAAGTCAAAAATCTCAAATTTTTGGGCGGCAAAAAATTTTCAAAAACGTGTTTTGTAATTCGGTTTTTTACTTCACAAAATTCAAGTAAAAATTTCTTCGGTATCAAGTCATAAAAACAATTATCATCCAATGAAACTTTTGCCAGATGGATTGATCTCATAAATGCTTTTATCTTCCTATTAACTTGGTTCCAGTCTTTTTTTATACTGGGGGGACAAACACTGTCAATAGATTTGCCACCACATTGCAGATGTGCGTATCTAATTTCTCTATCCCCGAGGAAAGATGCATAAGACCATGTTTTGTTAATTCCGTTAGGAAGTTCACGATTAAAGTAAAGATTTCCGTCATAGTAGACTCCTATACATTTATGTTTATTGTCTAGTGTTTGAAATAACACAAATTAACCTTTTTCGAATTAGTTTTCATATCTATTAATTTACACCATTTTTGTTTTTTTGTCAAGCTTATTATGATTTCGGTGGGCTGGTGCATGATGATATCTATTGTGTAGTTTCTTCTTTCACATTGGGCATCACAGGTTTTGTCATAACAATGGGATTTGTTTCCGGGAACCCTCTTAGCGATCTATTAATATACATTGCAGCGGCGGGAATGTCAAGTTCGCCAAAGCCGGTCGCAATTCTTTGAGCACTTTTTAATATACGTCTAAATTTTGGCTCCTTAAAAAATACTTGTTCTTCGTATGATCGAATACGAAAATAAACTTCTAGCCAGTAGTCCGTACCATACTTGTCATTCACAGTGTTCATCTTAATACGGGAACGGGTCACAACTCTTTGAGTTATCTTATCAGTTTTCATACCGTAAGGGCATCTCTTATGGTCAGTTATTCTTACTACAGGATTTGCGGTAACAAATTCATTGTAATTGTTCACCATATTTGTTTTTAACTCACTTATGTCATTAAAACAAGACTTAGTATAATAGGACTCAAAAAAATGTCTGGAAGTTTCAGGGAATGCGTAGGCTTCGCCGCCGACTGAAAGTCCTTGGTTGAGAAATTTATCAACAGTCTCTTCAGTGTCAACACACCCAGGCACTACTTTGCTAAGAAGCTCTTTCCCATCAGGCCTCTGCTCCAAAGAAGCAATGTGGTGTCTAATCCAGTACGTCACTGTGCGAGGAGATGCTATGTTTGCAGTTAACCTCCATGGGGCATATTTGTTCACTAGAAACCCGTTTTGTGCTGCCGTGTTAACATAGAGTGGAAAATTTGGATCCTTTACCCACAACATCCTGGCCTCGTCGCTATTATGATCGTTGGTTTCGAGCTGCACAGTTAAACCACTAATCAAGGAAGTACAAAGACTGCTTTTAATAAAAAATGTTTTAGTGAGTGAGTTTGTCGCGGCGTATTCTTTAGCAAATTCTAGAAATAATCTTGAATAATCGTCAAAATTTTGAACTAGTCTGGTTTTCACAGAAGTTTTAAGATAGACGTCAGAAAAAATAGAAAATATACTTTGCGCATATGGTCCGTACAACGTATCCACATCAACATAGCCGCCGCTGGGCTTTTGTATGGCAATTCTTATAATTCCAGAACGTGAACTTTTTCCCAGAACATCTGTTCTAACAAGGGCGCCTTGCACATTTTTAAAAGCAGTTGCTACAAAATCTAGCAGAAGTATATCTCCAACTTTATTTGCAAATGCAGATGTCGGCTGTACTACTCTTAATCTTTTTGATTTAGATTCGTTACTAAGATGGATTACATTACCTTGTTGATCAATTTTGCCATATAAAACTCTGTGGTACCACATATTCAATGGTCTTGGAGTAAGAAATGGGTATTTGTAAATTTCGTAATTTATACTATCGTCGAAAGATTTTTTTGTTGGCATTGTTACTCCACCCCCTCGGCTCTTAGAAGTTCAACAATCTTGTCGCGATTTTTCTCTATATCTTTAGCCAGTTGCGGTGTCACTTTTTGCCCTTCCATTGCGTGACCAGGTGCTACAACTCCGTCGCTGAGAGACTTATTCATGTGAGCAACTTGTTTTTTGGAGTCTGCAATCATTTTCTCTTTTTTGATGGCAGCTTCGGCAGCCTCAAAAGTGATATCTTCTGGCGGGGCGGTGAAGGCATCTTTTGTGGTGTCGGGTTTCCCAACATCCCAGGCTTGCACAAGTCTGACGCCGCCGACGGTAGACGTGGGCCGGGGCCCAGTCCCCGACCATGATGCGGCGGGGGCGACGGGAGTTATTGGTTTATTACCCCTGCCAGAATTTGCAGACGGTCGAGAATGACCTCCGAAAGATTGCCATAAACATTGCATGTTTGTCGTCCATTCCAATCTAGCGTCCAAAGCTTTGATCTCGTTTTTCGTTTTGAGAATAAAACAATATCCACCAATTCCTAGACCTATTTGTTCCTGTTTACTAAACCAAGTAAAGGGAAAAGAAATCTTTACATGTTTTCCTGGGACTAGAAGCGCATTACCATACATAGTGACATCATAATTATATGGCTCACCAAAAACATGGTAGCTATCAATGCCCTGTTGCTCTAATTTTGCTTCAAGATAATGAGGTTGGTTAGATCTATTCATTTGAAAATTTAAAATCGTAGAATTTTCTCGCCCAAGTTCAAGGTGGTAAACGCCACGTTTTATATCAGAGGATTTATTTTTAAACCACTTGGCAGAATTCGACGCGGCTTGTACGAGAATAAGCTCTCCTGTTTTTGCTTTGGATGAATCGTTTTCGGCAGCTGAGTTCCCAGGATCCGCACCGGTTGAATCATCATTAGAATAATAATATGCATTGTCGTTTGCGTGGCGGTACTTCCCGTGGAGTTTAGAAAAAACTATTTTGTTGTTTATATTTTTTATCGTTAAGTAAGATGGATAAGCGCGTACATTGACGTTTACGTTTCCTTCGTCTTTACATCTGCCCGTTAGTGCCTCCACTATCAGTTGAGTTAATGTGTCGTTGAGAAACGAATCAAAAAAGTATTCTGTTCTCCATTGATCGATAACATTTTCGAGCCAAAACTCTTGCCAAACTTTGAGGGTAATTGGAATTTTGGCTAGACTTTCCTTTACTACTTTTCGGTTTGCGGGGTTGGTAAATTCAACCTCTCCTAACAAAAATTTTACAGTACCTTTTTTGTTGCTGGTACCCCACCAATCTAGATCCATTTCGTCTTTGTGCTCATACAACATTTCTAAAACTATATCTAAAAGATCTCCGTAGTAGAAAAAATATATATTTCGCGTGGATAAATCAGCCGGGGTTACCATTTTGGTGTATGGAATTTCGTTGGCGGGAGAAGAATCTCCTGCTTTTCTCGCCTCTGCTGCTTTTACGTTCGCAGCTTTAACTTGAGCGTCTTTTTCCATATGAGCCTGAGATTCTTGAGCAGCTGCCTGGTTTGGCCCAGCATTCTGTACAGCTGGTGGCGCAGGACCCCGCTGTGACCCCGCGCCACCTGTAATGGCTTCGCCCTCAAGGACTGATTTTTCATCTTGTAAATCTAGAATTTTATTATTATTAGCCTCGAGTTGATTTAACTGTTCCTGTGCCGTCTCTCCTTGCGGAAGTTTCCCAAGAACTTCTATTTCTTTATCGATTTCTTTTAATCTATCTTTATTTGACTGCGCTACCGCTTTCGCTTTCCTAGTTGCAAACCATCTATGAAGTTCACTTTCAGGTAGTTGAATAAAATGTAATTTATTTTCAGCAGTTAGTCTATCTAAAATTTTACTATACATTCTAGACATCTTCTTAGCTCTATAAATTGTTTGACCAACATCGGTCCTGTTGTGATACTCCCTGTTCTGCAGGTAAGTTATAATTCTTGTGGCGCGAGCTTTTCCGGATTCAATTCCAAATTGTTCTCTGAGCACATTTTGAGTTGCTTCCAGCTCAATTGCGGACTGCGCAAGTGGGTCACCAGTCATCTGCGTCCCTCCGCCTTGTTCTGATATCTTTGTCGAAGCCTTTGGTCCCACGATGGCCTCGCCGGCGAAGTCTAACAGAGCTGAGATGCCTGGGGCGACCTCCTTCATTACCTCTCCCATGTTCTCGACCCCTCTACCATACTGAGTTGCTTTTACAGCTTCTGCTTCTGCCGATATTAAGTCGTTTATATTCCCTCCTCCTTCTGCGTATGCATTAAGTTTATCTCTTTGTTCTGGTTTTAAATCTCCGAAGGCCGCGTTTTGTGTCTTTAAGAAGTGCTTCTTCTTCTCCATTTCTCCTTTGGCTGCGCCCTTATCAGCAGGAGTAAATAATATATTAGCAGCCCTCGATCTAAAAGATGTTTCAATAGAACCCACATAATCTATACTTAACTCAAATCCACCATCCGGAGCGTCAAAAATTGGATTAATAGAATGTTTAAGAAGATTTAAATAAAGTTGCATCCTATTGGCTTTTAAGGCTGCTCTTAAATTGCGAGCTTTTTTATTCGGATTTGAGAAACCAGCACCTCTGTAAGCTTCAACTAATCGTTTAAAAGGAGGCGGCGTATATCCAACATCAACTCTAATTCGAAAGTATTTTTCATCATGCAGGAGATGCAGCTGATCAGATGAGACTCCTTTTTTATCGGACTTTTTAATGACGGCTCTCCTAATTAAATCTGCAAACGAATATTTATGCCCCTTCTCTGTGTACATCTTGAAGAGAGCTTTCGGAGATTCGAAATAAAGTTTCAAGTTGCAGTGAACATAGGTATCTATTTCAACTGGTCGGACACCTTCAAAATCAAAAGTGAACGAACGAAAAGCAACACCTAACTTATGAGAATCAGTAACCCCTAAATTTCTAAGATTATTAAATTTAAGAGGAATAACTATATCTTTATCACTTTTTGCTTTCTGGGTTCCGAGTTTTACTTTGAAAATCTTAATCCAAGGCTGAAAGTCTCCAGAAATCGACTTAGGTACGTCCTGAAAAAAATCCTGCCCTGCCTTCCCATGTCCTCGAAGGTTATTAAGTATAGCAGTTGAATCCGACGTGTTTGGATCTGTTAGAGCTAGATGCTTATACTTTTGAGGAATTTCGGTTCCTTTTTTATTTGCGTATAATTCAATCTGTTCGGCCAAATAACAAGCCTCTGCATATTCAGGTAGTTTCGACCGAGATTCATGCAGTATATGAGTATTCGATTTAGCCATTTAAATTTTACCCAATATTAAAATAAGTTAATGCCAGTTCTAAAGGCTGGGGTATGTGAATGGTGTCTCCAAGTTTGAAGTCTGACTCCAAAGGCTTTTTATTAAACCAGGGAATAACCCACCAAACATCTACGGTGCCATAATGTTTATCAGATAGCTTGTAAAACCTATCTCCAACTGTCCATATGTGAGAGAAAATAGTAAACTCATCCATTTCTTCAACTGTAGGATATCTAATAATTGGTGTAGATAAATGTCTAATTCTAGGAACTTTTCTGTTAAGAAACTGCTCTCTATAAAGATTACTGTTATTCATTAATAATATTCTTGCATCATTTCTCATTTGATAAGTTTTCCTGCAGCATTTTTATATATTTCACTTGTCTCACTATACGCGTCGCCCATTTCTCCCAGATCTGGAACTTTGTGAAGAAGGTGACCTTCCTTATAAGGGTATCCTGGATAATTGAATTTTTTATTTATCCAGGCTGGGCTTTTTTCATTCACGGGCAAGTAGGAAAAACTCGCCTCAATATTTTTTGGCAACGCTTTTCCCTTTACCAGAAAGAACCCTTCCTCCATTACAAAACTATAATTAAAACCATCTATGTATCCTAGCATGCCACTATTAGAAGCTATAGAATAAGAATCCACACTTGATGGAGACGCATCGCGTACCCAATTAACGAGTCTCAATTTAAATATTGGGCTGCCGCCGACTTTTGGATAGAAACCTCCACCTACACCAGCACCTCTTACTTGTTCTGGATATAGCATGTTAGACAAAAGAGAAATTTTTCCTAGATTTCTATCTGCTTCAATTATATCATAAGCTGGCAATACCCAGGAAATGTTAATCGTCCTTATTGTGCTTTTAAGTTTTCTAACAGGTTGTTGATTCATAACAAAAAATTGTTCATCGTAGGATGTATTGAATTCTTCACTATAGTTTGTCAAAAAAGCTTTGAATGTAACATTTCTTCCACTATTAACGTGATGAATATCAAGATATAGTTTATTCGTTTCTGCAAATCCGTTTGTAATTTTCACTTTTTAGCCTCCTACTTTGTTTGTCTCGCTAATCCTAGATTAAGTTTTTTACCAGTGTCATTATTAAGAGAATATATCGTTCCATTTGGGTGGTCGAAAAGAACACTCCCTAGTTCTCTTTCGTTGAGTTTTAATACTACTTGTCCCCCTCCTCCGCCTCCTCCGGTGGCGCCGGCAACTCCTGCTTCTTTTAGAGCCTCAACAATAGCAATAGTTATCGGCTTCATCAGCATGGCGATGCCGGTATAGGCGATATCGCCAAGGGCTCCGCCAGCACCGCCTCCGCCCGAGGTCGGTTCCATTTCGATCTTTGCAAGATCTTCATTGGCTTGTCGTGCCGTTGCTTCAAAAATGCTTTCAGTACCACTGTGATTTAATGGGCTCGTAGAGTCTTCGGCAGGTGAAGAATGAGCCCATTGGGATCGCACTTGTTTCAAAGCTTTCTTGTGAGCATCCGCATCTACCATGCCCATAGCATTACCAACTTTTTCGCCGGCGGCTTCGGCTTCGTTCCCCCACCATCCAAAGTATTCACCCAGCTTTTTCACGGCCCAAATTAGGCCCGTGAGGATGGTCAAGACTACGCCGAAGCCTGCGAGTTTCATAGCGAACCCAACGGCGGTTGTGCCGGCGGCGACAGTGGCGAGAGCGGTACCCATGGTCCACAACATAGGAATTATAGTAAACACAAGGGTCTTAAACACACCAAATTTAAGTCCAAGTCCACCAAGAAGCATTGTCCAAAAGAAAATCTGTTTCCCACCTTCGCTCATCCCACTAACAAACCCTGTGAATGAGCTTACAGCATCTGTCACTGATTCAATAAACGGTTTCATTTCTATGACAAGCCCCATAAAGGCAAGCCTGAGTTCCTCCGCCATCGTCATTGCTTTCTTTGTCATATCAGCTAGATTCTTTTCTTTCTTTGCTGCTATTTCTGCTTCTTTTTGTATCTTTTTATACTCCGATGCGGTGGAACCAAGAAATTTAGTCGCTTCTGCCTGATCGGTGATTCCTGCTGCAGCCATAATACTCATTCGCGCATGATGACCTAAGTTTTTAAACACTGTTCCGGACTGCTTAAGGCTGGCTCTAACTGCCTCTATCCTTTCATCCTCGGCCATCATGACCATCTGAACACTGTTCAGATATGGCCCACCTAATATACCATTTAACCTTGCAACAGAATCAGCGGAACTTTCAAATGTGTCAAACTTCTCTGCCACTCCCAACAATGTATCCATTGAGGCACCAGTAGCTCGAACTTGAGCTTGCAAGTTAACAAATATCTTTTCCATTTGTGGTCCGCGAGATGCTAGTTGTTTTGAAGCCGTAACAAATTCTGAATAGAATTGATTCAGAGGAACGTCTAATGTCTCTGCCACCTTAGCAAATTTCTTTAACTCTGCTGTGCCTTTCTTGCCTAAAACTTTAGTAAAAACGTCAAAGGCTGCAGCCGTAGTGTTTGCACTTACTCCTGCTATTTCAAGTTTTGCAACCGTATCTATTATTTCCTGTCGATAACCTCCAGTAGCATTCTTAAATTCTACCGAAGAAGCGATCAAAGCTTCAGAAGCCTTATAGGCTGCTTCCATGCCAAGCCCTTGTTGTCTTAAAGCTTCGCTAGCTTCCAGTACCGAACTTGACATTTCGTCGCTAGCTTGTGTAGATTTATGAAAACCGGCCACCAGCTGATCTTGTTGTTTGATAATGTCTTCCACCCATTCAACCGCAAAGCCCGCCATATAATCACCGAGGTTCTTCATATACTTCTCAATGATCGGGCCTTTTTTCTCTCCTTTTGCCAGCAACAACTCAAAATCTTTCTGAACCTTCTTTAATTTTGTCCCTATGTTGAAAAGTCCGCCAGACCACGTTTGAGTAAATTTCATACCAAATCCAGTTAGTTTTGAAACTTTATTGGCCCAATTATCAAATTCGCCGGCGCCGTCCTTTAGTAAATCTATTTCTTTTTCAAGCCCTACAATGCGATCTAATCTGGCTTTAAGATCTTCTCTCTGAGCTTGTACGGCATTCAATATTGCGATTCGTTGCTCTTCGGTTTTCCCGATCAATTGAGTTCTTAAATCAATTTCCGTCTGCGATTGCTGAATCTGTTCCTCGGTAAGCTTGCCCGCTAATCTCTGGACATTGAGCTTCTTCTGCATTGTATCCAGGGCGTTGCGCATCTCGTCTTTGTTGGCTATAGTAGCTTTTGTGAGCCGCTCCATAAGCTTAACTTCTTCAAGCTGTCTTTTTAGTTTTTGTTCTCCAGTTTCTTGAGCCACTTAAATTATCTCCTATTTAAATGGCCATTTTAAGCCAGATGAAACCTCAAACTTTCTTACTGCGCTATCTAAAGCGTGTTTTGAAGCAAAAGTCGATGGGTTGTTTAAACCATTTTTCATATATGTTTGCATATATTTTTTTTCTGAGCCGAGTGCGCCCATGAATGCTTCAATTTGAGAGCGTTCTCCACGAACTCTTAAAGTGTTGCCAAAAAATCCTGGTGCAAACAGCCTTTCTAAAGCATGTTTAATGAGGGCGCCATAATGTAATAATGTTCCTTCATTTAGTTGACCATTTTTTGCAGCATTTAAATCTAATATTTTATCTTGAAGATCCATTGGTGCGCTCCTCGACTAATAATTATAAATAGTTCTTTAAAACGAAATTGTGAATAAATTAACGCTTGTTAGCCTTTTCCATTTGAGTACGTTCGTTTTCAAGTTGCTTTAAAAGTCTCTTGGCAAACCAATTTCGTATTTTAACAGGCAAACTATATGCCTCGGTGAAGCTCCAGCCACCGTGATACTTCAAAAAGAAGAACATTTCATAAACCTGTCCTATGTATTTTTCACTTAGGCCAAAAAAACGCAGTTGTAAATGGGACATCGATGACTGAGGTAGCATTACACCCCGGACAAACAAAGTCGCACTCCATTTTAACATTTGGAGTTATTTCTGCGTAAACTCTTCTTAAATACCTTGAATCATATGCGAGCATATTATTTACAAAAGAACTAACAGTTTCCCTTTTCCCATCTCCGTTGACTGATATAATGAATAATTTCATTTGATCTGTCAAAACAGATTCTGGTAAATTATGTTTCTTTTTGCTCTCGCTTGAAAGTAAGAAATTCTTTTCGTCTCTTCCTGTCAATAGTTTGACTTCAACATTCACTTCAGAACGTGGCAGATGGATAATAAATGTATTGTTCTGTGTCTTTTCAATGTTTAAATCCTCTAACAGAGTTTTCTCAAGCTTGTTCACCTGTAAACCAGATAAATCAACTGCGTGTGAATTTGTTTCGGAGCAAGAAGGACACGCTAATGATACCTCATATTCTTCTCCATAACCCGTGATCCTAGCAGCGACCACAAGTGCATTTTTATCACCAACATATAAGTCATCTACTTTGATTGTCTTATCAACTATTACATTCTGTAGAAGACGATCAATAGCAACTCCTTTTTTCAAAAGAGTCTGAGAAGTTAATATATCTTCATCTTTCGCCGTCATGTAGCGAATTTCAATTGAATCCTGGTTATGTAAAGGGTGGCCTTCCGGATAGAATAGACCACCAGTTGGTAAATCAACAAATTCAGTTGGGGTCACAAAGGAAAAACCATCTGTTTTGTTTAGTTGTTCTACGGGTGCGTCTGCGTCGGGATTTGAGACCCCGAGGCGCGCTTCATTATTTCTAGCTGACATTTATACCTCTTTTTTAATGTATTGTAGCATAATCGTATTGTACTGTTATGGTAATTTCTACCATATCATCACTTGTATAATCTAAATCTCCAAACTTAATGGCTTGTATCCATGGGTTCCAGAGCTTAAAGGTTTCAATTTCCGAGTTATTAGCTCCAAGTTGTTGTATTCTTAACTGGCCGTTCAAGGCACCAACTGAGTCTCTTTTCGACATGGTAAAAGGGGCGCCGTCTTCAGTAACTGAAGGTTCTCTGTAGCCGCCGCGAGTTAAAGTCCTGTATAATTCTTTACCCACAAAAGGATCAACCGGGTCGACTAGAGTTATATCGATAGGCTCCCATGTAACAACACCAGGATAATAGAATTTATGTCCAAAGAACATATGTTCTGCTGCGTTAACTGAAAATGCCGGCTTCCCTGCTGTCTTTATAACATAAGCAGGAATATCTGTACCACCTAAGTACAACAACCATCTATGTTTTCTTTTTGGTTCTAAAGCACTATTTGCCCAAAATTTTTCTGCCATTTTTTTATTATTCTCCCTCTATAATATAAGTAGTAAAATGTTTAAAAAATAATTTTTTTAATCATCAAATGCAGCTCCAGTATCGGTAATAATGAAATCAAGAGCAATGAATTCAATAGCTCTTGCAGGCTTCAAAAACACCTTAGCATATAGAATATTTCTATCAACCATCTCTGGCGTTGTCGTAGACTCATCAAGTACTACTTTGAAATCTGTAAGACCAAACCCGGCTTTAATATCATTAAGGAAAGTTTCAACTTGAGAACTGAACTTATTCCAAGTTGAACGCACATTTTGCTCAAACAATGTCAATGCCGCGATTCTAGAAATTTGCTTCTTCGTGTGAATCAACAATCGACGAACATTAATTCTGTCCAAAGCTGATGGAGTGACCTGAAGCGTTTTCTGGCCAAATATTACAATTCCTTCCGCTGGGAATGAAGCAATTGGATTAACGTTTGCAGAATAAAGTCTATCTCTATCTTGAGAAGTAAGATGTTGACGAACACCTACAACATTAAGACCAGAAGCCCCCATAGTCAACCCGCCTCTTGTAAATCCAGCAGGAGCAAACCAAAGTGCTCTTTCTGCTTCACTGAAGGACATTACTCCAAGAGCAACAACAGAAGGAGGCATCCAAAGAATGGCGTTTGAGAGAGAATCTCTAACTTGTACCCATGGATAGTAAGCGCAACCATAGCTGGTGTTCAAATTTCTATTTTTCATGGTTGTTACAGCCTGATCAACGTTGCCGCGGCGAGCTGATTCAGCTGCGGTGCCTTCCGAATCGGCAACATGATCGTTTTTTATATCAATAATTGCCAGGGCATCCCCGCGATTCTCGCATGTAAGCATCAAATGTGCTGTAAGGGCAGAATCTGTAAGACCAGGCATGGTGGCCAAATTATATTCCACAGCCTCTGGGTCTTTAAGCGCGTCAATCGCACGATGAACTGTGTAAAATGCATAATTACTGGCTTCAGTTTTGCCCTCTAATAGCGAGTTTCTGAATGGTTCTTTCTCTGTAATATCTAAACCATCAAAACCATGAGCAAACACTGTAGTAAACCTATTGAATCGTTTAGTTTCAAGAAGGGTGCTTAAACTCCCGCTACCATCGCTGTTGGCAGTAATCGATGTTCCAGCAGTACGACTGCCTGAAATATAATGCGCTCCGTGGCCGGTATCGCTACCACTTAAGTCTTCAAGGGTAAACACCCACGCATCTTCAGTGTATGTTGAATCCGAATCAGGATTAAGAGCATTTGGTAGTAATCTAAGGACATCCTTAACGCTCGCATCATATTCAGTTGTACCGCTTCTGTTTGTATCAGCTCCCCAATAAGCTTGTCGCGGAGAAGACAATCCGCCTTGAATTCCATGATGTCTCAAGGAAACTTTGGGGAAGAAAATCGAACCGGTGAACCACTTACCGGAACCTGCAACGCTGTGGGATCCGGTTGGGAACAATGCCCATTTCGCAGCTTGCGAGGCCTCAAAATGCCAGTCAATCGCACCCGACATTAGAATGCCGTCACCTGCACCCTGAGCGAAAATCTTTGAGGCGTTGAAATGCGTAGTGGTGTCCATGGCTGCTTTGCGAATGTGGCCAAATGCGCCACCCGGGGTGCCCCCGGCGCCCTGCTCGGCTGACCCGCTGAAAGACTTCACGCTTTTTGGTCTTTTATGGCCAAAAACTCCAACGGGGATAAACGTTGGATCCGTTGCGCCACGATCTACATCAACATTCATGTCGACATAAACAAATTTAGACATATTGGGATAGGCGCCAAATCTTTTCCATCTTCTTTCATCGTCATCCCAAGTTCGAAATTGATTACCAATTTTTCTTGCGACATAAGTGGGGGAATTAGGGTTCAAAGTACAATTTGAAAATATTTCAACAAATTGTGGCGCGTTATCAGTGTCGTCCAACTTTCGTATAGCAACTGTAAATGAACCATAAGGATCTTGCTTGTTTGTAGCAGGCTTAAGATCTTGAATTGAGACTTTAAGATTATTCTGGAGCCATTCTCCGCCGTCTAACCCTTTAAGTCTAAAAAGTTTTTGCATATTTTCAGGTTGATAAACGGCGTAGGCGCCCAGATCTTGTGAAATGAACCACCCGGTGCCGCCATGGGTAACTCCGTTAGAATCCACCATACCTATAAGGTTATTCCCCCATTTGTTGGCGCCGTCGTCTCTGCTATCTAACCCAAGAATGATACCCTGGCTTGTGAGACCAGAAGCAAATAATTCCTCTCTATTTTGATCGAACGTTTCGCCCAGGAAATATCCTTTTGTGCTTGTTGTAATGGTATCATTAACAAGTGTTGGGTTTGTGTTGAAAACGTTTCTAATATATCTTTCACTATTTCTATTAAAATTGAATGTAACTTTTTCTCCAACATCAGCCTGTAAAGCAGAACCGCTTCTGATAAGAGCTGTAAATTCATCGCTTCCATTTGAACCCGTGTTAATAAATATTGCCGACCCTGTGAATACAGTAGAGCCGGAATGTGGTACTGTTCCGGAAAGTTCAATACTCGTTTGATCGTTTAAATACCAAACTGCGGCCAACGAACCCGTTGAGTGACCAGAGGTGAGGCTAGTATGTGGACTTGACCACGAATCAAAAAGAAATAATCCATAAGCACCGTTATTGGTGCCAACTGTTTTGGTCTTGGCATTTGCGCCCATGTCCCAACCGGCTTGACCGGTGGAGTTTGCCGCGGCTTTAGAATTTTGAACACCAAGAAGCCTCACAACATTTAACGGTTGATTATTCCTCAACCAAGCTTGTGCAGCATATGCAGCATATGTAGGCGCAGTTTTGTTTCCTTCTCGCCAAACATCTCCTCCTTGGCCGCCAGGAACAGGCTCTCCAAAAATATCAACAAATTCTGAAAAAGAATCTACCTGTACTGGCCTCATCGCGGGGCCGCGTTGCAATCGCCCAATAACAACTGGACCAATATCTCCGCCAACATTTGTACGTCGTGTATTATCAATCTCATCAATAAAAACACCTGGTGAAACAAATTTAAATTTCTTAGCTGTCATGTTTTACGTTCTCCTCTAGGACACAATTGTAAATGAATTCTTTAATAAATAGTTTGTGGAAGACTGAAAATCCATCTTAATCTCGATAAAATCCCCGCTTGTCAATATGCTCTGGGATATCTCCGACAATAACACGTTCTCTCGGTGTTTTAACCTCAACTGCGTTCTCTCTTATAACTATTTTTGGTTGTTCTTGATTTTTCCCTTCACCGATAAGATACCCCAATACTTTAATCTCAACTTTAGTTTGATACATTCTTTCATCAGTCTCTAAAGAAGAGACATTATTTTCTTGAGAAAAGTCTTGTTGTATAAAACTTTCATATCTATGGTCGTCTTTTGTTAAAAGAAAATAATTAATGCCACCAGTCTTTGTAATGAACGGAGTTATCATCTCGTTCATTTGTTGTTGGTATTCAGATCTTAGCGTAATAGCATATGTTATATCAATATACACTGGTATTGGTATTGATATTGATTGATAAACAACCTTTTTGTTCTTTGTTGGAAAATTATTTTGCCCTCGCGATCTAAAAGAATCTGCGTTGGCAAAGTTTTTTGTTTTATCTTGATTTATCCTACGTGCAATTGTTATTGAGCCGCCTTTTTCGTCAGAAACTGGGGGAATATGCCCATAAAATATACCTTTTTTTGCCGGATCTTTAACTACTGAAGTTCTTTCGACGGTAATAACCGGCAATATAATAGAACCAGAAATACTCCTTATTTCTGATCTATTTTTTGTTTGGTGAACTCTTTCTGATGCTACCCAAATTACTTCTGTTTTTTTCCAACCTTTGTTTGTTGTAGAATATATATTTAGATTGTTATCGATATGCTCATACATTGCCGTATCAATAGTTTCTAAAGTGGATGGTGTAATTATTCTTTCTTCAACTATGCTAGGGTCTGCAATGCCTGTATGTTTATGTCTAGTTGGCATTAGAAAAGCCCCTCGCGAGCACGTATGCATTTAGCAGTTATTTCCATTCTATTGTTAATTTGGCCAAATAGTTGTTTTGGTTCGTTCAGGGAAACAATCTCATAATGAATCTCGCCATACAGAACAAAATCTCCCTCTCTTACAAATAAATTTTGGTCTTCAGTTAATCTTCTCTTATGAAAATGAACGATTATCGAACTTTGTTTGTCAACACCAACATTGCTCATCCAAGCTGTTTCTAAATTTTCCCATTCTACTAAAGCGTAAACTCTTATTGGAGGCAAAAATGTCTTCTCAATCGCTTCTCCGTATAATGAATGAAAATTGGTGTGTTCTATGCTTATAGGATAATATAAAATTTGTTGGCCTATAACTCTTTCAACAAGCTCATCATTAACCTGCTTTACTAGATCGCGTTCCTTTTTTCCAACAAACAATGGTGGAGGAGGCTGAGTTGGTTGAGACCATTTATTTTTTTCGCTAGCCATTTTTTAAATTTATCCTACAAATATTGTCATTGGAATTTTTTGTTGAACATTTTTAGTTGATTCAAGTATTGTAGCGTCTGTTTCTACTAGTTTGCTGTAAGTCAGTTCGTCAAGCGTAGTCTTTAGCTCCTCCCTTAACTTTTCTTGTTCGTCTTTTGCTTGAGATAGTAAGTCGCTCGCATTTAATGTTACAGATTCTCCTGGTATTGGGATGGTTTGAAACTTGCCTCTAACCTGACCTAACATTTCCTTTGTTAAAGATAAAGCAAATCTACGAATCCACTGTTTACCAATAGAATTGATACTAGAATATGGTATATTTGCAAATGGAATTGTGTTCATATTGTTAATACCATCGGTACCCATGGTTCTATCATGATCTGCGTCATCCCATGCATCCTCATCTATTGTAAACTTAAACCATATTTTAGTTGGCCCCACTTTGGCTGAAGGTGGGAAAAGTCTAAGTTGATTATTTTTTAATTCATAGGAATAATGCGAATTTCTTGTATAAATTGCGCTTTCAAATGCTTTAGACTGAAGCTTGTTTTGCCACACTGGAACGATTTGAAACTGAGAATCATCTGCCCATTGGCCATAAGTCTGAAGATTGCCAACTGTGTTTAGGCCTCCATAATACCCATAAAATCTCCACATTGCATGAGGTGTTTTATAATAAACTTGTCTAATTGTAATCTTTCTCTTGTCTGCTTTATTATAAAAAGGAAAATAATCATTATCTGAATCAACTGATGCAGAATAAATAATGGCTTGCAAATCATAATCCTGTTGACCTTGAGCAGTGCCAAATGAAGCTGAATATTCAAATTTATCCCCTCCGACTCCAATTTCGTTGCCGACACCTAGGCTAACTCGTTTTTCATATGAGAGTCTAAATCTAGAATATTTTAAAGCTGCCCCTGCTCCTGCATGTACAAACTCCCCATCTTCTACTTGTCCGTAAGACAGGCTGGAAGAAAGAGGAGAATTGTTCTTTAATTGACCTCGCCAATCGAAAGAGCCTGTTGTGTCTCCCAAAACACTTCCCAGAACATTCTTTGTTTGATGTATGTTAACAATATAAGAATATTCTAAAACAGATTCTTCATAAGCTGCGTAAACATTTGAAGATGATAATTCAATATCTAATACATCTCCACCTAATTTTTTATAGGTATATGCGACTTGGGCTGCAGCGCCTTCTAAGAATTCAGCAGAGCCAGTGTACATGCCGAAAGGCACTACTGAAGATACATGGCCGGCGGTCCCAGTGGCCGGAAGCCTTACTGCGCTCGTCGTACTTGATGGTGATAAAGTTGGAACTGCCATTCATTGGATTCTCCTGTACACACTAAATAGTTTGACATGAAAGTAAAATCCTTGATATAGGACATTCTTATATAAAAAAGCCCCGGGCCGAAACCCGGGGCTTAGATTAGTCTAACTTTTCGAAAAAAGCTATTTTAGACTAGGTCAGTCACAACAACAAGACCGTACATATCTGCACGAACCATCTTCTTGGCGTAACGCGTCATGACACCCTTGCGGGGCACGAAGTCTTCTACACCGAAGATTGTAGGAGTGACTTGAAGTGGTACATATGGAGCATACACATACCCACTTTCAAGGAATGATCCGCCCTTGCGTCCAACAAGAACAAGATTCCTAGTAAAGTAAGGATCAACGTATACGTCCCACTTCTTGCTAAGGCTACCAGTCTTGACAGTGCCAACCGTACCTCTGTCAGCATCACCTGTTACATCGGCGCGGAAGCCAGCTGTGAATTCAAGAATATTAGCAACCTCGGGACTCACTACGATAAAGTTAGCCCCACCGCGAAGCGTCTTACGATGGATCTGAGCAGACACATCGTTAATGGTCTCGACAAGAGTCTCATACCATTCAGACACAGTACCGGTGAAATCAGGTGCTGCAGTAGCAGCGCCTACTTCTTTACCGGTCAAGCGGGCAACAAACTTACCAGCATGGCGTGACCAATAGTACGTACCAGCAGTAGCACCCTTCACAAGATCCTCAAGAATCTCGCGATCAATTTCAAGAGCAATCTGCTCTGAAAGGATACCAGTAAGCTCAACCTCTGCATCGAGGTTGTGATACGCATTAAGGTCCTGACCGAGTTCCGGAGACCATTTGGCCTTCAGTTTCTTGGTCATCGCCGTCACAGACACGCTATCGACTTTGATATCGATCTCGGGAATGTCGGCATCAGCCTCAAGTCCCCACTGATCTTGACCAACGATAGAACCAATGGTGTTTCCAGCGGAAGCAGCAACAGTTCCCTCGAAGTTGTCAACAATCGGGAAAGAGAAGTTGTGTGTATAGCCAACTGAGCTTGACACGTTAGCGATAGAACCGGCGGAGGCCACTGGAATCGCTCCAGCTGCCTCAGTTACGGTAGAACCACTATTGGCAAAGATAATAAGCACCTTAGTCTGCTCTCCTGCTGTTTGAGTAGGATCAAGACGGGTCAAACGACGTACCATATAGCCAGATTTAGTAGCTCCAGGCTCATAATCAGAAGCACTAAGCGCAACAAGATTGTGCTTATTGATTCTGGTGCTATTGGTAGCATCTACCAAGGACGAGAGCGGAACTGTTGCCGCTACATATGAAGAGCCAGAAAGATCTGGATCAAACTGTACCAGCTTATCAGCAAGAGCAGTATAAGTGGCACTAATGTCTTCCTGGGTGGAAGCTAGACCCGAATTTGACGTTGCCTCGCCAATTCCAGCGGTACCAGAAGCAACAACCGTCACTACTACACTAGACGCACTACCAGTTGGGGAAGAATAACCATTATTCAAGGAATAAAAGCCATCTTCAGCGTTCTCATCATCAAGGTTCATACCCCCAGTGATTTGCTGACCAACTTTACCGCCGCCAAAAAGTGACTCGTTAGCTACGAGATCTAGACGATTTTTATTAAACTGAAAGTCTAGAAAGAAAATGAGTCCAGACGGGAGACTCATTGGCTGCACAGATACAAGATCATTAGCAATGAGCCCACCAAAAACTCGGCGGACAATCGGGAACGCGACGGCTGCAAAGCCTTCCACGTCACCACCAGCGCCCATAGTAGAAGCCTCGCGAAGAAGCTCCTTGGCCTGGTTTTCAAGAAGACGAGCCATGCCATTACGCGTGGAGTCCTCAGTAAGACCTTCTAGAAGTCCGGTTCTTTCCCACTTCTCAAGTAGGGTAGCACCTTCTCTCTGGAGGTCTCTATTAACAATACCCTCAGTAAGGGTTTCTAAAACAGACATAATTTTTCCTCCTTTTAAACTGTTTTTAAGAGATACCAGCTAAAGTTTTCCAACGATCTTTAACTGGATCTAGTTTCTTTGTCTCACTGTTACGGCGAGGCAAAGTTGTTGAAGAGCGTTGAATTACTTCGCTTAGTGATTTTGGAGTTCGCTTGCGCGAAGCTCCCACAGCGCTTTGAAGCGTTTCATAAATAACTTTTGCTTCTTCAACCGAATCAGCCTTAGACAGAGCTTCGACAATTTTATTTCTTTGTCGCTCATTCAGGGAGGTGCCACCCAAAACACGATTCGTGTACAAAAGCTTAGCATTTGAAAGATTTACTTCTTCAAGTTTTTCTTTCAACTGCATAAGCAAGTTCTTATATTTTTTGTTTTTCTCTAAAAGTTTGTCATTTTTTGAAGTTAAAGATTCAGCTTTTTTGAGATACTCTTTTTCTCGCGCAAGTGGAAGTGGATTTTCTTCTTCTTCCAGCTCTTCCTCTTCAGCTTCTTGCGCAAGAGCGATGTCCGCATTTTCTTTATCACGTATACTATTCGAACCACCTCCAGGAACGCCAGATGGAACTTGTTTGATATCAACTGTCAAGGCTTCAAGAATATCGGCTAAATCTTCTTCGCTCAACTCAATTTCTCCACCTGTTTCCTCTTCCTCCTCTTCTTCTAATTCTTCAGCCAAATCTTCTCTATCAATTAGTTCATCAGGATTCATGTCCTCGTCTTGAAGATCTTCTGCTAATTTTGTTAGATCAATGTCCACTACTTCACCAGCCGAAGGACAAGGACATAGATCAGTTCCTTCTGTGGCTGCAGATGGTACATCAGGGGTTTCTTCTTCAGATTCCTCATCTTCCATGCCTCCCATTTCTTCTTCCGCAAAAGGATCCTCCACTGGCTGTTCCAACAAAGAGCTAACAGCCTCTTTGATCTCGTGAGAATACTTCTCAACAATCGCTGATTCAGCATTTTTTAACGCTGCTTCTTTCAAAGCTTCGGCATCAATAATAGCCTGTTCTAACATTTCTGACATTTAATTAACTCCTAGAAAAATATGCATAAATAAATAGTATGTTTGAACAGTAAATGACATTTTATATTTTATTCCAATTTCTTAATTCTTTCTTATATATATTCAATATGCTGAAGATTTTAATCCATTCCATAATATTCAATGATGACAGTTAATGTGCCAGCGGATGAATTAGTTGTGCCGTTTCCTGTACCAGCATTACAAATGTATACATACTGATCTGAAGAGCCGTTTCTTACAGTGTCCCTGCATATCCAAACTTCTTTTGGATCATTTTTCAAATCAATATCTTCTGCGCTGGCGCTGTCTGTACTATCAGTATTTGTTACTCCGGCGCCTAGTAATTCAGTTCCGGAAGAAATAGAAGAATCCGCGTTGGTTCCAGAAGTTGCAGACATTTGAACATTTACTGCGTGTGTCGACAGATTGCTTGCAGTTTTTACCACGGCAACAACGCTTGTTATAATAGCGTTCGCTGGAATTTTAACTGCCGGTAGTTCAACAATAACTGTATTGTCGCCGCTATCAGCATATCTAATGTCCTGATCGATAGTAATAATATGTTTACCAGAACCAATACTAAATAGACCGCCGGCAGGGGTCATAGCGATGTCGCCGTCAGGGGAAATTGTTAAGTGGCCGGCGGTTCCGCCGCTATCTTCAGTAAGTATTGTCGTTGCGCCGTTGGCTGTAGTGGCAATTGCAAAGTAGTTGTCTGTGTTGTCGGCACTCTCAATTACTAGGTCGTACGACGACGCCGCGTCGGGTGTGTTGAGTATCATGCCGATGTTTGTATCAGCGCCCGTAGCGACGGCGCTGACTCCTATGCAAAAAGACGTGCCATTGGTGTGACCGGTGGCGGTGAATCGTCCGCCCGTACAGATTCCAAACCCGGCGTCTTCGGCATAAGAAAATGTAGCAGCTGCGTTGATACCGGACAAGAAGTTAACTCCGTCTGTGGCTGTTGTGTTGTCCACCGAGCAATAGATGCCAGTAGTAAAATTGGGGCCCTCGCCCATGCCCGGATAGTTCCCGGCCGTAGATGCACCTGTTTTATCAACATCAACATGAAGACCAATTACGTTGGCGAGGTCTGTGTCAGAATAGTTTTTATCTATACTCATGCCAGTGGTGCCGCCATCAGACTGAACATGCAAAGCAATCGCGCCTGTTGCAGAGGCATTTTCTTGTACAATTTCAACAGTGTTCCTGGTGCTAGTATTTGAAGAATCATCCTCAACGTACAAAGCATTTCCAGTTGTTAGGCCGGCAGATGTTATGCTAACCTCACCTCCGGAGGTAATTACCAATGCAGGCGCTGTGCCTAGAGTGCCGTTGCCATTTTCAATGATAAGTTTATCACCGTCGCTGTCATCGCAGCCAATAGCCCATAAGGTGCCGCCGCCAAGTTGAAATTCAATTTTTGGATCCCCGTTGGCGGCAGTGTTGTTAATTTTGAGAGCAGTGTTGGCGCCGTCGCCCTTTAATTCAAGACCAACGTTGTGATCATGTGTCATAGTAATATCTGAGTCGGCGCCAAAATATAATGCAGCCGCGTCGTGACCCAAGCCAACATCTCCTGAAATGCTTCCAAATGAATTGGCGCCGGCGCCCAAGGACCAATCAATAACTCCGTCATCGCTGTCGCCACGAATTTCAAAGCCAGTTGTAACAGTGCCATCGTATTCAGCAACGCTCATACGGAGCTTGCCTCTTTCTGTCCCGTTAGAAGCGTCACCAATAAAAGTAGTGATTCTAGCAAACTCTTCTTGCTCTCCAGCATCATTATCGCCATACCAACTTATTGTTCCAATATTATCATCGTCTGCGGCTGTTCCAGCTGATCTATCTTTCTTGAGCGTCAGCCAGGCACCGTTAATATCATTGGTGGTGTTCGTTATAGTAACATTTGGCTTGTTAGCGGTGGCCGATTCGAAAGTGGGCGCCTCGCCTTTTGAAGTAATAGAACCACTAACACCTAAAGTATTACTAAAATGTGCGGCTCCTGCAACTTCAAGACCTCCTGAGCCAGAAATTACTCCAGCGGTATCGACTGGCTGATCAACTGGGCTGGAATCAAATCCTCCACCTTTTCCAAAACTAGGCATATTAGTACGTTCTCCTCAATCTAAGTTGTCCCATTATCAAGATCAGTTGTAAGGCCAGATCCTGTAAGATCATACATCTCACGTCCTTCAATACCAGTTAACGCTGCAAATAATTGAAAACCAGACCCAGCATTTAATGCTGTAATATATACTTCTTTACATTTAACAGGAAAGTTCATAGACTCTTCATCGCCATCCAGCTGAATATAATGGTGCGCGCTGATCACATTTGCTGAGCCCGGGCCATGGACAAGGCCACCATTTCCAGTTGTTGCAGCGGAACTAGTAGAATTAAAATGTACTCTTATTTTTGGGGTTGCGCCTGATCCGGATGCAATAACTGTAAAACTATTTGTCACTCTTGGAAATTCAACTTTTACTTCTTGCGCGCCGCCGATATCAGCTGACCCAGTTATCCATGGTTGGCCAGAAACCATATAAGCAGCTGAATTTCCTAATCCTGATTTATAATTATGTGGCATATTTTTCTCCTACTCACAGCTCTTTTTATTAATTAGTTTCTTGTTTAGCTTTCAACTTGTCTAAGACAGCTTTTCTTCTCTTTTTAAGCCTTCTCTTAACTTCAGATGGTTTTTCATAATACCTTCTTTCTCTAGCCTCTTCAATGATTGTTTCTTTCTTTACTTTCTTTGTGAATCTTTTTATTGCTCTCTCAATATTTTCGCCTTTTCGAATAACTGTCTCTACATTGATTGATTTCATATTTCTTATCCTTCTGCCAATGTTTTCCACATATTAGCATTTTTCATAAAGCCTGATATATCGACTCCAGGATCACTTGGGTCAACACCGGAGAGGGCGGACTGTGGCGAAGTTGTATCTCCTGGAGTTCCAGCGTTTGCTATTGGGGCTGTGCCTTCAAACAAATCAACTCCGTTATAAGAGCTTTTACCAATAGCATCTAGCATCTTTTTTCTTGTTTCGTTTATCTTTTTAGATTTCTTTTGTTTTTCTTGCAGTTGCATTTTATTAATTTTATCTTCGTTATCTTGTTTTTGCTCAACAACTAATTGCTGTGTTCCTCCGAGGCCTTTTACAACTTCAGCGATGACACTAGATAAAATACCTTCCTCAAAAAGAGTTTCCTTTACGCATTCTTTAATAAGTGGTTTTAACACTTTTTTAAGATCTGTCTTTTTCATTACTTAACCTTTTAAAATCCCAGCCATTTTTTTCCAACGTGAGAAAGTGTCAGACTCTTGAAGTGGAAGCGCTAATTGTTTTGGCTCCCTTGCAGGTTTAGTTGCAGGTGGCTTTTCGGACTTGCCTAATCCTTTGACACCTCCAGTTACACTTCCAAGTTTGGAAACCCAATGTTTAATTGTGTCCCACGTGCCTTCAGTAACAACGCCTTCATTGAGCTGGTTTTCAAATTTTTTCAAATCATGAATCATTCTCTCTAAAAGAAGGTATGTTTCAATTTCTTCTTTAATAACCCGTTTAATTGACTTTTTTGCAACTTTGTCATTCGACATTCTATTTGTTCCTTAATATATTATTTAATGCACGGTTTATTCGGTCTGCTTTTGTGAATATATCTTTTGTAACATTTTCATGAAGTTGTCTTGGTGTCATATAAGCACCAGTTGTTGAAGGTTCTGAAACCATATCAAAACAAATCAGTTGAAAATCATCTTCGACCATTGTATTTCCTTCAGATTCGTGAACTGAGCCCATTCCTCTCGAAGAAATGCCAAGTTTTACTCCAGCATTTACAAGTTCTTTTAATACTTGACCAGAAGGAGTATTAAGAACTTGAATTTTCCCCATTACAGCGCCCTTGTCCCACCAAATATCAGTTACAAGGTGAGAAGCATTCTTTAAATTAATAACTGAATCATCGGGATGGTCAAGTTCGCCTAATGCTCTTCGTTCTTTTACAAGTTTTTTATAATTATTCGTTTCTCTCTCAAGAATGGGGCCGGGATAGACGCGCCCATTACCATTTCTGGTATCTGCCCTCTGCATAACACCACTAAGGAACACATGACCTTCTTTAACCATTTTCTTTTCGGCTTCAGTTAGGAAATCTTGACAAACGCCGCCTTCACAAAGTTCATAGTATTCTCTTAATAGCAATTTTGACATAGTCACGATCCTTTGCAGCACCTTCTCACTGGCTGCAGCATCCATTTATTATCTGTCCAAATGTTTAAATTCATGTTTAACTCCGTTGTCTCCAAATAGTGTACATAAGATATAAGATGTTCCAGAACTCAAACATCCTAATAGAAAATAATTAACAATATTATTATCAAATATAAATAGTTCTGTATACCTGTTTATGCCTACTAAAAATACACCAACCCAGAATCCCACACACATGGGACAATGGAAGAAATGATGTTCTGGTCTTATTTTATCGAATACTGAACCATACACCAAAATTTGCGTTAAACCGTAAGCACAAAGAATAAAATATATTAGCCCCATTTTAATACCTGTAAAATGATGTCATACCATAAGGACCGCGAATATATCCCGGGATAAGAGATCCTTTTCTTTCTTCATGCGGGACTTCTCCAAGTTCTGTTGAATCTTCTGAGCTTGGATCTGTCAATTGTTCTATTTCGTCCTCTTCATCATATCCATATATGGCATAAAATTCTTTTTCTTCTTTTAAGTATTCCCATATATTATACAATGCGGAGTCTATAGCGCTTATCTCTTCATTTATCGATACAGCAAGTTTAGCTTCTAACGACCCATAAATATTACCACCTTGAATATTTGCAAGTTCTACGACACCTCTCTTTCTTAAGAAAGAAAACAATCTTTCTTGGGCTTCATATACTTGATCTGAAAAATTCTTTTTAGCCAATGCTAAAACCTTTTGAGTTGCTGGTATTATAACAATATCTATTTCTTTATGATCAAAAATCATTACGTTGCCATCAAGACTTTTTCTAGCATTTAAACTAATAGTTTCCTGAACGGGCTCCATGTTGGCGGCCAATTTATTTATTGTAATATTAATAGCCATTATTAACTTTTAATCTCTTTTACTAAATCTTGAATTTTCAAAACTTTATTTATTAAAGCTTTATCAATTTTTTCTTTTTTAAAGTTTTCTAGAATACTCATAACTTCTTTTGTTTTTGTCAACATGTCTAAATCATCTTGAACTTCTTTCATGTCCAAAGCACTTGAAATGTTTTCTTTGAGTCTGGTTATTTCTTCATTTAAATAAACTTTTAATTCTATACCATTATCTAAAAAAGAAGTGATGTATTTATTTAAAAGTGTTTTCTGTTCTTCTAGCAATTTTTCTGAATATTTGCCATTAAATCTCTTAACAAAAGACTTATAGACCAAATTACCCATAGTTTTCATATTTGTATCTTCTTTCTTGTTTCCATAAGTTAGTCTTCCAAATATATTTTGCTCAAGCAAAATTTTCTTCTTAATTGAATTAATATTGAAAACTTGATAAATCGTTGCTAAATCTTTATAGTTTGGTACGAAGTTTGAAAAGATTGATTTTGATACTATTTTATTAATTTTGTTAATTAATTTAGTTTGTTCAGCAAACAATCTTTTTTTATCAATGGTAGAATGCTCTTTCTTAACTTCAAAAATTAATTTTTCTGCCATGTTTGGAGACAGACCATATGTCTCATTTAAAGTACTATAAAGTTTTAATTCACGATAAAGAAGAGTGTCTTCGTTAAAATGTTCTTTGATAACTAAGATGATCTGATCTTTGTTTTTGTCATCTTTATTAATAATCGACTTTGTTAGTTCTCTTATCAAAGATTCATAAAGAAAAGCAGTATTACGCTTCTTGTTGTGTTTTAGTTTCATCATCCTTTAACTCCAATTCTGCAATCAAATTTCGAACCTGATGGTTGACTTCAAATAGTTTCACTTCCTCATTATAAGTAGTATCTTTTTCTTCAGTTAGCCCTCTTCCCAGCGTTAATAAGTCTGAGGCCCCGGGGTATATATTTCTCTTTGTATTTTTGCCTGTTTCATAAGCAAATTGAGATCTCATGTTGCTTCTTCTAGCTGCTCTTTTTCTCCCGTCATCCGTTACGGGTTTATACCACTTTCCTTTTGATTTAGAAGTTGTAGTTTTACCATCTTTCCTTCTTTTTGCCTTATACCAATCTTCATCACGTTTAGCCGGAGGGGTCAAAAGAGCTGTTTCGGCTTCTTCGGCCGGGGCCGCTTCTCCCCCAAGTTCTTCACCACCTAATTCCTCACCACCTAATTCCTCACCTCCGAGTTCTCCTCCAAGCTCTCCTCCAAGTTCTCCTCCAAGCTCTGCGCCGCCTAGGCCAGCTTCGTCTCCAGCAGCTTCTTCCCCGACGCCTTCGAGTGAAGCTTCAAACTTGCGATCATAAAATAGCTCTCGTTGATTCCTCTGGAACTCTTCGTCAGAAAGATTAAATACATTCTTAGCGACCCAGCGCTTGCTAAAAAATCCTTCTGTAGCAGAATTAGCTGTATCAAACTTTGTTTTCCAGTTCTCAAGCTCTTGAAGTTCAGCAATTTTAGACGGATTATTCAGACTTAACTTGAAAGAAACCAAATCTTCATTTCTAAAACCTAAAGTAAACAAATGAACAATGCCAATTTTTTCTAACTCTGAAACGATTGACCTTTGAAGTCTTTGGATTGTCCTTGCAAAACGAATATCTTTTTGGGCAAGAGTTGTTTTGTCTTCCTCCGCTCCTTCTCCTCTGAAAAGATAAGCCTGCGGGATCTTAAGTGCTGCAAATAATTTATCTTTTAAATATTTGACATCATCAATGTCTCCGGTATAAGAGCCGCCTGCGACTGTTTCAATCTTTGTTCCCGTTTCACCTCCTCGAACAGGGATAAAATAGTCTTCTTCTATGCTCAAAGGATTATAACGTAAATCAACACGACCAGTACTAGAATCAACAACTTGGTTACGCTTCATTTGCGTCATGGCCTTTTGCATGAACTGTTCGACATCTTGTGCTGGAATGCTCCCAACATCAATATAAAAAGCTCTTCTTTCCGGGGCCCTAACAATTCTATATGCCATCATAGCATCTTCCAAAAGAATTAACTGGCGCCAAATTCTTCTTGCCGGCTCCAAAACGCTTGTACCATAAGGAGCATACTTATCATTTCCAAGTACACGAAAATGAGCAACTTGCCAATTTTCTAAAGTTAATCCTGCAGAGTTCCATTGATATTGAATATAATTTGGATTCTCGGGATCTAATCCTTCTAGTCTTTCAACTTCGGAATTGGGGATTCCAATTGCATTTCTAACTCCAAGCTCTTCATCGATATCTATATACAATATATAGTCACCGAACTTACACATTGTTCTGGCCCAGCCAAAAAGATTAAATTCAAGATTAAGAGTTTTGCGATAAAGGCTATCAAGAATATTTTTTATTTCTTCATTTGGACACCGTATTGTTAAAAGTGATTGTAGTTCGCTCGAAGTTGTCATTTCGTCAGCATACACATCCATAGCAGAAGCTATAATTGGTTCATATTCCATTTGTTCAAAATCTGCATATCTTTCAATGCGATTTTGATTTGCCATTATGTTAGCGGTAAGATTTTCAAACGGATCATATGATGTCTTTTTGAACTGTTTGCCGGCGGCCGATTGAAATTTGTATTTATCTAAATTTCTTCTCTTGTCCTTTTTTGGGGATTCCCTACGATAATTAATAATAGGGCCTGATAACAACCTTGTTAGTCTTTTAAATAATCCTGATTCTGGATTTCTTGGATTGTTTGTTTTTTTAGCCATACTCTTGTTTATCCTTTAAGAAGCCATAAGAATTCTTTATTCTTATTTTTTTCATCTGTAGTTCTTATTGGTTTGTGTCCTTGCATTCCTGGAATAGTTGTGTTTATAACACTATCAGACTTGAACATTGCGCTTAAACATGCCTTTTGATAGTCTATTTTCTTTTGATTCTCCACAAATACAGTATCTTTAATCCAACAACCCATCGCAAAAGACATAACTAAATCATCATTTCCAGCTCTCATAGCTTGTGCCTTTCCGTTGTTCCAAATAAAAGTCTTGAATTCATTATAAAGTCTAGACGAATACGTTATAATTAGCTTGTTCCTCACAAATTCCTCCATTTTTGCAACAATGATTGGTCTTGTTTTTAAAGAGGTGGTAAATCCTGCAACACTATTCGATCTATATTCTGCAGTTAACTGATCAACATATTCATGAGTAGATTTAATTGAGTAATAAATGTTTGGATAATCTATATCCTTGAGTTTATCTAAGACAGCGAAACCAACTGAGTTGTTTTCAACCACCAACAAGCAAGATCCATATTCTTTTCCTGCATCAGAGAGTATATTTGCGAATATATCCGGAGCTACTTTTCCTTGATATTCTGCGACCACTTCAGATGTTTCTAATTTGAAAACATGAAAAACTGAATAATCCTGGCCATCGCCGCGTGCGACATCGGCTGCTAGCATATATGTGTTTTCTGGCTTGTATTCTTCCCAGATCCAAAAATTTCTATCAAAACCAGTTCTATATTTTGGCTCTTTAATATTCTGTTCAATATATTTTATGTCATCCGGGTGCAAAACAGTTTCGCCAGAAGTGTTAAAGTTGCATTCCAGCTCTTGTGCGATCTGTCTAATTGACATATTTTTGGTTTCTTTATCGAACCAACCTTGATCTCGATCAGGGTGTTCGTCCCACATTAATTTTATTGGATGAAAATCATTTCTTCTTGCCTCGGCATCAATATATGTTTTATAGAACCATCCTCCAACGCCATTTGGAGTGCTTAGCGAAATACAACGACCACCAGTTGAAATCGTAGGATAAAGCCCCGTCCATAACTCTTCAAGGCCGTCGACATGGGCGGCTTCATCGATAACTAACAAAGATAGTGCTTCTGAACGGCCGGCATCCCCAGAAGTTGACGAAGCCTTGATCTGTGATCCGTTACATAATTCGAAGCTTGTTCTATTATCGACAACAACTTTAGTTATTTGCATCCAAATTGGAAGACGTTTAATAATAGATTTGACTTTTTTTACAAGATTCCCTGCCGTGCTAAACTTTGTAGCCATGACAAGAATATTTTTGTCACGATGAAACATCATCATCCAAACAACATATGCTGCTGTAATTGTGGATATACCAAGTTGGCGTGCTTTTAAAATAACATTAAAACGATAATCATTAAAATCATTAATAAGATCTTTCTGATAATGATATAACTTAAAAGGAATCAACCCTTTCATTGGGTGAGAAATCTTACAATAGTTGTTTATAAAATAAACTGGATCCTTACCACTTTTAAGGACCTCTTTTGTGACTTCTTTTTTTGTTAACTGATAAGACATTCATCCCTTATCATTGCTCTTTTTTTCTGGTGACGTTTTTTGGCTTTGGTCCGTTGCCAAGAGAGATCCACTTTTTAACTGCGTCGTCAAGCCTGTCTTTGTCGCTTTCGGCGCATAGCGGTTCGACTCCCTTAAGCCCGCCAATTTTATAAAATTGTTTTGCCTGAACCCAAGTTCTAATGTTGCTCATGTGTTGAACCAAAATATTTGATTCGCCTTCTTTTGTAAGAGATAAGGAGTTATTTGTTATTGATTTATACTCTTTTTGCAAATACTTTTTAATATTGTTGAGCATGGTATTAATTTCACCTTCAAATTTGTTCCTGTTGTGAACTTCTTTTAATTTGGTTTCTCCATGATATTCAATACAAAGCGAATCGCCATAATATTTAACATTGAAGCCGTCCATAACTCTTGAATCAAGGATAGGGTTTCCTTCTTCTCTTTTAAGCCCTACTTTTCTAACCTTGCCATCATGAGAATATTCTTCAATGTGAGAACCGTCATAAGCATTTGCTGCGGCTTGCGAAATACCTTGAATTATGTCTAAAACAGTGGCCATTATTTATCTCCTATATTTGGTCTCCAGCCAGATTCCCAACGTTCTTCTCTTTCATCAACATACTGAAGAAAACATTTAAAACAACAATCATATTTATTCATGTATATGTCATCCTTAATGTTGAAAGAGTAAATATCACAAACCGGACAGGTTCTATTACTTCTCTTTGTAATTAGTTTCTTGCTAATCAAAAACCCGTCTTTTTCTATCTTTTCAGTCTTGTCTTTGCTCTTGCGTTGTTTTTTTGCAAATTCTTCAGCTTGTTCAATATATTTCTTTTCTTTTTCATCGTTCCAATTGCTTCGTGGATGACTTACTGCTTCCTTGCCATATTTTTTTTCAATGGCTTGTTCAACTTTTGCTACGTAGTTGGGATCTTTGTTTTTTTTTTCATTATTATAACAAAGCTTTATTAGCTTTTGTCTTCAGTTTCTTCAGTTTCCTGAACAGGTTCATCCTGTGAGGGGGATCTATCAGAAAATAGTTTAACCGCCTGGGAAAGAAGCGCAGCTTCTTCTAAGTTATAAGCACCTCTTTTTTGAGCTAGTTCAACACCTTGTACTAGCATACTAAGAGCTTGATTAGCAGTTTCTATTTGTTGTTCCTGTTTGTCTGTCATGTTATAAATCTCCTATTATTACAAGCACACTCATAATTATAACAAATTATGGGCGTTTGTTAAGCATTAAAAGCTAGCGCCATAAAGCTTGATAACAAATTTACCAGCGTTATAAGTGCCACCAGAATTTGCACCAGTGCCATTAGCAAGATATACGTAATGCGAATTCGCAGAAAGAGCAGAACAGTCTAGTCCAGCTGCGCTCGAGCGCGTCATACCTACAGTCCAAGCTGCAGTGGCGGGAATGAGTGCAACTTCAGTTGTGCCGCTGTCGTATAAAGCATCTTCTGCCAAGGAGTTAGAGCTTGTAACCAAATCAATATCAACTGCGGCATTGTCATCTGCGCTGTCGGGCACTTCAATACAAGACATTTCTGCTTTGTAAATAACACCATTGACGGCCGTGGTAATTCTTGTTAAATAAGCTGCAGCTACATCATTTTCTCCAATAACATCTTTAAGGGTGCCTGAATCAACAATGCTCCCAGCGCCAATGTCAACTAATATAGTTGTTACAATTTCGCCATTAACTCTGGCTACGTGTAAAGTTGGCGAAACAGCGTCAAAGCCGCCGCCAGTAGCAGTTGCAGTTGCTGTATTCATCTTAATTTCAGGATAATCTGGTCCATTTTGCGTGTCTCTGCCGCCAAGAGTTAAAATAGATAGCATCGAAGGATCATTCGCAACTTGGAATGTGATTTCCCCGCATTCATCGCCGTTCACGATATCGGTTGATTTTACTTGTATCTTTGCATAAGTATCTGAACTTCCGGCGCCATCTGCACCAGTCCAGGTAATATTGCCCAGAACATCGTCGGCGGCGACTATGCGGTCATATGAACCGCCCCAACCGCGAGTTTTAGCAAAAGTTAAATGTGGTCCAGTTGCATCGTTTGCACCGTTGCTGACATAAATTTCTGGCTTCTCTGTTGTTTCACCTGATGATATAACCCAGAAAGTGCTAGCTTTTGTATCGAGAACTGGAGAACTATAATCAGTGTTGTACCCCAAAGTGAAGTCTGAGTCGTTCCCGAAGATAATATTTTTTGCGTCTGCAGTTGATATATCACCAGTAAACGAGGACTTGCCATCATCATCTATTGTAAGTCTTACTGTAGGCGCGCCGGCATCATCAGCGTCTGATGTGGCAAAAACAATTTTACCGGGGGAGGAATCAGCATCTGACACGGCATCATTCGCGAATTCGATATAAGAAGACAGGGTGGCGCCGTCGTCGTCATCGACTCCATAAGCTTCAATACGGCCTAATATTTCACCAGCAGTAGTGTGATCGCCGCCTGTAAAAGTATTGATTGCGCCAGTACCAGCTTTTTGAAACTTGAGGACGCCGGCATGAGCTGCTGTGGCAGTAGCAGACCATGCGCTTAATTCAAGAGAAGGTTGTCCAGAGACTTTACTAATTTCAAGCGTAGAGCCCGGGGCTGGATTTCCAATACCAATACTACCATCGCTACCTTGAAGGAAAAAAGCATGTGTATTGATATTAGACTCAACGCGAAAGTTACAGTCAATGCTCGAGTCGTTAACAGTAACTTCACAAGCTGAAGAATTTGCAACGTCTTCGCCACCAATGCTAAGAAGGTTCATAAGCTGCGCCGCTCCGGCAGTTCCGGCAGCCATGACATGAAATTTAAGTTGACCACCTTCGTCGTTGTCGGTCACATCACTAGAAGTTGCTATTATTTGAGCAAAGACTGCTTCCGCGTTGTTGCTTTTGTCGCCGGAGAACTTAATTGTCCCGAGAATGTCATCATCGTCTTCTCCAGCGCCGTTATCTAGTATGAAGTGAAGAGTTGGCCCATGGGCCAAATCACCCACAGTTTTAAGAGTTAACACTGGTTCGGCGTGCGCGTCGGTTTCCTGAGTCAAGGTAAGGCCTGAATCATGGTCATGAGTCAAAATAATGTCGCTGTCGGCTCCAAACTTAATCGAGGCGCCATCAGTAGTAAGAGACAAATCTCCAGCGCTGGAAAGAGCCATTTTTTCTGCTGCAGTTTCTGATGCAGCTGTTTTGAAACTTAGCTTAGCGGCGTTGTTGTCGGCAGCATGTGCAGCCGTCGCGACAGCTTCAATACCAGCACATACCAAAGTTGCGTCTCCGGCGCTGTCGTCGCCACCCTTGAAATCAATTGCTCCAATAACTTCTCCGTCGAGGATCTCGTCTTCTTCGGACTTAAGAGTTAATTTAATAGGAGTGTTATCTGCTGTGGCGGTATGCGTTAAAATAAGCCCTGTGTTATGTTCATGAGTTAAAGTTATTTCCTTGCTGGCGCCAAACCAGATTTCGACGGCATCTGCAGCGAGACCAAGATGGCCAGCACTTGTTAGTCGCATTTTTTCAGTTGCAGTCTCAGACTCTCCAGTCAAGAAGCTCAAATACGTTTCGTTGATTGTTGAAGTAAATTGCCTCTCCGCTACAGCCTCGATTCCTGCCGCCACCAGAATGGAGTCGCCTTCAGCGGATGCATCTGGCGCCTGGAAGTGTATGGCGCCAAGCTTCTCGCCGGCAGATTGAATGGTGTCGTCGGACTGGAATGTAAGAGTGGGATATCCGGCGGTTCCGCCATGTTTTTTCAAATTTAAACCATAGTCGTTTACGTGAACAAGTTTAATTTCTTTATCGGCACCAAACTTGATTTCAGATGAATCTGATGCGAGAGCAATGTTGTCTTCGATATTGATGTCGGTAGAGGACACGGCGCCGATATTTGTTACATAGAGTGTACTCATATTTATCCTTCCTTAAATAGTATTATATATAAATAGTATTATATATAAATAGTATTATATATAAGTATCTTCACTGCCATTTATTCTGCCCCGGCGAATAGGGGTTATAACTAAAAGCGTCTACAAAATCTATAATCTTTACATTGCAGTCATCGCTAATAGTCACCGTTTTTTCGCTTCCAACTGTAATTGGTCCAATTAAAACAGCATTGTGATTTGCTGGCAAAACCGCTGTATCTAGGGTTTGGCGATTAGCTATAATAGATCCTGCAACCGTACTCGCCTCCAGGATCCCATTGATATCAATTGTTGTGGCAGTTAGATCGATTTCATCAGTTGCTCCAATAGAAAGCACAGTCGCGGAGGAACCATGAATAAATTGTGATGCATCGTTAAACTCAATCTTATTGGTAGAGGCCATTAATAGCGAATCAGCAGAGCCATCAATTCTAAAGATCTCTGTTCCGCCGGTGTCTTTGACAATTAGATCATCTGTAGCTGACATATCGAACGTTGCATGCGTTGTACCGGCCTTCTTTAAGTTGACTAAATCTCCACCAGCATCAATGTGAACATCATCACTAGCATCAAGAATAATGTCGCCGCCACCTACAGCAATTGTCATATCAGTCCCATCAGAAGAGATTTTGTCGGCCTGGCCAGTTCCATCGAATGTTAATGGAATGTTAGCAGGGATCTCAACAAATGCTGCAGCTGTCAATTTGATGTCTGCGCCAGAAGTAATGGTAAGATCCGTATTATCACCTTCAATCTTTTCACCAGTGCCAAAAGTTATACCTACGTCGGCAGGAACGACAACATCTTCAACTGCTGTCAAATTAATGTTATTACCAGAAATAGTGAGATCGGTTCCGTCGCCTTCAATTTTTTCACCGTCGTTGCCGAAAGTCAGACCGATATCAGCAGGAATGTTTATGTCTCCGCTAGAGCCAACAGTAATTGTCAGGTCGGTGCCGTCTGACTCAATCTTTTCGGTAGTTGCAAAAGTCAGGCCGACACCGGAAGGGATGTTAACGTCATCGACCGCCGTTAAATTAATGTTATTACCAGAAATCGTTAGATCAGTTCCATCACCTTCAATCTTCTCGCCGTCGTCTCCGAACGTGAGGCCAATATCAGCAGGAATGTTTATGTCTCCGTTCGAGCCAACAGTAATTGTCAGATCAGTACCATCCGACTCAATCTTCTCGGTAGTTGCAAAAGTCAAGCCAACACCTGAAGGAATGTTAACGTCCTCTACCGCCGTTAAATTAATGTTATTACCAGAAATCGTTAGATCAGTTCCATCACCTTCAATCTTCTCGCCGTCATTACCGAAGGTCAGACCGATATCGGCAGGAATGTTTATATCACCGCTAGCACCAACACTGATATTAATATCAGTTCCGTCAGACTCAATCTTCTCGTTTCCTGATCCATCCAGGACAAGTCCAACATTTACTGGGATGATAACATCATTTGTGGCGGTGAGGTTTAAATGCCTGCCTGACCCAATTGTCATATCAGTACCATCAGATGAAATATGTTCGCCGCCTTGATCATAGAAATAAAGTTTTCTGTCATCTGCAATTCTTATGACTTCATTGCCATCATATTGTTTGAATACAAGATCGTCACCATCAACTTTTAACTGAAAGAAGATCTCAAAGTTGGTGGTATCCATATCAAGCGCAAGCTGGGCTACGCCACCATCCATGAATGTCACATCACCGGTCCAGGAATCGATATCAATACCATAAAGAGCATCAAGTGTTATTTTATTGCCTGATGCTATTATAAGACCATTAGAGCCATCGCCGACAATGTGCTCGCCTGAATCTTCGCCCCACTCAAGCTTGGAGGTGGCGCTATTAATTCTAATATCTCCCCCCGCACTAAGTATCAAATCTGTTCCGGTACCCTGAATCCATTCGTCCCCATCATCCTTAAATTTTAACTTAAGATCATCAGTAAATCGTACAACCTCAGTACCATCGTATTGCTTAATTACTAAATCTTTACCATCAACCCCCTGCTTAATGACTCCCTCTCCAGAATTCTGATGGGAAAAATCTATTTGGCCGGCCGCACCTCCGAATTTTATTGTAACATTGTCACCATCAGCATCAAGGATGATATCGTACAAGGAGTCTAAAATGATGTTTCCGGCCATGTCGCCTGACCCATGGGCTGTTTGTAGCGTGATGCCCTTCAATCCGTCCAATGTCAGATCCCCATTATTAGCATCGATTATGAGATCCCCCGCAGAACATGACCATGTTGCGCTTTCTGCAGAAGTAATAGTAACTGGAGAGCCAGCAATAGTAGCCCCTTCGTCGCCGTCATGAGTAATTGTAAAATCGGCGTCGACGCCTAAAGAAATAAGAGAACTATCACTTGAAAGAGTCAGGTCATCACCAACATTGATATCGCCATCTGAACTATAAATAACTGCTTTGCTATTCACAACAGTGCCGCCGGAAACGCCATCAAGCAAATTCAGTTCTTCGGGAGTGGAAGAAACCGCTGTGGTACTAGCAGCAGCTAAGACAGGTAGACAATATGTACCGGCATCCATGGCTGGTAAATTAATTGTTGCATCAGCTGTGGGGTCAATGATTGCCAATGTCGTCTCGTGGGCGTTGGCAGTGGCTCCTTCGAAGACAAAAGCGTTTGTCACATCAATCGTCGTTTGGTTTATAGATGTTGTAGTGCCGTTGACAGTCAAATCGCCTGTTACCGTAAGATTGTCATTAACAGTGGTCTCAGAAGTGGTGTGGCCAATAGAGATTGGCACGTTAACCGTTGCAGTGCCAATAGTGATACCGTTAGTAGTATTTGAACAATCAATATTGAAGGTGCTGGTAGAATCTAACGAAATAATACTTCCATCAGCAACCAAATTCGCCGTAATTTCGGTGTCATTTGCGGTAGTGAATGTGCCGTCGACAACAAGATTATCACTAATATGAACGTTTCCATCGGTAATATCCAATGCGTTTTGACCATTTGTTCCAACAATTGTTAGTTTTTCTTCAGATGCGTCCCATAAAAAACTATCGCCAGATGTGGCACTATAAAAGGTGACGTCATGACCTGAACCATCGGACCCGACAACCATATTATCGTTAACAGTAAAGGTCGTACCATCATATGTAAGATTAGCCTCGCCATCGAGTTCAGTTGTGGCGTTGCCTATCGTGACTAGTCTGCTTTCTGTCTTGTTATTAAGTGCGGAGACGGGCAGGACGGCATATCTATCTAAATAATTCTGTACGGATTTCCATAGTCTTTGTATTGACCAATTTCCAATTGTCCCTTTCGTGCCATGGCTTTTACTGGCCATTTTCTTCTTCTCTTTTTAACTCTTCTTCCCAAAGTTTGTTAATAACTTCCCAAACATGTTCTTCACCAATTTGTTCTGTCATCTCATGAAGATTTCTCCAAGCTTCATCCAAAGTTAATTTATTTTTATTATATTCTACACATATCAAACACATTAGTCTCTCTCTCCTATTTCTACTGCTGCATAAAAAATCACAACTGATGTCACAATACCCGCTACGACACCTCCAGCAAACCACCAATGAGAATTTTTATTTGGTCTTTCTAAAGCAAATTTTTGGAGCCTGTTAACTTCTTCATCTTTAATTTTCAATATTGAATCATATTTTTGTTTTAAAAAATCGACTTCAACTTTTACTGTCGAAACCAAAAGATCGCACCTGATCTCTTCTTTCTGTTCTATGTGAGCAGTTCTTAACCTGCATTGTGCAGCATTATATTCTTTCTCTGCAATCGATTGCGCAACAGCAGCTGAATTAAAAAGGACTCCAGGAAAAGGAGCTATTTCACCTTGATTCATTGGTTTAATTTTTGGCGTCTCTTGAGCAAAAACCAACAACGGAAAAGTTATAAGCAAAACAGTAGCTAATATTTTATTCAACAATTTCAAAACCAAAAGTCTCCTTAACTAAATAGGCTAACTCTTGTGGTTCGTCAGAATGTTTTTCAACAATTTCTTTAATTCTTTTCTTTTTATTTTTGTCGAGAGTCTCATTCTTCTTTTTTAACTCTGTCTCAACTTTTTCAATTGTTTCATTAAAAACTTTATTTAAGTGCTCTTTTTCTTTCTTCTCTGCTTTATGAACTTCGTTTATGACATTAATTTGTTTTTTGTAGCTATCACTTCTTATTTCTAAAACTCCAATAGCAGCAGAACCGTCTTTTTTAAAAACAATCCAAAGAACATAAGTGTATATCAAAACAACTGGAAAGTACCAATAAGTTTTTAGCCAAAGCCAGCTCTTCTTAGCAGAGAGCTTAAATGTTAGCCAGCTCATTCTTCTTTAAATCCATGCTTCCAAGCTGTGGCCATGTCAACCAGCGCTTGAGTACCAATATATGCCAGTGTAACAGCAACCCAATTATCACTAGAAACAGAACCATGAACAGCAAGTCCTGTTGCAGTTAACCAAGCCAAAAATTTTCGACTTATAAATCTCTCCACATGTTTGTCCGCAAAAGCTTTTAAATTAGCCATAATAATTTCTCCTTTTTAATATTATATTATCTAGTTTTATTTATCTAAAAACAACTCATATTCCAACAAACTTTCATCTAGTTTGTCAAGAGCATATTGTTTTTCATTATATGAAGCGAATGCATCTTTGTACGCTTCTAAGACGCGGGCTGCCTCTTCAGCAATCCTTTCTAATTTAGCATTTTTCTCCAAAATTTCTTCTAGTGACAGTTCGCTAGTGACAAGTTTTTCAGCTGTTTGCATTTTGTATGTTCCCTCCTTAATAATTAACATAAGCAAAGTTACCCTTCTTTTCAATCTCAATTGTCATATCTACACAATCTTTCAATGTGTCCAAATGAGAAATGAGAAGAACAGTTTTGAAATATGATTTGACCATATCTAAGATTCTAATAAATCCTTCCATATTTTCTTCGTCTAAAGCCGTTGCTGGCTCATCTAATATAAATAGATCCGGCTTTGGCAAACTTGACACATTTAATAGTGCCAAACGAATTGCCATGGCTGCAATTGTTTTTTCTGAACCGGATCCTAATTCAATTGGTCTCGCATCAAATTTTGGATGCTTAATAAAAATCTCGAGTTTTTTGTCCTCTGCTTCAAAAAAGACCTGGAAGTCAACAATGTTGGCCAGCACTTTCGAAACTTCTGCATTAATATATGGTAATCGCTTTTTGATGATATCATAAGCAACTCCATTAGAGTGTACACATCTCATAAATAAATCATAAGCAGCATATTCTTCGCGAAGATCATGAAGCTCTTGTTTGTTGTTCTCAAGATTTGTTAACATCTGTTCAATTGAACCATGCTCTTTGGAAAGTTCAATGAGACGATTTTGGCATTCTGACAAGTTTTCTTTTTCTCTCGTTGTAGCTCTCAAAAAATTATCTTTTTCAAAATTTAATGCTTCCAGATTTTCAATTGCTAACTTGTTCTTATTATATTCTACCACTTTTTCATTTAGTTGTTCAATCTCTTTTTTAAACCCAACAATTTTTGTTTTATTTTTTTGTATCTCCAGCTCATATGAAGAGTTTTCAGAATTTAGCTGACTTTGCTTTTCAATAAGCTTGTCATATTTTTCAATGTGTTCTTCAATCTTTTCTGGATTTAGTTCTTGAATTTCAGAAGATGTTTCTGTTTCTGTATTTCTTAACTCATCAATTTCTTGTCTTACTTCATCAAGCTGTTTCAAGGCTCCGTAAGCATCTTTGATAAATTTGCAATGAGAAAATTCTTCGCCACAAGGAACTTCTTCTAAAAGTGCTGTTTTACCTTCTTTAATTTTTAGTTTGGTTTCATGCACTTTAATATCATTACAAATTAAATTTAATTGATTTTGTTTTTCAACAACAATAGATTTGTTATTTTTAATCTCTTCAATATCAAAATCATCATCTAAAAAGCTTCCAATTTTATCTAAAGTATCATTATTGTTCTTAATGTTTCCAAAAAACTTTTTATTCCTTCCAGTCAACAAATCTTTTTCTTTTTTGTTTGTTTCTAAAGATTTTTCTGTTTCGTCTATATCAATCATTTCAACTGGAATTATATTTATTCTTTCGTTAATATCATCGACTTGTGATTGATATGAATCAATCTTCTTTTCTATTTCTTCGCATGTGCTCTCTTGACTTTTATTTTCATTTTCAATTGCAACAAGCTTTTCATTTACTTCTTCTATTTGTTTATCAAATTCTGTACCCTCTAGTCTTTTAAGCATTCCTCTTAAATCAGCAACATCATCTTTTGCTAATTTAAACTTGCGTTCAAACATTTCTAAATCTAGAAACTTGGCAAGAATTTCTTTTCTTCTTGTAGAGCCTTCACTAATAAACATAAGAGAGCCAAGTTGCGAAGCCATTGATGTAAAAAGAAAATCATCCAATGTCCCAAACATCTTTCTTATGCTTTTGTCAGTATCGTTTCTTGATAAACCATTCAAACTAATGTTTTCTCCAACAACTTCATCGCGCCTCGAAAAATCTATATCTGTTTTTGCTTCAACCGTTGTGCTGCCATGAAGCTTCTTTTCATATTTTTCTGTAGTTCTTTCAATTTCATAAACGTTGTGTCCAATTACAATCTCTGCCTTGCCTCTGCAATTGTCTTTTGTTTGATTAATCAGGTGAAGGTTCTTGCGATTGTTTTTGGAAGTCGAGTTGTACACAGTGTATAATAAACTATCGATAATGCTTGATTTGCCTGAAAAGTTCTTTCCAAAAATACCAACAACCCCATTTAAGTTTTCAAAATTAATTTTATTCTTTTTACCATAATTGAATAGATTGTCCCATTCAATACTTTTAAGTCTCCAATTAATATTTCTCGCCACTTCTTCATCTTCCTCAACAACAGAACTATATTTTGTATTGAGGTCCAAAACTTTTTCCATCACTTCATCGCTAGGATCGTAGTCTTTAAGATAATCTTTTATAAGTCTTTTTTGAACTGCCATATCTCGCAAATTTTCTTGAAAGATGTTCTTAATAGAATCATCCATATCTGCTCCATCACTGGTAGCTCTGTTTAAGAAAGTCACACTTTCTGGTTTAAATTTGGCCTTTGCCACATCAACTGCTTTTTTTAATATGTCCAATGAGAGATTCTTATTAGAAACTAAACGAAGACGAGCGCCATCTGGAACTTTTATTTTGTTGGGGATTCTTCCTTTTGGTGTAAGATTAACAGTGATAAACGGTTTTGGGTTTATAAAAGAAACATGCTTGCAAGTAAATTTATCTTTATCTTGAACGTCCCATATCAACAAACCTTTATCATTTGTCTCTCCTTGGTTCTGTTGAATTGTACTACCTGGATAACGAACCCTACCTTTAAGATCTAGCACCTGATTTGTTTTGTGAATGTCTCCAAGAAAAGCAAAATCAAATTTATCAAAGATTGATATATCATGATCTCCATGTTCCATTGTCCAACCGAGATCAGTTTTAACTCCAGAGATCGATCCATGATAAAGAGCAATATTAATTTTGTTTATGTCAGTTGGTTCAACCCACTTGTCTTCGTCAAAAATTGAAAGCACATTCAAGACAAACTTATCACCCACTAACACCTCACCAGATGCCTTTAGGAGGCACAGATTTGGGTGTTCTAGGGCCTCAACGATAGGAGTGATGGCATCTTGCCTACTCGAGTTTCGGAGGTTTCCATCGTGGTTTCCGGGGATGACATAAGTGGGTGCAATGTCCGCTAAATTCTTGAGAAAGTTTGAAGCCATCTCAAAATATTCAGGACTCAATTGAGTTTTTGTATGTGCGAGATCTCCACAGTGAATAATACAATCGACTTCTTCCTCTCGCAACTTGTCGTATATTTGGTCGAATATTATACGATATTCATAGTGGTATTTTAAGTTGCGGATATGCGTATCCGCAAGGTGGGCGAACTTCATCGGACTCCTATTTTGCCTCTCTTGTTACTATAACACAAAGTATTTTGCTTGTCAAGGATTAATATTAAGATCTTCTTCAATCTCTTGCAACAAGTTCAAAAGCGCATCAAAACTTGCTGCAGCTTCCGGCGACCACTCCTCTGTTGTGAGCGACCTTAATTGCGATAACAACTTCATTGCTTCTGTGGCTTTGTTCTCCGGAGGCATTTTGTAGCCGGGTGGCAGACGCTCTGAGGGATTAAATTCACTTTCATTAATATTTTCAAGCTCTTCTTTAATGATTTCTTTTAATCTTTCAGTCGAGATCTTCATTTTCAATTTCCTTTATTTGTTGTTGAATATAAGAAGCAGCTTTAAAAAAGACACTCTTCGCCAAATTGTAATCGCCATTTGTATTTTTAAGAGTCATGTTAACAACTTCTTTTGCAAAGTGTTCTACAATAGCTCTTCTATCGCCTTCGCTTAAATTATTTGTGGTGGTTAGTTTCAATCTATTCTGCCACCGCTGCGTTCATGGGATGCCTTAAAAACAGCATCTAAGAGATCGTGGGCCGCAATATTAAATTTCTGTATAACTTCTGGACCGACTTTCAATTCGTCTGCCAACTTAATAAAAAAGTCTTGTGAAGACCTTAACATTTTTTGAGCTTGTTTTAAATCGTCAAATCGTCCTTCGGTGATTTCCTGAAGTTCTTCTTTAATAATTTGTTTAAGTTGAGACTTGGTTAGTTTCATTGCAACTCTCCTAAAGCTTCGTATAATAAGTAGTCATCAGAACCGCATAATGACGCTTCATTTTTTCGTTTCAAAAACTCATCTTTTGTCATCGACCCAATGTCGTCATAGCCGGCTGTATTTATTTTATATACTTCAATTCCATAATTCAATAAGTCTTTTATTATCTTCTTTGATTTGTTCTCGGCATCAACATCTAAACCAATATAAATTGGTGTATCATTCTTTACGATCATCTGAAACAACTTTGAGTTCTCGCGCAAAGTAGAACCAAGAATTGGAACAGCATTTGGGCCAGCAATTATTGCATCAAAGATGCCTTCAACAATCACAAGATCTTGATCGAGGTCTAGGTAAAGTTCATTAAATATTATATCTTTTGATACTGGAGGGTTGAGATATTTTTTCCATGCACCATTAAATGCTCTTGCAACAAAATAGTTTACATAACCTTCTTCATCAAAAGATGGAATGATAACTCTGTTATTATATTTTCCATTCATGCAACATCCAATTTTCCAACGAAGAATCTCTTTCTTTGTTATTCCTCTATTCTTCAAATAATTTAAAGCAGGCGTCGTTACCAAAGGAAGGTTTTCATTTGCAAGAGATATAAATTCTTTTGGCAAGTCAAATCTTTGTATTTGTTCAGTTTCATCGTCTTCTGAAAATATATCATCAAATTTTGTTACATCTTCTCGACCATTTAATTTGTCCCATTGTTGAAGTGTGCGAAAATCACCATACTTTCTTACGAGACGCCGAAGAGAGCGACCATAATAATCACAAATCCAACACTTAAAAGCATCTTTCTCTAAATTAATAGAGAATTTTCGTTTATGATGTTTGCATTTTGGACAATAAAAAAGGTGTTCATCGTTTGAATGATGAAATTTTCCAAAAATACTTTTTAGGAGTTGGAGCTTCTCTCCTTCCATAAATTATAACCTGCTCTCGCGATAATTAAACTGTCTGCCCGATCATAAGAACCAGGCTTGGGATTACCTTGTTTTGTATATTCTACCACAAAATTTGGTTCGTTGTCAAGAATATATTGAAGAACGACCTGTTTTGCCTTTTCTCCACGAGGAATTTTAATACCATTTGATTTTCTAGCAGTTGATGCTCCAATGTATTCTGGTTCAATTCCTACTACATCTAAACATATGTAAGATACTATACCATTAAACTTCGCTAATGTCAATAAAGTTTTTGCTGAAGAAAAACCAGGTCTAAAAGCTTGCAGAGACTGTTCAACAAAAATATGTTCGATGCGAAATTTGATAGTTAAATCTAATAATTTGCTTTTAACAAATTCTGCTTTTGTATACGGACTTGGAAAACGGTTTTTGTTTCTCATATCCCAAGCTTCACAATATAATACTTTGCCAGTAACATCAAGAATAGTCACACCAGTTATTGATGTTGAAATGTCTAAGCCTAAGATCACAATTACATTATATCAAAAATCTAACTTAAGCTTAAATGTAAATTCTCGATCTTCAGTTTTTTTAACTGGTGTTGCTAATTTAGCAACACCTAAAAGATTTTTATCATCGTCGTAAAGCCCAATTTGAGAAATATATGTTTGTTTCTTAAAACTAGCGCTGTGATGTGAGTGAGAACTAGTGACTATATTTTTTATTAGCATTTTATCACTCTCAAAGTAACTTGTCATACTAGCTGTAATGTCCGTAGATTCAGGTCCGGACCCAGATTTTCTATATGTTGGATTACTTGAATGATTTAAAAGGCCTTTTGGAGCATGAGCTAACATTGTTAATGTCGGAACATAATTTACCCCTTCAAATTCCATAGAATAACTGGAAGAGAACGCATCACCAGTGTCGTATGTAGGGTCATTAGCTCCGTTCGCGAAGAAATACCATGCTGGGGCCTGTGAGGCGCCGGTGGTTCCGTTGTGATATACATCTGTAAAGGCGCCTTCGTGTAAGTCCCATGACCCAGTTAAAATAAGAAACCCTTCATTGTATAATACAACTCCAGCTACATTACCAGTAGCATGAACCGAACTGGTAACTTCGATTAATTCTCCATTTTTACCTATATCATGCAACTCTGCCAATAAAGTTCCACTTACATAATATTTTAAACGAACAGACCCTTTTCTTATGGAAGATCCATAAAAAATAGAAGGAATACTTATTAAACTTAATCTTTGTGAATTTTTTTCACATCCTGGAACATTAGATGATGAATATGCATAATGAGGACTATTAACTGTGTAATAATCTAAAGTAATACGAAGAGCGTCAATATAGTCTCTTGGATTAGCCAGAGCAGAATGTGAAAATGATATAGAAGCAGATAAAGGATAAGAGCCCTGTATCTCATCTCCGTATGAAAAGTCAGTATTAAAGTCGCTAGTTGCAGCTGTTCTGAACGATGTTAAACTTCCCTGTTTTGTTATAAAAGGATATATTAGCTGGTCAGATGACCTATCAACATTTAGCTCGTATAAACTAACATATCCATATGGAACGTGATTCAAAAAATCACTTGTAGCTGTGCGATTAGCGTCGGATCGCATAAATTTTGGATTGTTGTTGTAATAAACTTGGCCATCATAAATAACAAATTCATTTTTAGGATAAGTCTTTATCCTATTATGAAATACATCCGTTGGTCCAAACTTATAGTATGGCATTTTTTAATAATCCAGACGCACCCTCATTGTCAGCTCTGTATCGGGCGTTTTTTTCAGAGGCTCAGAGAGCTTGGCAACTGCTAACAGTTCATTATCAGCAGAATATAGTCCAACTGTAGTAATATATGACACAGGCTGATCTAATGAAGTGTTTTTAACTTGAATTTTACTAGCGCTCAGATAAGTTGGATTTGCGCTATAATTAAACTCATTATGATTTGCTCTACAGAAATAAATTGTTGAATTTAATTCTGTTGTGTTATTAAAAGAAATACTTTGAATTCTGTTTCTTATCGCATCTGCAGAGGCTGAAATTGCGGATCCTGTCAACACTGCTCCGAAGGTAGCGATTCCGCCATTATTTGGATTGTGAGGAAGATGGACTGGATAATCTGCTCGCGAGGCTGTAACATGATTGAGAAAATGATCAGAAGCAGAAAGAACAATTATACCAGCTTGATAAAAGATGAGACCAGAAACACCAGAGCCTCCGACGCCCGGGCCTGCGATGGGGACCGCAGATAGGTCCGAAACTCCAGCAATTACAGATGCCGACAACACACCATATTCTCCAGCTGGTGAATCAGTATAATATGATCCGGTACCCTGATCGTCGTGAATTTTGGTAATGTAGCTCCAAACCTTCGGTTCGGCGGAGTCGGGACTTGCAAGAGAACCAGTGCCCATATAAAGACTAAAGGAGCCTTTTTTAATTTCATCTTTTACTAATAAACGCGAGAAACTAATAAAATAACCTTGAAGAATTTCATCTCCACCTGGAATTTTAAACTTCTTGATTGTTCCATCAGTGTTGTGACCCATAAGAATCTGAGCCATTTGATTGTAAATATTTAATTTATCACTATTTTGATAGTTATTAAGTCCACTTAGATCTGGTCCGCCCCAAATATGTGTTTTCCCATCATGGTGAGCAGCGCCGGTAGCGTGCCATCTAGAACTGGAATGGTATCCGCAAGTGATGTCAAAAATGTGATTCGCAGATGAACTCAGATATGGATAATCATAAACAGATTGAAACATTCCGTGAGAATAATTTTTGATATTATTTTCGCTTCCAAGTTCAATGGTGGAAGCACCATATGTACCAGAAACAATTGTCCCTGTTATAGGAATCGCTTCATGAAGCAGCGTTCTAGTTGTTGTAACATCATTATTTGCATAAGTTTTAAATGTTGTAGCCATATTTTTTACCTTTTTTAATCTACTCGTTTAACAAATCTAAATGGAATATCTATTCTATACCCAGTTGTAGCGCCAGTGATTCGAATTGTTGTATCAATATAATGTACTGTTGCGTTCCCGGCTCCGCCGTTACTAGTGGTCGGCAGCGCCCAAGAGGCATAATTAGTTGTGCCCAGTCTCTGAAATAAGAAATTGCTTGTTTGCAACTCTGTTGAAGCAGCAATTTTAAATCTCAACGTTGTTCCTCGCGGACCTTTTAATTGGCTGTTTTCTCGGGATGTTGTAGCGAGGTCTGTCCAACTAGTAATATCTTTAACAAAGCCCGGATCCGTTCCCAACGACACAAAATAACTAGCAATATTATCGTCATCAATAAAAGAGACTGCAGCGGGAGAGCCAGTTGTGCCCGCCATTTTACCCAAGGAACCGGGCGCAACAATTGTTCCTAATCTATTATCCATCTCAATTATATATTGAGTTTCAATTAAGTCACTCGATAATCTATGTTTTGGGTGAATTTCATCAGTGTTTAATCCTTGGTCTAAACGAACATATACTTCTTCAAACTTACCCGGCTCGAAGCCATTCATAGTGCCATCCGGATCTTTATCGACAGAATCGGGAATAAGTCCGGGGTTTGTTTGATCGGCTTGTGGGTTCAATGTTGTTCTAGATGTTCTTTCATCAACAGTAACAACGTAGTGTGTGCCATCAGCTTTTCCAAAACTATTATTAAGGCGTCGACGCGTGTTTGATTGGTTCAAAAGAATGACCGGAAGATATAAAAGATTTGTTCTAGGGATTGAAAGTAATTTACTTTTCATCATAGATGTGTTGTTTGTAAACGCTTCTAAAACGGGAGTTTGCAAAACAGTCAAATCATAATAAGCGCTTCCGGATGCATGGTTTTTATTGTAATTATTATAATTAATCTCATCATCGCCTAAAGCAAATTTTGCAATTTTAAAAGTACCATCTCCTTTCGCAAGCCTCATTCTACCTGTATCGGTTAATACAGCGTCTAAAATAATATCGCCGCTATTGTCAAGAAAAGCCATAGATTTACTCCTTTTTATATTATAAGTAGTTCTTTTTTTATAAAAAAGTTAATTTTAAATATCTCTTTAAGCAACCGTAGTCCCAGAATCAGAATCCCTAATATCTTCTTTCTTTTTTACTTCTATGTTCATATGTTTGGTTTCAAAAACAACATTAACATCAATTTTTCTACCAGTCTTTTTTGAAATAAGTCTAATTTTAAAATATTTTTCTGGACCTCGATTAAAAATAGACTCTTCAGCTAAACCAAGTTCCGGAGTAAGGTTGACGGCTGTGGTACCAACCTCACTTTCATCAAACTCTATACCTGTTTTAGTTTCATCAATAAATCTTTGTTCCGGCTGTGGAATGACTGAAATATATCTTCTCATAACTTTTGTACTTTTGGGCTTCTTTTTCTTCATTTCAAAAATATCGATTAACAAATAAACAGCGCCGCTATTATCGACTAATTCTACTTTATAAACTTCGCTAGGGTTAGAAACATGGCCATGTACATCTTTAACTCTAAAAGTATAATAATATTTTGTATTTGGGATAAGATTATCAACAAGGGAAAAAGAAGAAAAACCTTCTACACCGTGTTCTCTCATGGTGCCTTTAAAATCTTGATAACTGGCGGGCTCAATGGTGGTCCTAAACACTTGAAAAGTTTGCGGAGGATCCTCACTTTGAAATTCTATTATAGATCCTTGTGGAAGCTCTTGTGCCTCATATATCTCTTTCAAAGATTCAGCATCTCCATTTTCAGTTTCGATAATAATTGGTTCCTGCTTAACCTCTCCTGTATTGCTACTTAAATTAATTAAAACTTTATTGTTTACATTTTTATATGGAAGAATGTTTATATTTGGCGGGATTGGGGGGCTATCCATCATTCTAGTTGCACAAGAAAAATATGGTACTTCTACCACTTTGACATTTGGCCTAGAAATAATATCAACCTCAAAATCATAAGTTGCGGTGTCATTAGAATATTTTTTAATCACCTTTTCGAAGCGTTTCTTGATCTCCTCTTCGCCCGCCATGGCGGCGGTGGCGAGGTTCCCCATGTTCGCCAAATATTTTCGATCTATTTTATACTCATATTCTGTTCCAAAAATTACTCTCCAAGCATATATTCGATAATGATATCTTTCACCATATCTCATTTGAGTATCAATATGTTTTAATACATCGAGCTTTCTAGTGTTTGAATAATAATAATTTTGTATTACTTCAACAGGAGTGCCGGCTGCGTTGCAACGCCATTTTGCAACTCTATATGCAATTGTTTCTGAGGGCGCGGTTTTGCCTGATAAAATTTGTCTAAAACTTCTTGTTTTATCTTTGACTAAATTCATAAATCTAGCCTGAAAAATTGTCATGAGAAGATTTTTTAAAAATTTACTCTGTCCTCCATCGTCTTCAGACTCATGAAGCATATTATAATATTCGGAATCAAGTTCTGCTAAAACAGTAAAATCTTCTCCAGTTTTGTTAGCAAAAATCTCGGCTCCTTTATCTGCAAACTGATCAGTCCAGTTCCAGAAGCTATCATCATAAAAGGAAAAACTACTTCTACCATCAATTACTTCTTCAAAATCTGTACTGGCTTTTTTAACCTCACGAAATCCTCGCGCTGAGCCCCAACCAGATCTTGCAGCATTTTTTTCAACTGTAAATATTTCATCGCCGGAGTCTGCAGCAACATTTGATTTAAATTTAAGTCTATTTTTCATGCCATCAGCAAAATTTCCCTGTCCTCCTTCAATCATAGTTTTTAAAATTGCACCATCTAATTTAGCGTCTACTAATAAATCCGCTAAAGAAGTATTTGTATCAGTAGAAAATTCCAATTCAAAAAACATAGGAAACATAAAACGTTTATAATGATATTCAACCATTCTTTTATTCATTTCATAAGGAGCAAGAATGTTGGCATGTTTATTTCTCATAGTACTGAAGACCTGGCGATCAACTCCACCATAGACAGCAATTTTACTGTTATAAACTCTGGACCATTTTTCAAAATACTGCCCTTTACTTTTTTCTCCTATTTTTTCTCCCTTCTCGTTTAACGCATCTTTAAACATGTCTGGAAGCTGATTCTTCAATGTTACAAATTTATGAAATTCAGTAAATTGTTGTTTTCCTGGTATGCGATCCGGGGAGATTTCTTCCATCAAAAACACATTCATATTTGGCAACAGCACAGTGTCGTCGAGTCGCTCTCCCGGGAGCCTCCAGTCTAAATTCTCATAATCTTTAACATAAAAATTGTAATCAGATTTGCATTTATAATAAAGAGGCTTATTCATATATGATGTTGCCTCCAGTTCTTTAAAAGAGAATGGTTTATAATAAATTGTTGTGTAATCAATATGTCTTTTTCCAGTCGTTTTATAATAAACGTCCTTGTTGTAAACAAACTTTAATTCATTAAAATATATCCTTTTCGCGAAGGCGGCGAGCAGAGATAAATTCTCCCCTTTCAGGTGTTTATCGGCCCCGCGAGGGGTTCTGATGGTAATTTTCTCTCTTCTTTCGGGTATGTTTCGTTCATTCCCTTTGTCCGCGGACCCTCTCTCCGCCATATACCACTTTTCAACGGACGTAACGTCTTGATGGGTTATTCTAGGATAAACAACAGTATTGTTACTAATGCCGTTGACGTTCGCGTCCGTCTCTTGAAAAAAGTTTGGACTAAGCCCACCGTCCGAGGCGTCAATAGCCCAATAAGCGCCGATGGCTGCGCGGACTTCATCTTCAGGTTTCCAGTTAAGAAGTCTGTTTGTCCAAAAATGAGAGTAGTCGCCAGACCAGTCTTCAGTATGAGTAAGAAGTTCTTTGTTAAAGGCCTCCATTGATTTCTGTTTAACATAATAAGCTGGGCCTTTTTCTAGGCCGGCTGTAGAGCGATCACGGTAAAAACGAGGGGCGTCATCAAAAAGGTAAACCTTTCTTGGGGAAGAGAGGTTTTCTCCAGCTACTTTGTCCCCATCGTCGAAATCGCTTTCCGGAGCAGTTACAGCTTCTTGGCCACTTGTATTGTTACTTGTTGGTGCCATTTTGTTTCTCTTTATTATAACTATTCATTTTATTAATACATATCCCCTTTTGTCGGCTTTTTCTTACCAGGTTTGGTTTGTTTCTCTTTCGCCGAATCGAAAATGCCAGAAATATCAAAGCCGGTTTTCGGCGGAATGTACCCGGCGCCCATCGCGCCGCCGATTTTGGGAGTTAAAATTGGGATAGTTGATTTCATCATTGTGTTGCTGAGACTCTTAAGTCCCGCCATTATTGGCTGGCCGAGGGTCGGTATTATTTTAGCAGAAGAAGGAAGAAACCCACCAGGCAATGTGCCTGGAGATAACCCAATTGCGGTCTCTGCGGCGGAGGTAACGGCGGCAGCAGTCGCTGCAGCGATCTGAATTTGGCCAGCAGTAGGAGCGCCCACTGCGGCAAGAACTGGCGCTGCAGCCTGAATTGCGGCCGCTGCAGCTGGAGATATCGGAGGTGGGTTCAGATTCAACGCGGCAGCAAAATTAATTTTCGGTTTCCCGGGTTTCATAAAAAAGTGTTTATTATATATTGGGAAATCAAACGCTTCAATCTCAGGTATATTTACTTGAGAATTGCTATGTCTTTTAACTCTACAAACAAGTCTGTTATCGCGATCATCCATCTTAAAACTACCTTCGTTAGAGTTAATCCTTTCCCACTGTTCCATTCCTATTTGTTGAAATAATGGATCACTCATTTGTGCTTCATTTTTTCCAGTGCCATCTACAATTCTGTACCCTGTTAACATCTCAACACTGCAAAGGTTCATAAAATTCAAATAAAAGAACCCCAAACTGTCACTTTTTTTATTCGGATTAAAAACTTCACGTTCTAAATCAAGTGCTAAATCATGTTCTTCTTTAGGTTTCGATTTTTGTGTGCAAACGGCAATCATTGCTTTATATTGATTTGGATAATTTGATAAATCTCCAGCAACATCTAAATCGAAAACCCTTTGGACAGGACTATCAATATTAAAATGTGCATATGGATCAAACTTATAAGTTGGATGAGAAAAATAACTTGACAATTTAAGTAAAGCTTTATTAGGGTTTGTTAAATCATTTACATAAACTCCTTGAGGCGTATTTTTATTTACGCCATGCCCAGCCAGAGGTGCGACTAATGGAAGAGTGCTGAGAACACTAGTAAATTTTATTATATCTGTAAAAGGTGTTGTTTCTTGACAATAATCGGAGATTTGATCGTCTTCAACGTGAACATTAAAAGATTCCATGCTGCTGACAGTACAACTTTTACTAGCCATAAAATCAATCAGCCCGCCGCGTAGCCTCTGCATTGCATTTGCTTTTGGAACTAAATTCCTTCCTATGGAGTACGGATTCTTATCAATATTCAAGCCATTGTTGTACCTTAAAGCTTCAATCAATATTTGATTATATCTGTGTGGTTCATAAAATTTATTAGCTTGTTTTAATGCTTCAGATAAAAGATCGTAAACTACACCTTTTCTAGTGGATATTGACATTGGGCTAAAATAAGCAAACTTTAAAGGATCCAGCCCTAACCTTACGCCTCCTTGAAAATCTTTGTCTAAATGTAGTGTTCCGGTTTTTTTTCCAAAATACTTTCTCATTTCAAAATTGGATCGCTCTCTAAAATCCCCAGTATTAAGTAGCATAAGTCCAAATTCATTTGTAGAAGGTTCAGAAGTGAGATAATCTACTCCAAAATATTTTGACGTATCACTATCAAAGATGTCTTCAAAATTAGAAAACTCTTTTATTACTTTAAATGTTCTCGTTGCATCGACTTTAAGACTTTGTGGCTCTGAGCCGGGCCCGGAAGGGGCATCTTTTGTAACTGGTCCACTTATAGCAGAATCTAACATTCTTTCAACATTTATAGACAAATCAGAAACTAATTTCAAAAATGATCCAATTCCTTCAGGAGACCCAACAACAGGATCAACCATTTTAGCAATCTCCCTTATGAGGTTCTGTTGTGGGTGATCCTCTGCAGGGGCCGGGCCTGCTCCTTGGTATTGTGGTTGGAAGCCTTTTGTTAATAATTGAAAAATATCAACATATTGTGTAATTATATCCGTAAGAATGTTATTTTGCCCAGAATGTTTTTTAGCTGATTGAGCGACATTGTTCAATAAAGTATTTTCAGCTATTGATCCTTCAGAAAACAATTGAAGTATATCGTCTAAAAATTCTGGAATAAAACTTTGTGCAACAAGACTATAATTAAGTTTGTATTTTCTACGACCAGCCTGGTTGAAACCGTGGGATTTCTCAACTGTTTCTGGAGAACTAATATTCTGTGAAACTGCAACGTTATAATACTTTTCAAATGTTGTCGTTATATTAACTAATTCTTGTAGTCTTTCTTCCATAAAATTTACAGTCGGATCTTCAATCTCAATTTCAACATCATATCGATAAAAACCATTTGTAATTTCTGACATCATATGATCAACTGCTGCAAAATGTCTCATAAATGGGTAGTCTGATCTAAACTCCTGCGTCATTAAATTAACTTCTTGTACAGTTGCAGCGACTTCCTTAGAGCGATTGGTACCATATATACCTGGATCGTCACCGACTTCAACAATTCTTTTCCCAGGCTGTAGCCTGGCGCTTCGGCCTCCAAATCCAGGACCAGACGAGAGTCCAATTTCATTATCTTTTGTGTGTACAAGCATCTCCGGAGGAATATTTCGATCAAACTCAACTGACCTTTTTGTCCCGAGCTTGTTAACGCTAGAGGCAGTTGAATCAACTCGATTGCGTAATATCTTGAACGAACGTATATAACTTTTTCGTAGTAACTGACTTATGAACGAAGGACTAGAATTTTCAAATAAAATAGGGAAAGCTGAATTTTTCTTTACCATGGTCAAATAATCTACGCTAAAGAAAAATCTACATTTTCCTTCGCGATCTTTAGATGTAAAAAGTTCAGAAAAATATGATGGCTTTCTTGATATATCCAAATTATCATTAATTGGAAAAGTTATAACATTTTGACCAAGTTTTTTATTTTCTACTTCTCTAAAATCAAATATTTGTCTCTCAATTCTTTTTAACGTTCTAAAATCTTGTACAGTTCGGTTATATACCATTTCAGCAGTTAATTTTGGTTGATTTTTTTTAGGATTGTGAGCCTTCCCACCCATCCATCCAATATAACCTATACCGCTTCCGGGGCCATGATAGTGTACTGGGCCATGCCATATTTTTCCTTTTGCTATTGCGTTGCCTTCTGAAGGGGAAAATTTGATGATCTCTTCGGCGGTTGGTGTCTGACGATAGATTGTTTTTTGTGTGACTAATTTTCCACCTCTGATAATAGGCTCATCTATATGTTGACCAAGAAGAATCTCGACTTCATCATCGCCTTTAAGCCCAAAATTTTGTTTTATTTCATCAATATCTAAATAGGGAACTACAAATAAAGACAAATGACTTGGGCTCACCTCTTTAACTGATATAGTGTGTCTAAACGGTATGTCATAAATAATGTTTCCATTATTATCAATTGTTTTATTATAATCCTTAATGTGATCTAGTATATCTTCGTCATCAGTAAGTTTAAAAAAAGAAGTATCAGACAAAGATATAGTTGTGCTTTTGGCACCAGGGGGTGTCTTTTGGCCTGCCACCAAATCTTTTACCCGTTCGTTACTAGCATGCATGCCGCTATAAGCTGACTCGCTTTCCACGCTAATGATTTTTATTTTATAAAACTTCAAAAAATCTTCGTTAAAAAGAAAACTAGAAACGAGATCTCTTCCTTTTGGAACTTTCGCCTTTAAGGAAAAATCAACAAAAACATCTAAACTTTCTTCCGAAGTCCCAGATAAATTTTTTGCTTCTGCAGACCATTCGGGCTCAAGTGCAGGTTTTTGTATATGAGGGTTTTTATTAAATAGAGATTCCCACTTTTCATTGGCTACATTTAAAACAATTTTGTTTATATAAACGCCCGGTAGAGCACTTTCAAAATAACTTGATAGATTATCAGACATCAAGACGTCTCCTTCTCAAATTCTGGCGGGCATGGATCCTCTTCGGGATCAAGATCATAAATGTTAGCAAATCCAACTTCTTCTTCGAAACAATCAAAAACACGGTCTTGATCGGAAAAAATATGCTTTCTTCTTTGTACATTAATTGAAGCACAATAAAGTTCATTATCAATCTCTTCGTCAGTTAACATTTCAAAATAGTATTCTACATGCTTTTGGCTAGGAAGACCGAGATCCGTTTCTGGATCATGGAAATATAACAATTGCAGGTCATCTCCATCGACCTTATATACTTCAATATCAAAGTTTTCTCTTTCAAATAAAGAATTTTTTTCTTCTGCCTCAAAAAGAAGATAATGTGGCCTAACTTGAAATGTAGAATTATCTTGGTACACAGTCGCATGATACGCATCGCCGCCGCCGGAGTCGCCGTATGGCATATCAGAAAACACACCTAAATCTAATTCGTCTTCAACATTATCTTTTACCCAAGTTCCATCATCATTGACAAAAGAAATAAAAGTTTCATATGAGCTTGTTAAAAATAATTGTGGAATTCTTGAAATACCATTTGAACCAGATAGTGTTGGCTTTGAGCCAGTTAATTCGCTATTTAAAAATTTTATAGACCACGCAGGGACATAACTAGAACCATATTCTGAAGTTCCCAAAGGATGAGACAGCACATAGTCCTTGAGAGCGGCTGGTTGAGCATACATGACTTGAAATCTCATCATATCTTCTTCAGTCAATACCGGGTTTTGGCCCACTTCTACTTCAGTATCGTCAAATTCGGGACCCATAGTTCTGGCTTCCTGTGCCAACTTACTCTTATTTTCAAGTATATGTTTGTTAGCCTTAGTCACCTCCGTCCCGGGTCCTGGGCTGAAAACATATTGCGTTTTTGGTCTCACCGAATTCTTAATTCTTAACTCTGAATCATTTTGAGCTTCACTTAAATCAGTATATGAGGAATCATATATAACATCGGCATCAAAAAAAGCATATTGAGAAGGCTTAAACTTCCCCAATGATAGTAAATGTTTACCATATTGAGTAAGCTGAATTTCAATTACGTCTTCTTTTTTATTAAAAAATGTCATTTTGTATAAATTCCAACCTTATAATAATTACTCATATTTAATAAAATATTCTTCATTAAGTTCCTGGAACCTCCGAGCCCGGTGGTGGCTTTTGTGGAGGAATCGGAGGTAGCCATGGCAAGTTCACATTGCCGGCAACATCAGATAAAGTAGCCACATCATCTCCAATGGCTCCTCGAAGCTTGTATTCAGCTTCTACTTGTACTAGTTCAACAAGAGAAAAGAAATCATAAGGCCAATTATAATTATAATCTGGCTTCTTTAATTTTTCATCTCCAAACTCAAATTTAAACCTTTTGTCGTCTTTTGTGTCCTCTGTTACATTAAAGTAACTTTGCTCTGCTTTTTTCTTAACTTTGAAAACCATCCATCTGACATCTTTTGGCATCGTATTAAGATTTAAGAAATCCCAAGAGGCTGCAAGATCTAACGTTATGCTTGCCTCATCTTTTTGCGCTTCCGTAGCAATTTTTGGCATAAGATTTTGCCAAATATCAATAAGATCTTGTTTTTTCAAACAATGATGAAACTCGAAAATAAACATGGCAAATGGATCTATGCTACGATTTTTAATAAAATTCATATGTGGCGGTAGATAATACTTGCTCATTTTATTAACCATCTCGGTTATCGCTTTACTTGGAACACTAGACCCAAAGGCAGCTGCGCGTTTTGCTAGGTCGTCGAGATTTGTTTCGGGCGACCTTTGTAAAAGCTGGGCATAATCAATGTGTCTTCGTGTAATTGGAAAGAATGGACTTGTTCCTTCGTCATAATTTGATCTTATTGGTATAGCGACAACAGCTTCAGAGATGATTTTATTATCTGCAATTTGACCTAATTTTCTGTCCGGACCAACGAGACCAGAAGGTTCTTTAAATCCTAATACTTGGTATAATGATCCTGTTTGTCTGTGACCTAACCTAGTTTCATCAGACGGCTGAGTTCCAATCCCGTGTAGTGCATTTTCTCCAGCGCCTCCGAGCATTGCTTTTAATATGGCTGTTGGGTGTGATTCTCTCAAGCCCATATAAATTCCTTGAGAACCGGTTGGTTCGACTCCGTAACCATACCACATTCCGCGAGTAGAATAACCGAGATTCGTATCTATATTGCCAGAGAAATTTAATATTGGTGTTTCAAATTTTGGAGAAATAACCCATGCATCCAAAGACTCATCACCTTTCGATGCCTTCGCTTCTATCGCCTGACCAGTGATTGGATTATATGTAATCTCTGGTACAGTTGTTCTACCAAAAAGATTTATTGACGATGCAACTCTCATTTTGGATTTGAAAGCAAGACTTTCATTGCCTTGCCCTTCTTCGCCAATCTGAAATGAACCAGATCCGTAATCTTTAAGAAGGTTCCAAGATTCTCTCCAATTAGGATCATATGTTGTTTCAACCTGGGCGCCGGCTATAACTTCTTCTATTGTAAACTCAGCAAGTTCTCCATGAGAAGAATGAAGATCAACTGCTGAAAGCAATAGTCTGTGTTTATGTGGAGAAAAAGCTAATCTCGCTACTGATTTGCCATAGAAATATGGCGGTGTATAAGGAGCAAAAGCGGGATCTTGCGTTTGTGCTGCGACGTAGACCAAACTGGTAATTGGATCAAGAGGGTAATTATGTGTTTGACAAGTTGGTCCATAATGTATTCCCCTTGCTGAACCAGATTGCATATCTTGTTTATTGAAAGCCAAATCGCCGGAGCTGCGGCCAGCTTTGAATGGGAAATCTGGCCCTTCAAACATGATCATATCTTCATATGGGTTGTGTCCGGGAGGTTTGTCAACTGCGCTGCCGCTCATGCTGTATTTTTTTCCTGACTTTCTCAATGTCACATCCATAAAATATGTTGTTCCAGATAACATCTGAAATCTTCCCGGAGTCGACGTAAAGCTTTGGAACTTGCCTTTATCCAAGAAAAATCTTGGTATTTCTCCCAAGAAATTGTGCATTGCCATTGAGTAATTTGGTGTGTAATCTCCTGTCCAAAGCGCGTGCTTTCCTTGAGTGAGATCGGTTATCTCGCCGGCGAGCCCTGGAGGGTGTATTAATGGTATTTCCGATCCTACGCCGTGGTCTCCGGAGTGGCTGACTGGCAGATATGTATGAGGTTCTATGAGAGACTCGAATGGAAAACGAATATTATGAATTTTTTCATATTCAAGACCCTCAGTGCCGACGTCGTCCGATCCTGTTTGGGTAAGATAACCCATGCCAGCGAAGCCGATTGCGTTTGGCAACGATCCAGTCCAATGTGGCCAATCTACAGCGATGCCTGATTTAATTGTATTATACATAATACCAGGGGCGAACCATGGTTGCAATAACGACTGTAATTGTTCTTGTGGGTGTACTTGTGGTGTCTTTCCGGCGAATGCAATAGATGAGGTTAAATGTGGTCCATAACTTTGCGAGAACATAGAACCCAATTGCACACATCTCAATACTGGATAAAAACCATTATATGGTAAGAGTTTTTTAACTGCTTTGCACTTTAATGTAAATTCTTTTGCCCTTCCTTTAACATCTTTCTGATAGTCGTTGCCAATAAGCTCTACAAATTTCATAAAATCAGAATGAGAATATAGTTTGTAGAATGGCAAATTTCCAGTGCTAATTGGAGTATCTGAACTTGCAGTGTGTAATGCACCGACAAGAGATAAGAATTTTTTGTTCGTGGCAGCAAAGCCATTATCAATATAATAATCCATATGATCTGAAATTTTAAATTCTGGGAGGATTGAATAACCTTGTCCCATTGTTCTTACATCTACTGCCCACTGATCATATGAATCATAAAAAGGAGACTTCCCAGACAACAGTGAAGCACTATAATGAGGTTTAAAGTGTGCCCCACTGATGCCCTGGTCCGCATCCCATGAATCATGCTGGATGATGTGAAGATATTTAGGAGGGATGAAGGTCTCAAAATTTGCAATAGGCGTCATGGACATATATTTATTTTGGAATAAATATGTCTGTGAAGCGGTTGGGACGGATCGTAAGCTATAATGAACAGAATCGGTTTTTAAGGTGTTTGCAACGATAGCATTAGAAGCAGTCATAGATGCATATGGGTTTGAAAATAACTCTCCACATAGAGTGCCGGATTCAGCAGAAGCATCTAATGGCCACATACTTAAACAAGGTGGAATCATTTCTAGACCATTTTGAAAATCATGTTCAGAGGGTCCGATTCCTTTGTTGCGGTCGATCTGGCCGTATTTAAATATATAACCTGTCGTATCGTCATTCCACATACTTTCTCTAATTGTATTACCCATTGAATTTAAAGCAAGAGCATCTGTCCTTAATCTATGTTCAGGTCTAGTTCTCCAGAACGTTCTATAATCTCTTCGATCATAACCCTGATGAGTTAGTCCCGAAGATTCTGTGTAATGTTGTCTTCCACGAATTTTGCCTAAATAAGCATTTTCTTCTTTCGGAAAGACAATTTCTCTATAATTCAGATTAAGCAAATCAAATGATTTTTCTTGTTGAAAGACTGGATTAATTTCATTTGTTATTTCATCATATATGACTTGATCGGGATCATTGATAATTCCTAATTTTTGATCCAACTCTCCTTGACCAATTGGGAAGTAATTCATATTATTGCCAAGTGTATGTCTAAAAGTAAAGACATTATTGGCCTTTCCACCTCTTGCAAGAACTATACGTTGTTGTTCTACGTCGTCCACAGAAATATCGAATAAAGTATGCTCGATTGGTTTATATTTGTTTGTAACAGGCGTAATAGTTTCTTTTCTTACTGGAGACTTGGCGCCGACTTTTTTCAGCTCTTGGAGAATGTTATCTGTGTAGCCATTAGTGCCATATCGTAATTCGGTTTGTGCGTCGGCCGGCGTGAAAAGTTTCTCGAGTTTGGTGGGGCTACGCTCGGAAGCAACCGGGCCGATTGAAAAATCAAGTAAATTCTTTTTCTTATGATATCGCGCAACAGGGTGTTCGCCTGTTCTAATTTGTTTCCAAGATGGGTAATGATATGGTCCGTTGCGGTGAAGCATAAGAGCGTTGAAGGCTTCTGGGTCTCGCCTTGGATTGTGCGCAAGGCCGGCGGTGTTCGCTTCAGAAGCTCCAATCGGATCATAATTTGTGACAAAGCCTCTCCCATGAGATGTAGCGTTGTCTGTTCCATTTATATAAGTGGGTGACTCGTGGTAGGCTGTCCAACCCAAATACGCTCCATGTGGGTGCTGCAAGCTATCATTATTACCGGGGGCACCTGTATCGTTGGGCCACCCAAGAGTATTTGTGGATGATGATATTGGTTCATATATAATTGTGTTTAACCCTACGAAATCAGTCGGATGAAAGCCACCAATATCCCCTTGAATAGCCTCGGCAAAAGGAACGCCCCAAGTTCGGACGGCGCCGGCGTTGTACCACGCAACCCCAAAATCACTTGCACTAACAAATACAATATCTGTTGAAGCGTTCCAAGCGTTGTATGCATTATGTTCTTCTGATCCGCTTCTCATATAAGCAGGCTTTTGATATCCAAGAACTGTAAAGTCAGCTTTGGGCCTAGCCGGATCGGCTGGTGTTACGCCGAGAGAAAGAGGCTCAGTCGTAACACCAGTAACGTGATGCACAGAAGCTGTAATCCAAGCATATTGCAAATCGCTTCTTGGAATAACGCGGGTGACATACCAATTATCATAAGATGAAGCAGTTCCAGCAAACTTAGGAGCCACAATATGTCCGCTGCTACTGAAAACTATTTTTGCTCTTCGATTTCTATGCACTTTATGATATGATGCACTTGGTTCTTTTAAAGAGCTGTCATATCCGCCGGTGCCGGCATGTCTTGTTAACAACGTTTGCAAAGGCTGCCTTACACTAAGATTTCTATTGTTTAAACTATTGTATACTGAAAATTCTTCCGCAACAATATCTAAGAAGCCTCTAGACATAACTTCTGGGCCGCCAGGAGCGGAAAACTTTTCTACAAACACAGAAGCATGTCTTCCTCTATCTGGCAATGCAAAGTCGTATACTCCTGAAACAAGTGTTGATACAACTGATCCTGATATAGCTCCTTTTGTTTCGGCAAAATATCTAGGATTGGTAGAGCGACCGGATGTTTGTACAACTTCATAATTTTTAGTGTAATTGCCAATAACGGTGGAGCCGGTTGTAGTATGACCAATAGTTTGCTGTATGTTTTTGATATTAACCGGTCTTTTTGCATACCCATCGCGGGCTATCCAAGATCTGGCTGCGCTCCAACCTGGAGCGTCTTGATCAGCTACAGCTTGGACTACATGATCTACTGGTACGAGCTTAAGTTCTGTTGCATATCCTATTTCGCTATAAGCTGGTAGAACCACACTCCATGCTTCTTCTCTTCTACTAGGAGATGCCGTTCCGAATGCTCCTGTTGTCGTAAAGAAAACATGTCTATGTGGCATGCCACCAACATATTTCTCTGTAAATGGCCCTTGCATAGGGGTCTCTTTGCAGGTTCCATATGCGTCAACATGAATGTTTGTCGGTCCGCCAACTCCGGAAATAGCAGTAACAGAACCTGTTGTAAACGAAGAACTAAAGAGACTAAATGGAGCATAAATTTCTCCTTTGTTTTGCTCATCATACGGCAAATAAACATTAAATGCTTGCCTAGTTTTTTTATCAAGATCAAGAAGATCTGAGCATGCAGGATTTACAAAATCACTTGATTTTATATGTATATAATTATCTGATCCTGGAGTTAACAAGCTTTTATAGAAATCTAATCTTTTACTGGGAGCAAAATTAATTCCACCATGAAGTTCAACATCCACTTTAGCTGAGAATTTATAAGGTTTTGTTAATTTTCTATATACATAAGGATTGGATCGATAGGTAGGACCAGAACTTGAAACAATTGTTGTGGCAATTGTTCTAATTGATTCTTTGCTGCTGTTAAGTCCAGCGTCTGAAGTACTACCTAGGTGGGTTTGTCCATCTCTTCCGAGACGATCTTTCCACCAGAGACAATTGATGTTTTCGGTTGCGCTCGATGGATAGGTAATGAAGGGACTGTTTTGAACCATTCCACCGACGGCCCCGTTAGCTAATACAATGGTGCGCCCATGAGGGCCGGCCTGGTCGACCACTAAAGTTATTTTGGTATCGGAAGACCCCAGGATCGCCGTGATTCCTTTAAGTCCTGTGGTTCCTCCGGTGATTTCGCTTCCATATTTGATTGAGTCGCCATCGAATCCTGGAGCATCTGTGCCATTAATGGCTGCAATCAAATATGTGGTTGCAACAGCGTCGTTGCCGGCGCCGGCGATTCGAATCGCGTTCGCGGGGGGGTCGCCGCCTGGAACACTATTATAAACTACGATGTGGACCTTATTACCAGAAGATGCCCCATCGCCCCCGCCTGCAGCGTCAGATATCGTAATATAAAAGGAGTCACCATGAACAACTCCAGCCCCGGGGTATGCTGGTTGGCTCGAGCCAAGATCCAAAACGTCAAACGCAGTAGCGTTACTGTCGGCTGCAAGGTAAAATTCTATGGGCGCATGTCCCTGTTTCCATGGATACAATAATTCGTTAATAGCAAGAATTTGCCCAGTTGGTATATCATGTTTCATTTCAAGTGTCGGGAACTTACTCCAATACTTGTTTCTCTCTAAGACATGGCTTTCAACCATATTTCTAATGGATTCGGAAGTATCAGATGAAATTGGGAAAAACTGTTCAATTATTTTATCAATTGAAGAATCTAACCATTTATAAAATTCCACATATCTGTCCAAATCAGAAACACTTTCGACCCTTTCAAAAAATAGTTGCCTTAACTTTTCCATCCTTTTGTATGATTGACGATATCTGTTAACTGGGTCTCCGATAAGAGAATTAAAATCTTTAATTGTAGCAAACATTTTCAGCATTTCTTCTGATATTGTTTGATACATGCTTTTTTCAACAGCAATAAAATGTGTTATCGGTCTTGTTTCTCTTGTGAAGTTTATATCATCTCTATTTCTGATCTCGATCATGTCGCTGCTAGCTACTGATTCTGGCAATCTCTGTCTAGCAGATGGCAAATAATTTTTATCAACAACTTTTGCATTACTAACAAGAAAGCCATAGCCGATGCCAGTATGTTGTGCATTCAGAATATTGCCAACAGGACCGTATCTTCCTGTAAGCGCTGTTGATCCAGAAGAAATATCTTCTACAACAAATTCACCTCTTGCATCTGAACCAGTGACTCTGTCAAAGTCCCAATCTAGCGCCAATGTTTCGATTCTAGGAATGTAACAAAGGCTGGCAGTTGGAGCATTAAACAAATAAGCATAATCATAAGGATGAAGAACACCAGCATTACCGGCATCCAGGGCATGAACTTTAATAACTTCGTCTGGCAAATAATCGAGCCAATATCTTACAGAAGATATCTTAACGTCTGTATATTCTTCTAGTGCTCCTGTGAAATTTGTTCTCAAGGCGCCAGCATATACTCTTTTTGGTGAACCTATCCAATGATTAACACGAGATGCGGGTACTGAATCATAAGGTATGCCTATAGATTTAGTTATATAAAACTCATTTCTTATGGCATTATTTGAAGCATTTACGCCGCAAAATTCAATAGTCCCGGAACCATGGATATAAGCATTGTTAGTGCCGCTCACCCGGGTGGCCATTGGATATGTCGATGGTCGAACTCTAACTGCAAAATTCCATTTTTCATTTTCATAAACATCATAAAAAACAGAAGAAGTTATATTAATTGCCATTATACTAGATGTTAATTTAAAATATGCGTTTGTAGATAAAATATCGTTTGTATCTTTTACAGCGTAGACTCTTAGATCGCCGGTATCAGATACTGGCCACGACGCTTCAACTTGTGCCGATTGAGCAGAATCAGGAATTGAAACTGCGCCCTTAGTTCCAAACAAAGAAGAAGTAAGCGAAGGAGCTAATATAAATTGTCCTGGTTTTTCAACAGTTTCTCTACGAGGAAATATGATTTCAGCTTCTAGTGTTCTTGCAGAGCCGCTTAAAAATTCTTCACTCCCAGAAATGAAAGATACTGAATTGGAATTACTGCTGGCTGTTGCTTGATAAACTACAGCAGTATTATGATCCGGTTTGTGAAAATCTATAAAATTCTTTTTTTGAACTGTATAATTGTAGCTGTCTTTAAGTTCATATGTTATATTGTTGGCATATACATTTATCTTAATTAATTCATCATCTATACCAAAACACCTAATTGCGTTTCTAAATGATTTTTCAGTACCCTTTGATTTGTATATATAAACTAAATTATTATACAAATTTTGATAAATTAAATTTTTTGTATCATAAAGATCATCTTCAAAAAGTTTTTTTTCATCTCTCGCGGAAAGTTTAGAAATTATATCAGCATCAAGAAATATTTCTGGCGTGGTTAGGCCAGCAGATTCTAGCAATCGATTTGCGAAAGGAAGAGGTTTGTATTCACCACTACCAGTAGGTCCGGAGGCTGTATGGAGAAAAGAAGAGGGATACGACACATAAGACTGGTTTTTAATTGATGGCAAAGCCTTGATCTGCTGGGCTAAAGTATCAAAATAACTCGCCATAATTTGTGACAATTTTAATAAATTTGAACCAACATATCTATCTTCAGATGTTATCCATTCAGGAAAACTATTATAAATTGAAGCGTTGTTTGTATAATCAAAGTTTTTACCTAGTTTAGAATAAGTATCTAAAGTGCTAGTAACGTTTGTGTGGAACGAATAAAGAATAGGATCTTCAAATTCGCGGGTGGAGGCGCTAGCAGAAACTATTGCTGAACCTGTGTTACGAGAAGTCGATAGATACCCTTCCCAAGATCCTGAAGATATTCTTCCGGAATAATCTAACACTTTAGAATCAAAGCTAGATGTAACTGTTATGCCCTCATTAAATTTATAATATACGCCTAGTTGAGTATTTGAATCATCTGTATTTGTGCCGCCATGAACCTGAGTAAACCAATGACGTCCAACGGCTTTTGGTGATCTTTCTGCTTTCCAAAATCTAAATTCATCCACTGAAGCGGACAGTTTACCGTATCCAACGGCATCTTCCCAATCTGTGCCTTCAGCACCAGATAGTTCAATTATTAATGCCCCTAATGATGCATTAATATTTCCACTTACATAACTAGCGCTAGTCCCAACGATGGATTCTGTGTTTAGAACTCCATCAATATATAATCGAACTTTAGTCTGGCCTTCGTCGGTACCACTTCCGGTTGGACTAAATGTAAAAGCATAATGATGCCAATTCCTATCAGCAACAGAAGCAGTAGTTAAGCCGGTGCCAATTGAAGCGCTATAAAATCCGCCGCCGCTTTCCAGGACGGTGCGAGCATCATCATATAAAGCACCTGATAAATATGTTACATAAAATGGAGATTCAGTTTGTCTCGTTGTGGCGGATAATTCAATTCTGAAACGACCGTAATATGTACTAGAAGATGCATGATCTGTTGTAACTGCATCAAAAATAACTTCTTTCTTTGTTTTAGAAGGGTCGAACGAATGTTTCCATAACCAAAATTCAACTGTATTCCCATCTTCTCCGCCAAATTTTAAATTGGATTCTCTATTTTTACTATAATCATAAATATTAGATTTTCCATCAGCCGATGGAAATAGCCTAGACATTGAGGAATAATTTGAATCTTTGTGAGGACCTCCTTTGATATAAATGTATTCTGGTGTTTCGGAAAGGCCGTATTCGTTTTCTGCTGTCATGACGCCCTTCGTCGCGGATAACGTTCCCCAGCCATTAGAAGAAAAAACGGCATATCCTGTTGAACGTGGATAAACATTATCGAAGACGTATTGATCTAAAAAGGAAGAACTGTTGTGCCACTGAGTCTTTTCTTTTAAAGAGCCATCATACGGATATGTTTTGTAAATTCTTTTAATCGACTCAGCATAATATTCTTCAGCAGAACCAAATCTAACAAAGTTCTCTGGTTTCGAAAAATCTATATAAGGTATAAAACGATCTTTTTCTTTTATTTTTTCTCGTATAAAATCAGCTGATTCTATTTCATTTCCCAAGCCATCTAAAGATGCTGACGAAGCGATTCTACTAATAGGCTCTTGTTTATTAAAATAGTCTTTGGTACTCATGGTTATTCAACTCTAAATTTAAATATTTCTGGTTGTTCGCGATAAGCACCATTTGTGTAATATGCAAACTTTATTCCGTAGGTGTAATCGGGTTCTAACATGTTCATTTTTAAATCAAAATAATTTCCATTTGAATCGTAAGAAAGCTGAGTATAGGGCATATTACTTGGAGGAGGGAAAGTTATAGTACTACTTCCAGTTCCATATGTGATTATATTTAAGTCATCAGTTACTCTAAAGATTTTATAATATGCTTTTTCAATAACGACAGGGTCAATTGTCGTAACAACTGTTGTATAGACATTTGGATTCCAATACCTGTCGCGAACGAAAACTCTGAAGCGGGCTTCTTCATCTCTAAAATATGTTGATTTAAGATTAGTAATTTTAGTAACATATGATGGATTTGGGTTAAAAGTTTCTGCAGATGATGAAAATTGTTTCGTTTTTATAGAGCCGGTGTAATATACTGTAGCATCGTCGATATCTACACCAGCAGAACCACTAAACCATCGATCATAAATAATACTAGCGCTTGTGTTGAGTGCGAAACTTGCTGAATATATCCCAGTTGATACATATCCTCCTGTTACAGCTTGAGAATTTGCCGGAGGATCATCACCAAGAGTGCTATGTTGTCTCAAATTATACGGGGCATCCGTATTCATTAGTTCTCCATGGGAAGCTGACGTGTAAAACTGCACAAATATAACGGGATGGGCCTGGCCTACATCTGGTATATTTCTAAGCTGTCCGCGAACATAATTATATAAATATATTGTATTCAAATTCCCAGATGCATTTACAAGAGAACTGCTTACATAACAACTGCCCCTATCATCTTTAATTGTCGAATCCCACCTTGCTTCGATGCAAGGCCTTTTAAAGAAATATTCTGATGTTCTAGAAAAGAATTTTTTGGTATAATAAGAATTTTTTGTTCCCGCAGCATTGTGTAGTACAGAACCAGTATCGGCTCCTGTTGAACTAGAAAAATATCCCTCTTGGCTGGAGGTAAAATATACTCCTATCCCATAATTATGTTTGCCGTCGTTATTGTGGTTTGCTCCGCCAACAAGCCAATGCTCCACCAAACCAGTTATATCTACGTCTAAATCTTCATCTCCATTAGGAAAACTAGCAGTATAATGTACATGACCAGAAGCAGTATGATATGAGCCTCCTTTATTTGCCCATAGATCTAGACCGGAAGATGCGGTACTGGCATTAATCCAATTGGTACCAACAAAATCTCTAGTTATATCGGTATAGCCTTCCATATCAAGACCAGTGCCTTCATCCCATGATTGGGAAATAGGCAATATAGTTAAAATTGCACTTTGTGGAAGAGTAAATGCATGCTTTGCATTGAACATTCTTGCATAAAAACTTACGCTACCACTTGCTGGAATTTCGCCATTATCTCGAGAAGAAGAAATAGTAGAAACAGGAAATTTAATTAATATTCTTGACAACTCAACAGAGCCAGAAGATGCGTCACTATATTGGCCGCCGCCGCCTTGAGCGTAAATTGAAAATGTTTCTAAAACATCAGAAGCCCCCATATTAGAGCCGGTGCCTCTGTGTGCCTCTGAAAGGCCTGGGCCAAAAGCATTTGTTATAGTAGTATCTGCGTCCGCTGTGAATCTTCTAATGCCCATTATTTTACAGTACCTCTGATATCTTGATCTGGATATTTCATTTCAAATATTACATCTTCATGAGCCTGCAAAAGTCTTCCATCTATAGTTGTGTTGTTTTCAATATTGTATCCAAACCCAGAGTACAATCCCCCACTTTTATTTACTATTTTAACATCTAATGTATCGACAACTCCTGGAACTGAGTTTAAAACTTTAAATAAATTTGTAATACCGATAGATTGGCCGACATCAAATTCCACGTCCAGTGCAGATTTTAATTGTGATACGGCAATAGACAAAACATCATATTTGTTAATATCTTGACTTCCCAATATTCTAAATTCAACTCCAAAATTAACAATTTTTGCATCAAGAATATCAATTGTATCATTTATCATCTTATGGCTATTCAGCCAAGTTTTTAAATTTGTTTTCACTATCGTGTTCGTTTGAACCAAATTATTATTTCTATCTTGAGATACAACGTACATATTTAAATTTCTTTTAAAAGAATCATGATCTTTTACAATAGAACATTTCTTGATTGCGCCATATGGCGCAGGCATTGAGTAAGCAGCAATTATATAATCTTGTTTTGTGACAGCTCTATTCTGTGCAGAAAAAGAATCTTTAACTCTCTGTCTTAATTCTTCCAACTCTGGTAATGTAACTGCGCCCAGCACCCTTTCTTCATTCGTCACCTCCAAACTGTCAATAACTTCAAAAACTGTGTTAGGATTTAATAATGCTCTATCTTCAAAATTTAGTTCTTTGCTTATTATGGTGTTTAATGAGCCAACCGAAGTATTAACAGTGTCGTTATTATTTGTTCTGTATACAATAGTCAATGTAGTGTTAGACGGCGCGATGCCGAACTTATCTGTCGCTATTAAATTGCCAGGATCTAGAGTATTATCCGTAACATGGTTTCTACCGTGAACTTTTAATATTAATTCGCTTGGATCTGCCACAGAATCATTGAATATTTCTGAATCTGAACCATAGCCAAACTGCACATAAGTTCCATCTATTTCATGTTCAACTATAAATCTTCTTGGCACTGGCACTGGTTTAAGAATATTATCTGCTTGTTCTCGATCACCTCGATTAATAACTGGAACATAAATCATATTTTGAGATAAATAATCAACTTCAAAGTACGAATGACCTTCTGAATCAAATATAGAAACAATTTCAGTTATATTTGTGTCTGCTAATTTAAGTCTTAAAAATTTCTGAAAATCTCCAACGGGAACTAGTTCTTGCTGCAATCTTCCTGAGATTACTTGGCCGTGCGCTTTAATCGCATAATGTGTTGGGGCGCCGGTGGAGGAATTAACTCTTGCCACAACTATTTCATTTTTGGGGCTGCCAAAATCAACATCCCCGCTCAATGTAAATATTGCTCCGTCCTGTGAAGATAGTTCCGCTCCCCTTTTTAACATTGGCATATATTTTGTATCGGGGCTAAGACCAACAGAAGTTGCCGGAACCATCAAATAAAAACTTACAATTCCTGTGGCAGAAAAATTTCTTTGAAACTTATAGCCTAAATTTTTACCATGCCTTATCACATTGTTGTATTCGAGCGACGTGTCAATAAAAGACTCATTTGCCTGATAGTCTAAATAAAATGATAAAATATCTCCAACATAAGCTACAGTATCAAGCATCAAAGCTCCAAATGAGGCGTCATTAAAATCTTTATAACTATCTGAATAATACCTTTTAGCGTATTCTACTAAATCATTTTTAATAGATTGATAATCTCTACTAGTGTACTTAATTGAGGTTAGTTGTCTAGACTTGTCAGATCTTGATATTTTTTTAGCCATTTATACCAATCCTTTTAGAAATAATTAGTATCAAGTAGCAGATATTTCTAGAAGATCGACAACATTAAGATCTGGCACTCTATATTTTATTTTCATGCTCAAGGTGCCCGGCTCAGCCTCTACGTGATCTTCAAAACCAATAAAATTAATTTCAAGAAGTTCTACAAAAGGCATATATATCTCTAATTGTTTTTCAATTCTATCAGAAATACCCCCTCTTACGGAAACAGTATCTTGTTCAAATAAATATTTTACTAGGCCAACTCCAAAGTGTGGATCCATCATTCTTTCGCCAGGTATAGTTAATAACAAATGTTTAAAATTTTGCTTAACCATTTCTATATAAGTTTTAGTAACTTTATATGCTCCATATTCACTATCTAAAACTAACGGTAATTTTGGTGATAATCCGGCCATTTTGGACTCCTATTATTATATAGTTTTAGAGATTCTAAATCTAAAAATATTTTTAAATTTATATATCGAATCTTTACTCCGATGGTTCCGGAACCGTGAGTGCCGAAAGCTGATCAGTCAAGTTTTTAAGGTCTGCTTCTGTGGCGCCGGCTTCTTCCATAATCTTTATAATCTCTTCCAGGGGAGTCGGAGAAACTCTATAGTCTTTACTTGTATCAAAAGCCCATTTGAGCAATTCTATAACACTATTCTGGCTTATCCCAAACAAAGATTTATCATATGGAGTTATCTCAAGAGATTGTTCAAAATTTAACATATCTCGTATTGATAATATAGCTACAGCTCTTTGAAGCGGGACGACATAACTAAACAAAAGTTTGAAATCATCTTTTTCCTTCATCTGGCTGAAGAGATCCCCGAATTTATCTTCATCATATTTTATATCATTCCACATCAAGCCATCGTCCGCTTTTACGTTATGCTCCAGTATTGGTAATACAATAACTTTATGACCTATTCCTTCGCCCCCAGTTGCCTCCGGTATAAATTCTCCAACTTCTTTCATAAAAAACGATTTTTCACGTTTCATTGCATCGTATGTATCAACTGCATGTATTTTTAAATTTGTTTGGAAATTAAAAGTCTGCCCGTCAAAGCTCGTGGAGTCGGTCCATGCATCGCCGGCGTCGCGGCCGGGCTGCCACATTGCTTTTAGTGTGTCATTTATAGTGCCCCAGAAACTTTCTCTACCTTGCCTACCGCCGTTTTTTATTGCTGAAAGTGGGTAACGTCTCCAGCTGCTGCTACTTTTATCTTGAGGAACAACATATGATAAACGCAAACCATAGTCTACATCAGCAAAACCGTTGGGCCCCGTCAAAGGCTTATCTTTCAAGCTTTCCAGATCTGGAGGTGTGGCTCCTGGAATCTTTATGATAGTACTATTTTCAGAAGAATCCATGGTAAAAATACCCAACGGTGATGGGGCAGCGGCCATGGGCGTATGTGTGTCAGAACTTATAAAGTCTAATGTCGATTCCCATAATCCTTTCTTATAATATTGTAAAGCCCAGTATAGATGCCCACCAAACAAAGCTGTCCAATTTTCCCCAATCGTTGCATCTGTATGCAGACCGCCTTCGGTCCAGTTGATATCTTGTTTGTGTTTGGTGTCTTTTTTTGTCCAACGCTGATCCCATGGAATTGTATATTTGTCATGGGCGGCGTCCGGGTTCCCGTGGGATCTCTGAAAGTCTCCCAGCTCATACGGATAACAAAGAAGCTTAGCCATGGATCTCAATATTTCTGTAGGTATGGGATCTTTATATTTAAGGCCGGCTGATGTTCGGAATGGTGCTTGGTTGTGCGTAGTTATGCCTATGGGCTGGCCTACGGGGTTGGCGGTGAGCCGGTGAGTGCCGAAGAGTTCCCGTTCATCCTCGTGGAGCCAATCAAATTTAGAGATATAGTTACTGGCAAGGTTAGGTATCTTTAAAGACCATTGCGTCGTGGTTGCGTCTTTCTGTATATAACTGGTATTGTACACCATATAAGCTGGATCGGGGCATTGCGACTCAACGTCGATGTCGAAGGTCTCGGTCCCTTTGCCACACAGCCCGTCGTACTTCGGATTATTAGATATGCCCCAATTTGTGGCGCCGCTGTTGGGATCGCTTTCTTTGTCGCGCCATCGCAGTTGCATATCTACCATTTTTATTAAATCAATAAGTGTTGTAGGTATATGAAGATTCAACCTTGGATCGTTTGGCTGCGGGACCGGGTACATGCCCTTCATCGTTTTACCACCCTCTGTCTGGTCGACGGCGTGTTTCCACATTGGCCCGGGCCGGCGAAGCCCGGTGCGGAAGTCCACGGTCTTGTCAAGAAAGCCTTTTCTTTTGACAAAATCATAAAGATTTCCCTGGGCACGTTTGGGAAATTTACTAAATCCAGCTTTGTCAGTGTCATGAGGATCGAAGTAAAAAGCAGTTAAATCACCAAAGTGATATCTAGAATAAAATCTAAAAGCAATTGTTTCTAAGTCGCGTTTTTCTTGCGGAGTCAGAAAATCGAAATCGTACATTTTGGCGCCTCCACCTGCAGGAGAATCGTATTCGACGTTCATGAAATCACCGATTTGGGGCGGCTGTTTGACGGTCTGCGGAATTGGGTCGTTATCGTTACTACTATGTGACATGCCGTAGGGCTCGTCTTCGAGGCTACGAAGACCCGGAGGGATATTAAATGGCTTTCCGGCGTCGTCTTCGGCGCGCCCGGAGCCACCCTCAACATAGCCCTCAAACTCCGCAGGAAGTTTAGGGTCCTTCAACTGAAATTCAAGCAATCTTTCCATAAGAGCTATGTGTCTTTGTATTTCAGCAGATCTAGAAACTACCATTTTTTTAGGATCGTCGGGTTGGAATTCTGCGAGTTCTGCGCTGAGTTCAATATCGTTGTCTTTAAGGAAGTCGGCCATTTGGGCAGCTTTTGAACCATTAGAAACCAGGTCTCGTGCATCGCGGGTGATGTTTAGAAGTGAATCATATCCTTCTTTATCGCCGTAACATTGCTCGCCGTCATTGTATACTTTATCGGAAAGTTCTTGTAGTCTTTCGTTAAAGCCCTCCGGGTCAAAAAGCTGAGCCCAATCAAACACCGAGGCCGCCTTATGTTTAGGATTCATGTTCCCAAAATAAGTAAAGAAATTACCAATAGCCTCTGTAAACTCTTCTGGATTCAAATAAGCTGGGAATTTTTCGCCGTCTTTAAGCCAGCCGGCTACAGGATTTCCTCGATGTTCAATTGGCAAATAATTAGCCCATGCATCAAAAAATTGTTTAGATAAATTTTTGTCTTTTATTGTCTCTTTTAAATTACTCTTAAACTTAATTTTTATATATTTTTCTAAAATAAACCCACTGGCTTCTTGTTCCCCCCTATCATTAAAAAATCTTGGAAGTGCATGTAAATTATTTGTCAAATGATATTTTGCCAGCTGGGCTGCGTCTTCGCCGGATGTCTTCGCGACAATTTCGTTCATGGCTAGTTTGACTTCCTGAATTTGTACTTTATGCTCAGCTAACTGCTTGCGCGCGTTTTCTATCGATATGTCCTTCTCTACACCATAAGCCTCCATCCGTATAACGGCGGTGAGACCTAGGTCTTCTTGGCGCGCCGCTCTGCGCGATTTCGTTGCTTCACCGGTTACTGGATCGACCACCTTCACATATTCAACATCTTCAGGATTCGCAGCTTCGTATTTGAGGGGAAAATATTCTGCTAAATCATCGTTTGTGCTATATAAATTAGAATCTGGATGACATCGAGCTAAGTCATAAACTTTGTCTCTCAAAAATTCTGCCAGATCCGGGATCCTTGGCTCGCCGGAGCCAGCCAATACTCCAGCTACTTTGTCAGCAACTGTTTTTGATTCATGATCTACTAATGGCATAATAGCTTCGTATATGCTAGGGTCGTCTTTTATCGTGTTCAGATCCGATGCAACAATCTTTATTTTATCTCCAAGTTCTTTGCCAATTGAATCCCCAATTAATTTAGAAAGTAATGCTTTCATTGGGCCGCTGCCAAAAGATAATTCTGTGTCAAAAGCTGCCGAAGTTATAATCGACTTAAACACTCTTTCCATAATTCCTACTCGAACTAAAAGTCTAATTATTGCTGGTCCTTTACTCCAATCTACTTCTTCAATTACTATTTCGTCCGGAAGATCATCTTCGTTCTTCACTCTTTTTATTATAGGATCTGGAGGATATGATATTAATGTCTTCCCAATTGTAGGAACAGTACTTAAATCCGATAAATCAGAGTCCGCCATGGAAGCTTTGTGTTTATTCGCAGCATCTTTAGATACATCATTTAAATCGATAAGGCTATCCACTCCGGTGTTTATGTCCTGTAATGCAGCTGCAACACCCGCAATTACTTTTTCATGCACAGTGTCAAAATCACCCCTTGCTTTATCAGCAATTCCGTATTTCAGTGATAATTCAGAAAGATCTCTTAAGATACTTCTAAAAGCAGTTCCATATAAATGTTTTCTGCCTTGTTTGCGTTCTGACAAAATATCTTTTAAAGAGTGCGATAATGACTTTCCGGTTGGCGCGCCATGGGCATCGTCTTCGTCTATTATCATAGACGAGTCAAAAGATGGGAGCTTGCCCGCGATATCCCCTTGCCCCGAGATTTGTCTCATAACCATCCTTTCAAATAGTTGTGGAGCAATTGGCTCGAGCGTTCGGAATCCGTCCCAGCCGGGCCCAGTTTGCCAATTTTTCTCAAGCACCTCTTTCGTCTTTGCAAGATAGTAACCTGGAGTTTGTCCATCCGGGCTGTGGTGGCCCATACCATCCCATAATTTTAGCAACTCTGTACTTCTATAATTCAAAAGATCGCCATTGGGATCGCCTGGTTTAACAACTGTAATCAAGTAATCGTCTGTTATACATTCAGTATCTTTGTCTAAAGGGTTCCATGGTTCGTAGTTTGCTTTTTGTGTCGGGAATATTTTATATGTAGCTTCATAAACTGGCTCTGGCGGTGGTCCCGGGGGTGGGTCAAGATCTGGGTTACAAAAAATTCTTTTAGGAGAAGGTTGCGGCGCGGGGATCCACCCAGCCCGTTTTCCAGTCGCTGGGTCGACTATCATTATTTGTTCATCACTTGTTGCTATTTTTGGAGTTAGAGAATTCCCACCGTGACCCTCTTCCCACTGCCCCCTGTTAACCCACATTGTGTCGGGGAGAATTGGTTCAAGCGTTTCAGGATCTATATACGCCTTTTTCGGGACCCAGCCGTTCCAATACCCAAGAGTGTCGATGGCCTCCGACCCCGCCCATTCAGCCTCCACTAAAATGATCTCCTTACTTTCAGATTTTGATTCAGTAAAACCATAAAGATCATAATAACCCCATTTATAAAAACTTAAAGCTCTCATCAAGTGTCCTCCAAAGAAGTTTTTTTCCCACGCCTTTTCCGTGCCGTGCCACTCGTTCATGAATTTGCCGTTGCCCTGGTAATATGGAAAGTCATGCCGATTGTCCTTGCCAATATCCCACACAAATACAAGAAGCTGTACTAAGACTGTTTTTAGATCATTCACAGACCATCTCGTGTCTTTGGGTACCCAGTCAGTGCGCGGGAGGAGATGGGAGGTTGCGGTGAAGACGATTTTTTCGTGCGTTGTGGTCCTATATCCACCGGGCTGGCTCTGGTCCCGGGTCCTTTCTTCGTGCTTCACCACCTTCGGCTTTGGCGGGGAGGTGTATGTGATATAGTAGCCTTTGTCAACGAATTCTTGGGCTTTGTTTAATTTTGCTAGCAGTACAGATATATTTGGTGTAGGATTATTATCAAATGTTGTGTCTGGTCCAGGTTCTGTGTATCTCCATGGCCTGGAACCGCCCATTCTAAAATTATAGTCAATAACCTTGGGCAACCATCCGTGTGGCCCACCTTCAAATGTTAACGGATTATAATAAAATGAACTAAAATATTTAGTGTCGGATCTTAAACGAAGATCTTTTTCCTGGGGTTCTTCTCCCAGTATATCATAATCAAGTATATATCTGCTATAAAACCTAAATGCAATTGTTGCTAAATCATCAAATTCTTGAGGCGTTAAATTATTATATCTTTCGATAAGTCTTTTATGAGGTAAATTAAACCATGATGCTTCTATAATTTGTCTTTTTTTCCCGGCGCCCGTCCCAAACTTGTTGTATATGCGATATGCACTTCCGCTCTTTCCACTTCCGATATATCCGGCGGCTTCGGCTGCGGCGTTTGCTGCGTCGTCGCCGGCTTTCTTCATACTTTTGTCGTCTTCGTTAAAAATACCATTATGTTTAAGTTCATAAAATACTTCGCCATCCCAATATTTATATCGAGCATCAAAGAGATCCTGCACCATGTATGATTGGAGGTCTTCCATTAATTTAATATGTCTTTTGATTTCATCACATTCGCTAGTTGCTCCTCCGCCGCGCTCCATTTCAACCGCTTTTTGTTCTAGATATTCAGCATCAAAAATATTAAATCTGTATTTATGATACGACGAAACGCCCATTGGTGGTGTGGCTTCCTCGTAAAGAAACAGTTTCTCTTCTTTCATAGAATCAATTCCTGCAACAATTCTTTTCAAAAATGGGGCATCTAAAAGAGCAGTGGCGAACTTACCTACGTCTGCTTTCATCGAGCCGCCGGCGCCTTCTATAATCGCTTTAACAGCGCTGGAATTCGAAGCTTCCATCGATTCAACTAAAATATTTTGTACTATTTTTTTCGTATCTTGTTGCACTTTTTCAGTTGAGTTGCTACTTCGAAGTAGATGTTTAACAGCAGAACCAAGCGCTTCTTTATCAGATTGTTTTTTTAAATTAACTTGCTCATTAATTTTTTCCTCGGACAAGCCTCTTTGTTGTAAAGCTTCTCTTAAAGTTTGTTCATAATTTGAACCTATATCATCGCAGAGTTTTACTATTGGCTCATCTGGTAAATCAGGCCGATCACATATACTTGTATCTACCTTCCCATCAAGAGATCGAAAAAATTGAATTACATTTTCACCGTTACCTAGAGTCCCGGGGCCGCCTTTTTCTGCTATAACTGTAAACGGCGGGGCATCGTTTTCGGGATCTGCAGCAAAATCCATAATAAACTTTAAAACTTTCTGCATACGTGGTGCTTCTACCGGCTCCGTCCCTCTTACAAGCATGCAAAGTTCACCAGGAGTTAAAGACGCCAATAATCTTTTTAAGAAGTCATTTGCATCTTGGCCCAAAAATAGAGGCGCGGCCGCTTTTTCAAAGCCTACAAGAGCTTCCAGCGGAAGTTGGCCATATTTATTTGTATCATCATCATCACAGAAGTCTAATATTTGCCATATTAATTCACGTAAAGGTTTGATAACTTCTTCTTCTAGCATTCTCATAGCTTCTTCTTCAAGCCTTTTCTTTGCCATTCTGACTATAAAGTCCCAAATAGCATCCCAAATCGGCCATTCATCTGGCATTGAAAAACTAATATCGCATTTTTTCTTTGCTGGTTTTTCATCCAGAGATTCTTCCGCGAACAAAAGATGATTAAGCAACCAAATTAAGGCAGCAACTGCAGCAAACGGGCCCAAAGCTATAACAAGACAAATTATTCTTTTTATCTTTTTTTCATTCGGGCTGTCGATAAGGCTAGTAAGCATTTGATCGGCGGCGTCGCTGCCCGTGTTAACCTGGTCGGATGCAGCGTTCTGCAAAGGGTCCATGAGTTCTTGATGACTAACATCAATATATTCTCCAGGAATTTCAAAACCATCTTCCATAATAAACTGGACAATTGCATCTACGCCGTATTCAGCGCCAACTGTCCTAATAATTTCGTCACAAATCCAATCAATCAGGTCTTCCAAACTTACCATCAGTCCAAGACATTCTAAAAGTTTAATTACTAAAGTCGGTATATCAATTCCACCTAAAATGTATGCATATGCGTCATGAACTGATCTAATTTTATTTGGGGCTCTTGGCATATTCTTCCATACCATGTCTCCAATATAATCAGAAAGATTTGTACTACTTTCATTAATTAAAAATTGTAGTGCTGACTCAGTTGTTAAACTACGTGAAGTTTGCCTGTGTTGGGAAGCTTCGTCACCTGAGTGCCAACCAGCTAACGACTTGGCCAAATCCATGAGAGAGCCTTTATCAAAAGATTTTTCAGGCTGCGGAAAAACATACCGCTCAATAAACTCATCAACTGGCATGGGTTCTTTCTGAGAAACCCCTGGAGCCGTCATGTTGCAAGGATCTTTAGCCGCTTCCAGTGTTGATGTGGCGGCCGCGGCTTGTGCTTGCATTTTTAATTCTTCTGGAGATGGCTTTCCGCCTATCGCTTTGTACCCAATTTCTCTCAAATTAGCCAGATACCATCTAGTGCCATGATTTGCCAATGGAGGCTTAGTAAACGGTAGATTTGTATCTTTAGTCTGGGGAGAACCCCAAACGTGGGGTGGCCAGGTGTCGCCTTCGGCAATCTTACCATCAAGAGAATCCTTGGCATGCTTCCATGGAATATTTAATCCTTCATCAATACCTGACTCGCCGCCGAACTGATTTTTCAGAACATAAGGAGTATAAATATTAACTCCGTCTGTTGCTTTATTTACGCGTCCAACATATATTATTCCAGGAATTATTCCTCGTTCGACGTCTTCTTTTAATTTTTTGGTAAGGTCTCCAGCAACGTCGCGTTGATAATATTCTTGAAACCCAATTTCAAATGGAGCTGCAGTTGCATGACCCTTCGAACGCAAAAAACTTACAATCTTATCGCCGGCGGCCTGCAGGTCTGCCGCATCCCTTTTGAAAGAAAGTTCAGGCCACTTATCTATTTCGTCACTACTATAAGACCGATCTAAGCTTGTTCCTGGTGGAGGCCTGTTATATTTAAAATATGACTTTGATAACTTTTTATCATATTTTTTTAGGCCGCCAGCTACTCTGCCAATTAAATCCTCAAACTCTATAACATTATTAAACGTTTGACGAAACTTGGGGAGGGCTCGATCAATTACAAGGACCTTTTCCTCCGGCTCGTCGTTGCTGATGGCTTTGGGAACTACTACTGTCGGGTCACCAAGATCTGCTTGCAACTCAATTAATTTTTCTTTAGAAATTGTAACAGAAACTACAAGTCGAAACGGATCTGAATCTTTAGGTCTAGGAGAAATCCACATGGGGCTCGACACAGAGACGGATCCGTCTTTATCACTCAAAAAAACTTCAAAATCTTTTTGTGCTAGAGGATCTGTTGTTGTGTATTTTTTACCCTCCAAAGCCCGGGGGGCCAACGAGGTATCGGCCAGTATTTTGTCTTGACTGAGACCAAAAGCTTTAAGAATTGTCCATGTGCCACGATTTCCTGCTTCCATGGACAACTCCTCGGCGACAGCGAGGAGGATGTTGAAGTCTTCGTCCGTGCCGCCGGCTTCGGCCTTGGCCTGAGACACGTCATAGTCCCATGTTCCTATTGAAAATATATTTCCACCGGTGGAAGCTGCTCCTGCGGAACGTGGACGTACAGACACAACAACTTCGTAAGTGTCCGGACCAGAAGTATGAGGTGGCGAAATTACCTCCTCAATTACAATATTTTCCATTAATGTTTTTGGCATATACTTTACCTACCACATTTAAGATGTCCAAACATTCTTACTCATTATATAAGTAGGCGATGTTGGCAATATTGCATTATGTTTTGTGTTGACCATGTTTGCTTTTAATGTACCAATTTTCGCCTCCTCGGCTGCCACAGCTACGACCTGCTTTGCGCAGGCGGTGCTGACTGTTGTGCTGGGGAATGTAAATCCGGGCATTACCGAGAAGGGTCCGATATCGGCGTGGAATCCGCGGGTCTTCGTGGACACCGTGGACACGAACCCGCCACCGGAGTTGGCGCCCGTGCCCGTGCCCACCGCGTCGAGCGGAGGAATCCAGGCTGGAGGCACTTTGTGTACGTGATTCATTAGAACTTCAGTAAGTAGATTCTGATCCTTCATAATAGCATTCATGCGTACATAAATTTCATCCATATATTCATAGATCCTAGCAAGGTGCCTGGCCATATTCATACCTTTAACCAATGGCTGCAGATCAGAATCATCATTCCCAGCAATAAAATTTATATCATGATAACCAACTATTCTTCCTCCTTGCGAATTTCTTGAGGAGCCGCCAGAAATTAATTTTATACCGCCATCTCTACTTATAATTCTCACAGCATCTGCTTTCATAGCAACAGCAGAGCGACCATTAATGTCTCCAACTGTGCCTCTAGCCAAGTTGAAACCTTGATGGGCATCATCAATATCCGTTTTTTGACTTAAGTAAATTGTTGCAGCATCTAGTTGGTTGTTCGGATTTAAAGAATTTACTTCTAGTTTTCCACCAATTTTTATTTCTTCTTTTGGCGATCTGCCTCCCATTCCAGCCGTAATTCTTACGGCAGAAGAGGCAGGATGATCTTCTACGCCGCCGAAGCCACTCCACAAACCACCTGGCCTATCTCTTCCCAGAATTAAAAAGGCATTTCCGCTTTTACTTCGAAGCACTTCTTCACAATTACCGTATTCATACGCAGGAGTGGCCTCCAATTTCATCCCCTGGCCGGCACCTGATTTCGCAGCGTGTCGATCTGCTTCAGAAAGCGATCTCAATTTCTTGGCTTTAGCCGCACTAAGACCAGAATAGTCCATAACGCGTTTTTGATCAATCATTACCATTTATATGATACCTCACTTTTTCTTTATTATAATAATTAACAACTACGCAAACTTATTTGCTGCAAAATATTTATGTGTAGTTGCCAACTTTTTACCTGTTGTACTCTTTTCTATAACCTTTATATTATATCTATCTTGATCCCAGAAGCTATGTGGGCTAAACTCTTCTCCAGAAATAAAATTTTCACGAGGTATCAAACACTCCCAATGCCATGGTTCCTTCTTATATGGATTAATCCCAAATTTATATGCATTTTGCCTAAGCCATTGAAAGCTCTTCGAAGCTTGTTGTGTTGGAATTGATTTCTCTTTTGTCATAGGAGTCAATCCATTATTATTAAAATCAACTGCAAGACCTGTTTGGTGTGGAGAATTCCACCCTCTTCTTTCTTTACCCAATCTTAAGTTGTTATATTCATCCAACAACATTGCTTCCCAAAGTTTATAATGATTAGTTTCGCCTCTTTGAAGAGCTGCCTTAAGATTGTTTGCATTGTTGTTGTTCTTGGCAAACTTCTGAAATTTGTTAGAATTTGGGTTCTTTAGCCAAGCATAACGAACTTCAGGGCGCGCCCTTAAGCCATTAGAGCTACTAAACGGCTCGGATCCGCCGCCTTGATTTATCCATGCAGAATTTAGTTTAGCTAAACGATCAGCAAAAAGCGTGTGAACTTTGGCGCCGCCCGGGATCTTTTTCAACAGAGGACTGTCACCGGGTAATGAAGCGAAGGCTCCTGCCCTTACGCGCTGCTCCAAATAAGGAGTATTTGGGGCTATTAATTGTATAGATGAGTCTACAGACGAGACGTCTTTGATGACTTTATAAGAAGCTATGATGTCTAAGGCTTTCGCTTTATTGAAACTATCTCTTGCACCACCCGCTTCTCCGGATTCGCGTTCCGAAGCGTCGCGACCATCTACGCCAGCACCAGGCAGGCCTGCCATTTGAGTTTCGTTGACTATGCCCAAATACATTCTTTCTGCCCTATTTTTCGGATCTCTAAAATCTACCCAAACTGCTTGGCCGGCAACAGGAAGTTTCATATTTAACCATTTCCCAATACACTTTGGATATCTTTCAACTAAATGTCTGTCTCTATCAGTTAAGTTCTTGAAATCTTCGTCATTTACAGGAAGCCGTCCTGGAACCCCGAAAGTGTCTATTTCCGGTATGCGCACCCTTAAGACAATCAACGTTCCTTCAGCACCATCTTCAAACTGATCCCAATATCCCAAGGGAATAGTTTTGTCATCAGAAGGCATCTCGTATTGTTTGAAAACTCTTATAACCTCTGCTATGTAAGGGCCAGTTGCTTTTAATATTCGTGTTTTATTATGATTGGTGGCCGCATCTCTCATATATTTGAAAGGTGTCGTTTGTGGATCAGTGGGTCTAGAAAATAATGGTGGCTCAGGCCCATTTATTCCATGTTGTATGCGTTCTACTGCCATTAAACACTTGCCTTTGTTATTTCAATCTTGTTTAGTGATTTTTTTGCTTTTCCAGCTTTTATTATCGCATTCATAACGAAGGAATAAGATTCTGCTGGCTTCCACCCTTTTGCACGAAGGACACAGTAAAGTTCCACATGGCTTCCATCGCTATGTGAACTTATGTGCCTGTGTGCGATAATTCCAAAGGCAGTGCTTGGATTAGCTGGAATCTTACTATAATTAAATGTGTTACCTTTAAGTGCAATAAATCCAATCTTTATTTTATGCGCGGAAGCCAATTGATTTACAAGTTTCCAAGTAGCTTCCATTTGTTTTGAAGTGGGCAGAATTTGGTTATAACCATGATACCACTTCCCCATGCCAAATACTGGAAAAACTCCTCCGTCAACTTCATTGATCTCAAGCTTTGTTCTCGCTGGATTTAAGACTTCGATAGCTATAGAAACATCGCTCCAGCTGCCGGCGTGATCATATCTCCAACCAACAGGATCTCCATGTTGTTGAACTCCTCCTTGACGGTCAACAGTAAAGTGTACGCCAAAATTTTGCTTTTCCAGCGCGGCATGCGTTAACTTTCTACCGCCATCAGGTATTTTTCCTTTGTCATAAGCCTCGAAACCCGCAGCGGACTCATGAATAAAAATCACAGTTGGCGGTTTGCGGCGGCGGAATCCGCTTTGTTCACCTATTCTTCCTTTATCTTTGTTTCTTCTTTTAAATATGTCGCCGGCTTCTACACCTGCGTCGAGAGTTGCTGCGGCATATAATGTTTTAGGAACTACGCCCGGGGGTGTGCCATTATTAAATAAGTCTTTTGTGCTTTCACCTTCACCCGGAGTGTCAGTGCTTTCACCCACTCCAGCCATTTGAGTTTCATTAACTGTGCCCAAATATATTCTTTCTGCCCTATTTTTTGGGTCTCTAAACTCTACCCAAACTGCTTGGCCGACGACCGGGCGTTTCATATTTAACCATTTCCCAATACACTTTGGATATCTTTCAACTAAATGTCTGTCTCTATCAGTTAAATCCCTGAAAGCTGCGTCATTTTCAGGAAGATCTTGTGGCACACCAAAGGTATCTATTTCAGGAATTCGCACTCTCAGAACAATCAATTCGCCTTCAGCACCATCTTCAAACTGATCCCAATATCCCAAGGGAATAGTTTTGTCATCAACAGGCATCAAATATGGTTCAAAAACTCTTATAACTTCCGCTATGTAAGGGCCCGTTTCTTCTAAGATACTCGTCTTATTGTGACTAATAGAAAAATCTCTCATATATTTGAAAGGTGTCGTTTGTGGATCAGTAAGTCTAGAAAATAATGGAGGTTCAGGTCCATTTATTCCATATTGTATGCGCTCTACTGCCATTAAGAACTTTCCTTTATTAATTCAAATATTTCATTTTTGTCTTCAGCTGTTAATTCATCTGAACTTGCTTGTCTCTTATTAAGAATAGCGACAACCTTGACTAACTGTTCATTAGAGCGCTGTAAAGTTTCAACATATTTTGCCGCAATTTGACCTACTTTTTCATGCCTTGTTTCGTCGCCAGAAAGATACATCATTACATCTTTTAAAAGACTATTTGTAATGTCTCGATCCTTTCGAATATTTTCAATCGATTCTTGTAAATATTTATCAACTTCTTTCACTTTGTTCTATTCCTGTCATTGTCAAAATTGTCACTAACCCTGGAACATTCTTTTTTATATACACGCCTGTAAACAAAGTTTCTGTTCTCCCACCTACATAAGACATTGCAGCATCCAAATGTTTACTAACTTCAGGATCTGAAGCAAGTTCTTCAGTTAATATTAATAACATTGTTCCTGTTTTTGGCTTCCCTTTTGGAGAAGAACACGGAGATCTTTTAATACAATTTTGAAAAATTTGTGCTCCAAGATTTGGGTCTTTAGGATCTCTGACAATTGTTGAACCAATAAAAATTCTTCCATCTTGTTTCAAAGTTCTTTCAAGGTCTTTTGAATCAAAAGTTTGGATTGGAGATTTTTCAGAAGACAATTTCAAAACTTGATTAAATAATTTAGAAAAAGTTTTGTTCGCAACTGGAAACATGTTTAACATTCCAACTTTACCACGAAGTAGTTCCACTTGTCTTTCGTTGTCTAGAACAATATGAGGATAAGAATCGACATCATTTAACAATGATAGTGCATTTTTTGCAATTGTGGGGTTCAATAATTCCTGTGCTGTCGGCCAAGAAACGATATAAACAACTTTTCCTCCAGCTTGGACGGAAGTTAAATATCTCTCAAAAACTTTGTGAAGAGATATACATGCACTTCCTGTACCTCCTCCGCCTCCAGCAAGAACAAATAACCAATCAACTTTTCCAAGCTTGGTTCTCAGAGCGTCTTCAACGACAGCTCCATTATTTTCAAAAACAGTTTTTCCATAAGAAACATCTTTTGCAACACCATCTGCGTCTGGTATAAGAACCAAGTGTTTAGAATCGATTCCTGCCGGCTGGTCTTTTTCAGTTGTGTTTACCAAAATGGTTTTGTTATAACCTAGATCTAAAAAGGCTTTTGCCATTTTGCCTCCTCCGCCTCCAACTCCAACAAAAGCACAATTTAAGGAAGAAGTTGCAGTGTTCTCTGGCAACTGTTCTTCGTGTTTCATTTCAGCTGACTCACTATAATGTTCTACAAAATCAAAGTCATCTGCAAAATCGTCTTCTAATGGGGGCTGATTAGTTTCCTCTTCAGACATAATTTATCTCCTTTATATGTAATAAATAGAATTATTTTATATTTTTCCTTTATTCCAATCTAACTTAAATCTATGATAACGAACCCTCATTTTATTTAAGTTGTTAACAACTTGTTTTGTATTTAAACCAGTTAACTCTCTCAAATAGAGATAAATTGCCTTTTTATTAAAAATTTCAATTTCGTTAGAGTTCTCCAAAAGTATTTTTATTGCTTCTAATACTTTTCTTTCATTTACTCTAAGATTTTCTTGATTCCAAAAATCGATTTGTTGTAAAAGATGAAACCAAAATTCTTTTTCTTCTCTGTCGCGGATATATTTTTCGTCAGTAGTAACATAAGCATGTTCTAGACTCTTTGATAGATCATCAAATTGAATCTCTCTTTTGTTTTTTTGTTGGTTCTTTTTAACTTTATGAATAAACCAATTTTTTGTTATAACACTAAAATATGAAAAAGCTTTTGAACCTTTAGTGGAATCGTATTTATCCAATATTGTTGTTAGCCATATTTTACATTCTTCGCGAAGTATGTCTATATTTGGGAGAGTAGAAAATTTATACGTATAAACAATTTTATCTACCATTTCATTAAAGGCCGGCTGTATATACACTATATATAATTCTGTTCTTTCGTTTAAACTGTTAGACAGAGCATAGCGAATTATTGCATCCTCATGCACTTTTGTAAAATAATACTTTTTTGTTTTATTCTTCTTCATCTTCTTCCTCCAATAAATCATCTGGCTCATCAGTTAAAGTGTATATTTCGCTATAATCTTTAATTTCATCTACGATTTGTCGAGAGTGTTGAACTAAGTGTTCTAAAACTGGTTCGCCATAAAACGTTTCTAGTTCGTAAATTGCATTAAGGTGGTTTGAAAAATTATCAAGAATATTTAATAAATCATCGCTATTTTCAGAAATAAAAAGTAATTTTGTTAATATACCTTTAATATACCATAACAATAATAAATTAATTATTACAGACAATGTTAGAAAAAAATAAATCATGGCTTATACTCTTTTAGCCTCAACTTTTCTTTTTCTTTTTTAACTTCCTCTTTCGTTTCTTCGATGTGAGTTTTTACAACTTCGCCAACTTTTTTTTCCTTTTTCAGCTTCTTCAAGTTTACAGGAAATAGGGGCAGTTTTTTTAAACAATCTTTTTCCCCACATTTTTCACACACATCTATAGCCTCTCTCATTAAATGGTGAACCATAAATATCTCTTCACAAGATTCACATTTATAAAGATATTTAGGCATTATTAAAAGTCTTCTTCTCTGGGCATAATTTTTTCATTTTCTTCTTCCTTCTCAGGAAAACGAAGTACTGGTGGGTTTTCTATAACTAGAACTCCGTCGACGTCTATAGATAAGTCGAATTCCCTCAACATTTCGACTATATCGCTTTGCTCCATAAGTGACTTTTGCAAAGCCATCATTAAAGCTCCCATTGCTTGGTTTGATAATTTCATATTATTTCTCCTTTTTTCCTCTAATATTTGGATATTTATCCATAAACCAATTACAAGTCCTTTTTAAAGACTCTTCAAATTCTGTATAATTTTCTTTTTTCCATCCCAAAGACAACAACTTTGAGTTATCAGACGGTTTTCTATATTGTCCCATAGGCTTTGTTGTATCCCAAATTATCTCATTATTATAGCCAACCATCTCTGCTATTGTCTCTGCCACATATTTAATAGAATATTCACCTGTGTTTCCAATATTAATCGTTGAAGCATTATTGTAATTCTCAAGCAAAAACAAAATTATCTTTGCAGCATCTCCAACATAAGTAAACTCTCTTAACGGTTCTCCATTACCCCATAAAACAACATTTTCATTATTTTGTTTTGCTTCATATATTTTTCTAATAATTGCCGGAATAACATGAGAATTTTCTAGATCGAAGTTGTCGTGTTCTCCAAACATATTGTTGGGAGTAATTGTAATAAAATTACAGTCATACTGTTGTCGGTACGTTTTTGTCTGTATATCTAGCATTCTTTTGGCATATGCATATCCATAATTTGAGAAATGCGGAGGGCCAGAATGAATTTGATCTTCAGTCAAAGGATAAGTCGCCTCGGCTGGATATATGCACGTACTCAAAAGTGATAATACTTTTTTAACATTAAACTTTCTAGCCATCTCCAGAACATTAGTATTTATCATTATGTTGTCGTGATAAAAAGAACCTAAATTATTCATGTTAACTTTTACCCCGCCGACACGGGCGGCTGCATGAATAACATATTCTGGTTGACATTCTTTAAACAAAGATTCACACTCAGCTTGAGATTTTAAATCGCAATCTTTGGAAGAAGTATACGTAGCTTCTGGCAAAATCTTTTTAATTGCTTTGCCAACCATTCCACTCCCACCTGTAACAAGAACATTATTCATGTGGCGGCCTCGTGTCATAGTAGTTTCTTATAATTTTGCAAACATAATTAATTTGTTTTACTTTTAGATCCGGGAACGACGGTAAACACAAACAAGTTTCATAAGCATTTATACTTTCTTTAAAAAACTTATCATCATTTTTGTTAAAAAATAACCATTTTTTGCCATTATTTTTATAACAAGGCTGTTTATGAAGGGGATAAAAAACATTTCTAATTTCAACACCACTTTCTTTAAGATGTTTCATCAGGTCTTCAACATTGTGTTTGCACTTTATTACAACTCTAAATGGAATATGATTTGATCTAACATCTGATTCTATTATTTCTACCGATTCCAAATCAGAAAATCTCTTTTTATAGTGATCTAATATATTTATTTTTTTCTTTATAATTGTTTTTAATTTTCTCAATTGGTTTAAGCCTAAGCTAGATTGTATGTCTGTTAATCTAAAATTATATCCAATTTGCGGATGAACAAACGAACCTCTCTTTAATCTGCCTTGGTTTCTTAAGTATAGCATATTTTCATATATTTTATCATCATTTGTTACTACAAATCCGCCTTCGCCCGTTGTAATAGTTTTGTCTGCGAAAAATGAAAAACATCCAACATCACCAAAGCTGCCAACATGCTTATCATTCCAGGTTATGCCAATCCCTTGAGCAGCATCCTCTACAACTTTTAAATTGTTTTTATTTGCAAATTTCATAACCTCGCCCATATTAGCAGACATCCCAAAAACATGCACAGGCATGATAGCTTTCGTTTTTCTATTTAAAACTCTATTGCAGTCCTTAACATTAATTTGTAAATCTTTATTTATATCAACAAAAACAGGCTTAGCTCCGCACATTTCAACTGCATTTGCAGATGCTATGAAAGTAAAGTTAGGAACAATAACCTCGTCTCCTCTTCCAACTCCAACAGCTCTTAATCCTAAATAAAGAGCGATTGTTCCATTGCTAGCAAAAACACCGTGTTTGGCGCCTATTAAATTGCACAATTTTTCTGAAAATTCTTTTGATTTTGGACCTTCTGTAATCCATTTAGTGTCGAAGGATTCTTTTAAAGCTAAAAAGTCAGACTCATCAAGATATGGTTGGAATTGATCAATTTTCATCATTTATATATTCCTTATCCACATCAACGCCATAATAAGGACCATTCTTAAATTCATATATTATAGTATCATTATCCACTACCTCAAATCCGTGGCCTCCATTAAACACTACAGCGCAGTCTCCTGACGAAAGCTCAGTTTCTAAGATTTTAGAATCGTCAATATCATAGAACACAGCTTTAATTCTTCCCTGCACCACAACCCAAGCTTCTTGAGTTTTCGTGGTGGCGCGGTCACATATGTTGTGGTGGTGAGCTGGAAACTTAGAATCACTATGGACTCTTTTTGCCGCAACTTGTAAACATTCTTTCTCGTCAGAAAGATTATGACGATGACTTGTTACTTCATCTTTTCTTATTAATGTAACAATTTGCACATTAGAATCAATATTTGAAAATATTTTTTTCAATCTATTCTCTCGTATCCTTTTTGCAATAAAATAATAATTTATAATCTGCAGGCTCTGCAGCCTTAAGCTGTTGTCGACCAAAACCAGAATATATTTTATCCACTCTATACCCACCCAATTTCAAACAATCGCAAAGAGTTTTAGGCGTCCATATTGTCATTTTTAACGAATCTTGCCACATTAATTTTTCATCTTGAAAATCGTGATAATGATATTTGATTTCAATAGTTTGATTGAACACGTCAAATTCTGGCGAAAGAACCAATCTACAATCCTGAATGTTTCTTACTTCTTTTTTTGGCAAATCTCTCATTGCAGCAACGCCGTTCCACGCGTCAAAAATTAAAGGAGCAGAAAATGTGGTCGCTGAATATATTGATTTAAAAAACGAGATTAACTGTTCAATATTGTGAATATGGTTAGGCACATTAAATAATGAAGTAGCCGCATTATAATAATTTAAATTCAAAGTTGAAGCGGCGCCATGCAAAAAAACAGAGTTCTCTATATCTTTTTCTTTTGCGCGAGCTATCATATTTTGATTTATGTCTATTCCTGTATATTTAATGTGCCTTGAAATAAAAGGAGCGTGACCTCCAGTGCCACACCCAATATCTACAACTTTGTCATTTTCACAAGATAAATCAAGTAGTTCCAAAATTTGAGATGATTCTAATTTATAATTTTTTGCAGAAAAAATTTTATCATAAACCTCTGAAACCGAACTATACATGGACCTTCTCGTAGTGTGATAAATATTTATTGAAAAGTTCTGAATTTTCTTTAATTCTTTTGTCCATTTCTAATAAAAACTCTTTACTCACTATTGACGAATAGAAAGATAAATTCGCAGTTTTTTTTGTAATAAATTCAAAACAATAACGGAACCAATTACTTCCTGAACGTGGATAAGCTAACAGGTATACTGCATCGGATTTAGGGTGAATAAGAATGCGGCCATTGATATCGCGGTGATGGCCATCTTGCTGGCCATTGTTAAAGACCACGGTCATGCTATAAACCCATTAAAATAGTTATTAGAATTTATATTCTTGTCATCAATAAAAAGATTGTAATATGGCTTGTCTAATTTAAGATCATGATACTTGACTCCCCATTCTTTTAATTGTTTTTCTGTTAATTCTCGCCAATCTATTCCTGTCAAACTTCCACGAGCAGTCCAATACACTATTGTATGTCCTTCGTCATATAAAGTATTTATTTTTTCAATTCTTTCCATTGCGGGAACAGCCTTATTATAATCCCTGAACGAAGAAGAATCGCTTCCAGGTATGTTACATATTGTTTCGTCTATATCAACATATATAACCATTGTACCAGATTCATTGCTCAATTTTAATCTCCTTTTCGAAGCCGGTGGCTATCACTATCAAAATGCTCTGTAGAAAATTCAAACAATTCAGAGTCTTCTAGCGCAATCATTTGATGTCTCAAGCCTGTGTATATATAAAAGTTTTCGCCGGCATTGAGGATTAACTCTTTTGCTTTTTCAACATCATCTTGATCTGAATATTTTACAAGAAGTTTTCCAGATTGCAAATAAAAAACCTCATCTTTTAATTCATGAAAATGCCATGAGCATCTTTTTCCTTTGTTAAAAAATAAAAGTTTACCGCAATACTCAGACTTGTTCACAATCCACTTTTCATATCCCCAGCCCTTTTTAACAAACTTCATTTCTGGAGTTTTATTTAACTCTGACATTTCTTTCTCCCACAAGCTAGCAACATTATTTCTTTTGAAAATCGAATTAATTTTCTATCTTTTGTGTTTCTCTCATAGCGAGTTTTCCATTTCAAAAAATCAGGAACTAGCATTGCTATAATCTTAGGAACAAATTTCAAAAATGGATATTTCCACACAAAAGGTAATTGATAAAAATACTCGCATTCGACGTCTTCAAATCCATTAATTAATAAAGCGTCTTGAAGTCCTTTTCTAGTAAATGGTTTAACATGAGTATAATCATTATAAAATGTATACATTTGACTCTTCCAGTCAGGAGTCATACAAATAAAAGATCCAGAAGGCCTTAAAACTCTCCTAACCTCACTTAAAAAGTTATCTGTATTATACACATGTTCTATAACTGACTTAGTGAAAATCGCGTCAAAAAAATCATTACCAAAAGGTATCTGTTCTTGTTCTATGTTGCACTTCTTAAAAATTATTTCTGAGTTATTCTCGTCACGAAGATCGATTCCATAACACTCCATCCCGTTTCTAGCAAAAGCTTTTAAAATTGTTCCTTTGCCGCAGCCGATATCCAAAATCCTTGGAGACTTATCTTTGGTTTCAAAAAAGCGATCATATATATAATTACATAATTTTTGTGGATATATATTCTTCTCGCCACTAGGGTACATTATTTCAGTGTATTTTGTCATCTTATAACCCTTTTATTAGCCACCCGCCGTCGACGTAGATATCTTGCCCTGTTATATAACTGGAGGCGTCAGAGGCCAAAAATATGGTAACACCAATTAAGTCCGATGGCTCTCCCCACCTCTGCAAGACAGTTTTATTTTTTCTTTCTTCGTAAGTTTTCGAATCAGACCAACTTTTTTTTGTCATATTCGTTTTCATATATCCCGGGCCAACATTATTAACTCTTATGTTATATTTTCCCAGATCATATGCTAAAGCCTTTGTCAACTGTTTTAGGCCGCCTTTCATTGCAACATAAGCAGGATTATCAGGAAAAGCAAGTTCAGAGTTTAAACTTGTTATGTTGATTATAGAACCATTTAAATTTTTTCTCATTTCCTCTCCAACCATTTTACTCAAAACATACGGAGCCTTCAAATCAACATTGTAAGTTTTTTCCCAAGCTTCATCAGAATATCCACCATAAGTTACTCCAGCGTTATTAACCAATATATCAATTGTACCATATTCATTAATAATATATTCAATTATTTGTTCTACATTTTCTTTATTTGTGATATCGCATTCTATAAAATTATTTTTTTCGTCTCCGGGTTTGATATCCAAGTTAAACACGGTGGCGCCGTAATCGTAAAAACCTCTTAATATAGCAGCGCCGTTGCCGCCGCTAGCTCCAGTTACAATAGCAACTTTGTCCTTTAACGAAAATATATTATCAATCATAATTCCTCCACTATCTCAACTAGAGAACCATCTGGATCTTTACAAAATGTCACTTTCGCAAATCCATCCGGTGAATATTGTGGAGGACTATTAAATTTCACATCGTTTTCTTTTAACCGTTCATATGTCTCATCTAAATTATTAACTGTCAAAGCTATATGAGAACAGCCAATTTGTGTTATCCTTCTTGTCATATCAGGCTCTTTCGGATGAGAACTATAATATAATAACTCAACCATGTCACCGTTTTCTAAAGACATTTTCACGGTTCTAACAACAACATCTTTTAAGTCTGAAAAATTATTAATGTAATCTCCAGATTCAACCATATCTTTCTTTACCTCAAATCCTAATAAGTCTCTATAAAATTTTAGAGATCTCTCCATATCACTAACCACAATTCCAGTATGCCTTATATTCAACACCATTATCTTATCACCATTCTATTCATTCGGACTTCTTCTGCAATCATCCCTGAATCAAAAGATATGGTATGAACTATAAAATTAGCAACCTCTTTCGGATCTAGAAAAGTATTAAAGTCTTGCCTCTTATCGTGCCTGGCCATTTCTGTTTTTGTTGAGCCGGGAGAAAAACAAAACGCGCGCACATTATATTCTTTCAATTCCTGGAATAAAGAACGAGTCAAACCCAAAAGTGCATGCTTTGTAGAACAATATATACCAGTTTCTCCGGAGCCATTATAAGCGGACGAAGAAGCAATATTAATTATGCGACCCCATTTTTGTTTTTTCATATTCTTGGCAAAATAATGAGAAAGAATAAATGGGACTCTGACGTTCAAGGAAAAGCTTTGATCGAAATCATCAATATCAGATTCCAATATTGATTTTATTTTAAAAACTCCGGCGCAATTCACCAATATATCAATATTTTTCATTTGGTTTGTCGACTGTTCTTTTACTTCTTCCAAAAATGAATCATAAGTTAAATCTCCTGCTAAAAAATATGAGTTGGTCTCCTTTGCTACGCTTTTTAACTTTTCTTCGTCTCGCCCAGTCAAAAATAATTTGCAGCCGGCGCTGTGTAGTGATATTGCGATCTCTTTTCCAATACCGCCTGTTGCTCCAGTAACTAAAGCAACTTTGCCATTTAAGCAGTTCATTATAAAGTGTCCACTTTCCTAAGTTTTTTAGCGATGGCCTTCTCGCTATCATATACAAATTTTTCATTACTTCCCAAAGACTTTTCAATGTCCCTGATATATTTAACAAGTTTGCTTAAGCCTCCAAGCTCCAAAGAGGCTGACTGATCCGAACCATACATAGCGCGATCCAAAGTAATGTGTCTTTCAATTGAAGTAGCTCCGAGAGCAGCTGCTGCGCAGCTGACAATAACCCCCGATTCATGGCCACTATAACCAACATCGCATTGAAAGGTGTCTTTCAAAGTTTTCATTACTCTTAGATTGGCATTTTCAATTTGCATAGGATATGTGCTGTTGCAGTGCATCAATTCATAAGGACAATCTGCATCTTCAAATATTTGTATTGCCTTTCCAATTTCTTCCATAGTGCTCATTCCGGTAGATATAAAAGTATACTTACCTTCTTCAGCAATCATTTCTAACAGCTGACGATGTGTTAACATAGCAGATGCTACTTTATTATATTTTAAATCATATTGACGCAAAAATAGTTGACTTTCTACGTCCCACGCTGACGCTAGCCATCTAATACCTTTCTTTTTACAGTGCGCGTCAATTACATCATATTCTTTCTTGGAGAACTCTAATCCTTGTTTTTGTTGTCTGTTAGTAGTCCCCCATGGACTTTCTCGAGGACGATCCAAGTCTTCTACAGAATATACTAAATCAAGAGTCCGTTTCTGAAACTTGACCGCATCGCAGCCTGCTCGATAGGCGCCGTTAATTAATTTTTTAACTAATTTTAAGTCTCCATTGTGGTTAATACCAATTTCAGCAATCACAAAAGTTTTATTCACTTGTCTCTCCTTTGGTTTAAGTGTTTTAAAAGAATATTATCTTTATCTATGGCATATTTTAACATATCAAAGTGTGCTTGTAAATCAATATCAATAATTTCATCACAAATATAAGCATATATTTTATTACCAAAAGTATGGTCTGCTCTTACGCGATCTTGTTTAATGATGTCTATATGGCCATTAGCTTCATAAGTTTGCGGAAAAACTTGTCTTGGCAAATTATTGTAGTTTTTAATGCCGTTATAATCATCAAAAAAATCTTCGCAATAATTATTTTTGATTTTAAACAATTTATATGGAGTACTGCTTGTTTTATTAACTGTTCTTAAAGATGACAGTTCGTTTTTGTTTTCAAAATAAATTTTAATGGCATCCTCCATAATGAATAAAGAACGTAAAGGAGTAGTTGGCCTCATCAACGCTACTTCATTTACATCAATGTTGTCAAAAAAATGATTTAAAAATTCCTTGTCAGGAGATAAATCTCCAGCAAATTCTTTTGGCCTCATAAACGGCACTTCTGCTCCGTATTTCTTAGCAATTTCTGCTATTTCTTCACTATCCGTACTAACAATTGTTCGACTAACGCCTTTGCACATATTACAGGCTGCTATAGAATAAGCTATAAGAGGGTGACCTCTTACTGTTTTTATATTTTTTCTAGGGACTGTTTTACTCCCTCCTCGAGCGGGTATTAAGGCTACAATTTTATTAGACATAAAGCTCACCCTTGTCGAAAATTCCATACCATGAATCTTGTTTTAAATTAATAATTTGTATACCACGGGCTTGCGCGCTCTCGTTTAAAACTTTTAAGTCATTTTTTAAATTAAAATCTAATTTTTGCCAATCATTATTATCTGGGATAAACACATTTGGGTTCGCAAATCCCAATCCATAATCTAAATCTAGCCCAGATACATAAATCGGATTAAACCCCATAATTATAGCAATTGCCACCATATGAACTGCAACGGTGTCACCTGTGCTGTAGTGTTCCGAATATCCAGATACTTCTTGAAGTTTTTCTTGTAACGTGGGCACACCAGGAACAATCCATTTGCAACATTTTCCTCCCCCAGTGGGCCCGAAAGGAAGCCCTCCAGAAAAGCCACCTCCTTGTCGGGGCGGCCGCCACATTGAAAAATTATTTCCATAATCAGTAAATTTGAAATTATGATTTTCTTTATAATAACGTTGAAAATTCTTTAATATGTCTAAACATTTATGATTTTTAAAATGACGTTGATCGTACATCAAATAATCAAGTTCTAAATTTTTAGCTAAAAAATCTCTATCTGAAAAATCCACTGAGCCGGCAAAAAGAACTTTTGAATTTTTATGCTCATTTATATTAACAGAATGGTTTCTAATTCTCCACATGCCAGTTTTATTAATACAATCTTGAATGTTCAATTCGCCATTGGCAATAACCCAATATTCCGGGGCACTATCAAAATAATCAAACCAATTGTTACAATCAATTCTAATAATCTTTTTTTGTTTTTCCAAGTCTGCAATTTGCTCTCTATGATTGTTGAGACTTGGCCCATGCATAGTTACAACGCAAGGAAAATTTTCATGCTTATCTATTATTTGTTCAAATTCTATTTGCATAACTACCAGACAAAATTATCTTTATAATGTTGTACGATCTCTGGCAATTCTGAATCAAAATTATGCTCTGGTTCCCAACCAATATTTTGTAATTTAGAATCATCCACCGAATACCTTAAATCTTGACCATCTCTATTACAGCTAAAATCTATATAATCATCATAATTTATTTCTTTTTTATTAAAATGTAAATCTAATATCTTTTTTACAGTATCGATATTTCTCTGTTCATAGTTACCTGCTATATTATAAATCTCATTAACCTTTCCTGATTCTATAATTTTTATTACCGCAGTGGCTGTATCCTTGGCGTGCAACCACGTTCGAACTGGTGTGCCGTCATTATGCAAGGGAATTTTTCTTCCTAATGATAAAAATTTGCAAGTTTTTGGTATTAATTTCTCCACATATTGCCCAATCCCATAATTATTAGTCGGTCTAACAATAACATATGGAACTTCATAAGTCCTGTTCCAAGCTAATATTAACTGATCTGCTGCTGCCTTTGTAGCCGAATAAGGATTGCTTGGCTTTAACAGGTCTGCTTCTTTATGTTTTCCATCAACAATATCACCATATACTTCATCTGTGCTAAAGTGAAGAAAAATAGGCATTTTAAAATGTTTCTTTGTTTTAATTAATTCTAATAAATTATGAACCCCATTGATATTAGAATGAACAAATTCTCCACTTTGAACAATAGAATTGTCAACGTGAGTTTCTGCGGCTGTATTGATTACATAATCGCAATCGTATAGCCAATTTAAATCATTAATATCCTTTCGTTCAAAAGCAAAATTCTTATATCTTTTAAACTCTCGCAATAAACTTTCATTCGACGCATATGTTAATTTGTCAACACCTCTAACATACCACCCTTTTTTTAAACATGCTCTCACAACATAAGAACCCATAAACCCTAAACACCCTGTTATATAAACAATTTTCATTTTAGACTCCTTTTTCAATAAAAAAACTATTCACAATTTTTCGAATATATTTTAATTTTTCTTTTGTTAGGCCGGCGTATGTCCCTAGAAAAAAAGAATTGGTCGCAGCCTTGTGTGCCACAGGAAATATTTCCTTTAAATCACCATATTGTTCTGCAATATCTGAATAAGCAGGATGATACAATAAGTTGCCTGAGAAATAATTTCTAGTCTGAATTTTGGCATCTTCTAAGTATTCCACAAAATCTGCTCTACTAAAAGAGGAGCTTTCTTTAATGGTTAGCAAAAAAGCAAACCATGATGGATTGGATTTTTCCGTTGCTTTTGGAAGATGAAAATATTTTTTATACGGTTTAAAAACATCTAAAAGATAATTGAAGTTTCTTACACGAGAAGAATGAAAGCTTTCTACTTTTTTAAGCTGCTCTAATCCAATCGCAGCCTGCATTTCTATTGGCTTAAGATTAAATCCTATTTCACTGTATACATATCGATGATCATAAATTATATCTTTATTTTGAGGAAGCCATTTTCTGAATCTATTCCCGCATGCAGTTCCACCAGTGACATCTCCTGGCTTTTTTGTGTTACAATAACAAGCCCTTCCCCAATCACGCAAACTTAACAAAACTTTATAATTTCTTACTTTGTTTGTCGCTACAAAGCCACCTTCTCCTAATGTCATATGATGGGCTGGATAAAAGGAACAAGACGACATATCACCAAAAGATCCTAATTTTTTACCATCATAAGTTGAGCCTAAAGCATCGCATGCGTCCTCTAATAGAACCAAGTCATACCTTTTAACCAACTCCATTACTTTGTCCATATTTGGGGGGTTTCCGAGCGCGTGAGCGAACATTATAGCCCTGATCTCTTTGTCTGTATCTTCTTCTAGCACTCTTTCAACTTGTTCCAAATCTAAATTTAAATCAGGCAAAGTTGAATCAACAAAAACCGGGATGAATCCGGATTGGAGTATGGGATTAACTGTCGTTGGAAAACATACAATTGGAGTAATAATCTTTGTTCCGACAGGGAAATTGTAAAGATTTTTAGACTTGAGAGCCGAGACCATCAATAAGTTAGCTGAGCTTCCGGAATTAGTTAAAATTCCATTGTTCATTCCTAAATGAGGCGCAAACTCCTCCTCAAATTGTCGACTCTTTTTTCCAAACACTAACCAACCATCGACCAAAGATTTAATAGCAGCAAGATATTCATCTTTTGAAAATACATCCCCTGAGTAGGAAACCCAATCTTCTCCTGGCGTCCACTTCATCTCTTGCCTCTTTTTATTTTCTATATATTCGGAAAGAGGCTCTAATATCTGTTCTAACTCACTCATCCTTCAAATAATCCCATTCATATGTTTTCCTATAAGAAGACCATGGTATATTTGTTTCTTTGTATTCATTTTGGAGGATTTTAATAACTGAAGATGTATAACCTTCGTGAGGATAAAATCCCCACTTTTCATGAAATTTGTCATGCGAATGTTTTTCAAATCTTAGATCAAAATCTGTATCTCTTTTATGTCTCTTGTTTGGGTGTGTAATAAAGATATCAGGAATCCAAATATTAATCAAGTTGTTTTTTAAAGACTCTAATGCCCAATCTTCGTTAAGTAGCATCGTATATGGCCCAAAATCAGCAGCAGGGCCTATCAATTGTAAAGCTTTAGAGCTAACCAAATTAAAATCTAGAGGTCCGTGACATTTAACTGTTCTTTTTGGAAGATCTAAAAGGTGCTTATTATCATCAGTTAGTTTTTGCCCTAGTTCAAAATTATGACATTCAAATCTAAAACGGTCTTCTCTGTCAGTATGAAATCCGGAAGTAGTGGTATCTGATCTGGGGCCATCTGAAATATCCCAGCTACGATCATTGGTACAAACAATCCAACCAATTTCATCTTCATATCCTTCGATCTCTTTGACTGCTCTATTATAAAAGTTATCAGTGTTGAGAACAACGTCGTCATGTGTTACTAAAAAATATTTTGTATCATCTTTATATTTTTCAACAAAATAATTAAAGTCTTTATACCATGGACCTCGAGTGTGCACAACCTCTAATAAAGAATTCTTTTTGACAACTTTACTTAAGACTTTATTCTCGAAAATTTCTCTTACAAAGCGCTTTGTTATTGGCACCTGTTTATGAACCTTGCCACTTTTAAACTCATAGGAAACAAGATTATCAAGATCGTCGACAACGATATAAAATTTATAATTGCATTCACCAATATTTTTCGAAATTGTATAAATTGCTTCAAGCAAATTTTCCTTAGCAACAACAGGTCCAACACTCGCAATAAAAACTAAAACATCAAACATCTATCTTCTCATCATTGTTTATTTTTAACATCCAATGATCCACCATTTCATCCAGCATACTTTCAAAAGTATATTTTGGAACCCACCCAATAACTTTTCTTATTCTTGAAGAATCTCCTCTTAAATATTTTAGCTCTTCCGGTCTCATATATTTAGGATTCTGAACAACATAATCTTTGTAATCCATTCCCAAACGAGTGAAAACATGCTCACACAGTTCACGAATTGAGTGCGTTTTTCCTGTTGCAACTATCCACTCTTCTGGAGTTTCATGATTTAAAATCATGTGCATCGCTCGAACATAATCTTTTGAATGTCCCCAATCTCTATAAGATTCTAAATTTCCAAGTTCTAGTTTTTCTCTTAGACCTTTTTTAATCTCTACAGCCGTTTTTACAACTTTATTTGTTACAAAATTAGACCCTCTTCTAGGAGACTCATGATTAAACAGAATTCCATTGCATGCATGTAAATTATAGGCATTTCTGTAGTGCCTGACCAAATTAAATGCTAATAATTTGGCACAACCATATGGGCTAACCGGTAGCATAGTGGTTGTCAATTTTTGTAAACCATCTTCTTCTACTGAATTACCAAACATTTCTGATGAACTGGCCTGATAAAATTTTGCCTCTGGTACAATTGTTCTATATGCTTCAAGCAAGTTCAAGACAGCTAAAGCGTTTGTTTGTATTGTAAAAGAAGGCATATCAAAACTAATTCTAACATGGCTCATTGCAGCTAAATTATATATCTCATCTGGTTGGACCTGTGTAATAATTCTTGTTAAAGATGAAACATCTAACATATCACCATAAAAAGTTTCAATAAGCCCATGTAAATGTTTTATTCTACTATCTTGATTTTCAGATACTGAACTTCTTCTCACAATGCCATATACTTCATATCCCTGTTCTAACAAATATTCTGCTAAATAACTTCCATCTTGTCCGGAGATTCCAGTAATAAGCGCTCGTTTTTTAGTCATTCTTCACCTCATACACAATGATAACATCAGCTTCGCTTTTTGTTAAACAATTAACTACTTTTAAGATGGGCAGCCAGCTGTAACGCAGCCACCTGGTGGAGGACTCGGACTGTCTTTTTCTGCTTTGAAAGAAGTCCCGCAGGCGCAACTTTTAACTGCTTTAGAATTATCAAATTTAAAGCCAGATTGATGCAAAGACTCAACATAATCTACTACTGTTTCTCTTAATTGAAAGCTGCTATAAGGATTTAAATAAATTTTAACCTTCCCCAAGTTAACTATAATATCATCAGGCTTAGAGCTTTCATCTACTTCAATGGTATAAGAAAGCCCCGAACAACCACCGCCGACGACGCCTACTCTAACGATGTCTTCAGAATCTAAAGCAGATTCTAGCTTTTTGATCGCAGCGGCTGTAAAAGTGATCACCTTCTATGCACTCCTAATTGAATCTTCGATGACATTGAATTTTTTGAGATCTTTGCCTTTAATTGTAATCAAAGGAGCGCTTTCCCATGTTGGGTTTGATTTTCCGCAACCGCTGCCTGCTTTAACGTCTCCCATATTGCTCTTATCAATAAAGTCATCTTCTGTAAGAATACTGTCATATCTTACTGGAACTTCTGAGTCGCCATAAGTTTTTGAAATAACATTTTGAATAAAACCCTTATCAACGCCACAAATGCATGGCATATTTTTCCTAGGATCAAACCACTTAATGTTCAGTCCTCTATTAATGATACCTTCTAGTGGTTCTTCAAAAAAGTTTCCAAGAGATACATGTTGATAAGGACATGGCATAACATCGCCATATCTAGAAATTGGAACCATTCTTTTTACAGCAATACACCCGATATCTCTTCCGTAAGATGGTGTCATGTGTGTGAAAATATCATACTCTTCTTCAAACTTTTGTAGAATAGCTCCTTCCTTCTCTGTCATCATTTGCTCTGTTTGATTTTCAAAGGCGCCAACTGGTTTTGCATAAACAACATAAGTACCAACTTTCTTCTCCTTTGCAAACTCTAGAAAATCAACCCATTCGTCTGTATAGATTCTATCCTTCCAAATAACAGTTGAAAGAATAACGTGCAAATCGGCTTCTTTACAAGCATCGATTGCTCTCATAGTTCTATCAAATGATCCCGGCTTGCGCCTAAATGTATCATGAGCTTCGGCAGTAATACCATCCAAACTCAGCTGTACTTTATCAATGCCTATTTTCTTTAAGTGGCTAGCTTTTTTTACATCCAAATTCCATCCATTGGAATCAATAACCAAATAAAATTTTTCTGGATTAATTGCTTCGACCAACTGATCAAAGTCTTTCATAATCAAAGGTTCGCCACCGGTGATCACGAAGTTAGCCAAACCCATTTCATCCGCTTCTTTTGAGAGTCTTCTCACATCGTCCATCTCAAATTTTCGTCTGCCAGAAGCCTCTTCCCAGTCTCTAGGAACATAAAATTTATCAATGCAACAATGTTCGCAATCCATATTACACATATAATCATATTGAAATTGAATGATAGCAATGCTCTGCCCATTTGCAATCTTTTCAGGATATTTCTTCATTTTTTCATATACATATGGTTTATAATTTTTTAACCAAACTTGACGCAAAGACTCATCTTTAACAGTTGTGTTTTGCATCACTTTCCCTTCTGCCATTGCTTGCAGCTCTTCTTTAGAGTAAACTGGTGCCTGGTCATATTTATTTCCCTCTAATGGGGTTTGAAAAATTGTATCGTGTGAATTAGACATTTATTATTTCCTTACTCCGCCGCGATATGAGTGGGTTGATAAGTCTGTTTCTTTGGAAGAATTTTCATTTTCTAAGACTTCAATCTTGCTTACAGGCACAAACCATATTTTTCCGCTTTCGTCTTTTACTCTGTATTGCGGGTTGATTCTTCCTCGAATATCATCTATAAAAACCTCACTTCCTTCAACTAAAGTTGTCGTTGTTCCATCTTTATTTGCGCTTGCAATGTCTTCAGAAATTACTCCGACGTGATTAATCACTCTCGACCATTTTTTACTATTTTCTTTATGCCAAATTTCTCCTGTGACATTAGATATAAATTCTTTTTGTGCCATCGGCCCTTCCTCTAGATAATTAGTTTGTCTTTAATATAACATATTTACTTTTTTTTTAAAAGACTTTTTCTAATCCTGTGTCTCTCAATATAGAAACCTTTAAAGATTTGTCAAAGTTTTTACGTATCTTTTTAGCTACTTCATCAGAATAACTCGCTGCCATAACAACAACTGCTTCGACCGGGTTGGTTTCTAGATTTTCTGCAGAGACGATTGGAACGTGTGTAGCAGGAGTATACTTGCCTTGTTTAAACGGGGCGTCATCTACAACATATTTTATTTTATCTTTTAAGTCTGCTAAAGCAATAACTGCTAATGCCTGATGGCCAGCTCCCCACACTGCCACACTTTCAAAATTATCAACATATTGTTTTATTTCATTTTTAATATATTCTTGATGTTTTTGAAAATCCGATATATCTAACTTCTTTCTTTTTCTAACGACTGCTGAAATAATATAATCATACCAAATTTCATTACATTCAACAACCTCAAGCCCATTGTGAATTAATGCTGCTTCCAAAGTATCTTTTGTAAAATAAAATAAATGGTCATTTATAAATTCTGAAAAAAGTTTATTTTGTATAATCATGTTGAAATTAGGCACCTCGATAAGACCTATTCCATCATCAGTTAAATTATTTACTATACCTTTAAGGACAATATTTGGATCTGGCAAATGCTCGAAAAAATTCATTATGAAAAATGCTTCGAAAGGGTGCCCTTGTATAGAATCTTTATCATTTTCAATATATTTTTTTGAAACATTCAAACCATTTGAAACGCAATGATCAACTGACTCCTGTGAATATTCTATACCATATGCCTCAACGCCAGATTCATTCATAAGAGATAAATATTCTCCCTTGCCGCAACCAACTTCTAAAACCTTTTTACCATAAAGATTATATTTTTCTACAAAGTTCTCAAATTGTTTTAACCTGAACTCTCTCATTTCTTCTGAAAACGCTGCAGCTCTTATAACCTCTTTATAATATGACACAGGATCATTCATTAGTTGTACTAATCCGCAGCCAGAACACTGGTATACATCTAAATCAACCCCATTGTCATATTGTAGGGAATCTCTATCTGGCATGTTTTGTGCCGCCTTTGGCATATTTTTATATTGCAAAAGAGGTTCTTCAAAAAGATTATTCTTGCAAACTCTACATTTATTTTTAGTATTCAAATTTTTTTCCTAATAAAATTTCTTCTTTTAAAATGTGCTTGTTTTCTTCGTACCATTTATACATATTTCTAAGTGAAACATCAATTGGAGTAAGTGTCAAATCTTTTATTTCGTTTAAAAGTAAAGAATTGTCTCCACTATATTCTCTTCCAGAACCACCAACTGTTATTTCTAAATCTTTTGAAGATATCTTTACAACTTTCTCTGCAACTTCTCTCCAAGCAAATGGCCTTCCGTGGCAAACATTGTATACGTTTTTTTTAGGTTTATTTTCTATAAACCATTCTATAACCTTAACAAGATCGTCGATATATAAGAAATCATATAAAGAATCTTGTTTAACATGAATTGGCATGCCAAGCGCGGCCTTACTACTAATATTAGAAATAAAACGATATCTCCAATCATCATATTTTCCAAACACAGCAAAGAGTCTAAGATTGTACACATTGTTGCTCGCTTGAGCATGTTTTGTCATCATATATTTTGATAGACCATATTGGTCTTTAGGAACGTGTTTATCAAAATAATCTTCATCCATCAACGACTTCCAGTTGTCGCGATCAAATTCAGCACCAGAACCAAAAAAAATCATTTTATCAAAATAGTCTCCACATCTTGCAACATTAGAAAACATCCTTAAGTTCATCTCTAAAACTTTATTTGGTTCTTTTGTAGTAAAATTAGGAGCAGCATCATAGTTTACAGCATTAATGACCACATCAAAATTATTCTTTTTAATGTAAGAAAAAACACTTTCTGAATCTAAAACATCTAGTTCTTTTCTACCTGGAGTATAAAAGTCATATTTGTCCTTAAGATTTTCAAATATATTTTTTGCTATAAAACCAGAACCGCCTGTAACCAAAACTTTTTTAGTCATCGGCAATTTTCATATTTGCATTAAATTCTTCTCGATCCAAAAGAGGCAAAAGATCTTCCATTGGTAATGCGATAAACGTGCCATCTTCTCTTTTATGTGTTGAATTTCTTGGCAAAGTTTCATGAGTGTGCAACATCATAACTTCACAAACAACGGGGCCATCTTCATCTAGCACTTCTTGAACTTGTTCATAAATATTATCTTGGTCCGTTATCCTAAAATATTTTATACCATAAGAATTAGAAATCTTTTCAAAACTAGGCAAAGTAACTCCACTGTTTTCTCCGCTAGCAAATTCATTTTTAAAATGCTTTTCTTGAGAATTCCTTATAGAAACATATCCCCCATTATTTAATACAAAATATTTGATTGGTAAATTTAGTCTTCTAACTGTTTCTAACTCTTGAATGTTCATTACAAAGCCGCCGTCTCCGTCGATACAAATAGTATGTCGGCGCTCTCCGGCGATACAGCCGCCAATGGATGCCGCAATACCAAAACCCATTGCGCCCAGTCCTTCGCTGTTAAATATTCTCATGCCTTTCGTAACTTTAAAAGATTGCATAGTGACTTCACTACAACAGCCTGAACTTCCAGGTATTAACAAGTCTGTCGGTTTAGCCAAATCAGATAGAACATCTATTAAAACGTAATTGTTGACATGTTCCTTTTGTTCCCAATATTCAGGAACAATAACAGGATATTTAGCTTGCCATTCTTTGCACTGTTGAAGCCACTTTGGAAATTCATTATTTTTTTGTTCTTTTTGATTCAATGCTTCTTCTATAAAATCTCCAGCATCAAAATCTATAGAACAGTCAACATGAAATTGCATTTTTTCAATTTCGGCAGGGTCAATATCAACAATTACTTTCTTTGCTTTTCTTGCAAAGTTTTTGTGGTTAAACGCTGTTTGACCATGATCCAATCTTGCACCAATAGATATAAACAAATCGGCAGTTTGTTGAGAAAAATTAGCTCCTCTTTGTGCCGCTAATCCCGGGCGCCCTACAAAAAGTGGATGTTCTTCTTCCATAAAATCTAACGACTTCCACGTTGTCATGACAGGAATATTTAAGAAATTAGCTAATTCTAAAAATTTCTCTTCAGCATTTGCAGATCTTATTCCATTGCCGGCAAGAATAACAGGTCTTTTGGAACTGTTTAATAATTCGTAAAAATAAGAAACTTTTTGTTTTAGTTCTTGCGTTCTATCTTCTTCTGACTCTTGTTCATATGACTTAAGTAAATTTATATCAATCTCTGTTGACTGGATATCAAGAGGTATCTCAATCCATACGGGGCCTTGACGACCAGTTGTTGCCAAATGCCAAGCTTTTTCTAAAACTGATTTAATATCATAAGGATTTAATACTGTAGTCGCATATTTTGTGATTGGTTTAACAATACTGACTACATCTATTTCCTGAAATCCTATTTGTCTTACTTTTTTGTCTCCTCTAACATCTTTACTCTGTACTTGTCCTGAAAAGACAATCACAGGAATCGAATCAAGCCATGCTGACGCTATCCCGGTAATAGTGTTCGTTGCTCCCGGGCCGGCAGTAACAAGACAAACTCCCGGCGAGTTATTGTATTGTGCATATGCCTCTGCTGCGATGGCTGCTGCTTGTTCGTGCAAAGTACAAACATAATTTATATCACTCTTTCCAACAGAGTCTATTAATGGTAAACAAAAGCCACCAGAAAGAGTAAAAATGTCTTTAATACCTTTTGTTTCCAAAAATGAAACAACGTAATCTGATAGTTTTGTCATTTTAGCTTTTTATTTCTACTAACTCTAAAGCGCATCTAATGCCAGTACTTGGCGGTACTCTATAACCAAAAAAAGTATGGAAGCTGCTAGCTCCTTCTTCTCCATATGCTAGTCCGGGAGGTATTATTAATTTTCTTTTTTCGCCAACTTTCATGTCTAAAAATGCCTCATCAAAACCTTTTATTGAATCACCCTTTTTATATAAATCGTCTTTTGGCGTTTCTTGTCCAATAACAAAATCAACAGGACCATTAAAAGGCTTATCTTCATATGTATCATCACAAAGCTCATCTACATATTCTTCGTTTTCATAATCATAATTTGATGTAGTGGTACCTTTAGAAAAGCATATTTCATAATGAGCTGATACTGTCTGTCCAACAACTGGCTTTTCTCCCGCACCTTCATGAACCTTCTTCATTTTCAAACCGCTTTGTGTTGCTGGCATATCATCAAAAGTCATTGTCTATTTCCTCGTCTAACATATCGTGAACCGTCTTTAGATAACCAAGACATTTTTCAATTTTATCTTTTAATCTCATGTTTTCTTCTAAAAGCTCACGATATAAATCTCTGTAGTTATCTTTAAACGGAGCAACAGCACCTTCGCTGTACCCTGTTTGATCTACTACTTTTTTTGTACCATCAGGTTGGCTCATTTTATTCCTCCTATTAAATCCAATGTGTTATAAAAGTCTTTCTATTGTTATTGCTTTGTATCTCTAAGTCTGTATAATAAGAATCGTTTGTGTAGTGTGTTGAAGAAACTTCTTCAATAACACACCCATTCCTAGTAGCAAACTCATGTCTAACTTCTGGCTCGATAGTAACTACATCTCCCTTCTTGAGAGCATGTAACTTTTCATTTAAATATAAGTCGACATCCCCATATAAAACAACAAAAGTTTCTTCCTTCTTTTTGTGATATTGTTCAGGATGTTTTTGTCCCGGAAGTGCAATAATCAATTTTTTACAATATTCACGGTTGATAACTGTAATCATGGTTATCCCTGTTTCATAAAAATTATCAATTCCATAATGATGGGAAATCTCTAAATTTGCTTGGCCGGGGTGAACAACATTTGATTTGGCCAAAAAATTCTTTACTTTTTGAACTATGTTCCAAATTTTTTCTCTTGTTTCAACTTTATATGCGCTGCCTAGAATAGGTTCATTTATTTCATATGTTCTGTTAGCAATATAATGTGTATATTTTGACATATCATTTGCTAAAATTTGTTCTGGTTGTGCTGGCCACGCATAAAAAACATTTGTTCGATCAATGGATTCGCCTTCTTCGATTTTTCTTTTGGCAAACGCGCCTCTCTTGAATTGTCTTAAGTCGCCAAGTTCTTTATCACTATTATTATGACGCTCTCCAGATACTCCACACATTTTTATTGCCTCTGCTGCTGAGTGTAACCACTTTTTGACTTGTTCTGGAGTAGCAGAATAAGCATTTTTAGAATATTGTTCTGTTTCCAGTGCAACATGTTTTTCAAAAACTTTTACACCTTTAGCAATTGCTAATTTAATTACATCAAAATTATTTGGATCTTCGTGAGTCGAAAAACCAATAGTCACGTCCTGATATCTGTCATTGAGAAAATCAATTTGATTTAATTGTAGAGAATTTACTTTGGTGGGGTATTCTCCAACACAATGCATGATTGCAAATTTCTTATTTCTATTTTTAAAGAAACTGATAACATTGTCTATATCGTTCAAGGAAGACCCGGCAGTAGACGCAATTGTAGGCAAATTTAATTCTACCACTTTATTTAAAAGTGGCCAATCAGTAAAAGAACAACTTGCAACTTTAATATAATCGAAATTTAATTTTGCTATTAAATCAACTGACGGCTCGTCAAAAGCAGTACAAATTGTTTTAAAGCCATGATTTTGAGCTTCTGTTTTAAGAAGATTAAAATCATCTTCACTCAGCCTCGTTTCTGAAAATCTTTTTACATATTTTAAATCAGTTCTGTCCTTATAATCAGGATGAATAAAAGAATCAATATCCCTAAACTGAAACTTGACTGCGTATTGAAAAGCTTTTATATTTAATTCGTTTACAATTTCTGAATATTTTCGAATCATATCTAAGCCATGTTGAACATCTCCCATATGATTGTTAGCAAATTCAAAAATAAATAAATTTTCAAACTCTACATGTTCCATTTCTTTCTCCAATAATTTCGTACAATTTCATCATATTTTATTTCATCTTGATGCACATCCCAAGTACATTGTTCGGAATGCCACCTGTAATAATAACCTAAAAAAACATTAACAGGATATATAAAAACGTTATTTTCGGCAAATCCACAAAATATGTCATAATCACCTGCTCCTGCTTCTTGTATGCCACTATTTTTATGGGCTTCTCCGCCATATGGAGTCCAATTCATCAAGGGATATAAGCTTTTGTGATACACTACAGAAGGGGTATTAACTGGACTTCTTATCATACACTGTTTTTTGAAATCTGTTAAACTTTTATAAAAATATGTTTGTTGGTCGGCAGTGTTTCCATTCCTAACTCCAATTATGGGACTTTGTATACATTTAATTTTTTCTAGATCGTGAGTAAGTATCTTCATACAATTTGATATATAATCGTTTGAGATATAATCGTCTGTTGACAAGAAAGTTATATAATCTGTTTCTAAAGTTTCAAAAGAATCATCTACCGCTTCTCTATATGAATTCTTATATATATTTGGCACTTGATGCACAGTTATTTTTTCATGTTTTTTTTCCAGCTCCAGTAAATATTCATACGTTCCATCTGTGCTCTCATTATCATATGCATGTATATCATAATTCTCATAAGTCTGCTGTAAGGCAGAATTAACACATTGATCGATATATTTCATTGAATTATAACATGGAATAACAATTGATATTTTCATTTTTTCACCCAATATCAATCATTTTTCTAACACGATTAATATACGTGTGATTTTCTCTCACTTCTTCTCTATTTTTTTCTTTTATTAGTTGCAGCTCTTTCTCTGGCATCTTAACATATCTTTCAACAGCGTCAAACATTTCCTCCGGAGTGTCACACAAGGGAACTTCTGGAAATAATTTTTTCATTTGTATTTTTCCTCCGCCATCACTGACTAGTGCCCCAGTTAATCCCAATCCTTTATAAGTTCTTTCATTAGTGTGATCCTGTGTGTGATAATGATGAGCATCATGTATATTAATTGAAACCTTGCTATTATACAGTAACAAATTTTCTTGCTCATATGTCAAGTTTTTTTCCACAAAAATTCCACATTTTAAATCAGACTTCATGAAAGGTTGAAAATATTTTAACATAATTTGACGTTTTTCATCAAATCCATTATTTGCCCAACCTCCAACGAAACATACATCAAATTTGTACCTTTCGTCCAAAATGGGAACATAATTAATTGAATCAAATGCTAACTGGACTATGTTAATCTCTTCCCACTTCCACTTTGAATAACATTCTTTTTTTTGTTCTTCACTAATTTCTGACCAAAGCCACAAATATATATTATTAGATTCATTAATTTGTTCAGTGTGTTCGCGCGACACAGCGCTTGCAAAATTTGGATGTCTTCCCCATGGCAGCGGAAAATTATTTGGTTGAGGGAAAAAATAAGCTCGATTAGAATTTTTTAAAACATCGACGGCTTCCTGAGTTTTTATAAGCCAATCAACCGCCATTATATCATAAGATCCTTTAGACTCATTAATTTCTTCTACAGTTGTATATTCCACAACATTAAACCCTTCATGTGCCCAAGCGGATTTATACCCATTATTAATTGTTTCCCAAGCACGGTGAGGAGGCTTTTGTATATAAATTTTCATTTTAAAATCTTTTTGACATTGTTTACAATCTTATCACGCTTTGATAACATTATATCAATTAATTCCTCACCTTTTAACTCAAACCATGGTTCAAATGATGCTCCAACCAAATTATTTGTTATTACTGAAACGTTCATCATTCTAGCCTCCACAACGATTCTAGAAAGAGTTTCCGGAGTCTTTGGAAGAAATACTAAATATTTATTTTGTCCTAATTTTTCTAAAAAGCTGTAATAAACATTACTTTGAATTAATTCATAAGGATATTGCTTATATTTACAAAATCTTATTGCGTCTGATGTATTTTTGTGAAGTATGTTTGATTCCATTACAGAATAAACATCCTTTTTTTCTTTTTTCGAAAATTCCTTTATTTTCTCCAGACTGTCTAAAGACCAAAGATTGCCACTCAAATTATATATGTTGTCTAGGCCAAGATTCTTCTTTATAATATCACAATGAAATTTTGATTGACCAAACACAGCTTTGGCATGTTTATAAAATTCATAATTTATAATCTTATCTTTTGGAGCTTTAAAATTTTCAAAATATGAAGGGTCTCTTGTGACTAAATATTTATGATCATGTTCGTAAATTACATAATCTGCTTCTTTTATCAACAAGTCTATGCAATCTTTTTGTAGTCTTAAAAAATTAGCAATTACAAACTTGGATTTAATATTTTCATTAATAAACGTCGTGTTGACAACGCTAGAATTTATTTTTTCAACTTCTGTGCCTTGTGAAATTAATATTTTAACAAACTCATCATTGTTTAGCTCACCACCTCCCAGAAGCCCATCTTTAACAAAAAAATCTGCTATTAGGATTATTTTCATCAAGCAATTTCTTTGATATCTAAACCACTTAACCAGTCTTCAATTTCAAATTCTTCTTCCGGGCAAATAAAATCAGCAAACTTTTTGTATTGCTTTTCTTCGGTGAAGTTTTTAATTATGTATTTTTTAAGATCTGCGGCCTGCTTTTTATATTGCCCATAATTTGTATATACATCGCGGAGGTTCTTTTTATAATTTCCCTCGTGCGCAAAACACCAAAAAGAGTCTTGTTGTATAACTCCGGGCCAAACTGCTTCCTGTTGAACTTGTTTTAACACATAATCAACTTTAGCAAAAAACGGTCTCATCTTTTTTTTGCCCTTTTTGTCCTTTTTGGGAGCGTAAAGAAAATCATTCTGACCACTCCAATTTGGCGCAAGCACAGGAAGCCCATTATAGGCAGCTTCGAACATTGGCAACCCAAATCCCTCACCATGAGAAAGGTTGATTAAAGATTTAATTTTAGAATGTTGATATAAAGAAACTAATTCTCCGTCGCTCATATCTCCATGCAATAAATAAATTTTGCATTTTCTCTCTTTCCCTAAAGAAGATTCAACAACCAAATCGTGCACTTTCTTAACAGTCTGATATCTATCAATAATTGAATTATTTCTTATATTAACCTTAACGACTAACCCGACTTCATCATCTATGAATTCATGTATAAACCATTTAATTGTGTTTTCTAAATTTTTTCTTGGGCTCCACTGGGCCACCGTCACAAAATTAAAATCATAATCCAATTCTAGATCAACGTTTTCGGGTTCAATGGCGCGAGTGGGATAATTCACCACCTCAATCGGAGTCGTACACTTAACATCTTTGAGTTCTTGTCCAGTTTGTTGGTCAACGCCATCATATGATGTATCCAAGTAAACATTTTTTGCATGATTCGAAACTACAATAATTTTGTCCACAAGCATTGATTTTTGAATCCATTCTGGCGAAACTTTAGTTGTTTCGATGCCAGCTGTGTATCCAATATTTACTGGCGCCATTCTTTCCCATTCATTAGGAATCGTTACCTGCAAAGACATATCATAATGACCTCCATTATTTTGATGATGAACAGTTTTTTGAATGATAGAATCCATCCAACGACGCTCTTCATCATCATCTGAAAGCCACCCTGTTTGGCCCCAGCCAACAGGAAAAAGATAAATATCAAACCTATCTTGATATTCTCTTAATGATCTCAATGCAAATCTTGTCTGCTCCCCATACCCCGATCTTGAAAGAGCTGGGCCTCTGACTATTATTTTTTTCATGCTACCTCTATTAGTTTCCAAGCTTGGTGATTTTTTCTATTTTCCCAAGATCCTTTTTCATTATACACTTTTGTAAAAATCTTGTCCCACTCATTAATATATCGCTCATGTCCATAATTTTTTAAAACATGTTCTCTCCCCTTTCTTCCTAATTCCTCTCTTTCCTCCTTTGTCAAATTATACATTTTTAACAAAGCGTCAACAACATCTTTTTCGCAAACTCTGTCTTCATAAATAAATGGAACTATTTGAGAACCAATAATAGCTTTTGATGCAGGTTCAATTCCAAAACCAAACCATTCTTCGCCGTCCGTAACTTGTTCCTGCAAACCGCCTGTCATAGTTACAATTATTGGGGTTTCACAAGATAATGATTCAAAGGTAGACAGCCCAAAGCCTTCAGCATCTGATACGCTGATAGTGCAGTCTGCCATATTATACATCATAGCCATTACCTCTGAAGGATATTTTTCCCTAGATATCAACACCTGACCATCTGTAAGCCCCAGCTCTTTAATAATTATTTCTAAATCTTGACCATTTGGGTCTTGAGGATCTGTGTGCATAACGAGAGATGCGTTTTCATGTCCAATTTCATCAAGAAAAGTTTTAAACCAGTATATTAAACTACCACTTTGTTTCCTTCTTGCATTTCTACTGTTCCACATTACTATAAACTTATCAATATTTTTATCTTTTGGAAAGCTTTGATATTTAAATTCCTTAACTTGGTTCTCTGGATATTTTTTAAACACATCTGTTTGCGTCGTATGGGGAAGATATACACTTTCCACTTTTGGAGCAACATTTTTAACAATATCATCTGTTACCTTTGATATTGTTGCAACCAAATCATTTGATTCATAAAATGGTCTATTAAAATTCGGATAAGGATAATTATCCCAAACATGATAATAGACCATCGGGACCAACGACCGAATTTCGTTCTCCATCATCCACAACCAGTCCCAAAATCTAGGATCCGTCATAAACCATAAAACATCCGGGCGTTCCCTATGAAGCATAGAGCGAATCATGTCTTGATTGCCATATCCATCGACAGGAAGTATAATCCAATCGCCATTATACTCACCTACGTTTATCGGAGTATAATCAGAATGTTGAATTGCACCGCCCAAACTAATAAATTTATATTTACCAGTTTCAAGCATTCCTTCGATCATCATTTTTGTTTGTAAGCCAACTCCGGATGGAGACAAGGGATGATCACTTATCGTTAAGATCTTAATTTTTTCTGCCAATTTAACCTCTTATGGACAATGTTTTGTTTTATAAAATTCGCAATATCTACAAGACAACCTATTTTTCACAAAGTTTCTATTATTGATATTGTACAATGCTTTGTCCAAAAGTTTAAGGGCATTTTTAATTTTTTTATTACCGCTTAAGACTTTAAATAATTCAACTTTGTTTTTTTTAGCTGTTCTTTTGAGAAGTGCGAAGTGCGTTTCAATATTATCTAGTTCAACGTTGTGTTTTTTGGAAAAATAATATTTGTAATAAGTTAGCTGATAGGTTGTCATCTTGTCACTCTTTCTTCTCGCGTCCCATCCCCAAGAACAGGTTTTCCAGTCGATAACATGATATTTACCATCTTTTGTCTTTAGCACCAAATCAACATAGCCTTTAAATTTAAAGTCGTGTGTTTCGATGTCTTCAAAAAGAGCCTCTTCTGTACAAACAATCTCATATTTACCAAAATACTTCTTAAGAGCTGGCTTGATATAATCTAATAATTCTAAGCCTTGATCTTTCATCTCCAAAGCTAGCTTTTTATTAAAATCGTAATTATCGTCTGCTAATTTCTGCAGAGCTTCCTTGTATTTTAATACAAAATATTTATCTGATTCTGTATTTTCATTCAACAACATGTTTTCACATGTATCATGAACAGCATTTCCAAAGGCAGTATATTCATTGCCTTGAAAAATTTTAATTTTTTGTATATTAACTAAATTATGATAATATGGGCATTTATCCCAATTTTTTAATTCAGAAAAAGAAACGTGTTTTTGACTCACTTAATACCTCGCTGACTCTAATAATTCTTCTATTTTAAAATAAAGCTTAGGACTTATTTTTTTTAAATATTCTCTATCTTTAAGATGATACTCTTCAAATCCAATAGCAAAATATTCTCTCAAAGATGTGACAGCGTATGGTGAAACAAACAACCCCATACTTAAGCTAGCCAGAAGAGGATATCCGACTTCTTTATAAAGAAAGTCATCAAAGCCTACTGAATAATCAATATTTAAAAAATCTTCCATTCTAACATCAAAGTTTTCATTTTTAACAATGCTATACAGCCTTTTTCTTTTTCCTAAAAACTCATTTTTGATTTGATTATCATCATACAACTCTTGTTTTGCCATTTCTTCAACAGCGTGTGCAATTTCATGTATAACATCGTCAACCATATCATCTTCATCTGTCTGATCGTTTGTTATATACAGAGTTCCTTCTCTGTACATAGCATTTACTTCTCTGTCTATTAATTCATCAAATTGTCCGACAATAATTGAATCTATATTATACACAAAATGTGAAGGAATCAAATTTTCAACTTTTTTGAGAACATGAAGTATATCAAAATATTCTGGTAGAGAATCTTTTATATAGACTTGCACATTATTAAAAAATTCATAATGAGTCCTATCTTTAAGTGTTTTGAGAGATGAACTTTTTATATATTCAACTATATTATTCCTCGTCGTCATCTTCACTGTCTGACAATTCTTTGCCTACATCCACATCTGCTAATGCTTGCTGATAGCCTCTAACCCAATTTTCTTCAGCAACAACTAAAAGAAACTCAGGAAATTCTTTTGCTACTGTTTCAACAATCATTTCAACAGAAACATTTCCATCCTCTGGTTCACATTTAGTCCCAACGTAATCAACGAGCCAACTTTTTAACTCAGTGTCCTTTCCGACAACCTCATCGAGAGCTGTATTGCTTTCTTCCTCTGTATCTTTCCATTCAATATTCATTTTTATCTCCTTATAAAATTTTTGCTGCTAATGTAGCAACTTTCGAACGCTCTCCTCTGGTCAACGTAATATGACCAGCAACATCATGATCTTTAAATTTCTCAACAACATATGTTAGACCATTTGATGTTTCATCGACATACACATTATCAATTTGTTCAATGTCGCCAGTCATAACAAGTTTAGTGTTTTCTCCAACTCTAGTTAAAATAGTTTTTATCTCATGTTGTGACAATTGTTGACACTCATCAATAACAATGTATGCATTAGAAATAGAACGACCTCTGATATAAGTTAATGCTTCTATCTCTATTGTACCATCATTTACGTATAAGTCAAGCATTTTTTTATCGGAGCCCATCAAATATTCTAAATTGTCCTTAATTGGACTCAGCCATGGTATCATTTTTTCTTCCATTGAGCCCGGCAAATAGCCTATATCGCGTCCTAACGGTTGAATGGGCCTAGTTACTATCAAACGGCGATACGTCGACTCCTGGCCATCCTCGACGGTCTGATGGAGCCCTGCAGCTATAGCACAGAGTGTTTTCCCACTTCCTGCTTTGCCAACCAACGTCACAACTGGAATACTGGGGTCCATTAACAAGTCTAAAGCGAATTTCTGTTCTTTATTTCTAGATCTAACACCCCAAATATCTCCATTATCAATAATTTTTTTAAGTGAAGAATTGTAACTAACAAATCTAGCCAATCCTGTTTTCTTTTCGTTTGAATTAGAAACAAGCATGATCATCTGATTAGGATAAAGTTTTACTTCTTCTTTTTCTAAAAATATATCCTCTCCATCATAAAATTGGTCGATTATCTCGTCATCAACTAAGTGTTTTGTAAAACCAGTATATAATAGTGAACTATTTTGTACAACTTGGCCAACTGTATAGTCTTGTACCGGCATTTCTAGAGAATCGCATTTAATTCTCATATTAATGTCTCTAGAAACTACAATTATTTTTTTATTGGGAAAATTTTGTTTTTCCGCAAGAACTGTGCCAATTATCATATTATCAGGATCTGCGGAAGATAGTTCTTCCGGTAATAAAGAAACATCACAATTCTTGATAAAAACTATGCCTTTGCCTTTCCCTATTCTAACACCTTTTTTAAGATTTCCTTTTTCTCTTAAAGAGTCAAGAATTCTAATTATATTTCTAGCGTTTAAGCCGACACTATCTTGTCTTTTTTTATGTTTATCTATTTCTTCAAGTACTTTTAGTGGTACCAATATATCACTTTTTCCGAATGCAAAAACAGAATTCGCATCAGTCAAATAGACGTTTGTATCTAAAACATATGTTTTTTTTCTTACAGTCACATTAAATAACTATCAGTCAATACTTTCTGGTGGTTTAGCGGTTATCACTTCCGGTTCTGAAATAACGACAACGTAAATTGCATGTACTCTTTCTTGATCCATTTCATACGCCAATTCTAGCATTCCATCATAGTTTTGTTCAACTATTTCAGCCGCTGGGAGAGATGTTTCACTTTTCATCGCTGCAGAGCTGGCTACACAACCGAATAATACTAAACTAAAAAATAGAAAATTAAATATTCTTTTCATGTTTTTTGGATTTCTCCTTTTACTATAATACAAGTATATAGCAAGAAATTAAAATTTGTTCTCTAGTTATAATTAGAAGGAAATTCGATATATGAAAAAAATAGTTAAGTACGCAGCAATCTCTATTATACTTATAGTAATAATTTTATTAGTTTTTTCTTGTGGTTTAAGTTCATCTTATTTAATCAGTTCTGGGCTTGATGAAGGAAATAAAAACTTTAGAGAATCATTTTTAAAAGTAGAGAATAAATTTTCTGCTAGAGAATGCATAGAAAACGAAAAAAAACAACAAACCGAATGTACAATAGAAAGAATAATATCGTCTGCTTCTGCTTTTGTTGTTAGTTCCGGGAAAGCAGGCTCTTATGCAATTACTGCGGCTCATTTCTGTGAAGATGACATTGAATTACTTTTAAAGTCGGTTGTTAGGGGCATTCCAATAAAAAAAATTCAATTTTATGCTTATGATATAGATATGAAAAGATACGACGTCAATGTCATAAATTATGATAGAAAATTAGATCTATGTTTAATTTATGTCAAGAAGCTTCGAAGAAAACCAGCACTAATTTCACAATACGCTCCGAACCCAGGCGATAAAACATATAATTTAGCTGCGCCCATGGGTATGTTCAGCAAAGATATGATTCCCAAACTAGATGGGTACTTTGCTGGCTATTATTACAGAGATCCTTACAACAAGAGCCAACAATTTGCAATTTATTCAGTGCCAGCGATTGGGGGGAGTTCTGGATCTCCTCTTTTTGATAAAAACGGTTATATAGTCGGAATGATTCATTCAGTTAATATAAGATTCCCATTTTTGTCATATTCCCCAACTCATGAACAATTAAGAAAATATATTCATGAAAATGTTCCTTATTGAGGGTTCTGTTGCTTTTTCTCACTTTTGGTTGACTTAGTATAACCATCTTTATACCAACCTCCTCCTTTTAATGAGAATGAGCCTTTGGACACAAGTTTTTTGCACTTTCCGCCGCAACGTTTCTCTAATGAGCCACTAATCACTACATTGTCGCACTTAGGCGCCGTTTCATCGACTTTTTGCATAATTTCGAAGGAAAAATCGCATAATTGGCACTTATATTCGTAAATTGGCATAATTCACTAAATTATTTCGTCTACAAGTCCATACTCGAGGCATGTCTCAGCATCGAACCATAGGTCGTGTTTTAGTATCTCATTAAGCTTTTTTTTGGGAACTTTCGTGTGTTCGTTGTAAATATCCTTAATAATTCGCATAAAGAGGTCACAATTGTCTAAACTATCCTTTAATTCTTCGTATTTGCCCCACATCCCGGATGATATTTGATGAATTAGCATAAAAGCGTTGCTTCTTATCTGTCTATGGGTGCCAACGACACTAAAAAGAGTCGCAGCAGAGGCTGCGCAGCCTTCTACCACTGTGATAACCGGTACTTCGCACGATTGTATGTAATCTACAGCCGATAAACCAGCAAAAACACTGCCTCCGAAGCTGTTTATGTGCAAATATATGTTAGCGGGCTCATTTAAACCCAATAATTGTGCTTGATTAAGCAAATTATCATTCAAATTTCTTAAATTCTTATTCAAAACAAGGATTTTCTGCCTAGAAACCTCTGAATAGTAGTAAATTCTGTTATTTGTTGTCTCAACAACGTTGTTTTTGTCACTAGTGGCAACAACTGGGGTGCCTTCTTTGTCTTTTTTGTCTTTTCCGGCCCAAAATATGTCTTTCATGCTCGAACCTTCTTATTTTTGCCCTTTTTTCTCTGTTTTTTGCCTTTTTTGTCGACTTTTTCTTCAAAAAGTGGGTTTTTTCTTAGTTTTACGACATATTTTAAGCCTGCAGGGCCGCATCGTTTAACTTTTACCTGAATTTTATCGTTTTCAGACAAAAGTTTAACTCTTTTCTTATCTGCATCTTGATATTCGTTAAAATATGCTATATTTTTCCAAGATTTACTAGTATTTTGATCAGTTTGATCAGTTTGATCAGTTTTCTTACGTTTTATTGCCATTTTAACCTCTTGTTGTGTTATACTTTCAGTTTTTTTACGTTTCGAAACCATTTTTACCTCTTTAAAGTGTTGATTAGCCCAGCCCTCAAATCAACGGATCCACCCTTGGGGTCATTCATGTGGTGGAGGCGGTGGGAATCGAACCCACGTCCAAAAATCATCAAATATACTGTCATTCACAAGATTATCTGGTTTTTGAACCAGCAAACTGCTCAGTAGCTCAATTAAACGTGCGCACCACTTATTTTTATAAAGAAATAAGAAACTTTTTGCTAGTTTTGGAGAATAAGGCCACTAGCAGCCTCAGATTACGCAGCTAAGGCGTAATCAACTTCAACATTATCGTTGGCAGTTAAAAAGTTGAATGTTTATGCTGTGACACTCACACAGTCTTGCCAGAAATACTATCATAATCTCTGTCGAAACCATGACACCCCCAAATTATAAAAGAACTGAAATAAGTATACATTATTTTTTAATTATTGTCAAGATCTTCAAAATAATTCTCTGTATTGTACTTTTTTATTAATTTTTTGAAGTGATCTAACTTAATACCTAAAAATCTGGCTGCTTCTTTCTTAGATCTAGTAGCTGAAAGAGAATATTTTAATATAGCATCTCTAACTAAATAAGGAATTGCTGAGAATATAGGTATACCATATAGATAACCTCCTACAGATTTAGCTGCTAACTCTAATTTTAAAGCAATTATCTCTTCTAAAGTTAAATTATTTAACATAACTTCAAATTCATCATGAGATTTATTTTCTTTTCTTAATTTATTACAAATAGAATAATATCTATTTTTTCCTTGAATTTTCTTCTTTTTGTTCCAATTCATATGATTATTTACTTCAGAAAGATCTAAAAAATATTATAGCACATATTTTAGCAATTGTTAACTATCATCTTTCGTTATTTTATCTGACCCTTTTGTGCCAGCTCCGGCAGGAGTTAGTTTATAGACTATTCCTTTATTGCGCAGCGATAATGCTCCTTTAATTCCTGCTGAGAACGGAGGCGGAGTTGAGTCAGCTCCGCAAGCAGCAGCGGAGCCAGCTGGTAATATATCGATATCTGCTAAATATCGATCATCTGCTTGATAAGAATATCCAGCATTTAATGTAAAATCAGAACTTATGATAGGTTTTGTGGTTTCTTGACATTTTTTCCATGCTATAAATTCATATGCTCCAACATCTATATTCTTTAATGTTATTACGACCGGGGCGCCTTTGGCGTCCACCGTGTGGCGTCCGTCTTCTGGGCCCAGAAACTCACGTTTATATCCACGTTTATCGCCGGTCCTTAACAATGTGTTCACTGATGTATCTCCGGCGTCGACTGCGTTTGAAAACTCGGATGCAATCTTAAAGTCTGGAGTAACATCCAGACACCAATCATTTTTTTGGTTTAATTCAATATTGCCGGCAGTCCCAGTAACACGTAATCCAGGATTAACTCTTTGTTCAGTAGAATGAAAAGCTTCTATATGCGCGGCGCCGTATACGTCGACTAAATCATAAAGATTCGTGGAGGCATAATGATTATTGCCTGTTCCCAAACGAACATTTCCAGTTAATATATTGTATGTGTGCGCCACATTTACATCAGAATCAATTACTAAGCCAGCGCCATTGCTTGGATCTGAACCACATCTTGCAACAATATTGTTTGTTATTGTATCAGGGCCAACGGCGTAGATCCCGTATAAACTACAACTCAAAACAGTATTATTTATAATAGTAGCTCTTGTAGATGAACCAACGGCTATTCCTTGTGCAAATCCATAAATTACATTGTTTGAAATAATATAACCATTGGCTTCAGTTCCATCCGCAGAGGCGATGGCAGTACCGTTGAAGGCGTTGGGGTCCGGACCGGCTCCAGAATCTCCCCACATGCCACCTCGAAATGTGCAACAATCAATTCTAGATGGCCAATCTGCCTCATTTTTGAAGTTGGCGCCCAAAACGTTTGATAGGCCGCCGAAGCTTTGACTAAATTCACAATTTAAAAATCTTGTTTGTGTGTTTGTGCCGGTTTTATACACATATCCACCAGTTTTAATCCATCCTCCAAAATGAAAATTTTCAACTATTAATCCATATTCACCGTTACCGCCTATCGCTGCACCTGGAACGCTGTGGCTATTATTTTGTAAATTAGAGCTTCCGCCGCCTTCGATACATGGCCGGCCCGAGCCGTCGGCACGCAGAGGCCAGCCCCGGATTGTCAAGTTTTTTTGATTTTCACAATCTATTACTTCTTCATATGTCCCAGAAGCGACAATAATAAGTGCTCGAGCGCCTTCCGGATCTGCTGCAGCGTCAGTTGTACCTGCGGCGTCTATTACATCAATTGCTTTGTTTATTGTGAGATAAGGATTGCCTTCCGAACCGTCACCTGAACTATCATTACCAGTTTTTGCAACATATGTAGTCGTGGTAGCAGCTGCAACATCGTCATAAAAAGTTTCGCTATTCCCTAAAGTAGTTGGCATAATAACTTAATTAGTTTCTATTTTATAAATTTATTCCATGGGTTCCAATTCTAGTTCTTCGCCCGGTACTTCCGGTTCAAGCTCTAGAGCTTCTGGTTCTTCTAATGGGGCCTCTTCTGGCGCTAATTCTACAGTTTCTTCTTCCCTAGTAGCTGAAATCTCTGCTTGGACTTCTTCTTCCCATGTATCAAAATATAAATTTAATTGTTCTTTCATGTTATCATAAAAAACTTCTTCATCTGTAGTATTCCCCATTCTATTCCAATAACGCAATAAAGAAGCTTTCACTTCGGTTAAATTAAAAGTGTCAAAAGCTTGTTTTATACCTGTAACATCCCCATATTCTACTCCGGGAATTTTAAATGATTCTAATTCCTTGTCTTCTTTTTCCTCGGGTGTTTCTTTTTCAGGCTCTGTCCCCATTAAACGATCATCTTTATCAACTGAAATGGTAATTTCTTCTTCTTGTTCAGCAAGATCAACTTTGGAAACCTCTTTGGTATTGTCTCCTGGTGCCTGCATCGCGCTTTGAGTTTCAAGAGTTCTTAAAACATGATAAACAATGTGTTCTCTGAACGTTTCTCTTTGCTCTTCCGTTGATTTTAATTCTTTATATCCCAATTTAAGTCTTTTTAAAAATCCTGTGTCCAAAAATAAAGAATCTAAGAAGTTTTTGCCAGTTTCAGGATATAGCGGCTCTCTTTCTTTCTCTTGAAGAACTGCTTTGCGGATTAAATTTCTTAATTTTTTTTCTTCGTCAAATTGTTTGTTTGTTCTTCTTTCTTTTACAATTTGGATAGCTTTACGAATATACTTTCTAAGCTTAAGTTCATTTATAAAATCTTCTCTACTGATTTGCATATGGAAAATACTCCTATTTGTTTAATAAATAGTTTAACACATCGTTAATAAGCTGTTCATTTTCTTCAAGCTTCTTTTTCTTTTTTGGTTTTGTTTTTCTTGGCTTAACGATAGCTGCTGATATACCAACAGAACCCATTCCCATTCCGGACATTTCTTCTAGATCTTCTGGCGGATCCGAAGATATAGAAATTGTAATTTTGCTCTTTTTGTTTTGAAGCTCTCTGCAGTTTGGATCTTCATAACAAGCCTCTTTGTCTCCTGCTGCTCCAGCAACGAAAGCTTGATAGCTTGGATCGCTTTCTTCTGTTTTGACCTTCGCGAGGCTTATATTTCTGGTTTCCGCAGAAGCTCGCTCTCGTGCGAATCTTTCTTCTTCCTCTCTTTCTATTTCGGCATCAAGCATCGCAAACACTTTTGCACGATTGATCTTTCTTTCGTCATCCGTGCGGATTGGAAGCTTGGTCGTGGTTGAATACCCCGTGGGGATACTATATTTATTAAGCCAAATAAATGCATTTCGACCTTGTATTATATTCTCAATCTCCGGTTTAGAAAGTTTATAACTTTTTAATTCTTTTTCAAACTTTTCATCATCGAAGATACGCATAAGATTTTGATGTTCGTCTGACATAACATTTTGTTCCGCCTCTTTCCAAATTCTCTTAGCTTCTTTGCTCCATTGATCAAGTTCTTCAGGAGATAACCGGTGCTCGCCGGCGAAAATATCTATTTCTGTTTCTTCTCCTAGAGGAGGTGCGCTCTTAGTTCTTTTTGTAGACGGTCTTGTGTGTCCTTTCCCACCACCAGTATGTTTGTTTCCGCCTTTTGTGATGAGCCGAGTTTTCATGCGAGAATGTTTAGCTTTCACTTTCTTTTGAAAAGGTTCAGTCTGTTCGTCCAGAGCTTCTTCAATTAGCCTGTATAAAATGGAAGAAAGTAGTCCTTTTTTTTTATTTTCGGAAAGTTCTTCCGATTCTGGCTCCAAAGATGGCTCTAATTCTATTTCTGGTTCTGGCGGTATACCTAAAATAGACAATGCCAGACTTTCATCAACATTATCTGGAAGAAAACTTCTAATTTCTTCGTAATTTTTAGTTTCTATAGCTTTTCGAAAATCAGAGGCACTCATATCGACAGTGTAAGTGTAAACAAGTTTGGGGTCGAGCGGTTCTAAAATAGTAACCATTTCACCTGTTATGTCATGTTTAAATCTAAGTTCGTCTTCGATACCGCCTCTATCAAATCTTCCCGCTGCGTCGGGAACTCCTTTTGCATCAGGTTTTGTGCTGGCGCCAAGAAGTATACAATCTTTTAATTTATAATTTTGTGCTATCCATTCCATGGAAGTTCGAACCGGGGAATTGCTTTCGGATTTTTGAATAATAACATTTCTTAACTTATATGTTTTTTTATACAATTTCCACATGGCAATTGCTGAATCGATACCAACTGCTGCTTGATCTTTCTTTTTTTCTCCTCTTGAAAGTGGAGACACAAAAACAAAAACTTTATTTGCAATTTTAGAATAATGTTGCACCATTGACAAATGTTCTTTATGCGGAGGCTTAAACGCGCCAGGAATTAAAGCAACTGTTCTTTTACATTTCAAAGGATCTGCATCCTCGTCTTCGTCTTTTCTAAATGTTGATGCCATTCCGCCAAGAATAAAATCTCCAGTAATTTTTACCATGTCAACGCCAAAACGTTTTTTATCGACCAAGACGACGCCTTCATGATTTTCGGCGTCCCCCATATCACTTGTCAATGCATTAAGAACTTCCCTACCAAGAACTCTTGTAGCATGATAAAAAATAGCACCATTGATTGCGTTCTGTGCATTAGTCGAAGAATCTACACCTTCTGGAACTGCCAAAAAATGTGATAAAGATTCTTTATTTAAGACGGCAATATAAATTTCCTTGCTTAAAGCTCCTGATTTTTCACCATTTGCAAGAGTTACGGTTTCATGTCGTGGGTTTTTTGCTATCTTTAACCAATCTCGTAATAGTGCGGTTTGGGAATCATTAAACTCCTCATCATAAACAACAGTAAATTTTTCATCCAGCACGCGGTTTAAATCAATACTTGCTATTTCTTTAAAAGCTGCCGGCACAGTTCCATAAATTTTAAAATTATGTCTCTTGGCAACTTTTCTAACTTTATTTAATAAAGATTTTAAAGCTTTTTCTTGTTTGCCATCTAATGTAAAAACTGTTGAGAAAACGTTTCCCGGGATATCAGGGGGCCTTGGAATTCCAGGTCTATATGCTTTTTTAGATTTTTTTTCGTATATTTGTCCTACATTATGAATAGCAAGAAAATCATGATCATATTCCATAACATTGGTTTGCCCTTCGACATATTCTGTATTGAAAAATAATGTTGGATTATCCCACATACCTAATGTTTTTAACTCTGACGTTATATCTGGTAGAGCTTCGTTAAAAATATTTAACAGATTTGTATATACCCTAATCATGCCATGGCCTTCTTCAAATCTTCTATGTAAATTATTTGATGTTAACCCTTGCACATCTAAAGGATTTAAAGAAGCTCTGTCGCCAACAAATTCTTTTCTTCCATCAGATCTTTCCACCACTTTAAAACTTGCATTGACGCCATCTATTTTTAAAGTAGCTTTATTTTCTTTCAAAGATTTAATAGCATCTTTAAAGAATTTTATTAGATCGTCGCCATCTTTAACTTTTGACAAGTCAAAGGGGTGAGGCATATGACCTCCCGCCGCGCCCATTATTTTTTATCCTCTTCCAGTACCTTTAGTTTGTCTTCGAGCATTAAAACTTTTTCTTCAAGTTTTCTTGTATGCCGCTTTATCTCACGTACATGCTCGAGAGCAATTTCAACTCTTCTTTTTTCTGTTTGAGACTTTGGATTAAGGTTTCTAAGGATTTCACTCAAAGACTGAACATAACTGCGCACGCTTGGAGGGCTGTGACCTTCTCCAATCAAAAATTTGCGAGTCATTGAATCCCAATCTATCATTTACTTTTTTGTATATTCTTTTACGAGTTTATTATAAAGTGAATCTTCCCACCATTGTTTAGTAGGTTTTTTTCCTTCATTAACCTTGACGCGCTTCCCACGCCCGGGATCGGCAACGTGCTTGTCTTTATTTTCGGGCCGATCTGCAGCGCCACCTTCGTCCAAATCCTCTTCCTCTTCTCCCGGGAGTTCTTCCTCTTCTTCAAGATGAACTCTCTTTCCACGACCAGAATCGGCTACATGTTTATCCTTGTTTTCAGGACGATCAGCCGCTCCGCCTTCCTTAAGGTCCTCCTCCTCTTCGGATACGTCTTCCGTCGATTCTAGAGGCGTTTCTGTGTCTTCTAGTATGTTTTTTTTGCTTAGTGCCGTTTGTAAAGCTTTTTGCACTAATTCTCGAATAGTTTTCTCATTCATGAGATTGTCTCCTTTTATACCTTTATAATTAGTTTCTTCTAATCCATTTGTCTGCATTAAATCACACCAATCTCTAAAAACCATATTGCCTCTTAAAAAAGCATCCTTTTCCATCTCTCTTAGATGAGGATCTTTTTGTGCATAGCCTTCTTCTGTTGCTCCGGAATTTTCAAATTTACCGTTACAGTTCTGATGATGATGCACTAACTCATGAGATAAAGATCTCATAATGTCTTTTGGGTGACGCCCATCTGTATATAAAACAATTGTAGAACTTTCCGGTTCGTAATGAGCTGTTTTACCAAAGGGGCTTTGTGCGTTTTGCTGATCCGATTGTAATTGAACGCTTACAGGTTTGTTAAACCCTACTTTTTTTTGTGCAAAAGGAAAAAACTTTTCAATCAATTGAGTTAGAGCAGAAAAGTTTTTACCGGTATTGTTTTTTAGTGTGTACATTCTTGTGTTAATAATTAGTTATGTAATTTCTTTGTTGCCATTATTCGCAAACTGTGTCATCTATTATTTGCATTAAATTGTTAAATATTTCTTCTGAATCACTCGTCAGTTCGAACCATTGACCATTGCCAACTTGACAAAGATTTTCCCAACCTACAGAAGTGCCGGCCCAGGTCATAGCGTTTGCTGTAGAACTGGGACTAAAAACAAACACGTTCAAATCTTTTACGCCACCTTCAAGTTTCAATATGATATCGTTTGTTATCAATGGATCCATATAGCTTTGCCCATTTTCATCTGTAAGAACAACAACAACTCTATTTGCCGATTTTGGATATCCTCTCCAACTTAACACAAAGCTAGGTATCGGAGGATCTGAATATATGAACATGTTCGAATACATTGTCATCCAAGCTAGCTCGAGATGGTCATATTCAATGAAATTAGAATTTGCGAGAGGATAAAGGGAAAGATATATGGCATCATACAACATTTCACGAGAGCCATCAATTGCAGTAAAGTCAGTTGTAGTTAGTGCTGTCAAGAATGAACTGAAACCAGAAAAGTCATGTTTTATTTTTAAAGACTCCGTAGCTATATTCGACCCGCTATCCTGTTTGATAACTTCATGTATCGGCCCAAATATCAATCCCCATTTAATGACGCTTTCATCACTATAATAAAGAGCAAACTTACTAAGGGCAGATATGATTGCCTCGACTTCATCGCTCATAGAACCAGATGTATCTAATATAAATAATACATCTGTGTCTTCCATATCGTCTTCTATCTCGCCATCGCAATTGTCATCTAATCCATTACAAAGTTCTTCCGGTAAAGGTAGCACTTCCCCTAAACACATGTCGTCAATAAAGATTTCCTCAAGAAAGTTTCCCCACTTTCCAGTATTACATATAAGATTTCCTGGTTTGCATATTCCAATATTTAATGTTTCCGGCGGCCCGGTATAGCACTGTTTGAAAAGATCTTCATCTATTTGCCCATCACAATCATCATCATGATTGTTGCAAATTTCCGATATTATAATACCTTTATATTCATCACAAACAACATCTGGCGGAGGAGGGAAATAAAAACAAGATGCTTTGCACTGTGTCATTCCAAATTCAATACATAGCTGTCCTTCGGGCGGATCCACTGCGCATTCACAAGTCTTATATCCTTGTCCACAGATTAGAGGGTTTTCCATACAAGGTATTAATATGCCAACGTCTCCGACGCCGCAAACGCAATCTAGATCTTCATCGATGTTTCCATCACAATCGTCATCTTCAGCATTACAGTACTCTTCAACTGGTTGTTGTGCGGTACAGCTGACCCACATACCGCCAAAACATATCTCATACCCTTTTTCACAGACAGTTTCGCATTCTTGAAGCAAATTTTCATCTATAAACCCATTGCAATCATTATCAATTCCATCACAAACTTCTTCCGGTAGCGGGCCACATTTGTCACATGCATTTCTTTGATGTTCATCGATTTCATTATCACAATCATCATCGAGATAGTTACAGATCTCTTCTTCTGGTTCTTCAGCGGTACAAATTATTTCGCCTTCGATGCAATATGCCGGCGCAGTTTCACACACTGTTGTACATTCGTAAGTTCCTTCGTCGATTTCGCCATCACAATCATTATCCTCTAAATCGCATACTTCATCATCATCGCACTTCCAACAGTCTGTTAAATCAACTTTTCCCTTGTCGCAAACCACATATTGCTGCCCGGGGAACCCTTCGTCAGTTTGGCATGTCTGAACAGCGATTATCGGATCTGTGGGATCGCATTCGTGTTTCATTCTGCAATTGTCGATCATAACAATTTTAAAATCATCACAAGTGTCGACAATTGCTTCTGCGATCCAATATTCTTCATATGGAGGACACCTTAACCAAACAGCTTCCCAGCAATCTTCTTTATATTGTGCAGCTACATCAGGTTCTTGTTTTTGGATATCCTGTATTTGAAAGGTATCTGGCGGCGGGGCTATTTCTGATTTGGTATCTGTTTCTTGTTCTATAATTGTCCAGACGTCGTTCTTTGGGATACCATCAACTATTTTAGGGTCGACCTTACCGCATGCAACAAACAAGAACAACAATAATGTTATTTTAATATATTTCGACATATATTAGTAACTATGTCATTAAAACAAGATTAAACCAAAAATACAGCATTAATGCCAAGTATACCGCAAAAGCGAACAAAATTGAATAGCGCGCAATTTTTTTGTCCTTGTTTTTTCCTAAAATATAACAACCGCCAATCACAAGAGCTAGCTTAGCGCAAACAAAAAAGCCTGCACCATATTCTAAGGCTTCGAACATTAAAGGGTTAGCTTCGATTGCGATCTTGTTATTTATAAACCAAAGTGTTGCGTAAATGTCAATTAAATTGAAAGTAATAATATAAGCTATTAAAATATTATAAAACATTGTTATTCAAGGACATCATCCTATCGTAAGCTTTGGTTCTCGCATCAAGTAGTTTTTTTATATACTCATTATTTCTTAAAGTTTTAAAAACTAAATTTTCAGTTGAATATATGCCTTTATCCATGATTCCGCATCTTCTTAATTTCTTAATCTTATCTCTTAATATTCCTGAAATATTATAAGCGGCTTCATCATTGTTGTCTTTCATGAGATCTCCGATTCTATCAATCTGCCCCATCAGATCTTTTACTTTTATTTTTACATTATTGTAATCTATTTTTGGTGTCATTTTATTTGGCTTAACATGCCACTGATCTTCTAATAAAGAATACACTCCTGTAGAAATATGTGGCTCATTTATATCCTGAACATATATTTCTACTTCATGATTTTTAATCATAATCTGATGTGTCTTGTTCCAATCTCCTTTTTTTGCATTAAAAAGATCTCGAACTAATGTGGTATTATCATCCATGTTTCTAAAATCAACAACAACATGAAGATCAATATCAGAGTATTCTGTCCAATTGTAATTTGCCAGAGAGCCAGTAAATATTATGTCAATTATTTCATCGTTAGTAACGTTTAACTCATCCATGAAATCTAAAGCAATTTGAATTAAGCGACTTGAAATCTCTGGCTTGACTCTATCTTCTGACTGCCAAACATTCATGTTTAACGAATCTTTAATTTCTAGAGAAGGCAGATCTATTTCATTATTTTCTGCTGCTTCTAATAAAAATTTGATCCATTTGTTATTCATTTTCTTTTAAATATTTGATAACTTCTTCTTTAATAACTTCTTCGAGATATTCTTTCCAATGTGGACTCTTCGGCGCGCCCCCTGGCTCTTGCGGCCCAAGATATTCACCAGCTTTAGTTTCTTTTTTAGCGTCTTCTGCTTTTCTAATTGCAAGAAGAAAGTCACTGTATATAATTTTTTTTATTGTAGGGTTTGTAAACGAGTCGGTCATCATGTTTAATGATTCGTCATATGGTGTGTTTGGATAAGTTGTCTTTAATAATAATTTTTTTTCTTCCTCTGTATAAGACTCCCACTTTTGCAAGGACCACCTGGTCTCCTTCAGCTCAAGTGCTAATTCCATATACAAATCCAAGGCAGAGGGCGCCCTTAATTTCAGCTCTTGTGATATAGCGTTAATAACCTCTAAAAATGTTTCAGTTGACATTTTCCCCACATTCTGTAATTTTTTAGCAATACTAATTTCGTCGAGATACTTTAAAGTTTCCTTTCTTATCAACTGCTTAATTTGTTCTTCTGTTAGTTTCATTGAGAAGTGTTCCTTTATTTTCTAGTTAGCAACGTGGCCAATACCAAAATAGCTACTAGGCCGACTACGCCATGGCTTCCCAATGCAGCTGTAAGGGCAACAACGTTGCCTACAACATCAACAGGGAAAAATGCTACGTTGGCTCCAAAAAGCACTTGCAACACTACCGCCAGTGCCAATAGCGCAACCGAGGCCTCTGTTGCCGCTTTCAAACCTTCTGTAAATTTTTGTAAGTATTCCATTTTAATATCTCCTTTATTTGATATCATCCTCTGTTACGAGGGTGTAGGTAAACTTGTTATCATATTTTTTTGCAGATAACTTAATTAGTGCCATAAACGCGTTAAAATCTCTTGCGGACTTAAAAACTTGACACCCAGCAGAATATCCATTGACGCGTTCTGTTTCGCCAACTACAGCAGCTCTATGAATGTTAATTCCAAAGTAGCCTTCCTGGATTGTTGAATCGTCCATGTCAAGAATTTTATCTCTATCGTCATCGCGCCAAACTTTTACTTTGCCATTCTTTTGACAAAGAGCATCGTACTTCCCACGGTGCTTAGAAACTCTGTAAACGCCCCTATATTGGCCGGGAACAAGAATCGCGGCTCCATCTTCATTAATGGGTGTTTTGAGGTAACGAATGCCTATATCTGTGGTTACCTGATAACTGTCCACAATCCAATTTTTATTATCGTCGCGATATACTAGAAAGAGGCAATCATCAAATTCATTTGCTTTTGTTTGATTGCTTCGACATCCAATTATGTTAACATTGTGTGATTTATTATTATCGAAAAATGCATAATTATTCTTCTCAAGAACGCTCTGCAAATGTTCAACAATAAGTTTTGCATGCAAGCCTTTTATTTTAGCCATTTTTTAAGCTCCTTTATTGTATTTTCAGCTGAAGTGTGTTTTATTGCAATTCCACCGTTGGCGCTCCATGGAAATAAATATTTGTCCATATCATCAATTAATATATTTTTACTCCCATCTTCATTACGAGCATATCTATGCTTGCTTGTGTTTTCTTCAAATCCTTCATCTGTTCCGGCGATGATAATTTTTTTTGGGCTTGGGTTTAATTTTTCCAGCCATTGTCTTTTTCCTTCATTGCAAGCTTGATCAATAGTATCATTAATTTTCCACGGGGCAGATAGAATAATTGGTTTGTATTCTGAAATAAATTTCCAAAGCTTCATTGCATCTGCTTTTGGCGGCAAATCTGCCCAAAATTTCTTTCTTTCTTCGCGCTCGCCGGCTGATAAAATATCAAATATAGCTTGAGCACCTTTACTAAAATTAGGATCTTGCTGCAGAGTTTGCCACAACATGCCAGAGTTAATAACTTGAATAGCTTGTTCTTTCGCATCATCTTCCATATCTGCGAACACTAATTCTTCTTCCACTCCGGCTTCAAGATTAACTAAAACACCATCCATATCACAATATATTTGGTGTGATTCACCCTTTTCTAGAAAATCTTTCCATTTTTCTGTTATTTTATCCATACGTTAAATAGTTTATACTTTTTGTTATATTTGAAATATAATATCATATTCTCGCCTTTCGACGTCATATGAAGTTTAAAGTCGTTCTTCCCGAACCACTGTAGTTTATGAACTTTAAAGCCCATGGGGTATGTCTTCCTAGTGAAGTGTGTCATTGTAGTCAATTTTTCTCTTAATCTTTGGGGACTAGCATGCACATTATAAGAAACAATGGTCTTCTTTTTTTTATTTGTGGTGACATTGCCTGAAACCATATTTTCTGGCCCGACAACAGAAGAAATAAATTTTGTGTTAAATTCTACTTGTCTATAGAAAAAACTCCTAGAAATTTCGTTCGGAACAATTTTAACGCCCAAGAATTGCCGAAGATATAAATCTGCTAGCGGATCACCTGTTGGAGAAATGGCAAAAGTTGTTAAAAAAGTTGTTAAAAAAAGTAAAGTCTTCATATTTTATACCTAAAGAAGTTATTAAATAGACCAAGAGGCCTATAAATGAAAAAAATGTAATTACATCAAAAGTATCAAAATTTTTAAAGAAACGAAGTAATATGTTAATTATTGAACGCATGATACTATTGAATAGATAAATAGCATCGTAAAACTCATAACACCCCAGTCAAATATGTCTAATTCGAACAAATGGGCGATTTTTTTCATTCGTGGTTATCCTCCTTTTAAATGTTTTAATTTTCCCTCTTTAATATCAACGCCGATAGACGTTTCTACCCAAGGAAATAAATCCTCAAATCCATTATTCCAATATACCCTCCAAGCGCCGACACCTAAAGACGATACACGCTCCAATAATATAGCGTAATTACCATCTTTTTCTATTAACATGTCTCCTGGGGATAGATTCATTTTTTACTCTTATTTTTGTTAACAACCTTAGTAATAGGGATCACATTCAGCATTGCATTAAAATGTTTTTGAATTTCTTCTTTAGTGTGTTTTTTGTTTGGCCTTTTGCCATACATTGTTTCAACTTGTAACCATCCACGGCTAACAATAGATCTAAGAGCAGAATGAAGTTCATTGTGGGTCAAATTATCTAAATTAATTTTAACTTCTTCTAGTTCTTTAAGAGCCTCTTCATAATAATCGAGCATCATTGTGTTTTTCTCCCTTTAGTTTTTTTTATAATCCGGGTCTTCCGCGCATTTGTCGTGTTGCACACGAAATCGATGGGCGCAAAGAAGAATATCAATTTTTTTGATATTCCGCGGAAGTATTTTTTTAAGTTGATTATAAATTATTGTTTCTCGCATTGTGACTAAGCGATTTTTTGGATTTATATTTTCTATATTCATTATGCAAATTCTTCATTAACATGTTCACACTCGTGACATCGAAACACTTGAACAGGCAAGAACATGACTTCGCCAGTAGGTGAAACCAAAGATGATACTTTCTTTAGTGTAAAAACGGGTGAAAAATATTTACAATCACAATTTTCACAACAAACATTTTGGCAATCTTCCAAGCTTATATTTAATTTTTTTGATGACATTTTTTTCTCCTTAAAGTAAATATATCATTATAAATATTATATCATATTTTTATTAATAAGACAACAATTAAAATCGAAAATATTTTATACTATGGCACCCTCTGTAGGATTCGAACCTACGACCTACAGATTAGAAGTCTGTTGCTCTATCCAACTGAGCTAAGAGGGCTAGTTTTAACTGGCTCTTCTAAGCTTATTAATTCTATCTTTTAGCTTGGACATTATGCCAACGTATCCATCTTTTTTATAGATTCTACGCATTGCAGCTCGATAGCTTCGCGATTTTGATACGCCATCAATATATATGTCGCACATCATCCAATGTTTATCTTTGAAAATGAAGATAAAATCAGCTTCAAATTCAGACTCATTGGATATACTAGACACAATTGTTTTGACCTTCGCGAATTTTTCTCCTCGAAGCATCTTATAGTCGGTTTGGTTAGGAAACTTGACCGAAAATTTTTTATCCGGAGAGAAGTACTTTGCATAACGTTTAAGCATCATCTTCTTAAGAGCGTTGGTATATTCTTTTCGTTGTTTGACACCTAATTCATCCCATTGCGAATGAAGAGTGGCTTTAGCGAAAACATCCCAAGCGATATTCTTTTTTAAAAATTGTTTAACGGATCGCGGAAGCTTTTTGTCGTCTCTAATAATGCGATCTCTCATCTTGTTAATACCGTTGGGATTAAGTTGCTGCGCTATAACATATGCTTTATACTGGTGTGAAAGAACAATTTGTGGATCTTGCGCAGTAAAAATATATGCAGTAACTAAACTAGCTAATAGTATGCTTTTCATGATAGTTGCCTCTTCTTTAGGTGTTTATGTTTTCCAGAATTCGTTTGAATTCGTCCATTTCGGATCTAGTTGATTTGTTTGCAAACAAAGTGTTAATAAGCCCACTGCTGCTTTGAATCTTTTTGCCACCGAGATTCCAAATCATTTTAATGCCAAGCTCATGACATACAGCCGCTTCAGGTGTGTTAACAGCTGTTCTATCGCCGCCGTTACCGAACATATCTGGTTTAAGGCGCTTTAAAGCCTCACAAACAGTACCATCGTCGTCATCTACGGCAGATACTTCATAAACACCTTTAAGCTGTTCTAAGAGGTATTTGCGCTCCTTATAGGGCATAAATACGTAGCCTTTCTTGCGTTTAAGCCATGCGTCGCTGTTTAAAACAACAGTAACATCGCCCAGTTGCGCAGCAGCCTGAATCATTTTAACGTGACCAACGTGAATTGGATCCAATCCACCGCTGATAACTATAGTTTTATTCCTCATTGTGGCCTCTATTTTTGTGGGCATCTTTCCATAGCATATAGCAATTATAATATACGTATATAAAAACGCCTGATAACATTATTAATTCAAATATCATTTCTTAGGCTTTGTGTAGCTCCATATTAAGCCGCCCATAACAAACAAATACACTCCAACCAATATTATAATATTTATTTGTTCTGTTGTATAGGCTTCCATTGTTCTTTCTCCTTCTTTTTATTTTTGAGCTTAATAAAGTCTTCTAATCGTCTATTTGCCCATGGATCATATGAATCCTGGTGAACACATTCGCCCAATACACTATCTTGGCTAATGTTAAACACACATATATGATCGGCTCGACAATCTGACTCTGATTGACATGTATCTCTGGTCTCGCCTGAAACTCTCATCATCGCCGCATTATAGCAACCTGCAATTGCGACTGTTGTTAGTACTAGTAATAAAGATTTCATTTCTATCTCTCCTTCAATACTAAATATTTGCAAAATTTTTTTTTAGCTAAAATTTTAAGCTAGCATATACAAATTGTTCCCATATCACTCTTCTACAGATTCTAAAACTATTCTTGATTCAAAGGAACCTCTTTCATCGGACTTCTCGTTCACACGCTGAGCCAGTTCCTCTTGGGAATAACCCATGGCATCGACCAGAGCGCTGAAAACTTCCAAAATATCTGCTAACTCTTCTAGACATGGATCTTCTAGAAACTCATTGACTTCCTCAATTAATTTCTCTTTAAGTTTAACCTTGTATTCCTCTGGTTCAGCCACGTGGGTTCTAAAATTTTTCCCTTGAGCGCTCATTATAGATGGAATATTATCTCTTATTAATTTGTTGTAAATTTTCATATTTTTAAATTTGGGTTTTTTTATTTGTTAATCCATTATAGCATATAAGAACTTTTCTCTCTCTGTTAAAGCAATTGAGTATCCTCGCCATAATTCTCTCTCATCCTCCCAACAACACCATGTATCGAATCCTTCTGTTTTGTTGACTAACTTACAAGTTTTAGCAATTTGAGTCCACGATCTAAATTCAAAACCGACTAACACTTCCCACTCTTCTTCAAACACATCATATATAGGCAAACCACTATCTTCATATAATGGCCTAACTGCAACTCTCCCGGGACTCCAATACGCCGGCAACCAACCATTACAATTATGTTCTCCCTTAGCTAAAAGTTCGCCAATATAACTGTTACTGGGATATACCCATTCTGTTGCCAACTTGTATGCTTTTACAAATTCTGTATGGCAACTTGCTATATCATAATTTGAAGGATTAGTTGTTATAAGTGTTAGTAGTAATATTAAAGTATGCATTTTTAAATTTGGGAATTTTTTTTAGCTGGTTAACGCGTGTACTTAGATCCCACTGACAGGCCGGCCCCACTACGACCCTTATTCCGGGTGTGGGGGGGGAGGGGGGTACCTGATCCCCCGCGCTTATTCTTTTTCGTCGATGTCGGCTTTGTCGATTTCGTTGCTGTCAATACCAACGCTGTCAAAGTCAAGGTTTCCAACGTCTCCGAATACACCGAAGTCCATTACATCATCAAGGCTGTCAACAAAGGCGTTTATGTCAAGGTAATCATTCATAAGTTATATCTCTCTCTTCTATAGGGAATACTGAATACTTTTTATATTCTTTTTATTATTGTTCTCGGCTATACGCCGCAGGCTTTCAAGAATAAGGCCGGTTTGAAGTTGGGGTTGTCCTTCTGAAGCTGCGCCGCAAGGTTACAAGCTAACACTCTGAGGGTCGCGTTGGACTTGCCCAATACTTTGACCTCTGAAGTTCTCTTGATAGTGTCTGCAATAAGTTGATAATCTTTGCGGGTCATTACGCGATCACCTGAAGGATACAAAGGGCGGAAGGGACAAAGCACGCGGCAAACTGTGCGACAACTGCCAGGGTTCTAAAGTATTTCAAATCTCTCTCTCATCTCTAAAGGGTATAACTTATTATCTCATATAGGCGAGGGCATGTCAAGTAAAAAAGATCTTTTATTGAAACTTTTTTTTATGCCCTCGCCCATGTCCGGTTAGGACTTGTAGGAAAAGGAGCCTTTGTTCTCCTCGATGAAGGTTTCGATCTCTTCTTTGATGGAAAGCAACCGGGCCATTTGTCCCGGGTAAAGGGTAACGGGGAAACGTCCCAAACCATACACGCTCAGCGCGCCTTTCTGGGAGACTTTGAGAGACAGCTGTTTAGGCGTGTTCTTCTTTTTCTCTTTCAGTTCCGCTTTGAGGGTCGCGATCTGCTCTTGAAGGTTTGCGAGGTCATTCTGATCTTTGGTCGCTTTCGCTTTGAGGTCGGCTGATGCCATGTTTTTTTTCTCTCTCTTGAAGGGTATAGACTGATTATAGCAAAGTTGGGGGTAGTTGTCAAGGTTTATTTTCCAGCGACTCGGTGTTCGCCCGGCTTCCTGTGCGTATCCGGTGGGCGAGGTCCGGTTCTGAGGCTTGCCCGTTCTTTACTTGCTATGCCTGCTCGATGGCTCGGCGTGTTATGGGGGCGCAAGTATTGAAGCGGGCTAGCACGCCCTGAAGTCAATCTGTCATTGTGTTTTTTCCTGTTGGGGTTCTGAAGGGGGAAATGTGGACCGGCAAAGCCGCGTAGGGTTGGCGGGCGTTTTGCCCTTTTTCGATTGTTATATATATATTATAGCACAGGGAAAGCGAGTTGTCAAGAACTTTTTTCATCAATGATCTCGAGCAGTTATCTGCTGCCGCGTTGTAAGTGTTGGGAATCATTGGGAAATAAAAATGATCTTTTTTTGCACTTTTTTTAGTGGGCGCGTTGGCACGGATCGTGCTATATTGCAGGAAGTGTGCCATATTGGGGGGTTGTACTAGATCCAAACCACTATGAACCACTTCTTTGATTTTCCTAAATAAAAACAACAAGTTAGCCAACATCATATAAACCATCTACTTACACCCTATCCTTTCCCTAATGATTACCAATAGTTAGCTTAGTCGCCATCACATACGGCAGGTTGCGACCAGTTGTCATACTGCCAGTCGGAGATCATGCCGTCTTTACAGAGGGCGTCTGTATAGTTGTTCCAAGATTCACGGCGCAGGGGAAGATCGGGGTGGCAGTTGTACCGCGTTTCCTGATCACGCACACCGGGCATGATCCATTCCTCAAAGAAATCAACGGCTTCCGCCCATAATGTAACTGTATCTAAATCTCTCATTTTCTCTCTTTCTATTCTCTCGACTGTTTCTAATGCTAGTATAATGAATATTGCGTATAACGCCAGATACATTTTTTTTCTTTCTCGATTATTACTTCTTTAGTATAGCACGCTGAAATCATATTGTCAAGCATTTTCTTTCTTTATGATCTCGGGGACTTATCGCTTCTGGTGCTGTAAGTAGTTGTTATCATTACTGAATCTTTTTTTATTTTTCTTGTTCTCGGGGATATCGCAACCATTCCTTATGAACGCTGACCAGACCATAACCAGGCAGGGCGATTTGATAACAGGACTTCGCCCGGTTCCCCAGGTACTCGCCAGCATCGGAGAAGTCGGTTTTGCGGGATTTCCTAATGATTACGCCTACTTGCCCGTGTCCCTTGAGAACGTCATGACGATCTTTGCCTGCTAACACGTAGTCCCAGAGTTGGATGGTATCGCCTTTCTTGAATGATTTCATTTACTTACGACCTTCCAGCTTGAGGAATAATACGTATAAGGAGCACCGACACCTGCGGCGACAATCAATACTTCATCCCCCCTGCGGAATCGATCACCGAGCAGCCTTGTGATTACCCCGAGCGTTCCACGGGGGACAAGATGATCACCGCACCCTGATCCGTTGGGGTGCGTTACCTGAACCAAATCACCGACTTTCATGCTATCACCTCAAAATGTCCCTGAGTGTAGTTACCACACCAAACTTTTTCACCCTCGCAGGAGAGCATAACGTCAACGTAGTTACTCAGAGGGGGGTTGTTCATTGTATCGGGGCGCACATCAACGACGATACCCACACAACCGGCTGGAAATGGCCCGCCTGGTACATGGGGATTATCCCAGACTGCGCGGGTGTTTGTTACTAAGTCACCGACTCTCATGATATCACCTTGATTATTTGAGATTGGAAAATCATAATGGGCTTACCTGTCTCTACACGATGAACCCACCACATGCCGCCCTCTACTTCACTTGTGAAGGCTGGACCCAAGACAAGAGCAACATTCTCTTTCCTGCTGCCTATCTGTATCATATCGCCTGTTTTGAATCGCTTGTTCATTTTTTTCTTCATCTCGATTATTATGTACCCATTATAACACGGTGTTAGTGCTTTGTCAAGCATTTTCTTTTTGAATGATCTCGGGAAGTTAGCGGGTTTGGGGTTGTAAGTTGTTGTTATTGTTGGGTTATTTATTTTGAACTTTTTTTCTTCAATGATCTCGGGCATTTACCCTAGTAATATGGTCGCGGAAGGGCGGCATAACACCCACTCATCAGTCAAAGCTCTCGCTCGTGATCCTGCATGACTACCGATATTTGGCACGACCATACCCTTGGGGTATTTGGGAAGGGGGAAGGGTGCGCCTGGCTTTGTTGCCTAGGCCCGGTGATAAGATGCCTCCTATCGGTGGACTAGCGCACCCTTCGCCCCGTAGAGAGAAGGCGGGTTCGATCACATGGTTTCGGGTGGCAGCAACCACCTTCTTTACCCAGGGAAAGAGGACCGCAACTGTGCTTTTTCACCTTCTCTCTCTGCCAGAGGGAGCTAAGATTAGGGGGTCAATCCCAACCTTGCCTTATTCCCCCGCGTTGACTAAACGCGAGCAACCATTATCAGGCGTCTCCGCGACTACCCCTTCAGGCAGGAGGGATTCAAACCCCCCTCCTAATAATGCCTCTGGCTTTCGTAGCGTGCTACAGACTCACTTTGTTGTAGTCTGACTAACAGCGTGCTCGACCTTTGAGGTGGTCAGGTTCTCACCTGGCTACTGTCAGGGCTCCACCCACACGCTACTTTTTTCTATATTTTCAAAGAACAATCCCATTATACCACAATGGGGAGTGGTTGTCAAGTTTTTTATTCCCCTGACAGGAACATATTCAGCGCCTCGACGCCCAGGGAGTAACAGACAGAACCATCGCTCAAGTCCACGACATTACTGACTTTTTCGCCGTCTTGGATTGAATCAAGTTCTTCCTCTGTAACACGGACAATGGTTGCCTCTGTATCCCAGGTTTCGCCATCTGGCATTACTACAATAAACATGATTTTTTTCTCTCCTCGATTGTTATGATACCATTATAGCAAAAATTTTCTCGGTTGTCAAGAACTTTTTTCGCTTTTTTTCATTTTTCTTGTTTTGCCAATGTTCTCGGGCACTTAGCCGAAATGCAAGATTGTTTCGTAGGGTAGACCGTTGGGGGTTGCAGGCTTCTTTACTGCCTGACGTACTGTAGTATTTGTTTCCATACCTGTTGTTCCTTTCCTTCTTTGAACCAATAAACACTAACTATGTCGCCATAGCCTTTTTTTGGGTTTATGTCTATTATTATTCCTATTCCTTTGTCTCTTCTCGTTCCGTACCTTCTGTGACACACTAAGTCACCGAGTTTCATCATCCTTTCCACTTGAAGTCGCGACAGGCTTTCTTAGCCTTTTGTTTTCGCTTATCCCCGTGGTTGCCTGAACCAGTCCTAAAGTGGGCGTGAATCGCCAGCCAGTTCCGCAGCTTTGGTTTCTTCTTCCTTCTCATTTTTCAACTCTTCTTCTCTGTTCATGGCGGCGACAAAGCCGATCTTCCGTGTTTTGGGCTCCTCTCTAACCTCGAACCCCTGTGCTGCCAAGAACCCCTCAAGGTCATTCTCTGACATTCCGTTTCCGCTAGGCACGCCAACAGGGTAAGGCGCGATTGTTCCATTTGCTCTAACAGGGATAATCAGGGGACCGCTCATTTTCTCTCTCTCGTTGAGGGATTTTCGATTGTTTCTGATACCAGTATAACACAGTAAAAATGGTTTGTCAAGCATTTTTTTCACTTTTTTATTCATCAATGATCTCGGGTACTTACGATCTCATAGTAGGGGTTGTCGTCGATGCGTAGACAGGCACCAGTCTCAAATGTGAGAGCATCGATCAAGTCTGCATACCTAGCCACACCAGAGGTTACTACTTCTCCTGTGGTGGACTTCCAGTCTTCCTCTGTTATGGCACTGACGATATATAAGCTGCCATCAATACACTTTATCAAATCACCGACTTGCATTGATTACCTTCAACTGAATAATGGGTGTCCAAAATGTTCCATAATCTCCCCAAGCTACTTTACAGGTTGGACCGACTCCTCCGCCTGTATCCCAACCCATTTCCACTATGATACCAGTTAGGTTTTTGTGATACGTTGTATCTGTTTTCTTTCTTACCAAATCACCGACTTGCATTAGTTCAACACCTTCAAGTGCGAGGGGCGTACGCATAAGTAAGTCTCTCCCGTGTTTAGACACAGGATCTCACAGCGTAATCCGCCAAACTCATTACGAAACATCTTCAGAATATGATAATATCCCGCGTGCATATATAACTTTACTAAACTACCGACTTTCATAATAATCTCAGTAATCTATCGCACGATTGACATGAATATCAAAACCGTAGCCGCGTTGCTCGATGTCCTCATAGTCCTCACCTACACGGACAAACCTAAACATTTCACAGTTTTCCATATCCTCATCCATCTCACAAGTGAACTTTTCGATCACGTCCACGTCTGGGTAGCCATCATACCACTTGATACTTGACCATCTGACAAGAAGATGCCCTTCTCCCTGATAGTCTTGATCCAGTTCACAATGATCTGCGAATACCAGACCCTTTGCTCCGTCATTGGTTGCGAGGTGTGCCAAAAACTCAGGCATAATCTCTTTGTTTACTGCCAGAACTACTTCTGATCTGTAACCCATTTTCTTTCTCTCTCTTTCTCGATTGTTATATTAGTATTATAGCACAGTAAAACTGACTTGTCAAGAACTTTTTTTATTCAATGATTCTGCATATTTATGCAACTTTGGGTTCGATGGCTACAATGCGCTCGTTGGTCTTGAAGTACGGGCGTGCGGCGTGCTCCTTAGTGGTCATCCACATACGTTGACATTTGCTCGCCTTGGGTTTGGGTGCTTCAAGGTCAGTCAATAAAATATGACCATCGAAGTTGCGAGAGTTTACATACTCTGTCGGCGCATTGAAACAGGTTCCTCCACAACGTACACGCTCCCATTTGCGCTTCTCTCCCTTCTTCCAAACATAGACCTTATCCTCTGCAACACCAGTATCAAAGGGAATAACCGTGAAAGAAGCAAGATCTGACAGACTATTCAACTCTGCGAAGAAGCAGGCAAGCATAGCATCACTGACTGAACCAGACTGGTCAATACTAATAGCGATACTAGCCTGACGGCGAACCTTTTTGCCTGGATGAATGTACGGATACCTTTTATTGATTCGCTTGACTGTGCTTGTCTTGTTTGCTCTCTGTGAAGTTTTCACAAAGTATCGCAGGACTTTACGCCAGTCAATAGTGCCAGAGATGCGATCAAGGATCTCTTTGCGTACAGCAGAAGGGACAGTTCCCCAGCTATTAGACTTACTAGCTTCCTCAGATGCTTTCTTGAGTGCGTCTTTCAGACGCTCCTTAGCAATCTCTTTTGTGGTCTGATCAACTTCTTCCCACTGTTCATGGGAGTCGAACTGTCCGTTACCGGGCATGCCTCCACCTTCGCCTTCGCCAGGTTCGCCACCGTCACCCTTGCAGTCGCCCTTTTCGCCTTTGCCCTTGCCTTTCTCTTTGTCAAAGTTCTCGTCTTTCTTGAGTTTTTTGAGGTATTGCTCGGCAGACAGATGAGGCTCATACTCTGCGAACATATCCTTTCCAGGCATAAGACAGCCTTCAGGCAACTGTCCCTGCAAGTGACTGTTGATAGCCAAGTCTGTAGCATAGTTCCACAGCATCATATTCTCGCCGTCAGGTCTGCGACCTGTCACATGCTCAAAGATAAGATGATAAAACTCATGTTTCAATACCGCAGTACGCTCTATATCTGTGAGTCGAGTAAAGAACTCTGGGTTATACCACATATGAAACTGAGCAGACTTAGGATCAACAAAGACTGCTGCTGTGGGTATACCTCTGTTCTCGGACTTGTCAATACGACGGGACAAGGCTGCAAAGAACGGTTCATTCATAAGCAGGCGCGCAACGTGCATATTCAAGTCAAAGGGTGTGGTTTCTTTTGTTTCTGCTTCCACTTGTTCTTTCTCTTTTTCGATTGTCATTGTACTAATGATACCACAGTTGATGTAAGTTGTCAAGCATTTTTTTTCTTCAATGATAACAAGGAGTTAGGGGGGCTTTCGCCCCCCATCGAGAAAGATTGTTTATTTCTCTTCTTCCTTCTTATCATCAGGGTTGTCTCCCGTCAGGAGTTCTACCAAGTGAGAGCTAACAGCCCTGCCATCTACCTGACACTTATGGAGTTTGATGGTATTAGCCATCTCTCCTTCCCCGAGTACAGTCCACAGTTTCATGGCTACCTCACTCGGGAGTGCGACGAAGTATGTGGCAAGGTTGCTGACCTGTTCTTCTGACAGTTCATCTTTGAAGCACTCATTTGCCTGCATCTTTTCTACCAGAGCAGAGTGATCATTGATACCAAAGTCTTTGACCAGTTTGATGTTGCCTTTGTCAATGATGTCCTCGGGAGTGACAACTTTAGCGTAGTTCTCAACATAATCGTTGAAGGCTACAGCCGCTTCAAAGCCCACAAAGCCAGAGGACAGGTTGAACAGTGTAGCACTAGCGCCCTCTTCGAGCAGCTTAGTGCGGTCCAGTACGGTACTAAGCCGGTCCCAGGAACGACGGGAAGGATATACCTTATTGGGTTCAAAATCAGACAAGTGTTCGAGATGATTGCGATTGTTGTTCACAAAATCCCATACTGTAACAGCAACACGGTCCTTTGCCCAATCAAGCCAATCTTCTACGGTGGGCTCTACATCATAGACAGTCCAGCGATCAATCTCGGCAGGGTCCATCTCTCCAACCTGATACTGTTCGCCATGCTCGCCGCCATTGATGGCAGCGCACACAACTGTACCAGGGTGCAGTCGATTTCCGTTGAGGGTGCGACTGTCGGTAAGCTGGAAGATGCCCTGACGGACCTCTGGCGTAGCACGGTCTACTTCATCAAGGAACAGGATGCAAGGATTATCACATGCAAACTGAAACCAATCAGGAGGACAGAAGGAAGTAACATCGCCGTCTGTCTTAGGTAGACCGATCAGGTCGCCCTCTGTCATTTGACTAGCGCGGCGCTCGATTACCCGGTATGCAGGCAGATCTGTCTTGTCGTCGCGCACTACGATACGTTTGTCATCCCAAGCCAACTTCTCAGCAGTCTGATACACTACCTGTGACTTGCCAATGCCGTGCCTTCCGCGCAGCATAATGGGATAGATTTTACTGTCTTGTTCCCCCGTGATAACGAAGGGTGCAACCAGTGAAAATGTTTTGAAATCAATCGCCATTTATTTTTCCTCTTTCTCGATTGTTATGATACTATTGTAGCAAATGTTTGCGCTGTTGTCAAGTATTTTCTTTCTCAATGATTTCAATGACTTGCGTTTCCTTGTACTATAAGTAGTTGATTTCATTGGATAAAAAATATTTTCGATTGCTGAAATATTGTTAGGCTACTGCCTGTTCTTCTGTTATTTCTTCGCGGGCTTGGGCTTCTTCCTCATGACGACGAACCACGTAGTAATGACCTTCGTCTCTCAGCCTTTGGCGAAAACGCTTTATCGTGTCTTTGTCTGGTTCGTCAAACCAACCATCAGGAGGCTCAACTTTCTCTGAAGGCACAGCAATATCGTACTCATGTCTTTGCCTTTCGTTATAGCACAAATCAGGGTGATAGGGCATGCCGACTTCCAAGTTAGTGTACCCATAGCGATCTTTGACTTGCATCTTTGCAACGAAACAGTTAGTGCCGTAATAGTTCTTTTTGTTCTGGTGATCAATCCTGTCCCACACAATATGAGTTATGAACCCCACCGCTGGAACAACATTGTAGTTTTCATCGTAGTATTCCTCAAGATGAATGAGAGCACCGATTCCAAGTCCAGTCGCCTTGATATGCTCATACGCGGCTGCGCGATATACAATAGCAAGGTCAGTCTCTACTTCGAGATGCGCTTTTATCTCTTCACAGGTTGTGACGTTGTGACCTTCTCTTCTACAATAGCTACAAGAGCGCGTTTTCTTGTTCTTCTGTTCTCTATCGTATTGGGCAACATAATAGCTATCATCGCCGTTCTCTTTACGATCTTTTTCTATACTCTTTGCTCTGTCGGGACAACTAGACCTATTGTGTCCTCTTTCCCAACAATGGCTGCAAGTTACAGTGCGAATGTAGTTGCCCTGTTCATCTCTAAAATATGTCATCCAGATCCTCTCTCATTTTTTGAACGTGCTCCCATTATAGCACGGTCGATTACGATTGTCAAGAAAAAAATTTCCTCAATGATTTCCGGCACTTACCACTGTTACGTTCGGTGGAATGTCCGGGTTGCAGGGAAATGTTTTATGTTCTCCGTCTGTTGTTATTATAGTAATATATTTTGCCTTGTCATATTGTCGCGTGAACCTAGCTATAACAACACCACAAAACTCCTGCTTGTACAGATCAAGGAACTCAACACTGAGCTTATATCCCTTATAATCTACTCTCACCAGATCACCCACCTTCACTGATAACCTCCGGTTCATTTTCTTCTGTTACCCAGGCATATTGACCATCATCCCACACAGCCCAATATCTAACTTCTTCTTCTCTCTTGCAAGGATCATGGGGATTTTCCACGATCACATGCTCGATCTTGCAGATAAGCCCGGTGCTGACTGGACCTCCGCACTCCATATTATCTACACACTGTATCAAATCACCGACTTGCATTTATGATCTCCAAGTCCATTTCAAGATACCTACGCGGGTGTTTGAATCCGTTGAGCTTGATTCCCCACGTACAAGATTCCTGACCACAGAGATCCTTGAGGTGAGGGATATTATTTCCGTAAGTTGTACATTCAATAACCAAGCCTATTGAACCTCTTGGCACGCCAATGGAAGCTCTCGTTATTCTTACTAAATCACCGATCCTCATAAAACCTTCAGACTCCACGCGCCCCACCAACTAACACCATCAAGCTCAGAGTACCCCGTGTTGAACCATTTGACCTCACATTCATATCTCAACTCTGGATTACAGTGCAGGCCAGGGCGGGTAGATTCTTTTACCTGTAATACGATGCCGCGCCAGTTTGTGTGACTGCCTGCCTGAACTAAATCACCGACTTGCACTTACAATCTCCAAACATGCGCCTGTCAAACGATGATACTCCACAGGATTCTCATACCTTACGACTATATCACCGAGAACTGGTTCTATTTTCCATACCATAGCTAGTTTCCCTTGTCGGGCTGCGCCAATGTAGGTGTTGATCACCAGATCTCCAACTCTGAAGTTTGGCATTTTACTCTTCCTCGATTACCACTGAAGCAGAACACTCTTGGCAACGAGCAGTAGCCAAGTCGGATTCAATCGGACAGCCAGAAGCCTCCATGATATCTAAACAGTCTCCATTTTCATCCAAGAACCAAGTCTCGGGGACCATAGCAGTCATGACAAACTCTTTATGATCAGGATTGTTAGGGCATCGCAGTTTCATATTTTTCTCTCTCTTTCTCGATTATTATGTTACCATTATATCAAATGGTCGCCCATTTGTCAAGTTTTTTTTCGCGCTCGATAAGTTCCCGTATTTGTTGAACATTTTCGATTGTCGCTGGAACTAAATGATCTTTTGATATCGCAAACATCGAACCAACCACATTTGACCAGTTGACAAAATAGTAATAGGGGTTCTCGTCCAACACTATGCCCAAGCCATAATCTTCAGAACTTATATCTTGCCATCTGCCTCCAGTCATCCTACCTACAGCAATAGGATCATAAACAACTAAATCACCGACTTTCACTTAGAACCCTCAAACCATCTTTGGCGTAAATACAAGTGATGCCAGGAAAACGAATCTCCCAACAGTCCCCTTCCCATGTCTCTCTGATAAGTACACCAATCTCCCCAACAGAACCTTTGGGTCCAAAACACGTTGTCTCTATTAGATCACCGACTTTCACTTACAACCTCCAAGTTCACAACATGAGTCCAAGTAGGATCGCTGCCGTCGAAGGGCACCCACCAAACACATCTGTCGCCTACGCGAGTTACAATGCCAAGCTGTCGTTCATCCTTACGACCAGCCCGATAGTTGTATAACACTAAATCACCGGCTTTCACTTAGCAACTCCAACTGGCTATAGGGCAGGGAAGTAGGTTGACCATCCCAAAAAACTTCGGCGCGCCTGAGAGACTCATGAATACTGTTGTCCGTGATTCTCAGGAATATCCCAACGTCGTCGCGTTGTTCAATGCCGTACCACTTTACTTTTACGAGATCTCCGCGCTTCATACTAATCTACTCTCAAGAATGGATCGCTTTGAAT